>Ga0075425_100006409_pt1 | contig 12319 bp, 13 predicted proteins | sample SoiMethybrSBSTD4_FD_75300 | JGI IMG/M metagenome (GOLD analysis project Ga0075425, IMG submission 75300) | Bulk soil microbial communities from a Populus tree surrounding site in Tennessee, USA - Soil MetaG P. TD hybrid SBSTD4 | ecosystem: Environmental > Terrestrial > Soil > Tree plantation...
GGGTGCAGGATGCGACGATCTCGCAGCCGGCGAACCTCTATGCGCAGTACGCGATCTTCTACTCCAAGCAGGCTGTGGCCGGTGCGAAGTACAAGTCCGGCCAGAAGACCAACCACGGCAGCAAGATCGTCACGCTGAGTGGCAACCTCGAGGACGCGATCGTCGCCCCGATGGTCAGCAAGACCAACGTCAACGACCCGAGCCTGTGGCCGGGATCAAGGTCGACCGGATCCGGATCGGCGTCTTCGTCGTCGCCGGCGCGCTCGCCGCGCTCGCCGGGCTGATGACCGCGGGTCAGGTGGTCGCGGTGACGGCGAACCAGGGCAACAACCTCATCTTCACCGTCTTCGCCGCCGCGGTGATCGGCGGGATCGCCCTCGAGGGCGGACGCGGCCGGATGTTCGGCGCGTTCACCGGGGTCGTCCTGCTCGGCCTCGTGCAGAATATCCTCGTGCTCTCGCAGATCCAGACGTTCTGGATCGACGCGGCGAACGGTGCGATCATCCTGATCGCCCTCGGCCTGGCGCGCATCGTCGGCACGAGCCGCGGCTGAGATGCGGCTCGAGGGAAAGATCTGCATCGTCACGGGCGCGGGCTCCGGTATCGGGCGCGCGAGCGCGGTGCTGTTCGCGGCGGAGGGAGCACGAGTCGTCGCGGCGGACATCGACGGCGCGGCGGAGGGCGTGACGCACACGGTCGACGTCGCCGACGAGGAGCAGACGCAGGCGCTCGCCGCCGCAGTGCTCGACGAGCACGGGCGCATCGACGTGCTCTTCAACAACGCCGGCGTCGCCGGCGTCGGGGACCTCGCGGAGACGAGCCTCGACCTGTGGGAGCGCGTGATGCGCGTGAACGCGCGCGGCGTCTTCCTCATGAGCCGCGCCGTGGCGCCGGCGATGATCGCGCAGCGGTCGGGCTCGATCATCAACATGTCGTCGGCGATCGCCGTCACCGGCCTCGGACGCCGCGTGTCCTACGCCGCGTCGAAGGGCGCCGTGCTCGCGCTGACGAAGTCGATGCAGGTCGACCTCGCCCCGCACGGCGTCCGCGTGAACGCGCTGATGCCCGGCACGATCATGACGCCGTTCGTCGAGGGCTACCTGCGCGACTCGTACGCCGACCCCGAGGAAGGGCGCCGCTCGATCCGCTCACGCCAGCTCACCGGCGACCTGGGCGCCCCCGAGGATGTCGCGAGCGCCGCCCTCTACCTCGCCTCCGACGAGTCGAAGTTCGTCGTCGGCGCGGGCCTCGTCATCGACGGCGGTCTCAGCGCGGGGAAGTAAAGGCTGGTGTCAGACACCGTCACCGCGCGACCAAACCGCGCGGCAGCCCAAAACGTGTCTGACACCTCTTCGAGCTGAGCTGCGCGCGCGATCGCCGGGTCGGGTGTCAGACACCGGCGCGCTGCGCGAGCTCGATCGCGCGGCGGAGGCGTTCCGAGCTTGCGACGACGTCGCCGATCAGGACGAGCGACGGCGTCTGCATGCCGGCGGCGACGGCGGCGATCGTGCCGAGGGTCCCCACGCGCGTCTCCGCGTCCGGGAGCGACAGGCGCGAGACGACCGCGGCCGGCTCGTCGACGCGGCGGCCGGCGAGGATCAGGTTGTCGGCGAGATGCTCGAGCCGCTTCAGGCCCATGAAGATGACGAGCGTCCCGGGCGTGGCCGCGAGGTGCGCGTAGTCGAGGTCGCCACCATCTGCGGTCGTGCCGGTCAGGATCGTGAGCTGCGCTGCGACGCCGCGCGTCGTGAGCGGGATGCCGGCCAACCCGGGGACCGCGGTGAACGTCGACACGCCCGGCACGACCTCGTAGTCGATCCCAGCCGCCGCGAGCGCCTCGACCTCCTCGAACCCGCGGCCGAAGATGAACGGGTCGCCGCCCTTCAGCCGCACGACGGTGCGGCCCCGCCGCCCGTGATGGACGAGCAGCTCGTTGATGTCCTCCTGGGTGAGCCCGTCGCGCGCGATGCGCGCGGCGCCGGCGGCCTGCGCGACGAGCGCCGGCGCGACGAGCCGGTCGTAGACGAGGATCTCGCACGCGCGCACGAGCTCGAGCGCACGCACCGTCACGAGGCCCGGATCCCCCGGCCCTGCGCCGACGATGTAGACGCTCACGCGAGCATCTCCGCCACGAGCTGCTGGAAGTAGTCGCGCCGTTCCTCGTACGTCGAGAGCTCGCGCTTCGCCCACGGGCGCAGCGCTTCGAGCCGCCGTGCCGCGTCGGCGTGCTCCGGCCCGATGATGCCGGCGACGTCGCTACGGATCCGCTGCGCGAGCGCCGGCGAGGCGCCGCCGGTCGACACGCCGACGACGATCGGGTCTCGGCGGAGGATCGCCGGGAGGATGAAGCTGCAGAGCTCAGGATCGTCGGCGACGTTGCAGAGCGTCTCGCGCTCGCGCGCGGCGCTCGAGACGTCGGCGTTCACCGATCTGTCGCTCGTTGCTGCGATGACGAGGAACCGCCCGACGACGTCGGAGCGGCTGAACGGGCGGCGGACGACGTGTACGGGCAGAGCCGCCAGCTCGTCGTCGACCTCCGGCGCGACGACGGTGACGTTCGCATCGCAGTCGAGCAACCCGTGCACCTTCTCCGTCGCGACGCGCCCGGCGCCGACGACGAGGCAGTCGCGGTCGCGCAGGTCGATGCACGCCATGTAGTACCTCACGTCGCACGGCTCCTCATGTCGCAAGGCTCGTCAGGCGCGCGCCGTTCTGGTCGAGCCGGACGGACGCCTCCACCCCGCCCGCCTCGATCGACAGGGTGAACGCACCGGGCGCGACGGCGGCGATCTTCACCGCGTCGATCTGCGCTCCGTTCAGCGCCTGCAGCGCAGTCGAGACCTCGCTCGCGCTCTCCGTACGCAGCCGCCCCTTCGGGAGCCGGCGCAGCGTCGACAGCGCCGCCTGCTCGCCGCCGGGCCCGTAGTAGGCGCGGATGCGGCCCGTCTGCAGCCCCAGCTCGAGGACCGACTCGAGCAGCTCCTCCGCCTCGTCCTCGACGGTGCCGACGTCGACGGCGGAGACGAGCTCGGCGAGCCGCGCCCGCATCGTTTCGTCCTGTGCGAGCGACTGCACCGTCTGCGCCTCGGCGAGCGCGACCTCGCGTGCCTCGCCGTGCAGCTCAGTCATCGTCCTCACCGATCAGGGCACGGAGCTCGTGCTCGAGGCCGCCAGTCTCGATGGCGCAATGGATGCCGCACTCCTTCGGCGCGTTCGTCTCCCACCACCAGCGGCCCGCGCGCAGGTCCTCGCCCTGCTGGGTCGGCCGCGTGCACGGCGCGCAGCCGATCGAGGTGTACCCCTTGTCGTACAGCTTGTTGTACGGCAGCTCGTGCTCGCGCACGTAGTCCCACACCTCGTCCTCCGACCACTCGGCGAGCGGGTTGAGCTTGACGATCGCACCGTGGTCGTGGTCGATCTCGACCTTGCGGATGTCGCTGCGCGTCGCCCACTGGTCGCGACGCAGGCCCGTGACCCACGCGTCCAGGCCGGCGAGATGCTGTTGCAGCGGCAGCACCTTGCGCACCTGGCAGCAGAGCAGCCGGTTCTCCACGCTCCTGTAGAAGAGGTTCGGCCCGTGCTTGTTCACCATCGCCGACACCGAGCGCGCCGACGGCGACAGCAGCTCGAGCCGAAGGCCGGGGTAGCGGTCCCGCAGCTCCTCGATCAGATCGTACGTCTCTGCCGGCAGACGGCCGGTGTCGACGCTGAACATCCGGATGTTCGGGTCGACGGCGTACGCCATGTGCAGGAGCACGGCGCCGTCGGTCTGAAACGCGGTCGAGATCGAGATCGCCGGCGAGAAGCGCTCGATCGCCCACTCGAGCAGCACCTCGGGCTCCTCCCCCTCGAACTGGACGCTCAGCTCGCCTGCCTCCAGGTCATCCAGCAGCTCGACGGACATGTGCCTCCCTTCCTGCGAGACGAGCCAGCTCGTCGTCGGTCGACCGGTCGCAGAACGACCGGAATGTCTCTCCGTCCTGGCGCTCGGTGACCCAGCCGCCGACGAGGCCGACGACAGCGGCGTCGAGTTCCTCGGTCGGGACGCGTCGAAACACCGGCCGTGCGATCGCCGCCGGCCGGTCGAGGCTGCCGCGGAGGTAGATGTCGTACGCCTGCCGTCGACGGCCCTCGGCGTCGCGAACGGTCGTACCCTGGAAGCCCAGGTCGCCGACCCAGTGGTGCGCGCACGCGTGTGGACAGCCGTCGAGGTGCATACGGAGCCCGTCGGCGTCCTTGCCGAAGCGCGACTCGAGCAGCTGCACGAGGCCGTCCATGCGGGACTTCGTCTCGGTGACCGAGAAGTTGCAATGCGGCTCGCCGGTGCAGGCGATCGCGTCGCCCCGCAGCGCGCCGGCGTCGAGCGGCAGCCCGATCTCGGCCAGCCGCGCGGCGACATCATGCAGCCGCTCGGCGGCGACGTTCGTCAGCACGAAGTTCTGCTGCCGCGTGAACCGGATGTCGCCGCCCAGGCTCTCGGCGAGCTCGGAGACGGCGATCATCTGGTCGCCGGTGACGAGGCCGAGATGAACGGGAACGCCGACGTAGTGCCGGCCGTCCGCCTGCTCGTGCACGCCGACGTGGTTCGAGGCGCGCGGCAGGGGCGGCAGAGCGAAGTCGTCGAAGGAGCGTCCGAGCCGCTGCTCGATCCGCTCCCGCATGCCCTCGGGCCCGATGTCGTCGATCATGAACTTCAACCGCGCCTTCACGCGCGAGACGCGGTAGCGCAGGTCCTCGCGCCACTCGTCGAGGATCGCGGCGAGCACCGTCACGGCGTCGGCCTTCGGCACCCAGATCCCGAGCTCTCGCCCGATGCGCGGCACCGACGACAGGCCGCCGCCGACGAGCACGCCGAAGCCCTCCTCCCCGTCGCGCAGGGCGCCGATGAGCCCGATGCAGTTGATCTCCGGCGCGGCGCACGCGTCGCGGCAGGCGGTGATGGCGATCTTGTGCTTGCGCGGCAGGTCGGAGTAGTCCGGGTTCCCGTAGAAGAACTCGGCCGCCTCCTGGAGGATCGGGGTCACGTCGAAGAGCTCGTCGTGCGCGATGCCGGCGACGGGGCAGCCGGTGATGTTGCGGACGGTGTCGCCGCACGCGCCGGCCGAGGTGAGGCCGGCGGCGTGCATGCGCTCGAACACGTCCGGCAGCGCCTCGAGCGCGATGTAGTGGAGCTGGACGTTCTGGCGCGTGCTCAGCTCGCCCGAGCCACGGCCGTGCGCATTCGAGATCTCGCCGATCGCCCGCAGCTGCGCAGGCGTCGTGATCCCGCCCGGGATCTTCACGCGCAGCATGAACGTCCCGATCTTCGGCTTGTCGTGGTAGAGGCCCCACCACTTGAGACGGACGATGTCCTCCTCGTCGATCCGCTCGTATCCCTGCGCGATCAGCGCGGGCAGCTCGTCGAGCATGCCGAGCGGGCTCTTCTCACGCTTCAGCCTCTCGACCGAGTTGCGCTTGAGAACGAGCTCGAGGCTCGGTGAATCGGTGGCTCTGGCAGCCAAGCACCAGAGCCTAGCGCCAAGACTTCAGAAAGTAAAGTGATGAACCTTCACTTACGAAAGCGGGGATGCTCTATCGTCTCGAACGACGTGGCGCAGATTCGCATCCCACCCGTGCTGCGGCCCGAGGCGGCCGGCAACCGGATGGTGGCGGTGGAGGCCGCGACCGTCCGCGAGGCGCTCGACCAGCTCGTGGCCACGTACCCGGCGCTGGGTCCGCGTGTGCTCGAAGGGGACGGCGTGCCGAGCTTCCTCAACGTCTTCGTCGACGGCGACGACGTCCGCCTGCTCGGCGGGCTCGACACCGCAGTCGCAGCGGGCTCGACGATCCTGCTGCTTCCCGCCGTCGCCGGCGGTCAGAACCTCTTGTAGACTCCTTGCGATGCGTGCGCAGACCATGAAGCCGGCGTTCCTTGCCATGGTCATTGCCTGCGCGCAGCTGGCCTAGCCGGACGACCCCGTCCCACCGGTTAGGAGCAGCGAACAGGACGGGGGTCGCGGCGTCATGAGCGCGTACGCTCTCCGCTGCCGCGTTTGCGAGGAGGTGACAGTCGCCGAGCCGCTCGACGCCTGCCGCCGCTGCGACGGGCCGACCGACGTGCTCTACGACTGGGAGCGCGTCAGGCGAACCGTCACCCGCGACGGGATCGGGGCGGGGCCGCGATCGCTGTGGCGCTATCACAGCCTGCTGCCATCCGGCGCGCGCGTCGAGGTCGGTGCCGGCTGGACGCCGCTCATCCGCTCGGGCCTCCTCTCCGACGCGCTGGGCGTCGACCTCTTCCTGAAGCTCGAGGACGAGAACCCGACACGGTCGTACAAGGACCGGATCGCGACGATCGCGGTCTCGGCCGCGCTCGACCATGGCGTCACGACGCTGTGCTGCTCGTCCACCGGCAACCTCGGCGACGCGGTCGCGGCTGCGGCCGCGGCGACCGGGCTGGAGACGATCGTGCTCGCGCCCGCCGGGGCGACCTCCGCCGCCGGCGCGGCGCGGCACGCGAGTGCCCGCGTGTTCGCCGTCGACGGGAGCTACGACGACTGCCGCCGGCTCGAGCTCGAGCTCGGAGCGCTCTTCCCGTGGGGCTTCGTGAGCGGGAACCTGCATCCGTACGCGAGCGAAGGCGCGAAGACGATCTCGTTCGAGATCGCGGAGCAGCTCGGGTGGCGGCTCCCGGACGCCGTCGTCTGCCCGGCCGCGAGCGGCACGCTGTTCTCGAAGCTGGCGCAGGGTTTCGCCGAGGTCGCCCGCGCCGGGCTGGCGGCCGGGCCCGTTCCGCGCATGCTTGCGGGCCAGGCGCTCGGCTCCAGCCCGATCGCCGACGCGTTCGCCGACGACCGCCGTATCTCCCGCGTCGCCGCGTCGACACAGGTCGCCTCGCTCGCAGTCGGGGACCCTTCCTACGGTGACCTCGCGCTCGGGGCCGCGCGCGCGACCGGCGGAGCGGTGCTCGCGATCTCGGACGAGCAGATCGTCGCCCACACAGCTCTGCTCGCCGAGACGACGGGCGTCACGCCCGACTACTCGGGCGGGGCGGCGCTCGGCGCGCTCGTCGAGGCGATCCGGCGCGGGCACCTCGAGCCGGGATCGCGCGTGGTGCTCGTCGTCACCGGCGCACGCCCGGAGCCGACTCACGGCGCGAACGTCACGACGGTCGCAGCGAACGTCCACGACGTCCTCGCGGCGCTTGGGCTTCGTTCCTGACACCGCCGCCCCGCTCCGCCGGGACGTCCGCCTGCTCGGAACGATCCTCGGCAATGTGCTCGTCGAGCAGGAAGGCCCGTGGCTGCTCGAGCTCGTCGAGCAGATCCGCCGCGACGCGCGCGCCGCGCGGCGTGACGGAACGGTCGTCGACGTCGACCCGAGCCTCGGCGCGCGCGAGCAGGCGCTCGTGCTGCGCGCATTCGGGCTCTACTTCCAGCTGGCGAACCTCGCGGAGCAGCACCATCGACTGCGCCGGCGCCGTGAGGACGCCCACGAGGGCCGCGTTGCACGCGAGTCCCTCGAGAGCGCGTTCCTGCAGCTCGGCGAGCTCGACGAGCGCGCACATTCGACGACGATCCGCCTCGTCCTCACGGCACATCCCACCGAGGCGACGCGCCGCACCGTCCTGCTCGCGCACATCCGGATCTCGGTGCAGCTGCGCCTGCTCGACGACCCGCGGCTCTCCCCGGCCGAGCAGCGCGAGGCCGAGGAGCGGATCGCGGAGGAGGTGACGCTCCTCTGGCAGACGGACGAGGTGCGCCACGACCGGTTGCGCATCTCGGACGAGATCAGGCACGGGCTCTGGTTCTTCGAGCACAGCCTGATGTCGGCCGCGACCGATCTGCTGAAGGAGTGGCGCGAGCGCGTTCCCGGCTCGCCGCCGCCGCTCGTCTTCGGCTCGTGGATCGGCGGCGACATGGACGGCAACCCGGCCGCCGGGCCTGCGTCCATCCGCGAGGCGCTCGACCGGGCGCGCGCGCTCGCCCTCGCGCGCTACCGCGCCGAGGTGCGCGCGCTGGCGGTCGAGATCGCCGCGTCACGCTCGCTCGTCACCGTCTCGCCGGAGCTCGAGCGCTCGATCCGCCGGGACGAGGAGGAGCTGCCGTACTACGCCGAGGAGATCGGCTCGCGGAACGAGGTCGAGCCGTACAGGCGGAAGCTCTCGTTCATGTGGTGGCGGCTCGGGAACGAGGGCTACCCCGATGCGGCCGCGCTGCTGGCCGATTTGCGAGTCGTCCGCGACAGCCTTCGCGCACACGGCGGGCGGCGCATCGCGGACGGGCGCGTCGCCCGCCTCGAGCGGATGGTGGAGATCTTCGGCTTCCACGTCGCGAAGCTCGACGTGCGCCTCCACGCGCGCGACCTCGACACGGAACGCGCCCGCGAGGCGCTGGCCGCGGCCGATGACGCGTGGGTCCGGCACGGCGAGCGCGCACTCGACACGCTCATCGTCTCGGGAACCTCGTCGGCCGACGACGTCCTGCGCGCCCGGGCACTCACGGGGCTGTCGGTCGTGCCGCTCTTCGAGACTGTCGACGACCTCGCCGCGGCGCCGCGCATCCTCGACGAGCTGCTGCGCACGGAGCCGCGCGCGATGGAGGTGATGGTCGGCTACTCCGATTCCGGCAAGGACGGCGGCTACCTCGCCGCGCAGTGGGCGATCTACCGCGCCCAGGAGGAGCTCGCGGAGATCGCGCGCCGGCACGGTGTCGATGTGACGGTGTTCCATGGCCGCGGCGGCAGCGCGGGTCGCGGCGGCGGCCCGACGTTCGCGGCGATCGCGTCGCAGCCCGCGGGCCACCCGCCCGGGCGCGTGAAGCTGACCGAGCAGGGCGAGACGGTCTCGTTCAAGTACGGGCTCGAAGGGTTGGCGCGGCGGAACCTCGAGGCGGCGCTCGCGGGAACGCTGCTCGCCACGTATCCCGAGCGTCTGCCCGCCCCGCCGACCGAGGCCGATCGCGAGGTCTTCGACCGCATGGCGGAGATCTCCCGCGCGACGTACCGGTCGTTCGTCTGGGAGAGTGCGGGCTTCGTCGAGTTCTTCCGCGCAGTGACGCCCGTCGACGAGCTGTCGCTGCTCGAGATCGCCTCCCGTCCCGCACGGCGTCCGAACGACGCGGACTACCTGTCGTCGCTGCGTGCCATCCCGTGGGTCTTCGCGTGGACGCAGAACCGCGTGCTGCTGCCGGCGTGGTTCGGCGCGGGCTCCGCGCTCGCCGCGGTGGACGGCGAGACGCTGCGCGACCTGTACGAGCGGTTGCCGTTCTTCCGCGCAGTCGTCGACAACCTCGAGATGACGCTCGCGAAGTCGAGCCTGTCCATCGCACGCGGATACCTGTCGCTCGTGCGCGATCCGAGCCCGTTCGCGGCGATCGAGGAGGAGCACGCGCGCACGGTGGCCGGCGTGCACGCGGCGACCGGTGTCGGCCGGCTCCTCGAGCGCCAGCCGATGCTGCTGCGCTCGATCGCGTTGCGCAACCCGTACGTCGACCCGATGAACGCGGTGCAGGTGGAGCTGCTCAGGCGTCATCGCGCGGGCGACGAGACGGCGCAGCTGCCGCTCCTCCGCTCGATCGCCGGGATCGCGGCCGCTCTCCGAAACACCGGCTAGCGCTGTGTGAGGCCAACGCCGACGAGGGCGAGGTACGAGATGCGGACGCGCCGCTCGGGCCGCGCGTCGATCCGTGCCCGGATCCGCTCGAGCAACCGCTCGCGCACCTCGTCGGGCATCGCGCGATGCGCGGAGTACGTGCTGATCAGCGTCGTGTAGGTCTCCGCGTCGAACGTGAGCGACCAGAGCAGGCGTCGGACAGCGACGCGTTCGAAGAGCCCGCTCGCCTCGAGCTCGGCCCGCCGGTCCTCGATCTCGTCCGGGTGGGGAGCCTGCGTCGCGTTCAGGTCGGCGCCGACGGCCTCGTAGTCAGCGCGCACTTCGGCGAGGAACGGGTCGCCGTCGTCGGGCATCACGGGGCGGTTGGTGACGATCGCAAGCGCGCCTCCAGGACGAAGCAGCGTGGCCGACTTCCCGTAGCCGATTTCCCGGTCGAGCCAGTCGAACGCGCTGAACGAGACGACGCCGTCGAAGTCGCGCCGCGGCGCCTCCCACGTCTCGAAGTTCGCGTTCACCACCTCGACGTCCGGGAACGCGGCGAGGTTGCGCCGCGCGATCGCGGCCAGCTGCGCCCCGAGCTCGACGCACGTGATGCGGTAGCCGCGTCGCGCGAGCGGAACGGTGGCCTGACCGGTGCCGCAGCCGATCTCGACGAGCCGTGCCCCCGCCGGTAGCTCGCCGAGCTCCTCGATGCTGTCGAACACCGCGTCCGGGTACGACGGCCGCACGCTGTCGTAGAGCGCCGCGTGCTCGTCGAACGACCGCCGGCGCCGCTTGCGTTCCTCGTCGAGAGGCATTGAGCCCCTCGAACCTGGTTCGGCCGGGCCGAACCAGGTTCGAGGTCTCGAGCTCACCTAGTCGACCGTGACGACGGTCCGCATCCAGGGATGGATGAGGCACTCGAAGCGGTGCACTCCGGGTGAGAGGCCCGCGACGGACAACGTGCCGCCTGCCGGGACGAGTGTCGCGCCGAAGGCAGGTGTCGCACACTCCGGCACCGGAGTGAGGCCCCCGAGCAGGGCGTTCAGGGCGGCCACACAGCCGCCGCCGAAGTTCTGCACCTCGGTGAAGCTGTGCGTCTCGCCGCCCTTGTTGACCGCGATGAACGCCTGGCCGGCGCCGAGCTCGAGGTCCCCGGGCGCGAACTTCCAGCCCTTCCCGCTCTTGTTGGCCACGACGCCGTTCGCCTGGAGCTGCGCGACGAAGTCCTGGAACGTCGTCTTCCCGTTCCCGACGCACGTCCCCGGCCCGATCACGGCGTTGAACGTCGCCGCGTCGCAGTCGTCCATCACGTTCACGCGGGGTCCTTCCGAGCCGACCGCCGCCGCAGTCCAGCCCAGTACGGCAAACATGACAACCGCAATGACCCCGAGTCGAGTGCGATTCACTGTTCTCCTTCCTTAGCAATCCGCCTGGCCGCACAAGACCGTAAGCCGCACGTCTTGCGTGGTCAAGCCTTTCGTCCGCTTCTCCCTACTTCGACCCTATTCGGATCACGCGCGAGTAGCAAGGTCGCTACACCGGCAGCACGCGGGTGTCGAAGCGCGCGCGGTAGCTCGCCTCGAAGGCGTCGATGTCACTCTCGCGCTGCAGCGTGCGCGCGATGTCGTCGAGACCGAGCACGAGCGTCTCCTGCGCATGCGGATCGAGCGCGAAACGAACACGCAATCCGTTCGCATGCGTCAACTCCAGCCGTTCGAGATCGACGGTCAACTCGTTGCGCGCATCCAGAGCCTCACGCACGCGTGCGAGCTCGGCGGGAGGCAGCGCAATCGGCGCGAGCCCGGTGTTGACGGCGTTCGTGCGGAAGATGTCGCCGAACGACGGCGCGATCACCACGCGGAAGCCGTAATCCTCGAGCGCCCACACCGCGTGCTCGCGCGACGAGCCGCAGCCGAAGTTCGCCCCGGCGATCAGGATCGACGCACCGGGGTAGCGGTGGAGCTCGAAGTCCGGGTCCTTCATCCAGTCGAAGAACAGGAACTCGCCGTAACCACTGCGTTCGATCCGCTTCAGGAACTGCTTCGGGATGATCTGGTCGGTGTCGACGTCGCTGCGGTCGAGCAGCGCGACGATCCCCGTCACCGAGGGCAGCGGCCTCACGCAAGCTCCCGCACGTCGGTGAAGTGCCCCGAGAGCGCGGCAGCGGCAGCCATCGCGGGGCTGACGAGGTGCGTGCGACCGCCTGCGCCCTGCCGGCCCTCGAAGTTGCGGTTCGAGGTCGACGCGCAGCGCTCGCCGGCGGACAGCACGTCGGGATTCATGCCGAGGCACATCGAGCACCCGGCGCGGCGCCACTCGAAGCCGGCCGACTCGAACACTTCGCGCAGTCCCTCCTGCTCCGCCTGCTGCTTCACACGCGCCGAGCCTGGGACGACGATCGCCTGCACGCCCTGCGCCACGCGCCTGCCGGCGACGACCTGGGCTGCCGCACGCAGATCCTCGATGCGCGCGTTCGTGCAAGACCCGATGAACACCTTGTCGATGCGCACCTCGGCCAGCGGCGTCCCCGGCACGAGATCCATGTAGCGGAGCGCACGGGTGACTGCATCGCGCTGCTCCGGATCGGAGAAGTCGGCCGGGTCGGGAACGACGCCGTCGACAGGAGCGACCATGCCCGGGTTCGTCCCCCACGTCACCTGCGGCGTCAGCGCCGAGACGTCGACGGACACGCTGCGGTCGTACGCCGCCTCGTCGTCCGTCCGCAGGTCGCGCCAACCCTCGAGC
>Ga0075425_100006410_pt1 | contig 12318 bp, 2 predicted proteins | sample SoiMethybrSBSTD4_FD_75300 | JGI IMG/M metagenome (GOLD analysis project Ga0075425, IMG submission 75300) | Bulk soil microbial communities from a Populus tree surrounding site in Tennessee, USA - Soil MetaG P. TD hybrid SBSTD4 | ecosystem: Environmental > Terrestrial > Soil > Tree plantation...
TGGCCGCCGCCCGGCGGGACGGGCGTCGGAGGCACCGGCACCGCGGGGGTCGGAGGCACCGGCACCACAGGCGGTCCGACAGGAGGCAGCGCTGGCAGCGGCGCCGCGTCGCCGACGATTGACAACGGCGGCTGCGGATGCAGAGCCGTCGGCCGACAGGGAACCCGACCGGCCGTTCACCAGACCGCCGGCCCGAAGCCGGCGACGAGCCTGCCTTGGGCGCTCCTCGGTCTCGTGGGGATCGCGCGAGCCCTGCGCCGCCGCGAGCGGACGGCAATCTGATCGCGAGCGTCGTCGCACACGACGGCTCCATCGGAGATAAGATGGGGCATGATCGATCTGCGTTCGGACACGGTGACCCGCCCGACCCCGGGCATGCGCGAGGCCATGGCGCGCGCGGAGGTCGGCGACGACGTTTACGGTGAGGACCCGACGGTGCGAGCGCTCGAGGAGCTCGTCGCCGGCCTCACGGGCAAAGAGGCGGCACTTTTCGTCCCCTCGGGCACGATGGGCAACCAGCTTGCATTGATGACGAGCACGCGCCGCGGCGATGAGGTCATCTGCGGCGAAGGGGCCCACCTCTCTTGGTTCGAGTCGGGGGCTGGCGCTGCTCTCTCCGGTGTTCAATTCGCAGTGGCCGGGCGGGGCGGCGTTTTTACCGCTGCCGAGATGGAAGGTGCCGTCAAGCCGCGCGCCTATTACCACCCGCGCACCTCGCTCGTCGCCGTCGAGAACACGCACAACCGCGCGGGGGGCCGGATCTTCCCTCAGTCGGACGTGCTCGCCATCGCGAAACGGGCACGCGAGCTCGAGCTCAAGCTGCACCTCGACGGGGCGCGCGTGTGGAACGTGTGCGCCGCCACCGGCGCGTCGCTCGCGGAGCTCGCCGCCCCTTTCGACACGGTGAGCGTCTGCTTCTCGAAAGGGCTCGGCGCGCCCGTCGGCTCGGCTCTCTGTTCGACGAAGGCGCAGATTGAAGATGCTCATCGCTTGCGCAAGATGCTCGGCGCGGGGATGCGCCAATCCGGCATCCTCGCCGCTGGTGCGCTCTTCGCGCTCCAGAACCACCGAAACCGCCTCGTCGAGGACCACGAAAACGCCAAGCTCTTCGCCAAGGAGCTGCGGACGCTCGCCACGGCGACGGGGGTGACGGTCCAAGAGCCGGAGACCAACATCGTGAACATCGATCTGCCTGCCGAAGCGGCGCGAAGGGTCACCGCACTCGCGAAGGACGAGGGGGTGCTCGTCGGCGCGATCCTGCCGACGCGCCTGCGGACCGTTTTCCACCTCGACGTCGATAAGGGCGCTGCCGTCGAAGGCGCGCGGACCCTCGGACGCTGCATCCAGACGGCGTGCGGCGCGACGTGAGACGCCTGTCGACGACGCTGCGAAGTCCCACCCCTCCGGGTGTTCCGCAGCGGCTCGCAGCGGCTCGCAGCGGCTCGCAGCGACTCCGGCGGGGACGCACGCCTCCGACTTTCCCTTGGTGACCCGCCGCGCGCGTGCGACACTCGTGACGATTTGCGATTCTTGGCTGCCCTGGTTTTCGCGTCGGCCCTGGGTTGCGCGGCGAGTGCGCCGACCCCGTTTCAGCGCGCGACCTCACTCGCTCGCGAGCACCGCGAGGCTGACGCCGTTCATCTGCTTCGCGACCACCTCGCGTGCCACGAGGACGACATCGCCAGCCGGCGGCTCCTCGTCCGCGTGCTCGCTCTGACCGGCGACCTCGGGGCCGCGAGCCGGGAGGTCGACCGGCTCGCGAAGCAGCTGGGAGAAAGCGACCCGATCCCCTTCATCGAGCTCGGACACGCGTACGAGCTCGCCCACGAGTACGAAAAAGCGCTCGAAATGTACGATCATGCCGCCGAGGTTGCGCCGGCAGATGCTCGCGGACCTCGCGAAGGGGGCATGCGCGCGGCTCGCTGGGGCGAAGCCGACTGGGCTCGGCCGAGGCTCGAGGAAGCTGCCCGCAGGGGAGCCAACGACGCAGAGATGTGGCATGCGCTCGGGCTCGTGCGCATTCACGCGCGGGAGCTCAAAGCGGCCGAGGAGGCGTACGCAGCGGGTCTTCGGGCTGATCCGGAGGCCGTCGAATGCCATCTCGGGCTGGCGACGGTAGCCGTCATGCGGGACGACGCGGCCCGGGCACTCGCCGAATACGACGCGATCCTCGCGCGGCGGCCGAGCTTTGCATCTGGGCATTTGGGGCGCGCATGGGCGCTTGGGCGCCTTGGCCGCAAGGCAGACGCTCGAGCGGCGCTGGCCGAAGCCGAACGCCTCGGCGGCGAACCCGGCGTGATCGCCACGCAGCGTCGAGTGCTCGACGCGCCATGACGAGACTCTGCCCCGCCCTCTGAAACCCCTGAAAGTCGCAGGCGGGCCGAAGGCCGCGCCGAGTAACACGAGAGAATGAGCAAACGGGAAGCCATTGCCGACCGCAAAATTCCGGTCAGCCGACATGACATCCGCTTGCACGCGGAGCTTGTGTCGTCCTGTCCCGCCGCGTAGCATGGGCGGTCCCAGCGGGGGGAGCTATTTCGCCTACGATAGATCCGCGTTTTCACTTGGAAAAGAGACCACCTCCGGTTGATAGACCGGGCAGCAAACGACGACACGTTTTTTCGGGGTGACGATGAGCGCGCAGAAGATCCGAGCGGCACTTGGCCAGCTTCAGGACGATCCTGACAAAGAAGAATCGTGGAACGAACTCTTCGAGGCGGTCACGTCGCCCGACAGGGGCATGCCGCAGGCCGAGCTTCGCGCGCTGCTCGAATCAGCAAGACGAGGGCATGAGACGAGGCGAGAGTGGGACGCGGTTGCGAAACTGCTGGAGCTCGAGGCGGGACTTCACGCGGGCACGCCGGTCGAGTTCGCGATGCAATTCGAGCTGGCGCGGGTGTTCGAAGACGAGCTCCTCGACGACACGAAGGCGACCGCGAGCTACCAGCGCCTCCTCGAGATCCGCCCGTCGGATCCCACGGCCGAGGAAGCGCTCGAACGTTCGGAGAGCAAGCGAAAGAAGTGGAAGGAGCTCGCTCAGCGTTACCTCGAAGAGGCCGAGCAAGCGACCGACGCAACGTTCAAGAGCTCGCTCCTATTGAGCGCGTCCGAAGTCGCGTATCGTTACGGCGAGCGGAGCAAGAAAGCCCTCGGCGATATCGCCGGTCGGCTCGAGGAGGCCTTGACGCAGGACCCGAAGAACGCACGGGTGGCGAGCCTCCTCGAGCGAATCTATGGCAGCCAAGAAAACTGGCAGAAGGTCGCTCGGCTGCTCGAAACGCGGTCCACCGAGGCGATGACCAAGGAGGAGCGAGCCATCACGCTGAACCGCCTTGGCCGCGTGCTGTCGCGCAAGCTCGAGGCCGAGGATCGAGCGGTCGCCGCGTACGAGCGGGTGCTCGACGTGTGGCCGGGAAACTCCGAGGCAATGAGCTTTCTCTCCGAGCACTTCTCGAAGACCGAGCAATGGGACCACCTGGTCGCCCTCTACGAGGACCAGCTTCGCGGGGGCGGTGCGAAACAGGGCGAAGAGGCCGGCATCGTCTTTCAGATCGCGATGGTCAACTGGAAGATGCGCAAGAAACCCGAGCTGGCCGAACCGTACTTCGATCGGCTCCGAAGGTTCGAACCCTCTCACCCGGGGATGCTCGGCTTCTTCCGCGAATTCTGCGGGGCGTCCAATGATCGCGCGCGTCTTCTCACGATCTTGACCGACGCGCAGCGTTCGCTTTCCGACGGCCCCGACAAGACTGCGCTCGCCACCGAGATCGCGAGGCTCGCCGAGGCAGGTGCAAACGCTCAGAAAGCCATCGATCAGTACAAGACGATCCTGCGCCACGATCCCACGAACGCCGAGGCCCGTCAGTCGCTCAAGCGTCTCTACACGCAGACCGAGGGTTGGAATGCATTGATCGAGCTCTTGCGTCAGGATCTCGAGCGGACGCCCCACGAGGACAAGCCGGCGCGGCTCAGGGTGCTGCGCGAAATCGCATCCGTCTACCGCGATCGGATCAAGAGCGACACCGCGCTGGTGACGGTTCTCACCCAGATCGTGCAGCTCGATAACGAGGACGTGCAGTCCCTCGGCGAGCTCGTGCGCGTCTATGAAGCGCTCGGTCGCTGGCGAGATCTGCTGCAACATCAGTCGTCGCTCGCCGCGCTCTTGCCCCAGGGCAACGAAAGGACGGAGCTTTATCGATCCGTCGCGCGGCGGTGGCTCGATCAATTCAGCAACGTCCAGAACGCCACCGAAGCCTACGAGGCTTTGCTCGCAGCGGCGCCCGGCGACGAAGAGGCCATCGCGAAGCTCAAGGAGCTCTACACGAAGAGGCGCGCTTGGGGTCCCCTTTACACGCTGTTCGAAAAGCAGTCGCGCGCCGCCTCCGGAGCCGGGCGGCTCGCGCTCCTCTCCGAGATGGCCAAGCTCGCCGCCGAGCGCCTCGACCGCGGCGCCGACGCGATCAAGCTTTACAAGACGATCCTCGAGGAAGACCCGACGCGCGCCGACGTGCTCGATCTGCTCGAGCGCCAGGCCGACCGAGACAAAGACTTCGCCACGGTGGCCTGGGCGCTCGAGCGGCGTCTCGCCCTCTCGGAAAATGACCAGGCGCGGCTCGCCGTCTTGCAGAAGCTCGGCGGCGTTTACGCCGATCGCCTGTCCGATCAAGCGGGGGCGGCCAAGACCTGGCGTCGTGTGCTCGAGATCCAGCCCGGTCACCCGAAGGCGCTGCGCGTGCTGCGCGACTCCTACCTCGCGAGCAACGATTTCGACGGCCTCGAGGAGCTCTACGCTTCGCAGAACGACTGGGAGGGGCTGGCGGAAGTTTTTTCGACCGCGGCCGATCGCTCGAGCGATCCCGCCATGAAGATCGACCTCTCGTTCCGTACCGCGCGGGTGCTCGCCGACAAGATCGGCGAGAAGGCGCGGGCGTTCCGGTCGTACGAGCGAATCCTATCGGTGAAGCCGGACGACGTCGCAGCTGCGGCGGCCCTGGTCGACATCTACGAGGCAGAAGAGAAGTGGGCGCGCTTGCCCCCGCTCTACGAGGTCTTGCTCACCGGCACGGAAGACGACGAGAAGAAGCTCGTCTATTTGCACCGCCTCGTCGAAGTGACCGGCCAAAAGCTCGGCGAGCGTGCGGCGGCCGTCGACTGGGCCCACAAGGCGTATGACCTTTCGCCGACGGACGAGCGGCTCGAAGAGCTCGAGCAGGTTTCTCGCGCATCCAAATCGTGGGACCTCTACATCGATGCGGTCACCACTCGGCTCAAGAAAAAGAAGGGGGTCTCCAGCAAGGACCGCCGCAATCTGAGGGCGAAGCTCGCGCGGCTCCAGGCGACCGAGCTCGGGCGCGTCGACGACGCCATTGCCGAATACCGGACGCTGGTCGAGGAAGATCCAGGTGACGATGCGGCGGTCTACGCGCTCGACAAGCTGCTCCGCAGCGACGATCGGCGAGAAGACTTGCGGTGGCTCTTCGACCTCCGGGCGACGAAGGGACGGGAGGATGCTCGAGCCTCGATTTTGAGCGAGTGGGCGAGCCTCGAGCAAGACGTGTTCAACGAGCCCGCGCGCGCCACCGACCTCTACCGGCGCGTGCTCGAGGTGGACCCGGACAACGATCTCGCGGCGCGCACGTTGCCGCGGCTCCTGCTCACTGCGGGACACCCCGACGAAGCGGCGCAGGTGATCGAGGCGCATCGCGAGAGGACCGAAGGCGAGATCCGCGCCCAACTCGAGCTCGATCTCGCCGACATCTACCTCGATCAGCTCTCGCGCCCTGGACAGGCCTTGAAGGCGGCGGCGCGGGCGCTCAAGACCGTGCCGCATTTCTCGCGCGCGATCGCCATGCTCGATCGGCTCTTATCGATCCCCGAGACGCGCGCCAAGGCGGCCGAGCTGCTCGAGGCCGAATACGCGGGCACGAGCGACGCGAAGAGGCAGGCGCAGGCCCTCGGCGTCCTGCTCGAAACGACGAGCGACCCGGAGAGACGGCTCGAGCTCTTCAAGACACTCGCCGAGATCGAGGAGCACCAGCTTTCGGCAGCCGGACGTGCTTTCGACGTCGTGCTGCGCGGGATCTCGGAGTTCCCCGGCGAGCTCGGTTTGTGGGATCGCGCCAACGTGCTCGCGGCTCGGGCAGCGCGCCCGATCGATCTGGCAGAAGCCTACCGAGTCGCCTTGCGAAGAAGCTCGAACCTCGCTTCGTCCGTCGAAATCGAGCTCTGCGAGCGCGCCGCCCTGCTGCACGACGAGAAGCTCGGCGATCCAGAGGCTGCGACACCCTACCTCGAGCGAATTCTCGAGAGGCAGCCGGGCGACGAGCACGCTTTCACGCGGCTGAAACAGATTCTCACGAGCGCGGAGAAGTGGGGTGAGCTCGAAACGCTCTACGCGCACGCGATCAAAGGGACGACCGACCCCGAGCGGCGGGCCGACCTCTTGAACGAAGTCGCGCTCGTCTGCGAAGAGATCACGAACGAGCCGGCCAAAGCGATCGGCTACTACGAGAGCATCCTCGACCTCAATCCGTCCCACGAGCACGCGATGCGCGCCCTCGAGATGCTGTACGCGCGCGAGGGACGGTACGAACGGCTCGCCTCGCTGCTCGAGCACCGGCTCGAGAATGCCACCCAGACCGAAACGATCGCTCTCAAAGTGCGACTCGGGCAGATCGATCTCGACCAGCTGCACGATCCGCCGCGCGCGCTGCAGCACCTCGAAGAGGTGCTGCGCCTCGACGTCAACAACGCGGAAGCTCGACTCCTGGTCGAGCGCATCCTCGACATCGGGAGTCTCCGCGCTCGCGCGGCCGAGGTGCTCGAGGCGGTGTACGACGCGAGAGACGAGGTGCGCGACTTGGTCCGCGTGCTCGAGATCCGCCTCGAGGGCGCCGACAACGACGATCTTCGACGCTCCCTCTTGCAGCGGGTCGCGGCGTTACGCGACGAACGCCTGCAGGACGACGCCGGAGCGATGAACGCGCTCGCCCGTCTCGTACCTCTCGATCCGGTCGACCTCGTCGCGCGCGATCGCATGACCGAGATCGGTCGTCGGCTTCACGCGCACGAGCGGGTCGCGAGCGTGCTTTCGCAGGCCTCGGAGGGTGCGAAAGAGCCCCAGCTCAAGTCCGAGATCTTGATGCAGGTTGCACAGATCTGCGAGGTCGAGCTCGGTGACCTCCCGCGCGCGGAGTCGGTCTACAGGGCCGCGCTCTCCATCGATCCGAAGGAGCCGGACCTGGCCCTTCCGCCCGCCCGCGCGCTCGAGCGAATCTATGGCGCTTCGGCCAACTACCCCGCCCTTGCCGACATGCTCGTCGTCGAGGTGGGGTTGGAGGAGAACGTCGAGCGACGGCGCGAGCTCTTGGCGCGGCTCGGCGAGCTGGCCGAAACGGTTCTCGAGGATCCGGCTCGCGCCATCTCGGCCTGGCGCCAGAGGCTCGATGACGAGCCCGGCGACGAGCGGGCCCTCGTCGCACTCGAACGCCTTTACCACCGGACGGAGGCCTACCGGGACCTAGTGGCGACGCTGCGGTCGCGCGAACAAGGAGCAGGGTCGCCCGAAGGGCGTCGGGCCATCTTGACGAAGATCGCCGAGACTCTTGCCGACAAGCTCGACGACAAGGGCGAAGCCATCTTGGCGTTTCGCTCCGTGCTCGACGAATTCGGCGCCGACAGGCAGACGCTCACCGCGCTCGAGAAGCTCTACGAATCGACCGAACGCTACGCCGACCTCGCCGACACCCTCGAGCTCGACCTCGGGCTGTCCGACGAAACGAGTATTCGCATCGAGGTGCTCGCGCGGCTCGGCGAAGTGCGCCGCGTTCACCAGAACGACTGGGAGGGGGCTCTCGAATCGTTCCGGCAAGCGCTCGCCCTCGAGCCTTCGCATCCTCGAAGCCGCGCCGGCATCGAAATGCTGCTCGATATCGCCGACGCGCGCCGTGAGGCGGCAGAGACGCTGCACCCGCTCTACGAGGCCGAGGGCGATTTCGACAAATTGCTGAAAGTCCTCGAGATCGAGGCCGAGTCGGCCGACACGCCCGATCAGCGCCTGCGCCTGCTCGAGCAAGCAACCGGCGTTGCAGAGTCGCAGAAAAACGACCCCAGCCGCGCCTTCGCCTACGCGGTACGAGGCGTTCGCGAGGCCGCGGGAGAACCCGAGATCACCGCTTGGCTCGAGCGGGCCGAGCGACTCGCCGTGGCGACCGATCGCTATGCCGAGCTCGTGGCGCTCGAGCGCGAGATCTTGACGAGCATCCTCGACGAGGACGTGCAGCTCTCGACCAGCCTGCGGATAGGCGAGCTTGCCCAAAACAAGCTCTTCGATCGCAATCTCGCACGCACCTACTACCAGAAGGCGCTCGAGCTTCGCGGGGACGACAGGCGTGCCCTCTCCGCGCTCGAGTCGCTCTACGAGGAAGCCGGGGACGGCCCCGCGCTGCTCGACATCTTGAAAAAACGCGTCGACGCCGCGGAAACGGACGCCGAGAAGAAGGAGCTGCTCTTCCGGCAAGGCAAGCTCTCTGCGACCACGCTCGGCGATGCCGATGGAGCGATTTCGGTTTACGAGACGATCCTCGACCTTTCGCTCGATCCCGAGGCCATCACGCTACTCGAGGGGCTCTACAAGACGAAGGAACGCTGGCAGGACTTGATTGCCCTCTACGAGAGGCAGCTCGAAGCGGGGGCCACGGAAAAATCCGATCTCTACGTGAAGATCGCGATCATCGCGCGGCAGCACATGTCCGACGTCGACCGCGCGTTCGACGAGCTCGAGGCCGCCCTCGAAAACGACGGCCAGCACCAGGGCGCGATCAGCGAGCTCGAGACGTTGCTACGACGTGGCAGGGACCCGGCGCAGCGGGCGCGGGCCGCCGAAATGCTCGAGCCGGTGTACCAAAAGCGCGCGAGCTTCACGGAGTTGATGGCGACCATCGAGGCGCGGCTCGAATCGAGCCAGGACCCCGACGAGCGTCGTCCGCTCTTGAAACGCCTGGCCAACCTCCAGGAGGAGCAAACCGAGGACTACGCCGGAGCGCTCGAGACGACCGCGAAGCTCTTGCACGAAGACGTCGGCGAGGAAGCGACGTGGGCGGAGCTCGAACGCCTCGCCAAAGCGGCCGGAGCAGAAGCCCGCCTCGCCGAGATTTACGCCGTCGAGCTCGACGCCATCGCGACCGAAGAAGCCGCCACTGCGAAGCTGGCCCGCCGAACGGGAGAGCTTTTCGCCAAGCTCGGCAACACCGAGCGCGCTCTTCACTTTCTACGGCGCGCGCACGAGTTCGATCCCGAGGACCCGCAACTTTTTTCGGCCATCGACGTACTACTCGTCAAGGACGAGCGGCCCAAGGAGCGGGTCGCGCTTTACCGGTCCGCGCTCGACCACCGCTACGATCCGAAGGAGCGCACGGCGACGCTGCACACGATCGCCGAGCTCGAAAAAACCGCGCTCTCCGATCCCGATCGCGCCATCGACACTTACCGCGCCGTCCTCGACGTCGACGACACCGACAGCCATGCGCAAGACCAACTGACCGCGCTCTACCGCGAGCGCGGTCGCTTCCAGGACCTGGCAGACCTTTACGAGCGGCGCGCCGAACAGGTGGCTGACTCGGCTCAAGCGGCGGGATTTCGGCTCAGCCTCGCCCGCCTCCAGAAGGATGAGCTCGGCAACATCGGTGCGGCCATCGACCAGTACGAGCACATCGTCGGATCGACGCCCGACCACGCCGAGGCCATCAGCGACCTCGAAGCGCTCAGCAAGGTTTTAGAGCATAAGGCAAGGGTCGTCGAAATCCTTCGTCCGCTCTACGAAAGGGCCGACGACTGGCGCCACATCATTGCGCTCAACGACCAGCGGCTCGAGCTCGCCCAGGACCGCGGCGACAAGATCCCGATTTTGAGGGAGAACGCGGAGCTATGGGAAAAGCGCGGCAACGACGACAAGCGTGCCCTTTCGGCTCTCCGGACGGCGTTCGAGCTCGATCCCGACGACGACGGCAGTCGCGCGGAGCTCGAGCGGGTCGCGGGCAAGACGAAATCGTGGGACACGCTCGCCGAGGCCTACGAACGCGGGATCGAAAGCGCCGATCCGCTGGTGAAACGGCAGCTTCTGTCGTCGCTCGCCACCTTGCACGATCAGAAACGGGACGACCCGCGCCGCGCGCTCGACGCGTACGGACGTCTTTTCGAGACCGACCCCACCGATCCCGAGCCGCTCGATCAGATGGACATGCTGGCGACGCTCTTGTCCGATTGGCAGGCGCTCGTCGGGATCCTGGAGAAGAAAGTCGACCTCGTCGTCGACGATCAGGACAAAGCGTCGCTCTCACGCCGCATCGGCGAGACCAAGCGCGACATGCTCGACGACGCGAAGGGGGCGACCCTCGCCTACGAGCGCGCCCTCGAGCTCGATCCGGAGAGCACCTTCACCATCGACTCGCTCATCGATCTCTACGAAAAGGGTGACGACCACCAGAAGCTCGTCGAGCTCTATCGGCGCCGCGTCGAGCAAAGCTCACCCGATGACCAGGATCTCAAGTTCACCCTCCTCGTGCAGGCCGCCGACCGGTTCGAGAAGCACCTCGCCGATCCTCGCCAAGCGATCGATTGTCTGCGCGAAGCAGCCGTCATCAAGCCGGCCGATCGGAGCGTCCTCGCGGGCCTCGATCGTCTCTATCGCGCCGAACAGATGTGGTCCGAGCTGCTCGAGAACTTGCGCGCCGAGGCCAGCCTCGCCGAATCGCAGGAAGATCGGGTGCGACTGCGCAAGGAAATCGGCGCTCTTTACGCAAAGCGCCTCGACGACCCGAACGCGGCGCTCGACGCCTTCAAATCGGTGCTCGACGAGGTGCCCGACGATTCCGAGGCGATGGCCGCAGTCACCCACATCGGCAAGACGCGCGAGGATCTGAGCCTCACCGCCGCCGACATTCTCGAGCCGGTGCTGCGCAAGGGCTCACACTTCCAGAAGCTCGTCCAGGTTCTCGAGATGCGGGCCAACGCGCAGAGCGATCCGGCGGACAAGAGCATCACCTTCAAGGCGATGGCCCAGGTTCTCGACGCCTCGCTCGGCCGCGCAGCGGATGCGCAAACCGTGTTGATTCGCGCGCTCGGCGAGACTCCCGAAGACTCCGAGCTCTATGCCGAAATCGATCGGCTCGCCGCGGCGTCGGGCGGCTATGGGCGGTACGCCGACGCGCTCGAAGAGCGCGCCTCGGCGATCTTCGATGCCGCCGTGGCCCAGGACTTGTGGCGGCGGCTCGGCCGGATCGCAGAAAACGAGCTCCAAGACGACCGGCGCGCGATCAACGCGTATGCGAAAGCCGGCGAGCAGGCCGGCGACGATCCCGACATCCTCGCGGCTCTCGACAGGCTTTATGCGAAAACCGGCGATCACCGCCGCCTTTCCGAGGTGCTCGAGCGGCGGGTGGCGTCGGTCGACGACGCGAAACAGCGGGCCGAGCTCTACTACCGGCTCGCCAAGCTCCAGATCGACGAGTTCCACGAACGCTCGCAAGGGCTCGGCACGCTCAAGCAGGCCCTCGAGCACGACGGCGACCACCGCGCCTCGCGCGAAGCCCTCGAGGCGTTGACCGAGGATTCCACCCTGTTCGAGGATGCCGCCGAAGCGCTCGAAAGCGTCTACCGCGCCCAGAACGACAACGAACGGCTCACGTCGCTCCACGAGAAGCGCATCTCGTTCGCCGGCTCGCCGCGCGAACGAACTAGGATTCGCCTCGGCCTGGCCAAGCACCTCGAGGAGCGTTCGAACGATCCGAAGCGCGCGCAGGCCGCGCTCGAAGACGCGCTCGCCGACGATCCGACCGACGTCGACGTGCTCGGCGAAATCGAGCGGCTCGCCTCGACCAATGACGCATGGGCCAGCGCGACGACCCGTTTGTCGACCGCAATCGTCAACGCGAAAGATCTCACCCCCGACTCCGCGCGCGACGCCTACGTGAGGCTCGCCACCTGGTACGAGGACAAGCTCAAGAACGCCAGCGAAGCGGAACGTGCGCTCGACAAGGCGCTCGAAAGGGACCCGGAGAATCTCGAAATCCTGCGTTCGATCGAACGCATCCGGCGCGCCCCGGGTCGCGAGCGGGATCTCGTGAAGAGCCTCCGCCGGCTGGCCGAGCTCGAGCTCGACCCGGCCACCAAGCGGCAGCTTTTCCGCGAAGCCAAGGTGCTCGCCGAGGATCAGGTCAAGGACCCGGCGCTCACCGAGGAAGTGCTCCGGCAGCTGCTCGACGAGGACGAGGCGAACTCGTGGGCGCTCGAGGAGCTGACTCGGCTCCGTGATGCGGCGTC
>Ga0075425_100006411_pt1 | contig 12318 bp, 6 predicted proteins | sample SoiMethybrSBSTD4_FD_75300 | JGI IMG/M metagenome (GOLD analysis project Ga0075425, IMG submission 75300) | Bulk soil microbial communities from a Populus tree surrounding site in Tennessee, USA - Soil MetaG P. TD hybrid SBSTD4 | ecosystem: Environmental > Terrestrial > Soil > Tree plantation...
GTTCGAGCGCGCTCGAAGGTCCAAGGGAATTCTTGCCGGCGGCTCCAGGCGGGTCTAGCGTCGTTTTCAGGACCAAAGCGATGGGCTCGGTTTCAAAGGGGGTTTCCATGAACGTGACGACGTCCCTCAAGGAACGCGCGGTGTCCTTCCTCGAGCTGGCGGCATCCGGCCGGGTGGATCAGGCCTACGCCGATTACGTCGGCGACGGGTTCCTCCATCACAATCCCTACTTCCGCGGGGACGCCGCGAGCTTGAAAGCCGCCATGGCCGAGAATGCGACCCAGAATCCCCGGAAGACGCTCGAGGTGAAGCGGGCGCTCGAGGACGGCGACCTCGTGGCCGTCCACTCGCACGTGCGGCAGAAGCCGGAAGATCCCGGCGCGGCCGTGGTCCACCTATTCCGGTTCGAGAAGGGACGGATCGTCGAGCTGTGGGATGTGGGACAGCCCGTGATGGACGAAGGACCGAACGAGCACGGCATGTTCTGAGTCTCGAGCTTGGCCGCACTCGGCGCCTCGCCCCCGGTGGCGTCGACCCCGAAAATCCGCTATCCTCTTGTCGCGCAATCGTCACACACAACCTCGACTCCAATCCCAGGGACGTCCCAACCCGATGATCGGCAAGAAGCTGCGCGCCTACGAGATCACCGAAGAGATCGGCGCGGGCGGCATGGCCACTGTGTTCCGCGCCTACCAGCCCAGCATGGACCGGCATGTCGCGATCAAGGTCATCCGCTCGTCCATCCTCCACGACCAGGGGCTCCGCGAGCGCTTCCAGCGCGAAGCGAGGCTCATCGCCCGCCTCGAGCACCCCCATCTCCTCCCCGTCTACGACTTCGACGGGGAGAGCGACCCCCCCTACATCGTGATGCGGTATCTCGAGGGCGGGACGCTGAAGCAGGTGCAGCAGCGCGGCAGTGTTCCCCGCGGCGAGATCCTGCACGTGCTGCGCCAGCTCGCGGGCGCGCTCGACTACGCGCACCGCCAGGGCATCGTGCACCGGGACCTCAAGCCCTCGAACATCATGATCGACCGCGAAGGGAACGCGTTCCTCACCGATTTCGGCATCGCGCGCTCCACGGGCAAGGACAAGGATCTGACCGGCACCGGTCTCATGATCGGCACGCCCGGCTACATGGCGCCGGAGCAGGCGCGCGGCGACGGCCAGGCGGACAAGGCGGCCGACATCTACTCGCTCGGCGTGCTCGCGTTCGAGGCGCTGGCCGGCTCCGCGCCGTACGAGCACGAGAGCGGATTCGAGGTCATCCTCGCCCATATGAACGCGCCCATCCCGAAGGCAAGCGAGCGGAACCGCGACCTGCCGAAGGCGGCGGACGCGGTGCTGACGCGCGCGCTGGCGAAGCAGCCCTCGGACCGCTTCTCCACGGCGACCGAATTCGTCGAGGCGCTCACCCGCTCTCTCAAGATCAAGCCGAGCGACGCCCCCACGGCGCTCAAGTCGATGACGCAGACGATCTCCGTGGATCAGCTCGCCAAGCTCGCCGCGTCCAAGGGCGAGCACGAGACGCCCGGCTCGGGCACGCCCTCCGACCAGCAGCGCCAGATGACGGCGGTCGCGGTCGACGTGAAGGAACTGGCCGAGATCCTCTACGAGTCGGGAGCGGACAACGAGCGCGTGCGCGCGTTGGTGAACGCGCTCTGGAACGCCTTCGGCGAGATCGCCAGGGAGGCGGGCGGCGTGATCCATAGCCGTACGGACGATGCGGGACTCGTGCTCTGGGGGCGCGAGCGCGCCCGAGAGGACGATCCGGAGAACGCGATCCGCGCGTCGCTCGCGATGCGTGACCGCGTGCTCACGGAATCGCGGAAGGTACTCGGCGTCTCGTGGGAACCGAACGAGGACAATCCCCTTCCCTTCGTCGCGGGCATCACGACCGGACCCGTCCTCCTCGAGCGCGATGGCGACAGCGGCAGCTACACCGCGAGCGGCGCTCCCATTACCCTCGCCACACGCCTGCGCGAAGCGGCGCCGCCGGGGGGGATCCTGACGGCGCACGAGACCTTCACGCTCGTTCGCGGCGTGTTCAATTTCCTCCAGCAGGATCCTGTGCGCGTTCGCGGCCGCAAGGAACCCATCGAGGTCTATCTCGCGACCGCGGCCAAGCCGCGCGTCTTCCGTCTGCGCTCGATGGGGATCGAAGGCGTCGAGACCCGGATGATCGGCCGCGAGATCGAGCTGCGCCTTCTACAAGAGGCCATGACCCTCACGCTCGAGGACGGCGAGACGCAGGTCGTCACGGTGGTCGGCGAAGCTGGCGTGGGTAAATCCCGACTCCTGTTCGAGTTCAACAACTGGATCGACCTGCAGGAGCAGCTCGTCTGGCTCTTCGAAGCGCGCGGAACCCAGCCGTCGATGCTCCAGCCCTACTCCCTGGCGCGGGATCTGTTCTCGTTCCGGTTCCGCATCCAGGACTCCGATCCTCTGGTCCAGGTCCACGAGAAGTTCGTTCGCGGCGTCGCGGAATTCATGGGCGAGGGGTCCGGGAAGAAGGCACACTACATCGGGCAGCTCGTCGGATTCGACTTCACGAGTGTGCCCGAGGTTGCAGGCGCGCTTCAGGATGGCGAAGGTTTCCGCCGAGTGGCGCAGGCCTATCTTGGCGAATTCTTCACGACGGCCTGCCAGAAGAACCCGGTCATGCTGCTGATCGAGGACATCCACTGGGCGGACGATCGATCGCTCGATCTGATCAACAACCTGGTCCGCGACAACACCGAGCTTCCGCTCTTCGTCCTCTGCATGGCCCGTCCCAGCCTCTACGAGCGCCGTCCGCAGTGGGGCGAGGGGCAGCGTTTCCACGAGCGCATCCAGCTCGAGCCTCTGTCGCAGCTCTCGAGCCGCCGCCTGGTGCGGGAGCTCCTGAAGCACGTCGTCGAGGTCCCCACGGCGCTTCGGGATCTCGTGGTCGACCGGGCGGACGGAAACCCGTTCTACATCGAGGAGCTGATCAAGGCCCTCATCGACGACCGCGTCATCGTGAAGGGCGATCCTAACTGGTCCGTCGACGCGACGCGGCTGTCCACGGTCCGCATCCCGGCCACGCTCACGGGCGTTCTCCAGGCGCGCCTCGATACCCTGCCGCCGGCGCTCTATCAGCTCTTGCAGCGCGCCTCGGTCATCGGGCGCATCTTCTGGGACGCGGCGGCCATCCGGCTGAGCCACGAAGCCGGCCTCAAGGCCGCCGAGGTCCAGGCCATGCTCGAGGACCTGCGTGACCGCGAGATGATCCTCCAGCGGGAGGAGTCCGGCTTCGCGGGAACCGTGGAGTACGTCTTCCGCCACGCGATCCTCCGCGACGTCACCTACGAAACCGTGATTCCCCGCCAGCGCCGGGCGCTCCACAAGCTCGTCGGCGACTGGCTCATGGAGGTGGGCGGCGAGCGCGCCGACGAGAACGTGCTGCTCGTCGCCGAGCACTACGGTCGGGCCGAGGAGATCTCGCTTGCCGCAGCCCAGCTGACGAAGGTGGGCGAGCGTGCGATCCAGCTCGCTACGTACGAGGAAGCCTCGACCGTTCTCCAGCGCGCTCGCGAGATGCTGCCGGCCGGAGAGCACGTGGACCAGCGCGTCTCCATCGATCTCTTGCGTGGGGACATCGAGGCCATCCGGGGCTACCACAGCAAGGCGATCGAGATCTTGAAGCCTGCCCTCGAAGCCGCCAGGGCGTCCGGGAACGAGCTCCTCCAGGCCCTGGCCCTCGGCAAGCTCGGCCGGGTCGCGATGTGGCAGGCCGATGTCCCACTCGCTCTCGAGTACCTTAACGAGGCCGTCTCGCTGGCGCGGACGCTCGGGGACGAATCCACTCTGATGTTCAACCTCCGTCAGCTCGGCAACGCCCTTCACCAAACCGACCCGCCCCAGTCCGTCCACTACCTCGAGGAGAGCGTCGCGATCGCGCGCAGGTTAGGGGACCGGCGGTCCGAGGCGACCGCGCTCAACTCGCTCGGGATCGGACTCTTCATCGCATGCCGAATCGAGGAAGCGCGGGAAACCTACAGTCGCACGCTGGAGATCAACCGGGCGATCGGGGACCGGCTCAACGAAGCCATGGTCCTCGGGAACATGGCCGTCCTCCACGTCGACCAGAACGAGTTCGAGGCGGCCGATCGTCTCTCTCATGAGAGCATCGCCTTGGCCAACGAGATCGGTGCGCCGGCCCTCGTCGTGGACACTCAAAACACGCGGGCCGCCGGTTTCCTACGGCAGGGTCGTGACCAGGAGGCGCGCGAGCTGCTTCACAAGACGGTGCGAATCGCGCGTGAGATCGGGATCGACCGCAATGGCTACCCGCTCCTCTACGGGATCCTCAAGCTGCGGGAAGGCGACCGCGCGAAGGGCCTCGCCTGGATCGGGTTCACACGCAAGCACAGTGTGAACCCGCTGGAGGCCCCCCGATTGATGGGGTACTTCGCGGATTTGATCCGGGGAGACCAGACGGAGGACGAAGTCGAGGCTGGGCTCTGCGCGGGCGAAGGGCTGAAGCTGGAGGAGATCCTGGAGGAAGCGGGGCGGGACGGATAGAGCCCCGTCCGCACCGCCCCCCTATCGCCGAAGCGGCTCAGCCGCTGACCAGACTGAGAATGTTGCCGTCGGGATCCTTGAACCACGCGACCTTCATGTCCCCGGCCACGTGGACATCTCCCTGGCGCGTGAGCCCCGGCATGTCGTAGTGCTCGAAGCGAACGCCCCGCCCCTTCAGCGCTTCGACTTCACGCTCGAGATCCTTCCCCACCATCCAGTTGGCAGTCGTCGCGCGGTTCGTGCCCGCATACTCCGATCGATAGACCACGACCTTGGACACTCCGCTCCGGTAGACCAGCGCCTCGTCCCCCTCCGTGGCGACGCGCTTCAGACCCAGCTTCGTCTCGTAGAAGTCCTTGGCCACGGCCAAGTCCTTGACCGCGATCGTCGCGGCGGCTTCCTTGTCACCAATCATCGTTCCTCCTTGCGGACCGCCCTGCCCCCAGCCGTTGGCGCGGCTCCTTTAATGATAGACCGCCCCGGAGGCACCAAGGAACTAGCGGCGCCCCAGCGCTCGGAGCGCCTCCGTGGCTTCGTAGTCGCCGGGCGCGAGCACCAGCATCCGCTTCGCGAAGTGGTCGATCTGTGCCGGGTTCCCCAGCTCGCGAAAGACCGAGAGGTAGTGACGGATGGCCACCGTATCGTCCGGCGAGATCTGAAACGCCCAGTAGGCGCACGAGTCCTGCCCCGGGTTCCTGGAGGGGTTCCCGAAGACCCGCCCCATCATGTTGACCGCGGTCTCGTAGTCGATCGGATCCGCCGAGTCTCGAAGACGCTGCGCCTCGGCCGTGCGGCCATTGGCGAGCGCGATCGAGGCGGCGAGACGGAGGTCATAGGACCGGAACTCCTCTTTGTCGATCTCGCCCAGATGCTCGAGGAGGCGAAGCGCTCGATCCGGCTCGCCCGAAGCCGCCACGGCGCGCGCGTACGTGACGATGGGCCGTCCCACGCTCTGCGGGTCGACATCCGGCACGGTCGAACGGAACCGGCACTCGACCGGATCGATGGCGATCACGTGCAGATCCCCCGTGATCCGCCAGAGAAGATCCGCCGGGTAACCCGCCGCGCGGTCCTCGACCTTGGCGGCATGCACGGATGGGTCGCGATACCAGATGCCGGGCGCCTGGCCGTCGAAGAGCGTCGTCGCGATCCCTCGCGAGCCGGTCGCTGCCACGGAAACGAGCAGCTGCGCCCCTCGCGGAACGGTGGGCTGGATCGTCAGCACGCGGTGGCGTACGAGATCGATGGCTTGCGCCGCATCGACCAGCACCGGTTCGGACCAGACCCGCTCGGTGGGAAACGCCATACCGCGAAACCAGACCCCGAGGAGCAGGAACGCCACGAGCGCGAGCCCCGCGGCCCAGCGCGGCAGATGGCGAATGCCCAGCGCGAGCAGGAGGCTTACCCCTGGCGCGATGATCACGATGTAGTAGGGCACCCAGATCTCCACGAAGAGAATCGGCAGCGCGAGAGCGGGGAGCGAGAGAAGGAGCGCCATCGCGACGAGACGCGCGGTCGAAGGCGTGTCCCCCGTGTCGTCCGAAGTCGTTCCACGGCTGACCCAGGCGAAACCGATCAGGGCGAGAGCGGTCGCGAGCGCGACGGCAGGATTGAGATCCACGGGCCAGGCAGTCTTGGTCCACGTCGCCGGGACGTTGACCAGGGCGAGGAGATAGCGGCCGAGATAGAGCCCCCATCGATCGAAGTGCCCCAGGCCCACGTACCCACCCTCCGGGGCGCGAAGGCCGTGACCGAGGAGCTTGTGGAGTCCGGGATGAATGCCCGCCCACAGGATGAGCACCGTGCCGAACGCGATCATGGATCGCGTGAGGCTCTTCGGCTCGCGACCGAGCACGAGGTCGTATCCGATCAAGAGCGGAAACCAGCCGGCCGCCGACTCCTTGGACAAGAGGGCGAGCCCGGCGAAGATGGCCGAACTGCCCAGACGACCGTCGTGGCGAGCGTCGAGCGCCAGGAGCAGGAGCGAGATCGCGAAGAGGTCCGCCGCGGCGGTCACCCAGGTCACGAGGCTCGGCGCCGCTCCGAGCGTCGCGAACGCGAGCCCCGCCAAAAACCCGGTCCACGGCCCCGCGACCTTCCGCGCCCACCGCGTGACGAGCGCGGCGCACAGCATGAGAAGGAGCAGATTGCCAACGTGCCCGACCAGGCCGGATTGCGGATCGACGAAGCGGAGAAAGAGAAAGTAGAGACCTTGTGGAATGGGCCGGTAATAGAACACGGACGGATCGACCCGTAGATTCGCGGCCCAGTCGCCCGTGCCGCGCATCGTGAGGAAGATGTAATCGTCCCAGAAGTACCCGAAGCCGAGCCGCGGCGCGGAGAGCGCTGCGGCCACCAGAGCGGGCACGAGCCACACCACGGCCTCGGGCACGCTTGGCGCGCGGCCGCGTGCTACCCTACTTGGGTTGGCGGACCGCGATCGTCGCTTGTGGGAGGCTCGAGTCATGAACCGCTTGGCCGGCTTCGCTCATTCGCTCTTGCGCATCGTGTCGGGATTCCTGTTCATCCATCCGGGCGGGATGAAGCTCCTCGGCTGGTTCGGCGGCATGCCCCACGGGGTCGAGTTGACGCCGCTCCTCGTGACCGCGGGCGTGATCGAGCTCGTGTGCGGCACGCTCATCTTCCTGGGTCTCCTGACTCGGCCGGCAGCCTTCATAGCCTCGGGCGAGATGGCGTTCGCGTACTTCATCGGCCATTTCCCGCGCGGCTTCTGGCCCATCCAGAACCACGGCGAGCCCGCGGTGCTCTTCTGCTTCATCTTCCTCTACTTCGCGGCGAGCGGAGCGGGGCCGATCAGCGTCGATCACCTGCTCGGGCTCGATCGACGTCGCAAGCCGTTGGCTACGGAGACACCCGCGGCGGCATCGTAGGACCCGGGGCGGTCGCGCTCCAGACGAATTCCACAAGCGTGGGCGGGGCTTCGGCGACGCTTGTCCAAACCCCCATTCATGTGGCATTATTTCAACTGGTTACCGCATTTGGATCGCGCAACGCTTCAGACGCGAGAGGCCGCCTCAGACAGCGAGATGATCCCACCCGAAGGGTCTCTGCCTCCCGACCCGGTCGACGACCGCCTGCCCGAGGACCCGATCGATCACATCGTGGCCTCCGTGTCCGACGGAAGGCCGGTCGATCTGAGCGACGATGAGTTCGACGCGCTCGAGACCCGGCTCGGAGACCGCGGGCGCGCCCTTCTCGACGTTGCTAAGATCGCCGCGTTCAGCCGCGCACGCCAGCGCGAGGACCGGAAGACGGTTCCTCGAGCGGAAACAGCCGACACGCTCGGACGCTGGGGCCCGTTCACCCTCCTCGAGCGACTGGGCTCGGGCACGTCGGGTGAAGTGTGGCGCGCCTGGGATGGATCGCTGGAGCGCGAGGTCGCGGTCAAGTTCCTGCTGCCCCGGCCGGACGACGAGTCGCGGGACTCGCTTCTCGCCGAAGCGCGCGCCCTGGCCCGCGTCCGCCATCCGGGCGTGGCCACGGTGTTCGGAATCGCCGAGCACGACGGCCGCGTCGGCATGTGGATGGAGCTCCTGCGCGGCCCCACGCTCGCCCAGGTGATCGAGCGAAAGGGAAGGCTCGGCATTCGGGACGTGTCGCTCCTCGCGCGCAAGCTGTGTGACGCGCTCGACGCGCTCGACCACGCTGGCATTCTTCACCGCGACATCAAGCCGTCCAACATCATTCTCGAAGCGGGGGGACGAGCCGTTCTCACCGACTTCGGTCTCGGATCGCGCCGCCGCCTCTTCGTCGCCATCTCCCCTCGCGACGGATCGGGGACGCCGCTCTTCATGGCGCCTTCGCTCCTCGAGGGCGGGCCGGCCACGCCGCGCACCGACCTCTACGCGCTCGGGGTGACGCTCCGCTGGGCTCTGACCGGACGTCCTCCCTTCGAGGCGCGAACGCTGGAAGACCTCAAAGCGGAAGCCCGCGTCGGCCCGCGCACGCCGCTCGCGCGCGAGCGGGCCGACGCGCCTTCCTCACTCGTGCGGGCAATCGAGCGATCCATGGATGTTTCGGCGGACGCGCTCCTTTATACGGCAGCCTCCATGAGGAGGGACCTCGGCGCGGCCGCCGCGCAGGCGGAAGAGACGGTCGTCCGAGACCGCCCGTCCGTGGCCGTGCTTCCGTTCCTCAACCGGAGTCAGGATCCCGCCGAGGACTACTTCTCCGACGGCCTCGCGGAGGAGCTGCTCATGGTGCTCTCCAAGATCGGCGGCCTCCACGTGGCCGCGCGAACCTCGGCGTTCCAGTTCAAGGGAAAGAACGAAGACCTTGCGACCATCGGGCGGAAGCTCAGGGTCGCGACCATCGTCGAGGGCAGCGTCCGGCGGTCGGGAGATCGGATGCGCGTGGCCGTGCGGCTCGTCCAGGCGGACGACGGGGTGCAGCTCTGGTCGGAGTCCTACGACCGAACACTCGAGGATCTCTTCGAGGTGCAAGACGACATCGCGCGGAGCGTCGCGCAGGAGCTCCACGCGACGCTCACGGCCACACCCCCCACGGACGCGCTTCGCCGGAACGTGGAGGACGCGGTCAAGGGACGGAGCCAGGACCCCGAAGCCCATCGCCTCTATCTCGAGGGGCACTATCTCCTCCTGCGCCGGAACCGGAAGGACCTCGCGCTCGCCCTCGCGCGGCTCCGTGCGGCCATCGCGCGGGATCCGAGGAGCGCCGTCGTCTGGGCCGAGCTCAGCCACGCCACCGCCGAAGAAGCGGATCAGGGCATGGCTCCCGTGGACGAGGCCTATGCGCGGGCGCGGGAGATGATCCAGCGCGCGCTCGACCTCGAGCCCGACCTCTCCGTCGCGCACGCGCGGCTCGCGCGCATCCAGGTCGTGCGCGACTGGGATTGGCACGCCGCGGAAGCCTCGTTCCTGCGCGCCCTCGACCGCGATCCGACCAATGTGGCCGCGATGCACGGGGCCGCGGTCCTCCTGCAGGCCCTCGGACGCACGGATGAGGCGCTGACGCTCAATCGCCGGGCCATCGACCTGGACCCTCTGAACATGCCGTCGCTCCACAACCTCGGCTGCGTCTATTATGAGGCGGGACGGCTCGAGGAAGCGGAGGCCGCGCTCCGAAACGTCATTGCAACCCACGCCGCCCGGGAGGTCACGCACTCCGTGCTCGCGCAGGTCCTCGAGGAGATGGGACGAAGCGAGGAGGCGCTCGAGGAAGCGTTGCGCGAGCCCGACCCGGCGTACCGATCTCTTGCGCTCGCCCTCATCCACCATCGCCAAGGAAGGATCGCCGAGCGCGACCAGGCCTTGCGTGAGATGGAGGAGACCTGCGGCGAGGGCGAGCCGGTGCAGGTCGCGGAGGCGTATGGCGCCTGCGAATTGGGCGACGCCGCACTCGCGTGGCTCGAGCGGGCATCCTCGGTGCGCGACGCCGCGCTCGTCCATATCAAGCCGAGCCGTCACTTCCGTTCGGTCCGAAGCGACCCGCGTTTCCGTTCGGTTCTCAAGACCATCGGCATGGACGCCTCCTGAACGTGATCGGAGCCACGCTTTCTCATTACCGGATCCTGACGCCCCTCGGTGCGGGCGGCATGGGCGAGGTGTACCTCGCTCGGGACGAGCACCTGGATCGCGACGTCGCCGTGAAGGTGCTCCAGCGCGGCATGCTCGCCGACCCCGCCGCGCGGGAGCGCTTCCGCCGCGAGGCGCGTGTTCTGGCGCGACTCTCCCATCCGGGCGTGGCCACGATCTACGACTTCGGCACGCAGGAGAGCGTCGACTTCCTCGTGATGGAGTACGTCCCGGGCGGCACGATTTCCTCGAAGCTCGCATCCGGCCCTTTCCCGGTCGGCGACGTGGTCCGGCTGGGCGCTTCGATCGCGGATGCGCTCGAGGAAGCGCACCGTCGAGGGTTCATCCATCGCGACCTCAAGCCGGGCAACGTGGTGCTCACCGCGGACGGCGCTCCGAAGCTCCTCGATTTCGGACTCGCGGGACTCCTGAGCTCCGGGACGGGACAGGCCACCGAGCTCACGCAGGAAGGTACCCTCCTCGGGTCCCTTCCCTACATGGCGCCCGAGCAGCTCCGCGGCGACCCCGCGGATCTCCGGAGCGACGTGTGGGCGCTCGGCGCGCTCCTCTACGAGATGACGACCGGACGGCGCGCGTTTGCAAAGGACCGGCCGGAGGCGCTCATGTTCGAGATCCTCCACACCATGCCGCGCCCGGTTCGGACGGTGCGACCGGAGACGCCTCCTGCGCTCGAGCGGCTCGTCGAGAGCTGTCTCGACAAGGATCGCGCGCGCCGCCCCGGGTCGGCCGGGGACGTCGCGCGCATGCTGCGCGCGGTCCTGTCCGGAGCCGGCGTGGAGTCCGGAACGCACCACGACCCGCCGACGGAGATCTCCCTGAACGCGATCCGTTCGCTCGCGGTGCTCCCGTTCGACAACGTCTCCCGCGACCCCGCGCAGGAGTGGTTCGCGGACGGCATGACCGAAGCCTTGATCGCCGATCTCGCACGGCTCCAGGGCCTCCGCGTCATCTCGCGCACTTCGGCCATGAAGTACAAGGGGGTGGCGCGCTCCCTGCCGGAGATCGGCCACGAGCTGGGCGTGGATGGCATCCTCGAGGGATCGGCGCTGCTCGTCGGCCCGCGCGTCCGCATCACGGTGCGCCTCGTCTCCGCGCGCACCGACGAGACGCTCTGGTCGGAGCGCTACGACGACAAGCTCGAGGACGTGCTGGACGTGCAGAGCAAGGTCGCCGCCGCGGTCGTGAAGGAGATCGAGCTCCACCTGGCGCCCCACGAGGTGAAGCGCTTCGCCCGGCGACAGATCGTCAAGCCGGAGGCGCACCTCGAGTACCTGAAGGGGCTCCACACGATCGCGGGAAACTCGCCGCAGGCGGTCGAGCTGAGCCTCCGGCACTTCCGCCGCGCGCTCGAGATCGACCCGAGCTACGCGCCCGCGTGGGCCGGCGTCGCCGACTGCCACAGCATTCGCGCGGGACGCGGCATGGCGCCCCCCGCGGAGGCCAACCGGGAAGCGGAGGAGGCGGCGCTCAAGGCGCTCCAGCTCGACGATTCCGTGGCAGGCGCGTATGCCGTCCTGGGAGCGGTCCGGCTGCAGCAGCTCGATCACGCCGGCGCGATCCGGGAGCTCAAGCACGCGATCGAGCTCAATCCCGGGCTCGCCGACGCCTACCAGATCCTGGGGCGCGCGCTCTACACGGTGGAGCAGCACACGGACGCCCAGGCGGCCATGCTCGAGGCGCTCCGCCTCGATCCCATGTCCATGATCATCCACACCTCGGTCGGAGACGCCTACTACTACGCGCGCGAGTACGAGCGCTCGGTGGTCTATTACCGGAAGGCGACCGAGCTGGACCCGCGGTTCGACGGGGCGCACACGGACCTCGCCCGCTCGCTGGAGGCGCTCGGTCGCTTCGACGAGGCGAAGCGCGAATACGAAGAAGGTCGCGTGCTGAGCGGCGGAGTGGCTGGCCCTTCGTTCGGGCTGGCGCATCTGGCGGCGAGCCGCGGGGACACCGACGAGGCGCGACGGATGCTCGCCGAGCTGACGGACGCACGGTCACGCCGCGTGGTGTCGGCGTGGGGTATCGCCGCGCTCCACGCTTCGCTCGGCGATGTGGAGGAGGCGTTCGCCTGGCTCGAGACCGCGGTGAAGGAGGGCTCGACCGGCCTCATCTTCCTGCGCGTGCACCCGCGGCTCGATGCGATCCGCAAGGACCCGCGGTACGGAGCCCTCGTGAGGCGCCTCGGCCTCCACTCGGT
>Ga0075425_100006413_pt1 | contig 12316 bp, 12 predicted proteins | sample SoiMethybrSBSTD4_FD_75300 | JGI IMG/M metagenome (GOLD analysis project Ga0075425, IMG submission 75300) | Bulk soil microbial communities from a Populus tree surrounding site in Tennessee, USA - Soil MetaG P. TD hybrid SBSTD4 | ecosystem: Environmental > Terrestrial > Soil > Tree plantation...
TAGAACCCTAGAACCTAGAACCTAGAACCTAGAACCTAGAACCGGAACCAAGAACCTTAGAACCCAGAACCGAGAACGCCGAACGCCGAACGCCGAACCCCTACTGCTGCGACGTCTGCGCCGGCGCCGCCGCCGGCACCACGAACAGCTCCGTGGTCATGTCCGCGTCGAGCGTGATCGTCCGCAGATATTTGTAGGTGGCGGCGTCGTAGAGGTCGATGGTATTGCCGGCCTGGTAGATGTAGAGCACTTTTCCATTCGAGCTCGTTCGCAGCGCCATCCGCGGCCGCCCTTGAAATTCCGTGCGCGGGCCGAGCTTGTGGTGCTCGAGATCGAAGGTCCAGAACTCGTAGTGGCCGATCTCCTGCAGCAGCCCGTACGCCTTCTTGCGGTCGGGCGCCAGCGAGAAGCTCACTGGACGCGACGGACCGATCGGCCAGAAGTCCATGCTCTTGCCGGTCAGGTTGACGCGGGCGACGCCCATGATGCGCCGGTTCTGCACCGGGTCCTGGGTGTTGAAGATCCCGCTGTAGAATCCCGGCTCCTCGTAGGTGATGTCGCGCGGTCCAAAGTCGAACCGGCCGAGGCCTTCTTCGATCGGCCGCGACAGCTCCCACTTGTCGACCTGCTTGAACTCGGTGGTGTCGTAAATCAGCACGTCCTCGGCGAAGAAGTAGAGGAGTTTGCCGTCGGGCGACATCATGATGTTGACGAACTCGCGCTCGTCGTTGTTGGGCCACGGGATCGTCCGCGTGATTTTGTGATCCTTGAGGTCGTAGACCAGCAAGGTCGGCGGCGAGATCTCGAAGCGATCGATTTTCTTCTCCGCCGTCTTCACCAGCATCACGACGAAGCGGTCGAGCGCGTCGGGAATCAGCGAGCGGACGCGCGTCTTCTTGCGGCCGTCGCTCAAGGTGAAGTGGTCGATGCTGCGGCGTGCGTTGACGTCGATGATCTCGACCGAGTCGCCCGGCGCATTCACCACGTAGAAGCGCTTGCGGTCGTGCGACATCACCATCCGCGTCGGATCGCCGGTGGCGACGTCGATCGACCCGGTGACCTTTTCGGCCGCCTCGTCGACGATGAAAATCTTGTTCGGCCACCCGCCGATGTAGAGCGTGCCGTTGCCGCCGGCAAGCTTCGGCGGCGCGGCAGCCAAGGAAGCAGCCACGATCGCGGCGGTCGCCGCAGCCATCATCCAACGGTGGAGCGCGAAGGCTTTAGCCGAGCGTGTCATGGCGTCATCCCGGGAACACCAGGTCGAGCTTGCGCCAGTCCTTCTGTGCCGACGCGCACTTCGCCGTCCAGTCGGGCGCATGATTCAGCTGATCGGGCACCTGCGCCGGCCAGAAGCAGCCGATGTGGCAATCGAAGATGTCGCGCTCGACCGGCTGGCACAGTCCGGCTGTGCCGCCGTTCGAGTCGGCTTCCCATCCCGGCGAGAAGACCAGCGAGCAGCCCAGGGGGAAATGCGGTGGCATCTGCGGCGGCCGCTGAAGCGCCACGACGTCTTTCTTCTCGTCCTCGACATGGTCGAGGACGCGCTGGGCCTTTCGGTTGATGGCTGTCAAATGTGACATGTCGCCTCGTTGTCTCGTAACTGACTTGCGACTGACCTGTAACTCCCGACTTGCGACTGACCTGCGCCTTCCGACTTGTCACTGGCGGCGGCTGTCGTCAGACAGCCGTCTCCGCTTTCGCCTCCTCGCGATCAAAGCGCGCGAGGAAATCCGGATTGCGTTCAGAGAGCTCGCCGTAGATCTGCAGGCAGGTGTCGGTCCAGCCGCGGATCCATTCGCAGTAGTGCAGGTTCGGCCGTGTCGTCGTGCCGTAGCGCACGTGCGCCTCGTGGTAGCAGCCGCCCGAGCAGAGCGGCCGCGCCCAGCAGGTCTGGCAATCGGTCTTGTCCGCGATGTGATGCTCCTGGAGAAACGCCGTCTGCGCACCACGATCGATGCCGTCGTGCACGGTGCCGAACTTGTGCGCGTCGGAGCCGGCGAAGCGGTGGCAGAGCGCGACGTCGCCGTCGGTCGACACGCCGAGCAGGCCGAGGCCAGCACCGCACGGGTAGGCTTTCGACACGCCCTTGTGGATCTCCTCGAGCGTGTCCTTCACGTTCGAGAAGCCGTGGTGCTTGTTGACGGCGACGTGCTCGAGGAACTCCGACGCCAGGGCGCGGAACTGGCCGAGCATCCGGTCGAAGCCATGCTCGCCGATCGCGTACTGCTGCTGCGGCGACGTCGTCACCGGCGCGAAGCCGACTTCCCAGAAGCCGATTTCCTCGGTGAGATGCCGGTAGATCCGCGTGATGTCGAGCGTCTCGGACGTGAGCGTGACGCGCGCGCCGATCGGTCGCGTGCGGTGGACGCGCAGCAGTTCCTTGATCTTCGGCGCGACGACGTCGTAGCTGCCGGCACCGTTGTGGAAGACGCGGAACTTGTCCTGCATCTCGCGTGGGCCGTCGATCGAGATGGTGACGCCGACCCGATTCTCGGCGAGGAACTCGATGATCTCGGGCTTCAGCAGCGTGGCGTTGGTGGTCAGGCTGAAGTCGATCTCCTTGCCGGCCTCGGCGGCGCGGCGCCGCGCATAGGCGATCGTCGACTTGAGCACCGGAAAGTTGAGCAGCGTCTCGCCGCCGAAGAAGGTGAGGTGCGCGACGCGGGCGCTTTCCTTCAGCAGGAAATCGACGCTGGCGAGCGCGGTCTCCTCGCTCATGAACTTCGACTGCTTGCCATGCTCGGTGTCGACAATCTTGTCTTCGCCGTACTCGTAACAGTAGGTGCACGCCAGGTTGCACTGGTTGGTGACGTTGAGCACCATCGTGTTGAGCGGGAACGGCATCATCGGCAGCATGCGCGGCGGCTGTTCGGCGGGCTGTTGCGTGTAGCCGATCGCGCGGACGTCGACGAGTTCGCCGATGGCGGCGCGAACTGCCGCGGCGTCGAAGCGGCCGGCGAGCGCGGCGACGACCGCCTCGTCCGACAGCGTCTGTTCGCAGACGATCCGCAACACCGCGGCGGTCGGCTCGTCGAGCGCGAAGACGGCGGCGCTCGGCACCAGATAGAGGAAGTCGCGGCCGGCGGCCTGGAACAGATGGAATTCGCGGCGGGTCAGCGCGATCACCGTCCCACCTCCGGCTGATCCCACTTGATGTACAGCGGGACGGTGACGAGCAGGTGCGCGCGCGCCTTCAGCGCTTTCGACGCCGGCGTGCCCGGCTGCTGATAGGACGCGACCACCCAGACGTCGCCGTAGTTGTTGGCGTTGTTCTTCCGCTTCGGGTTCGGCCCGTCGAGGTTCGGCGTGAACAGTCCGGTCCCGCCCTCGATCGTGCCGACGAACTCCTTGTCGTCGTCGTCGTAGGTGGCGGTGTACTCCTCGATCGACCACGTCGGATCGACAAGGCCGAGATCGACGTCGTCTTTCGTGTTCGGCTTCCCGTCGGGGCCGTTGGCGACGGCAACCGCCTCGAACTGCTGGAACTGTTTCGGGAAGTTGGCGCCGCCAACCCGGGCCATGCCGGCCTGCGGCAGCACCTTGATGAAGTCGATCGTGTTGTAGACGGCGACCGACGCATCGCCGGTCGCGCCGTTGAGGAAGACCGCGCGGCGGCCGACGGTCGCGTTGGCGGCGACGCTGACCGTCACGGTCAGGCGATCAGGGCCGGCCGAAACGACGCGGTCAACGGTGACGCCCGGGCCGAAATTCAAATCGGAGGACGTCGGCTGCGACGGCAGGTTGACGCCGAACAGGTGCAGTTCCTGGTTCGCGGCGCCGCTGCGGACGCGCGGCTCGGCGACGCCGAGGACGATCGGGTCGGCGCCGATGCGCGTCAGCTGCACGTCGATGCCGGTCTCGTCGTATGCGCCGGTGAACCAGCGTCCGGTCGCGTGCCGCCAGTCGCGATCGATGGCGAGCACCTCGCGGAAATCGTCGGACTTTCCGCGCCACTGGAAACCGGTATAGACAATGGCGCGGCCGCGCCGCGTCACGGCCTTGCCGCTGTGCGCGTAGGTGAATGTCGTCTCCGTCGTGAAGTCGCTGCCGTCGGCGCCTTGCGCGGTCACAGTCACGGTCCCGTAGACGGCGCCCTTGCCCAACTCCGTGCCGCTCAGCGCCCATTTGCCTTGGAGCTGCGGCGGGCGCATCGTCGCCGACCAGGCCGACCATTCGGGGGTCGTCAACGGAAACGCGGTCGTCAGATGCGCGAGCGCCTTCTCCATCGGGTGACGGTTATCAGGTGGACGGCCGTCGGGGCCAGGCTGCTGATCGCGCGGCGGCGGCCCACCGCGGCGGAACGCCTGGAAGTCGACCAGCGGATAGTAGCCACGATGCATCGCCAGCAGCAGTTCCCATTCTTCCTTGGTGCGCCGCTGCAGCAGCACGCGTCCGAACGAATGGCACTTGATGCAGGTCTCTTCGGTGTCCTTGTCCTTGTCGTATTTGTAGTCGACGAGGCGGCGTTCGACTTCGAAGGCGCCGGCCCGCGCCTCCTCGGGGGCGAGGCCGTGGTGATCGGCGAGATAGCGCACGATCTCGCGTGCGTCCGACGGTTCGAGCTTGACGTCGTTCAGCGACACCATCCGCTTGATCGTTTCCTCCCAGCCTTCGGGCGTCGTGCGCCGATAGGAAATGCGCGTCATGCGGCCCTGCTCGTCGGCGCGATGGCACGATCCGCATCGCTGCCGGACCAGCGGGCTGGTGACGGGAATCCCTTCGTCCTTCTTCTCGGCGTCAGTACTGGGAGGCGCCGGCGTCTGCTGAGACGCGAAGAAGGCGAACAGCGCAAAGGCAGCGAGGACCAATTTCATGATGGGGTTCCTTCGGCGACGAGCGCGCGACGGGCGACGAGCAGCGACAGCCCGGTGAGCAGACCGGCAATTGGTACGCGTCCGACTTCGTCCTGATACGCCGCGATCAGCGCCGGCACGTCGCACCCGCCGCGCGCCAGGCGGGCAAGCGCCGCGAGATCGACGCCGGCGGCGAACGGAACCGGACCCGCGCCGGGCAGCACGACGCCGTCGCGCAGGACCACTTCACGTCCTTCGATGGCGGCGACCGGCGCAAAGCGCAGCGTGTCGGAGATGCGCAGCCGCACGTGATCGCCGGTACGCAGCGACTCGAACGCGGCGCGCACACCGGCGTCGCGCGCCAGCGCGTCGTCGCTCCACTCGATCGGGTCGTCCGGATGCGCGGCGCGGGCGTTGTGCGCTGTCCGCTCGGCTCGCGCCGACCAGAACGGCGTGCCGTAGGCCGCCGCCGCTTCCGCAAAGAAGCCGCCGGAGCGACGCATCGACTGGACGTGGACCTCGCGTTCGCGCTGCGTGTAGAGATCGCGCGCGGCGGGGGCGAGCGCTGGATGTTTCAAGGTCGTATTGGCAACGACGGCGGCGCGCCACGCAGACAGCAGCGCCTTCTTCACGCCGGCCGACGACAGCGGCTCGATGAACGACGCGGCGTCGCCGACGAGCAGGACGCCTTGGTCGGCGGCCCGCGTGCAGTCGTAAATCGATGCGTCGCACGCCCACGGCTTGCCGATTTGCCGCGCGCGCGCGTCGCGCACGCGTCGGGCGATCATCGTCGCCTTCGCGATCTCCCGTTGGTAGACGCTTTGGAGCGCGAGGCTGTCCGCCCTCGCGTGAAGCTTCGGCGGACCGCCATAGCCTTGGCGACGGCGGTCAGACGAGCCGCTGCGCTCGACCATGACCGTGCAGTGACGGCGCGTCGCCGAGAGCGGGACCGACCAGGCCCAGCCGTCGGCGTAGCTTTCCACCAGCGTCCGCGTGTGCTCGTCGCCCGGCCACGAGTCGCTTTCCCACTCGGCGTTGATGGCGAGCGTGCGGTAGCCGGCGTCATGACGCCGGAAGCCGCGCGCCGCTACGACCCCGGTTCGTCCGCTGCAGTCGAGCACCTGGCGCGCGTCGACCACGTGGATCGCGCCGTCGCCCGACGCGTAGCTGACGCGCGACGGATCGCCGGGATCGACGCGGCGCACGACGCCTTCCACGATCGCCGCGCGCGCAGACGCGGCGGCGTCGCGCAGCACGCGGTCGAACTCGTCGCGCCGGACGTGAAATCCCGCCGCCTCGGTCACGGTCGTTCGCGGCGCGTTTGCCCAGCACGCGACGTTGCCTGTGTTGGGATGGAATTGCGCGCGTTCGACGGCGTCGAGCTGGCCGGCGAGCGCGAACAGTTTGCGCGTGCTCGGCGGCAGCGATTCGGCCAGCGCCGGTCGTCCGGCGTGATGCACCAGCAGCACCGACCAGCCCCACGACGCGAGCAGGTGCGCCGCGGCCGCGCCCGCCGGGCCGCCGCCGATGGCGACCACGTCGTACGCGTCGCAGCGGGGACGAATCACGCCGGCACAATACGCCCGCGCGACGCGGAGAGTCAATTACTCAGGCGAGGTGGATCGTCGTCTCGTACGTGGTCGGATCCGGGACGCCAGCGTCGAGGAAGGCGTCGTGCCGTTCTCGGCATTTGCTGCATTCCCCGCAGTGTCGCCCTTGCGGCTTCATGCACGACAAGGTGAGGTCGAACGGCACGCCAAGCGCGACGCCGCGGCGGATCACCTCGGCTTTGCTCATGGTCGCGTAGGGCGCGTCGATCTGAAGCGTGTGCGCGAGGCCGAGCGACAGCGCGCGGCCCATTGCGTCGCGGAACGCCGGCGTCGCGTCGGGAAACGGATTGTGCCCGAGCGTGCCGAGCACGAGCCTGCCGATGTGCGCGGACGCACAGTAGACGCCCGCCTTGCCGAGGAGAATCACGTTACGGCCGGGCAGGTAGACGTCTTCATCGGGCGTGTGGTACTCGGGCGGCCGGCCGGTGATCGCCCAGTGCGAGCCTTCGTAGACGTCGCGCATGTCGACGGTCAGCGACACCAGCGGCCGCACGCGCGCGTCGCGCGGCAGCGCGGCGAGAAACTGCACGACGATTGCCCGCTCCTCGGCCTCCCATGCCAGCCCGACGCTGACGTAGATCGGCTGCACCTCGTCACGCGTCGCTTCGTCGGCGACGAGGACGGCGCTATCGAGCCCGCCCGAGAGCAGTACGGCCGTCGACATATAATTTCATTGTCATGTATTCCGTTACCAAGCGCATCGATTTCTGCTACGGGCACCGGCTGCTCGACTACGACGGCATCTGTAAACATCCGCACGGCCACAACGCGACCGCCGAGATCGAGGTGCGCACCGGCACGCTCGACAATCGCAACATGGTCTGCGATTTCAGCGACATCAAGCGGTTGGTCAAGGGCTGGGTCGATCGCGAACTCGATCACAAGATGCTGCTGCGACACGACGATCCGCTGGTCAAGCCGCTCAAGGATCTCGGCGAGCCGGTCTATCTGCTCGACAGCAATCCCACCGTGGAGCGCATCGCGAAGTTGATCTTCGACAAGGCCGCCGAGCACGGTCTGCCGGTCGTTCGAGTCACGGTGTGGGAGACGCCGACCTCGTTTGCCGATTTTCGGCTGGATCCTGAGAAGGCAGGAAGGCAGTAAGGCAGGAGCGCAGAATTTCAGGGCGGGAACGCAGGAATGCAGAACGTTAACGCAGAAAGGGCAAGGAAGGAATGGGCCGACCTTCACGATTCCGTCCTCCGTCATTCCTACCCTCTGCCGTCCAGCCTTGAATTCCTGCCTTTCTGCCTTCTGCCTTCCTGCCTTTCATCATGTTTCAGCTGATCGTCTTCGATCTCGACGGCACGCTCATCGATTCGCGGCGCGATCTCGCCAACGCGACCAATGCGCTGCTGGTTGAGTGCGGGGCGGCGCCGCTCAGCGAAGAGCGGATCGGCAGCATGGTGGGCGACGGCGCCGCGACGCTGGTGGCGCGGGCATTCGCCGCGGTGGACATCGACCGGCCGCCCGACGCGCTCGATCGGTTTCTGCGGATCTACGGCGACCACTTGCTCGATTACACCCGGCCGTATCCCGGGATTCGCGAGGCGCTGGATCATCTGCGATCGCGCAGCCAGCTCGCGGTGCTCACCAATAAACCGCTGCCGTCAACGCGGCGGATTCTCGACGGTCTCTCGCTCGCGTCGTTTTTCCCACCGGACGCCGTCGTTGGCGGCGACGGTCCGTTTCCGCGGAAGCCCGATCCGGCGGCGCTCTGTCATCTGGCGGCGCAGGCCAATGTTCCGTTGCGTGACACGTTGCTCGTCGGCGACTCCGCGATCGACTGGCGTACCGCACGCGCGGCAGGCGCCGCCGCCTGCCTGGTTCGCTACGGCTTCGGCTTCAACGGCGTGCCGCTCGATCAATTAGGGACTGAAGATCGCATTATCAGCGCGCCTAATGAGCTGATGAGCCTGTAACGAATTCGTACGCCGGCCAAAGAGTCACTGTCGGGCTTCAATGCAGCGACGTCCCCCTTCAAAAAAATTCCCTAGCGTACGAATTGGCACTGCCATTGCTGAGATAAGCAGTCCCTCGCCTTTTCAGTGACTCAGCGAGTGTCTTGAAGTTACGTAGAATACGGAACCTATGCCGACGCCACTAGGTGAGGGGCACGGACGGTCGTCAGGTCTCGTCGACGTTCTCGATCGCGTCCTGGATAAAGGGCTCGTCGTCGCCGGCGACATCAAAGTGTCGCTCGCGGAAGTCGAGCTGCTGACCATCCGGATCCGGCTGCTGATCTGCTCGATCGATAAAGCCGAGCAGATAGGGCTCGACTGGTGGAAGTTCGATCACCATCTGTCCCCGGGCAAGCAGTTGTTGTCGGCCGAGAACGAAGAGCTGCGCAAGCAGGTGCGCGCGCTCGAGCGGCAGCTCGCGTCGCTGACGCGCCGGCGTCCGGCGCCAGCGCGGTGATGCGCGCCCCATGCAGGATTCAAGGAGTATCTGATGCCCGTTGAACGAGCCGCAGGCGGCACAAGTCTTATTGACGTCCTCGACCGGGTCCTCGACAAGGGGATCGTCATCGACGCATGGGTCCGTGTCTCGCTGGTCGGTATCGACCTCATCACCGTCGAGGCACGCGTCGTCGTCGCGTCGATCGACACCTACTTGAAGTACTCCGAAGCAGTCGGCTCCGTAGCTCCGGTCTCGAAGCCGGCGATCGAAGGCAAGGGGTATGAGGAAGTCATTGCTGAAAACGCCGCCCTCAGGGCCCAGCTCAATGCCAGCACGGGCAGCCGCACTCGTAGCGGTCGCCGCGCCCCGGCGAGCCGCGGCTAAGCGTAACGGGTCGGCGACGCCGTACACGGGCATTCCCCGCGTGCGTGTTGCCGTGGAAACCGACGCCGGCGACGATGCCGACATGCTGGCGGCGCGGGTCCGCCTGCTCGAAGGCTTCGTCGCACGCGCGGAACTCTCCGACTGTACGCAGCTCGCCTTGCAGTGGCTGGCCGAAGTGCTCGGGTTCACGCGCTCGATTTGCCTCGTTCGTCCTGAAGCGGAGCAATCCCTGTTCGTCGTCGGTTCCTACGGCGTGACCGGTTCGACCGTCGCGAGCTACACCGTGTCGCTCGAAGACTGGAGCAATCCGCTGGTCACGGCGTTCAACCACCGCAAAGAGCTGTTCTTCCCGGCGCCGCATTCGGCCGCCGATCGCAAACGCCGCCCGTCGACGCCGTTCGAAGACGTGCCGTTTCACGCCGTGCCGCTTGGCGTGTCGGGCTTTTCGGAAGATGCCTTTGGCATTCTGCTGGTCGCCGGCAGCGACACGATCGGCGCCGACGCGCACTGGTTCGTCTCGGTCCTCAGTCAGCGCATCGACCAGATCCTGCGGCAGCAGGTGCTCACCGAAGGCGACCGCAAGCAAGGCCGCGAACGGTCGCTGCTCTACAGCATCATCAACGCGGTCACCGACCCGATTCTGCTCACCGACACGGAAGGACGTCTGCTCATCGCCAACGCCCGCGCCTTGACGCTGTTCACGGCGTCGGAGGAAGAAAGCGAAGGCCGCCGCGGCGCCGTGCGGATGAACAACATGCTGTTGTCGTCGGCGCTGTCGAGCAAGGCGATCGAGGAAACCGGCGCGACGCGGCGTGAGCTGCTGCTCGTCAACCCGGTCGACGGATCGGATCTGGTCTTCGAGCTGCTCAGCACGGTCACCGAGGATCCGCGGCAGGGCAGCGGCGTCGTTTCGATTCTGCGCAACGTCACCGACCTGCGCCGCGCCAGCGAGGAGATCGAAGAGAACTACCGCAAGATGCGCATCGCCGAGGTCCAGGCGCGCGCCGAAAGCGATCGGTTGAACCTGATCATCGACTCGGTGGCCGACCCGATCGTCGTCACCGACGCGGCGGGCGCGACGTCGCTGATGAACGAGCCGGCGGAGCGGCTGTTCACGATTCCGCAGCGCGCCAGCGAGATCGAGCAGCGGTGGGTGCAGGCCAACGACGCGCATTTCTCGTCGTTCATCGCTGGCATGCTGGTCAGCGCCGACCAGCGGCGCGTCGGCGAGATCGGGCTGTCTGATCCAAAGACCGGCGAGGCGATGCCGGTCGAGGCGATTGCCGGGAAGATCCTGTCGGAGCACGGCGAGTTGACCGCGGTGGTGACGATCCTCCACGACCGCCGCGAGGCGATCGAGAAGGCGCTGCTCTACGAGCAGCTGAAGCAGGCGTCGGACGAGCTCGAGCGAAAGATCCAGGCGGCGACGGCCGATATCGCTCAGCAGAACGAACTGCTGCGCCGGCAGGCGATCGAGCTCGAACAGGCATCGGCCTTGAAGTCCCAGTTTCTGGCCAACATGTCGCACGAATTCCGCACGCCCCTCAACGCGATGCTCGGCTATACGTCGATGCTCCTGCAAGGTGTGGCGGGCGATCTGGAGCCGCCGGTGAAGCGCCAGCTGGGCCGAATCGAGTCGAACGGGCGTCACCTGCTCACCATCATCAACGAGATTCTCGACATCTCCCGCATCGAAGCCGGGCGGATGCCGCTGCAACTGTCGACCTTCAAGGTCCCGGAACTCGTCGGCGAGGTGAAAGCTGAACTCGAGCCGATCATCATCCGCTCGAAGTTGAACATCACGCTCGACTTGCCGAGGGAGCTACGGCCGATCACCAGCGACCGCCAGAAGGTGAAGCAGATCCTGCTGAATCTTCTGAGCAACGCCTTGAAGTTCACCCATCATGGCGGCGTGACGATCGCGGCGCGGCAATACGTGAAGGAGCGTACGATGACGCTGTCGGTGACCGACACCGGCATCGGGATCGCGTCAGCGGACCAGGAACGGGTGTTCGAAGATTTCCGCCAGCTCGATAACTCGCCGACGCGGCCTTACGGCGGCACCGGGCTCGGGCTGTCGATCTGCCGGCGGCTTGCGCAGATGATCGACGGTGAGATCACGGTTCAAAGTCAGGTCGGCAAGGGGTCGACCTTCATGCTGACCTTACCAGTCAAGGGACGGAAATGAGCGCTACGCCAGAAAAACCCGACCGTCCGCGCGTCCTGCTCGTGGATGATTATCCCGACGCGCGCGAGATGTACACCGAGTATCTCGAGTTCTCCGGGTACGAAGTCATCGGCGCGGGAAATGGACTCGAGGCATTGCAGCGGGCAGTCGATGCGTCGCCCGACATCATCCTGATGGATCTGTCGCTGCCGGTGATGGACGGATGGGAGGCCACCCGCCGCTTGAAGGCCGATCAGCGCACCGCGTCGATCCCTGTCGTCGCGCTGACCGGCCATGCGCTCGCCGGGATTTCCGAAGGCGCCAAGAAGGCCGGCTGCGACGCCTTCGTCACCAAGCCCTGTCTGCCGGAAGATCTCGTCCGCGAAATCAAACGGATTCTCGACGCGCCATCAACGACCAGGAAACCGCGCAGGAGCGGGAAATATGCCAAGAGCAGTTAGCGCGCGCAAGGGCGAACGGTCGCGCGCGCCGATGCCTGTGAAAGGCAGCGCGAAGAAGGCCGGGAGCGGCCGCGCCGACAAGACGTCGAAGCCGAACGGATCGGGCCGGGCGGTAGCGGCCAAGGCGACGCCGCGCAACGCCCGCGGATCGGCGGGCACCAGCCGCACCGCTGAACGGACCGTGCAGGCCGGCAAGACGATGGCGTCGCCGGATACCGCGTCGGCCGCAAGCCGCGGCAAGTACGTTTACTGCATCATCGAATCGGGCGACCCGCTGCGCTTCGGACCGATCGGCATCGGCGCCGATCCGTCCGATGTCTACACGGTGCACTACAAGAACCTCGCCGCCGTCGTCTCCGACGCGCCGCTCGAAGTGCTCGACTCGACGCGCGAGAACGTCCTGGCCCACGAGCGCGTCAACGAAACCGTGATGCGCGAGCACACCGTCATCCCGATGTCGTTCGGCACCATCTTCAAGACCCGCGAGGACATCGTCGAGCT
>Ga0075425_100006414_pt1 | contig 12316 bp, 9 predicted proteins | sample SoiMethybrSBSTD4_FD_75300 | JGI IMG/M metagenome (GOLD analysis project Ga0075425, IMG submission 75300) | Bulk soil microbial communities from a Populus tree surrounding site in Tennessee, USA - Soil MetaG P. TD hybrid SBSTD4 | ecosystem: Environmental > Terrestrial > Soil > Tree plantation...
TGCCGCCGTATATGTGGACAAGATTCTGAGGGGCGCCAAACCCGCTGACCTTCCCGTGGAGCAGCCGACCAAGTTCGAGCTGTTGATCAACCTCAAGACCGCCAAGGCGCTCGGCCTCACGATCCCGCCGTCGGTATTGGGGCGAGCGGACCAGATCATCGAGTGAGCGCGCCTTCGCTCGGGCGTTCGTCTTTCTACGTGAGCGTTTCGTATCGCAGCACAACTGAGGGAGGTCTGTGATGACCAACCGACGTAGGTTTCTCACGAAGGCCAGTGGTGCGGCGGCGGTCGCGGCTGCCACGATCATTGACGCGCCCAATGTCATTGCGCAGCCGAAGGTTCAGTGGCGCATGTCTACGGCTTGGACCCCAGCGCTCGACATGCTCCAAGGGGCGGCCGACAGGCTGGCGAAGGCGGTCGACAGGATGAGCGGCGGTCGGTTTCGCATCGAGGTCTTTCCGGGTGGCCAGATCATGCAGGCGTTCGACTGCTTCGATGCGACGTCGAAGGGGACCATCCAGGCGTTCATGGCCGGCCCGTACTACTGGACCGAGAAGGAACCCGCGTTCCAGTGGTTCTCGACGGTCCCGTTCGGCATGGATCCCGCGGGCATGACCGCCTGGTACTACCAGGGCGACGGCCTCAGGCTCTGGGAGGAGGCGTACATGCCCTTCAACCTAGTACCGCGCCCGGGTCCGGCGATTGCTCCGCAGATGGCCGGATGGTTCCGCCGGAAGATCAACACGACCGGGGACTTCAGAGGTCTGAAGATGCGCATCCCCGGCCTCGGCGGCAAAGTGGTCGCGAAGGCGGGCGGCACGGTGGTCCTCATCCCGGCCGCCGACATCTACGCCGCGCTCGAGCGAGGCGTGATCGACGCCTGCGAATGGATCGGACCGCATGACGATATGAAGCTGGGTCTGCACAAAACCGCGCGCCACTACTACTACCCGGGTTGGCACGAGCCAGGTACCGTGACCGAGTTCGGCTTCAACAAGAAAGCGTACGACGCGCTCCCGGCCGACCTGCGGGAGACGCTCGACCGCGCCGCCGACGTCGTTCAGGTCTACGGGTTCACGGACTACAACGTGAAGAACGCGATCGCGCTCGAGCGACTCAAGACAGAGTTCAAAGGGAAAGTCGAGATTCTGCCGCTTCCACTTCCGGTGCTGCGCGAGCTCAAGACATTTGCGACCGAGGTCATCAAGGAAGAATCTGAGAAGACTCCCATGGCGAGGAAGGTCCACGCGTCGTTCACGAAGTTTCAGGCGCTCGTGGGCCCGTGGGATCACATCGCCGAAGGTGCCTACCATCAGTTCGTGGCCGGATAGCGACGCCATCTGTCCAACGTTGCCTCGCGGCGTGACGGCCCAGCACGCCCGCCTCCTCCGCGCCGCCGTCGGGTTGGCGCTCATGCCGCCGACGGAGCCAGAGTTGCGTGTGCTGCATCGCTGGCTCGACTCGTGGGCCAGCATCGGGCGGATAGTCGTCGGCATGGCGGGACTACGACCTGCAACTGACGCCATACGACGAGCGCGGGTGGCGCGCGACGTTCTACACCGCTGGGATGGAACACTTGCCGACGAGCGCGACGGGCACCCGTGGCACGCGGTCCAGCGGCGGCGGGCCGTGACTCATCCCCTGCGCCGCCTCTGGTGCCATTTCATCATCACTCCGCTGACGACTGCGCTCATTCTTGCAGGATGCGCGGCCAGCGTCGGCCAGCTTTACTACGTAGCTGTCGCTGCTGTCACTTCAACCGAGGTGAGCAAGTGCTCGACCACGGAGAGCGCACGGGCTCGCCAGCCATGACCGACCGCATCGGCCGCCTGCTCCTAGTTGCGCTGGAAGCGTCCCGCGTCGCGACGCTGACCTGCCGCGACTCGCCTATGGGAAGATGTCGTCCGGCGTGTTCTCCGTGACGGACGTGCGCGTAAGACTCAGCGTGCCGACGTTATAGATGCCGCCGCCAGCGACTCCCGCGGTGTTTTGAGTGATGGTGCTGTTCTCGATGGAGGAGCCGAAGTTGAAGATGGCGCCGCCGAAGTGGTCGGCGACGTTACCCGAAAATGTGCTGTTCTGGATGGTGCCACCACCCCAAATGGCGCCGCCGTCACCAAAAGAACAGCAGGCGTGGTTGTTCGAGAAGGTGCTGTTTTTGACGGTCAGCGATGCGCCACCAACGGCACCGCCAAAGAAGGAGGCTAGGTTACCGGAGAACTCGCTGTTGTGGACGGAGACCAGCCCGCCCCAGATGGCGCCTCCTCCAATTCCCGCGAACCCACCGGAGAATGTGCTGTGGGCGACGGTGGCCGTACCCCCGATGTTATAGATGTGGCCGCCGAACTCGAAGAGGGCGGCGTTGCCGGAGAACGTACTGTGGCGGACCGTCAAGGTCCCGACGTTATAGATAGCGCCGCCCGAATACCCGGCTTGGTTACCGAGGAACTCGCTGTTTTTGACGGTGAGAGTGCCCTCATTGAGGATGGCGGCGCCGCCCTTGTCGGGGTCGGCGTTCCCATGGGCAGAGAACGTGCTGTTGTCGATAGTGAGGGTCCCCTGATTATGGATGCCGCCGCGAGGAAGCGATCGGGTTGGGTAGGAGGACAACTTCTCCGTCCGGCCGATAAACCAGACAGGAGAGTAATTGTCGGCACGTGGAGGAGCCGGGCGAATTGGGAGGCATGGCACCATGACCCGCAATTCGCGGGGATGCGCCAGCGGCTCGACGGGCTGGAGAGCGCGCCCGCTGAGCATTGGTGGCACGACGTCGTGCTCGATGTCCGGAAAGCCTCAACACCGCCCCCGCCGATCTCCAAGTCTCCAAGCAAGCGGAGTGCGAAGGGCAAGACGAAGACGCCACGAAGGCGCTCGGCTTGACGATGCCGTCACTGCTGCTGCAGGCGGATCAGGTCATCGAATAACGCGTGCTCGACCACCGCCGCGTGACGCTCTTCGACGCACTCCAGGCCTTCTTCCAGGAGCACCATACTGCGGCGAACTCGACGGCGGCGTCGAACGCGACCGCGTCTGGATGACGTGCACGTGCGGGGCAGTGATCAACCGAAACGCTGATCGTGATTGATCAGCGCGAGCCTCACTAGACGCTGCTGGTCCACGTCGCGGCGTTCGGCTAAACTGCCGCGCAGCCGTCCCAACCGAGGTAACCATGCGGTTGATCGGGCTCGCGGTCGCTCTCGCACTCAGTCTCGTTCTCGCCCCGTTCGCGGCGAGGCGCAGCAGGTGAAAGTCTATCGCGTCGGAGTCTTGAATCAGGGCTCGCCCGCGGCGTCGCGGCCCAGCGTGACCGTTTTCATGTTGTCGAACACCCAGGCCCACGGCACGTGAGATGGCACATGTCGTTAAAGTGGACGGAGTCTCTGGGAATGGAACCGGCGACCTCTGCCAGTGGGACATCATATCGGCGACCGAGGTTGCGAGAGACAACGAAGAGAGGCAACGACATACTGGGCACAACAATTGCTGCGGCCATTCTGCGAACGCAATAGTGCTAAGGAATCTCCAAATTAACCATCACGGCGGTGACCGTTACGACCTTCAACTAACACGCTAACGACGAGCGCGGCTGGCGCGCGACGTTCACTCGATCACGAGCGTCAGTTGCTCGGGTGCTCGCTTCTGGGCTACAGTCCTGGACCCGAGGGCTCCACGATTCTCAGTGTCAGAGGACGCCTAGCCGCGTTCATTGCCGGACTGAGCCTGGCGATGGCCGGACTCGCCGTGGCCATTCTGGCCCTCGAGCTCGTCGTGCGGTCGGTCGCTCCGCAGCCCCTCCAGCAGCTCCAACTCGATGACGAGCTCTATGTCGTGAATCGACCAGGAGCGCGATTCACCTACACGCGCGGCAGCGAGTACGCAATTCCCATCACGTACAATAGCTGGGGGTTCCGTGGGCCGGTACCGACGCGCGACGTTCCACTCTGTACCACCCGCATCGTGCTGATCGGCGATAGCCAGACGGAGGGACTTCAGGTCCACCTGGAGGAGACCTATGGACGGGTGCTCCAGCGCGAGCTAGAGCGGCGGTGGCCCAATCGACGATTCGAGGTCGTGAACCTCGCCGTCTCGGGATACGGGACGCACCAGGAACTCCTTACGCTGAAGCGCTACGGCCCAGCTATCCGACCGGACTGGGTGGTTCTCGGATTCTTTCCCTTCAACGATCTTTCGGACAACGTGCGCCTGCCGATCATTGCAGAAGTTGAGAGCAGCGTTCGGTTGATATCGCACCACTTCTCGCCCGCTCATCGTCTCATGCTCGGCGCCAAGCTGTGGATCGGAAGCGTGAGCCACCTCTACGCGTTCAGTAAGCCACGAGTAAAGGAATTGCTCACCACGCCTTGGCTAGTGAAGATCCGGGTCATCGAACCGCCCCCGGTAGGCGTAATGACCGCATCTTCAAGCGAGGGCGCAGCACAGCCATCTGGAGCACCAGTCCCCGCGACGAGCGCATTCCGAATCACCGAGGCCCTCGTTCAAATGACCCGCGCGGAAGCGCAACGGCTCGGCGCCGAGTTCGTCGTGCTCACCGTCCCGTCGCGCACGCAGATGGTTCAGCCGGGTTTGGCAAACGATCAGGACCGTGTCGAGCGCGATTTCGCTACGGCATTCGATCGCGCGGGAATCATGCACGTCGAGGCGCTGGAGCCGCTCCGGCAGTCGCAGCAGCGCAGCGCCGTGCCCTTCTTCAGCGTGGACGACCACCTCAACGCCGTCGGGCATCGCGTGGTCGCCGAGACGCTCGGACGCTGGCTCGCGCCGCGGCTTCTGGAGAGACTGGACGCCCGCTGCGGGACGAGTTGAGGCGAGCCGATGGCCAGCCGGAGTAGGCGCCGGTCACAGCCCATGAGGGGCCGAGATGCTCTCGACAGCGCCTTTTTGGCGATGAGCAAAGCCCGCGTCGGCGCACTCCTAGTCCTCGGAGACAATATGTTTGATGTGGTGAAGGAGCGGCTCTTGGACCTTGCGTCAAGGAATCGGCTATCCACGATGTACGCTGCAAAGACTTATGTCGAAGCTGGCGGCCTCCTGTCGTATGCAGTCTGATCAGAATGACTTGTTTCGCTGGGCGGCCAACTACGTGGACAGGATCTTGAAAGGCGCGAAACCCAGCGACTTGCCCGTCCAGCAACCGACCAAGTTCGAGTTCTTCGTGAACCTGAAGACCGCGAGGGCATTGGAGCTGACTATTCCGCAGACGCTTCTACTCCAGGCAGATAAGTTCATCCAGTAGGCCGTGCTCGACCAACGCGGCCAGCGGCCCCTACATTGACGAGGTGTCTCCTAAATACGACAAAACGTCGAAAGCGACGCATACGCCCATGACGCCGCGGCGGCGGTTCCTGCTCGCCCTCATCGGCGTCGTCGTCATCATTGAAATTGGTTTGCGCCTGGTCGGGTCCTGGTACCTTGCCAGGTTCTATCGTGAGTTGGGTGCCGCATCACGCCTTCAGGATTCGATCAACATCGTCTGTCTCGGTGAATCGACTACGGCGGGCCTCTGGGTCAAGTTCGAGGACTCGTACCCCAAGCAGCTCGAGAAAGTCCTGCGAGAGTTCTACCGCACAAATGCCATCAACGTGATCGTGCCACCCCACATCGGACACAACACCTCGCAGATGGCGAATCGGATTCACCACTACCTGGAACGTTTCCACCCGCGGTTGCTTATCGTGATGGCGGGAGCCAACAACGAGTGGGTTCTGGCCGAGAGTAATATCACGATGTTCCTCGACAAGCACGCGTTCGGGGTCTCCATCCTGAAGATCAGGCTTATCGTACTTCTCGACACCCTACGCACGTTCAAGGTGCTTCGCTACGGGTACGACGCGCTCAAGGCCTGGGCGAGTCACGATCATGTCGCCCAGAGTTGGGAAGGCGTTTGGGCCCATCCGGAGCTCACCCGCTTTCCCCCAGACGCCTCGGTGTGGAAGTTCGCGAGGAACAATCGGGCACCGTTCGTGGACCTCTGGCGCCATGACGTTCGGGTAATCATCCGTACTGCGAAGGCAAATGACGTGAAGGTCCTTCTTATGACCTACCCGCTCAACCCCTACTACTTGCGGCAGCCCACCGAGTGGGACCGGCTAGCCCGTGAAGAGGACGTGCCCTTACTCCGCAACGACGCGATCTTCCGGGACCTCGCACAGCAGGCCACACTCGACCAGTACTTAAAACAGGACCACTGGCATCCTAACGAGCGCGGCTACAGCTTAGTAACCAGCAACGTGCTCGACTTCATCACCCGCCATGACACGCTGGAGCTCGCACGCCCAAAGGGCGCACGCCTTCGTCCTCCATCCCCGACTTCGCCATGACAGGTCACCAACTGCACGACGAGGATGGCACTCACTTACGAGCGCGACCGGCACCGGCTGGGAGCCGACGCCGTGGCAGGCGACGCAGCGAGCGGCGTGGGAGGCGCTGAGGCAAGTAGAAGAAATGTCCTCCACGTAGAGACCAAAGGAGGTGTTGGTAGTGAGAATCCCGTTATCTGTGACGCTCATTCTGGCCGTCTTCGCACTAAGTCCTGCTGGAAGTCTTGCCCAAGGTAAATGGAACTTCCCCGACCGCAAGGCCGTCATTCTCGATGTCTGCCCTCACGTGAAGATCACGAGCTTCACGTTTGAGAACTCGCTTGAGGGTCGAACCTCCTCATCGCGGAACTCCTTCAAATACGAATGGAAAAACATAAGCAGTGTTCCCGTGCTTGCGTTTGAAATCGTAACGCTGAAGTATGATCCGTTCGATGAGCCGATGCTCGGTTCGCGTACGCTCATCAGTGGCAGGAACAGTGCCGACTTCACTCCACTGGGGCCAGGTGAGGAGAACGGAGACGGCACAATCGGCTACGGGCACATCCACGTCCTGACCGCCATCGCCTATGTTCGCGCCGTCCGGTTTACAGACGGCACTATGTGGCGTGCCGATACGAACGTCGTCTCGACTGAAGTGAAAAAGGTTGCTCCGCGAATCAAAGAAACCGGGCCGCTCGTGCCGGAACGTGAGAAGAGAGACGATAAAAAACCGTAGCTCTGGCGCTATTCCTTGCGGTTGTGTGCTCTGCCTCCCCGACACCGTGGACCCGCGTGGGCCGAAGGGGAAGTAGCGCCTGCATTCGGAGACATTGAGCACGGTCCGTCGTCCGTGTCGAGTTCAGGCGGGCGCTCGCGCTGAGGAGCGAGATCCGGCGCGCGGGATGGTTCAACTAGCCCTGACTGCTGTCCGACATCGCGCGGCCCGCGAGCAACATCGTGCGCGCGTGTGCGTGTCGAGGAGAAGTTGGAGAAGGCAGTTCTGCGCGAACTCGAGAAGGGCCGTGGAATCCGCACCCGTAGCGCTCGCCGTCGGGGTGGGGACCGGACTGTTCAGCGCATCATGAAGCGCGCGGCCGGCGCATAGCGGAAGCCGATGACCGCCAGCACTTCGGTTTCTTCGGCAGGCCGGTGAGGGGGCGGGACCGCGGTCAGCGCGGCGTCACGCGCTCTTGGACCACCCCTCGGGCGGATCGCAGGCCACGGTGCCCATGTCCGCGGGAACGGAGATCTCCAGGAGCTCGAGGTCTCTTGATGCGGCTGTCTCGTTGTGCCGCAGGCCGCCCGGGATGTACAGCGACTCACCCGCCTGGATACGCAGTTTCTGGCCGTCCTCGAACTCTAGGTCAACCCATCCACTGAGCATGTACACGAACTGCCCCTCGCAGACGTGGTAGTGCCACCCCGTCGGCTGCGTCATCCCCTCGGCCCCGATCGTAACCTGGGCGCGGATCTTTCCACTGCTCGCGGCTGTCACGCCGAGGTCGCGGTACTTGAAGAAGGAACGCCGGCCCGCCACCAGGGGGGCCGTGGTCGGCGTCGCGTAAGCCAGCTTGCCTGGGGGGTTCACGGCTGCCGGCTGTCCGATCGGCGTGCTCGCGTCGTTCATCATGGAGGCCTCCTCTGACTTCGTACCGCAATACTACCCGATCCAGGTGCCTGAGTTCCCTGCCTCGTCGGCGAAGACAATGTTGAGTGTAAGGAGGAACGGCCAACGGATCGCCCGTCCTGACGCACGCCAGCGCTTCGTCGAGCGACCGGTGCTCGTGTCCCTGATCGCAACGCATTACGCGCCCCGGCGCTCCATCAGTCGCCCAACTCGCTCGTAACCTTGCGCCCTGTCTGGCCGGTGGGATATTCCCGCGGCGTACTTCGCGGGCATCGTCGAGCGCGGAGCACGGCTAGTTCCAGCCCGCCCTGAGCGGCTTCCGGGGCTCTCTTGGCAGTCGTCGAGGCGGTCACCGCCCTTCGATACTTCGTCGCTGTCACCCTGCAGAATGCGACAAATTGGTGCGTCACAACCCTGCTACGCTAGCGCGACCGTGGATGCCTCTGAGGCGCCCTGAGGCTGGAGGGACCATGCGTATTGTCGACGTGACGACAACCCACCTGCTCGCCCCTGATCTGCCGCCGAACCAGGATGCCACCATCCGCCTTGTATCGTCCGGACGTAGCGACGCTGTTCGTTCACCTCAAGACTGATGATGGGTTGGAAGTCGGGCGACCCCCATCCCGATCGCCAGCGGCGAGCTGGAGTTCTCGAAGTACGGCTTCAAGGAGTTGATCAGCCGTGGAGGCGCCGAGATCGTGCAGCCAGACGTGGGCCGGGTGGGCGGTGTCACCGAGTGGTTGAAGGTGGCACACATGGCGCACGCCTTCAACCTGCCGGTGGCGCCGCACGCCTACAGGTCATCCACCTGCATCTGGCCTGCGCCACGCCGAACCTGAAAGTGGTGGAGTACTTGAGCCAGACCGAAGAGGGGGATCGGATCTGGTACACCGAGTTCCCTGAGCCCAGGGACGGCATGTGGTCGCCGTACCCGGACCGCCCGGGGGCTGGGCCTCGCGCTTGACCCGACGGCGGTGCGCCTCTACTCGGTCTACCGCGGAAGAAGCCCCGCCGCCTCGTAGATGCCGAGGACGGCAGCGACGCTCCGCCGGCCTTCGCGGCCGTCCACTGCCGGTGGGCGGCCATCGCGCAACGCCTCGACAAAGTCGCGGATCAGCGCGGCGTGCGCAACCGGCGACTGCGATCCAGCGGTCGGGAACGCCGGAGTGGCCGTCGCGGCGGCCGGTGCGGCCGGATTCGCCGACTGGCCAGAGTCTGGGCCTGTCCCGCGTGCCGTCTCCCAGTGGACGGCGGCGTCTCCTTCGAGCTGGATGACGCCAGCGGTCCCGTACACCTCCACCCGCTGGCGGAATCCGGGCGGCGCGGTCGTCGTCGCAGCGAGCGTGGCCAGGGCGCCGTTCTGGAACTCCAGAGTCGCGACGACGGTGTCCTCTGTCTCGATCTGGCGCTGGAGCGTGGCCGCCCGCGCTGTGATGTGCACTGGGTCGGCGCCCATCAGCCAGAGCACGAGGTCCACGAAGTGGATCCCCTGATTCATGAGGACGCCGCCGCCGTCCTGCTCCCACGTCCCGCGCCATGCCGACTGGTCGTAGTACGCCTGGGGCCGGTGGTACGGCATGCAGACCGATGCCATGGTGATGTCGCCAAGATCCCCGGCACGGATCGCCTGGTAGACCTGGCGGAACAGAGATTCGGCGCGCTGCTGGAGCAGCACACCCAGGCGGACGCCGGCGGTATCGCACGCCGCGATCATTGCGTCAGCGTCGGCGAGACCGAGCGCCAGGGGCTTCTCGACGAGCACGTGCTTGCCCGCTTCCGCCGCCGCGATCGCCTGCTCGGCATGTTGACCGCTTGGCGTCGCGAGGCACACGACGTCCACGTCGGCCCGCTTGAGAAGCTCCGCCTCGCTGAGACACGGCACTCCGAAACGCCTGCCAATCTCGGCGAACCGCGACGGGTCGTAGTGCCCGACGGCCACAAGCCGGGCTCCGAGGTCCGCGTTCATGGCGATGGCCTGACGATGCGTCTCGGCGATGATCCCTGTCCCAAGGATCGCGAAGCCGATCGGAGCTGCTGTCACGCCCTCCCCTCCGTCACCGTTTCCCCACGAAACCTCATCTCAGGTCTCGTTGACGCCCAGCCTTAACGCGGGCGCAGCCCGCATTGGCGAACTGAAACGCTTGCGGAGCGCCGTCTGAAAACAGGGTTCGATTCCCCAACGGGATTTGGTAGTCAGGCTAGTTTGTTCGAGATCACCTTCGAGGGTCACGCTTTCACAATTTGACGCCGAGAGGGGGAAGGAGCACAGGATTTTCAGACCTATCCCTCGGAACCGCCAACGACGCGGAAGTGCTGATCCCGTAGGCTGTGATTGGATCGACGTCGTTGATCCCGAGTGCCCTCGAATGGTCGTGAGCACCCTCGACGAGACACACTTCGGATACACCTCCCGTCCCGTGCCATCGAAGTCGACACGATCACCCTCCGGCGGCGGTCGCCCCGGCCGCCCCAGCAGCCGATGGCACAGCGGCGGTGGTCAGGCGACGGCCATAGATCTCACGCAGGGGCGAGGCGCACAGCGTGAGGACGGTCACCACGATGAAGGTGAGACCCGGCAGGGCGATCATCGTCCCGGCGCCGAACCCGTCGGCGAGACGGCCGGTGGCCAGGTTGCTGAAGGCCATCACCCCCCCGCTCGACCCCCAGTACAACGCCAGCACCCGCCCGCGAACGTAATCGGGGGTGGCAATCTGGAGCAAGGTCGTCGTCAGCGCGATGAACATTGACTGTGTCAGGCCGACGGCCGCCGCCGCGAGCAACGCACCAGGCCAGGAGACGGCGTAGCCCAGGGGTACGAGCGTCAGCCCGCTGAGGATGCCCGTCGCGAAGAGCAGATACCCGCAGTGGACCCGTCGCGCGAAGCCGGCAAGGAGGTAGGCGCCCACCAGCGAGCCAATGCCGATCGCCATCACGAACAGGCTGTAGGCCGTCCCGGACGCACCGACCACATCGGACGCCAACCGGGGAAGGGCGGCATCGTAGCCCATCGTGAAGGCACAGTGAAGGAAGATGAGCGTGATCAGCGAGGCCGCGACCGGGGCGTGGATAGCATACCGGACCCCCTGCGCGAACTGCGCCAGCGGGTTCCGGTCCGGGCCGCTGCGCTGGTGCGGCACCTCGCCGAGCACTCCGATCTGCCAGAGGACCAAGGCGGAGAGGGCGGCCGCGATGAGGAAGGCGCCAGCACCACCGCCGACGTGGAGCAACGGCGCGGCCAGCAGCGGCCCCAGCAGCCGTGCGCCATTCACGTTCGCCTGGAGAAGGGAGACGGCGTTGAGCAGGTCGCGCTCCGGCACGAGGCTGGAGAGCATTGCCTGCTCCACTGGCGTGCTCGACGAGCGGGATGCGCCATGGATGAACGAGAACGCGACGAGCGGCCAGGTCTCCTGACCCCCCGTCCAGGCGAACCAGGCGAGCCCGAGACTCGAGAGCAGGCCGATCGCGTTCAGCACGAGCAACATCGTCCGCCGGTCGAAACGGTCGGCGAAGACACCGGCGAAGGGGGTGATGATGAGCGATGGCAGGAAGGAGGCGAACACTACGAGGCCGACAGTGCTTGAGTGGTGGTGCATGTCGAACGCCACCCAGCCCCGCGCCGTGAGCGCGGTCATGTAGGCGACGCCCGACAGCATCGACGCCGTCCACAACGGCCGAAAACGCCTGTGGCGAACAGCGGAAAAAATACCCGCGCGATCCTGGCCCGCTATCATGTTGGTCGACATTCGGTCTCGTTAGCCGCGCCGGGGCTGCACCCCGACCGGTCTGCACCTATGATGAGTCTCGCGATTTTTCGCAGCCCAGCTGGCCGAGCGGGACGCGCTTCAATCGCCTCAGCCGGCCGGCGCCTGGCGGAGCTTAGGGTACCACCTGGTGTACCGGCGCTCGATGTGCATGATGCTCCGGCATCACCAAGTTCGAGAAGAGATGCCGTGATGGCCGAGGACGCTCCCAGCGCGGCCCAGGCAGTCATTTACATTCCCGATAACCACCGCGATCGGCATCTGGCCGCCGGACGCACCACGAATGGGCGGCCTCCCGTGCCTCGGTCACCAGAACCCCAGTCGCCGACGCCGAGGGCCGTCGTCGAGCTCCCGCCCCGTCGCCGCGCTGACTCCATCTCCAACAACGAACCCACGACGTAGCCGACAGCGAAGGGCCTCGATCATGACTTCGGACTCACCTGACGCGCCGCCGTCTGCACGACGACGTGACCCCGATGTCGATAGACTGATGGCCCCCAGTGCTACTGGGGGCCGTCGTGGACTGCGAGAGGATGTCGCGGTCCAGTGTGTGGGGTTGGCTCGAGGTAGCGCTCCCAGAGGTCGAGGTGGACGGGCGCGCACGACTCGGC
>Ga0075425_100006417_pt1 | contig 12314 bp, 12 predicted proteins | sample SoiMethybrSBSTD4_FD_75300 | JGI IMG/M metagenome (GOLD analysis project Ga0075425, IMG submission 75300) | Bulk soil microbial communities from a Populus tree surrounding site in Tennessee, USA - Soil MetaG P. TD hybrid SBSTD4 | ecosystem: Environmental > Terrestrial > Soil > Tree plantation...
TGAAGGGATCGGCATGAGCGACGACCTCGAACACCTCGATCGCGACGGCGCGCTCGCCGAAGCGGTCGGCCCACTCGGCCCGGCGACGCGGCGACGAGTGCTGCGCACCCTGGCGGCGGCCGGCCTGATCGCCTCGGCCGGGCTGGCGGCCGCCGGCAGCGCCGATGCTGCGACCGAGCCGCAGGGCGACGTCGCGATCCTGAACTACGCGCTCACGCTCGAGTATCTGCAGTCGGCCTTCTACAACGAGGTCGAGCGGATCGGCTCGCTGACCGGCGAGACGGCCCGGCTGGCGCGGATCGTCGGCGGCCACGAGCGAGCGCACGTGCGCATGCTCCTCGACGTGCTCGGCCACCGTGCCGTGGCGAAGCCGACATTCGACTTCCACGGCGCCACCGACTCGCAGAATGCGTTCGTGCGCACCGCGGTCGCCTTCGAGGATCTGGGCGTCGCCGCCTACAAGGGCCAGGCTCCGCGGATCGCGTCCCCAACGTACCTCGAGGCGGCGCTCGCGATCCACGCCACCGAGGCCCGCCACGCCGCCTGGATCCGCCACATCGCGGGAGTCCTGCCGGCGCAGTCGGCGTTCGACCAGCCGGCCTCGGCGACCCACGTCGTCTCGGTGGTGGGCTCGACGCACTTCATCGTCGGGCGCACGGAGGCCGCCGGCATGCCGGGCTTCACGGGGTGACATGAGGTCGGGCCGCACGTGGGCAGCCGCGGCCATCGCCGCGGGATGCGTGGTCGGCGCGGCCGCGGGCGTCCGCGCCGCGCGCCGGCGCACGCCGGTGCCGGCGGCGCCACCGGCCGGTTCCAACCCCCAATTGACACTCGGGGCGGATGCCAATTGGGTGGAAGCGCACGTGCCGGTGGCCGCCGCCATCCTCGCCATCCCCGCCGCAGCGCCGCGGCCCCGGCGCGGCCGGGGGATGTGGGCGACGACCGCGGTCGCCCTCTCGATCGTGCTCGCGGCGGTCGTCGTGGTCGCGGTCGCCTCGACGGCGCCCTCGCCCGCCGCGACCGTCCCGCTTGGCACGCCCACCCGGATCTCCACGCCCGGCGTCTCGGCGCCGCGCCTGGTCGTACCCAAGGTGCTGCCGATGGCGAAGCGGCAGACGTGGCGGTGGGCCCAGGTGCTGCGCCCCGTCGCAGCCCGCCGGCGGCCGGGCGGCAAGGTGGCGGCGCGCCTGCGTACGCGCACCCCCGAGCACACGGTCAACATCGTTCTCGTCACGAAGACCGCGATGCACCGCCGCCGGCTGTGGGCGCGCGTGCGACTGCCCGTCCTGCCGAACGGCAGGCAGGGCTGGGTGCCGCGGGCGGCGCTCGGCGGATACACCTTCGTGGACACCCACCTGGTCGTGAGCCTGCGGCACCGGCGGCTGATCCTCCTGCGAGCCGGCAAGAGGATCTTCCGGGCGCCGGTCGGGATCGGCGCGCCCGGCACCCCGACGCCCCGCGGCGAGTTCTACGTCCGCGACCGCCTGCGCGGGTACGCGAGCGCGTTCTACGGGCCGATCGCCTTCGGGACGAGCGCCCGCTCGGCGGTGCTGACCGAATGGCCGGCGGGCGGCTTCATCGGCATCCACGGCACGAACGCGCCCCGGCTGATCCCGGGCCGCCCGTCCCACGGCTGCATCCGCATGCGCAACCGCGATCTGCGGCGGCTCGCGCGGCTGCTGCCCGTGGGCACCCCGCTCACGATCGAGTGAGGCACTTCACAGTCCTGGCCCTGGTCGTGGCGGCCCCGGCCGTCGCCGGCGCCCCGCCCGCATCCCGCTGCTCTTCCGATCGGGGTCAGACCCTGAACGAAAGGCACACAAGACTGCAACGGCCGGCGTTCGGGGTCTGACCCCGATTACAGGCTGCGCAGAGCGCGCGTCGCCAAGCCGGCGATCACGAGGATCACGAGGCCGATGATGCCCAGGATGATTCCCCCACCGGTGAGGGCGTAGAGCACGATCAGCGCGCCGACGCCGAGCCCGGCGTAGCCGGTGCGCACCATCTGGCGCTTCTTGGCCTCGCGCTTGGTCAGCGACATGCCGTCAAGCGTACCGGAACGGGCTCACCCGTCCATGCTCAGCATCATGGCGGGCGGCTCGATGATGTGGTCGGCCTTCGTCGGCACGACGGCCGTGCCCACGGCGAAGAACTCGATCACGTGCGACCCCCAGCCGTGGCTGCGCTCCTGGATCTGGACGCCGACGATGCCCTCGGCCTGCACCTGTTGGGCCTCGGCCTGCATCCGCTCCATGGCCAGCTCGCGGGCGTCGTAGAGCGCCTGGGTGTAGTTCTCCATCTCGACGTTCTGGCCGATCTTCGAGAAGAACCCGCGCAGGCCCTGGTGGGCGACGTGGTAGACGCAGCTGCCCATGCACATGCCCACCGGGCGGTAGCCGGCGCGCAGCAGCGTCCAGAAGTCCTGGCCGGAGAGGTCACTCGTGAACGGCCGCCCGTTCGGCGCCCGGTGCAGCTCGCCGCCGCGGTGCTTGACGGCCGTGCCGAGAGCGATGAACTCGGCCAGGTCGGCGCCCCACTCGTAGCGGCCGACGTCCAGCCGCACCCCGACGATGCCGTCGGCGCCGAGCTGGTCGGCCTCCTCCTCCATGCGCGTCATCGCCAGCTCGCGCGCGTGGTACATGGCCTGCGTGAGGACGTCCATCTCCTGGTTCTGGTTCCAGTTCGACTGCTGGAAGCCGATGTGGTAGATCGAGCTCCCGACGACGAGGCCGAGCGGGTCGAACCCGGCCTCCTTGACGAGCAGGAACTCCCGCACCGAGAGGTCGGAGGTGAAGAGGCCCGCCTTGTTCTGGGCCAGGCGGCCGCGGGCGTCGGCGGGGACGCCCTCGAGCGAGTTGGGGTCGTAGCTCATCCGGTCTCCTTGGACAGCGTGAGGACGGTGGCGATGTCGGGGTGAGGTGTGCCCTCGCCGGGGGCGATCGCGGTGGCGAGCGCGTGGATGATGTAGGTGACGCCGGCCAGGCGGTCGCCGGTCTCGTAGGGCCGCTCCTCCTGCGCCCAGCGGGTCTCGACGATGCCGCCCGCGCCGAGCGCGGCGGCGTCGGCGGTCAGGACCTGGAGGACGCGATGGCGGGCTGCGTACCAGGTCTGCGTCGCGCCGACCATCTCGACGTTCGCCCAGCCGCCCCATGACGAGGCCGGGATCGGCTGCGACCACGTGTAGAGGGTGCCGAAGTAGACGGAGGTCGCGCCGACGATCCCGCACGGCCGGTGGCCGGCCGCGAGCAGAAGCGCGCAGTCCTGGCCGCTCAGGTTCGTGAGCGCCGGCCCGGTCGGCGTGCGCAGGCCGGGTGCGCGCACGGCGGTGCCGATCGCCTGGAATTCGATCAGGTCGCTGCCCCACTCGTAGCGCGCCGCGCTCACCCGCAGCCCGACGACGGCGTCGGCGCCCGCCAGCTCGGCCTCGGTCTGGAGCCGCTGAAGCGCACGCCGGCGGCAGTCGTTGTAGGCGTCGCTCAGCACGGTCAGCTCCTGCGACGTGCTGTACCAGCCGCCGCCCATGAACTGCCAGCCGACGTGGTAGACGGACGATCCCAGCACCTGCGTGATCGGCTCGAGGCCGGCGCGGCGGACGAGCGCGAACTCGGGTACCGAGAGGTCGGAGGTGAACGTCTTCCCGGCCTCCGCGCCGAGCGTCCGCAGCCGCTCCTCGGCGGTCGCGGGGATCCCGCCGGCGGCGATCCGCTCGATATCCGCGCGCTGGCGCTGCTCGCGCTGGTCGCGCTCGTCCCGGCCCTCCTTCGGGCCGCCGCGGTTGAAGAAGCCCACCGTTAGCCGTCCAGCAGCCGCTCGAGGGCGACCCGGCCCCGCTCGCTCTGGCGGGCCTGCTCGCTCAGGTCACGGCTGAGCGCCTCGATCCACGCGTCCAGGTCGAGCGGCTCCGACTTGATCACGATGCCGCGCACCTCGCTACACCGGGACGTGCGCAGCGAGCCGTCGTCGCGCTCGAGGTCGTACCGGGTCTCGGCCATGGTGACCGAGATGCGGCGCACGCGCTTCTCGCGCGAGAAGAGCCCGCCGCGGCGCTCGACGCGGACGCTGCCGGGGAGCGCCCCCTCGAGCTTCACGGCCAGCGCCTCGACGAACGCGGCCAGGTCGGTGGCGTCGGCGCGCAGGCTGGCCGCGACCAGCTCGAAGCCGGGGTCTTCCATCAGCCCAGGACTCTATCGCTGTGCAATGCGGGCAACCGTTCGTTCGACCCGTTCGGGCGGAGGCGGTGTGAGCGGCCGCCTCCGCCCGGTGGGTCTTCAGAAGGTCCGCATCGAGACCAGCGTACGCCCATGCGGCCGCCCGATCCGTGCGCGGCGTCAAGCCACGCGCGTGACGGGCATCACGGAGCGATCAGTAGATCGGCGCCGGGGTGACCCAGGACTTGGTCGCGCCCGCGAGCAGCGGGAGGCCGAAGTTGTGCTCGAACGCGGCGGTCAGGCTGTAGTGGCTGTAGAACGTGTTCGTCGCCCCGGCGGTGATGCGGGCGGAGACGAGGATCGTCACCACCTGGCAGGTCGACTTCTTCGCGTTGTATACGGACGGGTCGGAGCAGTCGATGCCCCAGTTGCCCTTGGTCTGCACGGACTGCTCGTTCGACTCGTCCCAGGTGACGACGACCAGGGTCTTGCCGGCCTGATAGCTGGGGGTGGCGGCGATCGCGTTCACGACCTTCTGGATGTAGGCGTCGCCGATCGCGATCCGCTGCGCCTTCGTCTGCCCGGTCACCGTCTCGCACGGACCGCTCATCCAGTGCATGTCGTGGCAGTCGTCCGGCGCGATCCAGGAGAAGTTGGGCAGGTTGTCGGCGGCGATGTCGTTCCACAGGTTCGGGTCGGCGGGGACGTCGTACTTCGCGCACGAGCCGTCGCCGCCACTGGCTGTGGAGCCGAGGTCGGTGAACCAGAAGGCCGGGTTGTGGCCGTTACGGTAGTACGGCACCGCGCTCGTGTTGTTCGCGCAGTTCCCCGGCATCGACTGGTTGTAGTCCCTCCACGTCATCCCGGCCGCGCCCAGCTGGTGGAAGATGTTGTCGGCGTTCGAGGAGCAGGCCAGGCAGGTGTTGAACGTGCCGCTCATCACCGCCAGGTAGTTCGGGAAGCTCGGGTGGGTCTCGCCGGCCGCGTTCGTCTCGTTGCGGCAGTCGGTGGCCAGCATGTGGGTGAACGGCGCGTCGGTGGCGGCCTGCCAGGCGGCGACCGTCAGGTTCTCGTCCATGATCACGACGATGTGCTGGTAGGGCGAGGTGCTGCTCGCGACCGTCCCGCAGGGGCCGCCCCCGCCGCCGCCACCACCGGGCGTCGTGACCGACGCCGCGGTGGACTTGCTGGAGGTGTTGCCGGCGGCGTCGAACGCGTCGACGGTGTAGGAGTAGGTCGTGCTCGGCTGCAGGCCGGAGTCGTGGAAGGTCGTCGTCGTCCCGCCAACCGTCTGCACCTTCGTGCCGTCGCGGAAGACGTCGTACCCGGTCACGCCGACGTTGTCGGTCGAGGCCGACCAGGTCACGGTCGCGGCGGTCGAGCTGTCAGCCGACGCCTTGACGTTCCCCGGGACGGTCGGCGCGCTGCCGTCGGTGCCGGTCGAGCCCGCCGCGAGGACGAGGTTGTCGATGTCGAACGTCGCGCCCGCGGCCGGTGACGACTCGGCCACGTTCACGGTCAGCGAGTCGCCGGCCTTCGCCGCCGTGTAGGAGACGGTCGGGAACGCCTGCCACGTCGAGGTGGCTGTGATGCACTGCTGCGCCGACCCGACGGTGGTCGACCCGGTGGCCGGCACCTCCTTCAGCTTCAGGCACACGGTCCCGCCCGTGATCGAGTGCACCGTGCCGTCGAGGGTGTAGGCAGCCCCGGCGACGAGGTTCTTCACAGGCTTCGAGGGCGTGTAGGCGTACGCCTGCGTTCCGGCCGTGGACGCCGAGACGCGCGCGGCATGGCCACCGCCGTTGCCGGTGACGAGCGAGAGCGTGCCGCCGCTGGCCGCCCAGCCTGTGAGCGAACCAGAGCCGCTGCCCTCGAACGTCCCGTTGGTGAGCAGGTTCGTGGCGGCGGGCACCGTCGCCGCGAACGCGAGGACGGCTGCCGTCACAAGGGCCGCGACCGGAACGATTCTCCACTTCCACCCCACCATGCCTGGCGCGAGAGTCTACCTCGACTAGACACGTTCCGGGCGCCCGGCTAGATTCCGGGTGCCCTGGACGGCAGGTGGGAGCAGCGGACATGAGACGGCGCGCATGGATCCTGGCGATGGTGGCTGGCCTGGCGGTCGCCGGCGGCCGCGCGGGCGCGGCGCACGCGACCGATCCCTCGACGGGCGACCCGGTGATCGCCGCCGTCGGCGACATGGCCTGCGCGCCCGCCGACCCCAACTTCAACGGCGGCGCCGGCACCGCGTCCAACTGCGGCGAGGCCGCCGACAGCGCCCAGATGCAGACCGACCCGACCATCGACATGCTGCTCGGTCTCGGCGACTACCAGTACGGATGCGGCACCCCCGCCGAGTTCGCGCAGAGCTACGGGCCGACGTGGGGGTTCTTCAACAACATCATCGATCCCACGGCCGGGAATCACGAGTACTCAACCAAGACCAACTCGGCCGACGGCACGCCCTGCCCCGATCCGAACGACGCCGGCCAGGACTACTTCGCCTACTTCGGCGCGCCCGCCCGGCCCGCCACCGCCGGCGAGTACTCGTTCGACATCGGCCAGTGGCACCTGATCTCGCTGAACGCCAACTGCTCGAAGACGAACGTCGGCGGCTGCGCGGCGACGAGCCCGCAGACCGAGTGGCTCCAGAGCGACCTGGCGGCGAACACGCAGCCGTGCACGCTGGCCTACTGGCACCAGCCGCGGTGGACGGCCAACGGCACCAACGCGTCGGCGTACGCGCCCTGGTGGAGCGTCCTCTACGCGGCGCACGTCGACGTCGTGCTGAACGGCCACATCCACACCTACGCCCGGTTCGCCCAGCTCGACCCGAGCGGCAACAACGACCCGGCGAACGGCGTTCGCGAGGTGATCGTCGGCACCGGCGGCGAGTCGCTGGTCTCGGCCTCCCCCAGCGCGACGCCGGCGCCGCTCGTGAACTACCGCGGCTTCGGCTACCTGCGGATGGTGCTGCATCCGACGGGCTACGACGCCCAGTTCATCGCCGCGAACGGCGCCGTGAAGGACACGTTCTCTGGAACCTGCCACGGTTCGAGCCCGCCGTCGACGGCCCTGCAGGTCACCCAGACGGCGCCGGCATCCGTGCAGGCCGATGCGAGCACTTCGTACACCGTCACGGTGACCAACCCGGGGAGCACGGACCAGACGAACGTCGCGGTCACCGACAACCCGCCGCCGAACGCGGAGTCGGTCTCGGCCACGCCATCGAGCGGGAGCTGCTCCGGCCAGGGGCCGATCACGTGCAGCCTGGGCACGATCCCGGCGGGCGGATCGGCCACCGTCACCGTGAATGCCACCCCGATCCTGCCGCCGACCGCGGTGAACGTCGCGGCCGCCCAGTCCGACCAGGCCTCCCAGGTGACCACCAGCAAGGTCGTGAACGTGACCGCCGCCCCGAACACGAGCTACGTCGGCGTCACCAACACGGGGTTCAGCGCGGCGTCGCCCGCGCTGACGCTCGGCAGCACCCTGCAGTGGAGCTTCGTCGGCCCCGGCTCGCACAGCGCGACCGACAAGACGAGCGGGCTCGGGATCTTCCCCGACACCGGGCTCGTCGCCCCGGTCGCGTTCCGGCAGGCGACCTTCCCCGCGGGCGGCGCCTACACCTTCACCGACACGGCCACCTCCAGGACGATCAAGCTGACCGTGCCGATGACGGCGAAGCCGGCGACCGGGTCGACGACGACAGCGTTCACCCTGACCTGGGCCGCCGCGCCGCCGCCGGCCGGCTATTCCGAGGACGTCCAGGTGATGCGGCCCGGCACGACCACGTGGGCGTCGCTCTTCAAGGCGACGACGGCCACCTCCGGGACGTTCGTCCCCAACAAGGGCACCGGGACGTACAAGTTCCGCTGCCGCTTCCGGCGCACGAACGGCACCGGCGCGTCCGCCTACACGGCGGCCGTGAGCGTCAAGGTCAGCTGAATAAAAGGGTCTGATCCCGTGTATTCACGGTGCGATCAGGCCGGCGCGGATCGCGTAGCGGGTCAGGTCGACCCGGTTTCGCAGGCCCAGCTTGTGGCGCAGGTTCTCGCGGTGGCGCTCGACCGTGCGCGGGCTGATCACGAGCATCTCGGCGATCTCGCGCGACGTGTGGCCGTCGGCGATCAGCGCCAGGATCTGCGACTCGCGCCCGGTCAGGACCGCGCTCGACTCGTCGTCGGCGAGCGCCCGCCCGAGTAGCGACCGCTCGACCGCCGGGTAGACGAACGGCTCCCCCCGCATCGCGGCGCGGCAGGCAGTGATGAGGTCGTGGTCGGCGACCGACTTCAGGACGTAGCCGCTCGCGCCGGCCCGGATCGCCTCCAGGAAGTACTGCTCGCTGTCGTGCATCGAGAGGATCAGCGTGCGCAGGCGCGGGCGCAGGCGGGACAGCTCCTGTGCCGCCTGGATGCCCGTCATCCCCGGCATCGTGATGTCGAGGACGGCCAGGTCGACGTCCTCGTGCACCGCCCGCCGCACCGCCTCCGCGCCGTCGCCGACCTCGGCCACGACCCGCATGTCCGGCTCGGACTCGAGCACGAGCCGCAGGCCGCGACGCACCACGGCGTGGTCGTCGGCCAGGAGGATGCCGATCCGCCGGGTGGCGACGGACATGCCTACGCCTCCACGACCGCGGACGGGATGCTGAGCTCGACCTCGACGCCGCCCTCGTCGCTCACGCCGAGCACCAGCCGCCCGCCGATCATCAAGGCCCGCTCGCGCATGCCGCGGACGCCGCCCCCGGACCGCGGGAGCTCGCCGAGGCCGCGCCCGTCGTCGGCGACCCGCAGGTAGACGGCGTCGTCCTCCGCGCTCAGGCGCACCCGGGCGCGGGTGCAGCCGGAGTGGCGGACGGCGTTCGTCAGCGCCTCCTGCGCGATCCGGTACACGGCCAGCTCGGCGTCGGGGCCGAGCGGCGGCAGGTCGGGCGCGACCTCGAGCGCCACCTCGATCTCGGCCCGCCGGGCGACCGACGTCGCGAGCGACTCGAGCGCGCTTCGAAGGCCCAGATCGTCGAGGGCGGCCGGGCGCAGTTCGTAGCTGATCCGGCGCAGCTCCTCGAGACTTTCCCGGGCCAGCTCCTGGGCGTCGGCGAGGGTGTCGGCCCACTCGTCGGTGACGTGGCCCTGGAGCCGCTTCAGCTCGAGCACGACGGCGGTCAGGTTCTGGCCGATCTGGTCGTGCAGCTCCTGGGCGATGCGGCGCCGTTCGGCCTCCTGCGCCGAGAGCACCCGGCGCATGCTGGCCCGGCGCTCGTCCTCCAGCCGCTCCAGCGTGGCGTTGAACGCCGTGATCACCTGCGCCACCTCGGGCGTGCCGCCGGCGTCGAGCCGCCGCCCCGGCTGGAGCACGTCGGCGCTGCGCATGAGGCCCATGAGGCGGTCGAGCGGCGCCATGCTGAAGCGCAGCAGCAGCGCGTTCGAGGCCAGCATCAGGACGAGGCCGGCCAGCAGGATCGCGAACTGCCCCCTGGTGGGCTCCGGGCTGACGCTGACCGGCGTCAGCACCAGCAGCAGGAACGCGGTGACGAGGATCCCCACGTTCACGACGAGGACGCGGGCGTAGAGGCCGAGGTCGGGCGCGCCGAGCCGCGGCCGGCGAGTCCTGCCCGGCCGGGCCAGACCGTGGTCGTCCCGCGTGGCTGCGCTCACTGGGCTCGAGGGAGTGTACTCCGGCGTGCCTGGGTGAAACCACCCAACTTGGCTCTGGAGGCCGGTTTGCGGCCTCCAGTGGGGGTATCTTGGACGCCTCGCAGCCCCTGCCACGACGACGCGAGGAGGCTCGCATGGACATGCTGACCGAGACGATCGAGGAGGCCCGCAGACTGCTCGTCCAGGGTGACGACAAGCGCGCCGCGGGACTGCTGACGACGGCGGCCGGGGAGTGCAATGACGAGCGCCGGGCGGCGATGATCCGCTCGCTCGCGATCCAGGGCCGGGAGCGCTCGGGCAGGTTCGGCAAGCGCCGCTGGGACGAGGCGATCCGCCTGGCCGACGAGCAACTCACTGCGGCTACCCCCTAGGCTCGCCGGGGCCGCGTCCGCCACAGGAACCAGATCAGTCCGGCTGTTAGCCCGACGGCCGCGGCCACGGCGGCGGCGAGCCCGGTGTTGCGCCCCGAGCCGCCGCCCGAGGACGATGACGACGCCGGCGGCGCGGCCACGAGCGCGATGTTGTGCCGCGCCGCCAGGGCGCGCACGGCCTTCGACGCGGCCGTGACGACGTCGGCCGGGCTGCTCCCGCGGGGCGGTGGCAGCCGCCGCAGCACGGCCTCGTCCGGGCCGCTGCGCGTGTTCACCACGACGTGCTCGACGCCGCCGCGCCGGACCAGCCGCGCCCCCTGGGCGAGGCCGTAGCCGGACGGCATCACCACCAGCACCCGATCGCGCCAGATGCTCGAGAGCTCCGAGCTCAGGAAGCGGGCGTACACCGACGGCTTGCCGAACAGCGTCGGGATCGAGCCGAGATCGCGCGGCGACTGGATGACGGCGACGCGAATCTTGTAGCCCTGCTGGTTGGCCGACTTGACGAGCCCGTTCAACTCGCGCTGGAGCGGGGGCGGCGCCTGGTCGTAGGGGAAGAACACCGGCTGGTAGACGAGCACGTCGCTGGCGGGGTCGCCGTCGCCCACCGCCGCCGGCGGTCGCACGGCCGCGAGCACCGCGGCCACGGCGACCAGGGCCAGCACGACCGCGGCCGTCCGGCGGCCGATCATCCCGGACGGCACCCGCGGAGGCAGCTCGCGCACGCTCCCCAGCGTACCGGCCGTCACACCACCGAGTTGCCGAGCAGGATGACCACGGCGACCGCGGCCAGGCCGGCGACAAACGCCGCGAACGCGGCGAGCAGGATCAGTGCGGGCGAGCGCGGCGTCACGTCACCCCTCCGCATGGTCGACGACGATCACGGTGAACGGCTGGCCGCCCGGCGGCTCCACCTGGAAGCTGACGCCCCAGTGGCCGACCATGACGAGCGCGGGCGTCGTGCGCACGTAGGTGCCCGGCGACCGCTCCGGCATCGTGTAGGCCTGGGTGCCCATCTCCATGTCGAGCATCGCGAACTGGAGCACCACCCGGGCGCCGGTCACCGGCTTGCCGTTCTGGGACAGCCCGAGGGTGAACGTGCTGGGCTGGGCGGCCCGGTTGGGGTCGACGTGCACGTGCAGCGTGTACGGGCCGTGGTGGATCACGCGGTCGACCGACCCGGGGCCGACGTGCGCGCTGGCCTGACCGACCTCGGCGAGCGCCTTCGCCGGCGGCGGCAGGCTCGAGAGCACCATCGCCGCGAGCACGGTGGCCGACACGAGCGCGACCTCGGTGCGCACGGTGCGGCCCAGGAGCCGCGCGCCCGACTCCCCCAGGCCGCGGTCGTTCCGCTCCCGCGCGGCGGCCAGCCGCGGCGCCGTGCGCGCGTAGTTGATGCCGCCGGCCACGAGGGCGCAGGCGAGCAGCGCCACCTTGATCAGGATCGCCTGGCCGTAGCTCGTCCCCCAGAGCGACGACAGCGTCGGCAGATGGATGATCGAGGCGGCGACGCCGCTCGCGATCACGAGCAGGACGCAGGCGAGCGCGGTGCGGGAGAACCGGGGGACGACCAGCCCGAGCACGTCGACGCGCGCCCCGGCGGGCGTGCGCACCCCCACGATCACGAGCCCCACCAGGCCGCCCAGCCAGACGGCGGCGGCGGTGACGTGCGTCCAGTCGAGCACCAGCGAGAGCGCGGCCGGCGACGTCTGCGCCGCGTGCCCGGCGAGGCCGGGGACGGCGGTCGCCGCCCCCGCCGCCATCACCGCCCCCGAGAGCGCCAGCAGTGCCGCCACCGAACGCTGCTCGCGACGGCCGTCGTCGACCCACAGGAGCCCCCAAGCGGCGATCGCAAAGAGCACGAGCACCGCCTCGAGATCGGTGAACGACCGGCCCAGGTTGGAGTCGCGAATCACCGGCAGGGTGCTGCCGAAGTCGATGAAGCGGCGCTGCGCGAAGTCCGCCGTCGCCACGAGGAGGTAGAGCGGGATCGCCACCAGCGCGACCGCGAGGGACACCGTCGTGGCCACGGAGAGCGATCGGAGCGGCGCGCCGGCGATCGCGGCGGCGGGACGGGCAATGATCGCCCGCAGCGAGAAAAGGCCGACGGCGAGCATCACACTCAGGAAGACGAGCCA
>Ga0075425_100006418_pt1 | contig 12312 bp, 9 predicted proteins | sample SoiMethybrSBSTD4_FD_75300 | JGI IMG/M metagenome (GOLD analysis project Ga0075425, IMG submission 75300) | Bulk soil microbial communities from a Populus tree surrounding site in Tennessee, USA - Soil MetaG P. TD hybrid SBSTD4 | ecosystem: Environmental > Terrestrial > Soil > Tree plantation...
GCGACCAGCTCCGGATGCTCGATGAAGTTGGTTGTCGAGTCGAGCACTCCCGGGATGATCACGCGGTCGTCCGGCAGGCGGATCTCGCTGAACACGACCCATTCGTGCTCGTGGCGCGGGTTTGCACCCTCGAAGGACAGCGCCTGCGGCTTCGCCGTCAGCGCGACCGGCAGGAGCTCGCGCAGGGGGATGTCGCGGTGGTGGGGTCCTTCGTAGTTACCCCAGCAGAGGTGCAGGCGCATGCGGTCGGCCGGGATATCGCGCAACGCGTGATTCAAGGCCTCGATGTTGGCCGCGGCGATCTTCAGGAACTCCGCGTTGCTGACCTCGGGGAAAGCGAGGTGGCGCCCCATTGCGAGGTCTGGGCAGTCGATCTGGAGCACGAATCCGGCCTGGTGGATCGCATCATATTCCTCTTTCATGATGTCGGCGAGGCGTGCCAGATAGGCGTCGCGGCTCGGGTAAAACTCGTTCTTCAGGAAGTGTGCGATGACGCCGGGTGATGCCGCCGACATGAACGCGTCGGCCGGCTTGGCCGTTTCCAGCGCTGTCTTGAAGTTCACAATGTCCTTCTGGACCGCCGTCCGGTCCTTCCAATCGATTGGCCCGTTACAGGCAGGGCGCATGATCGTCGAGCGCCGCTCACCGCGCGCGGCTGCCTCGGGGAAGTCAGCCCAGTCCGCCCGCACCGGGACGGCGGCCTGCCCGTCAAAGCCGGTGAGGCGATGGCGCACGTAAGTCGAGTAGCCGACCTTGCCCTGCTCGCCGTCGTTGACGATGTCTATGCCGGCCGCGAGCTGCTGGTGGACGATGTCGCCAACGGCGCGGCGCACGCGCGCCTCGAACGCTTCGGGATCTGGGATGCGCCCCGAATCGAGCGCCTCCAGCGTGGTCGTGAGGTCCGTGGCCCGCGGAAGGCTGCCGGTGTGTGTCGTCAGGATGCGGTCGGTGCTGAGCTTCATCGTCGTGAGCCCCATGGGGTGGCTAGAGCCGAGTGCGCCCTAAGATACGCTGCCAGCCCTGCCCGCACCAGTGAGCGATGTTCGCGCAGTCGGAGTCCCGGGCGGCTCAGATCGGCACCGTGCGGCCGATCCGGGATCGCGAAGGCGCTGGGGCGCCATGTTGCGATGCCGGTTCTTTGCGGGAGCTCCACACGCACGGTCTTCAACTCGATCAAGTGCGCCAGCACTGATGAGAGGGCCGCGGACCGCCAGTTCGCTTGCGTATGTTGGCTTTGGCGTCAGCTAGAAAATGTCTGCCGCTGAAAAATTCGACCGCACCCTGTCCGCTACCTGCTCAAAGAACCATCGCAACGGCTCGCGGCCTTTTCCCTGCGTGCAGCCGTCGACGATGTTGAAAGCAAGAAAGAGGTTCCAATCGCCGATTCGGGCAAGAAGGGCAGTCAGCCGCTGCTCATTGAATTTGCCCTTTGCGGCGACGTGCCGCCACAGCGCGTATGGTTCGTCGTGAAATTGCACGATCGCTAACATGTCGTCGTCGGCACAGAAATCGGCGAGGAACGCTCGTGCGAGCGAAGCATGGCTATTAGACGCGGTGATGGGCGCATTTGGTTGCGCTTCGCCCTTGAAGGTGTCGTGTGAGTGAATGAGGACTCTGAGGCGCCAGTAGTCCGTTTCGGACAACTTATGGCGCAAGCTTGCAGCGTTGCGGTCAAGCTCAGCGATGTGCGCGCGAACCGTTCCTTCGGGATGACCAGGGCGCGCCTCACCCCAATCCAGATTGCGCTGGTAGCGTGGATCGCTGGTAATGGCATCGAAAATTTGTTTGTAATCGATCATTGAGCCGTAGGTTTCACCTGACGAACGTGGCTGGAACTGGGCCGTCGGGAAGGCCAGTATCCATGTCGATTGATCGCGAGCCACGACACTCAAAGGGCAGCCGCGAGACAAACAAGGCGTTTCGCCGTGCCGTCGGGCCGATTGGGGCCCAGTGGGGGCTCCACGGATGCTCACCTTAATTCATGGCTCCGGGGTTACCGATGCCAAGGCGCCGAGCCAGCGGCAGGCGACGTAGATGTGCGTGACCGCCGCGCAAAGACCCTGCTTTGGTGACCATTGCCACTTGTCTGAATGCCCGCACCGCGAACTTGGCGGTTCTCCATGGCATAGCTTTGGATAGTGTCGAAGGCCGATCCGGCCGCATTTGGGTCCCGCTATCCCATGCACTTGCCGCGAATGATGCTCGGCGTTGTGCCGAGGCGTTTGCGAAACACTGAGGCCATGTGGGCGTGGGAACTGAACCCGGCGGCTTGCGCAACGGCGGCCAGATCGCGGGCGTTCGACCCAAGAAGCCGGCGGGCGCACGCGACGCGTCGATCCATGATGTACTCGTGCGGCGCCTTACCCACGGCTTCCCGAAATGCGCGCGAAAAGAAGCCTGCCGAAAGCCCCAGTGATGTGGCAAGGTTGTGCACGGTGAGCTTCGTTGCAAGCTGCTCTTCGATCTGCGCAAAGGTTAGTCGGAGTCTATGCGGCGTCATCCAGCCGGCTTTGCGGTTCTGCGCCAATCCACCGGTCAGGATACCCGTCACCCGATCGGAGAGTGCGCTGACCAGGCAATCGAACAAGAGATCGTCACGCCGCCCGGCGAGCAAGACGCGCCGCAATTGTTCTGCAATTGGGATAGCCCGGGCATCAACGATGTTGCTGAAGCGTCGGTTGCACCTGTCGTCGACAGTGCCGCCTTCGAGCACGATGCGAAGGTACTCGCCGCCTCGCGCCGACTGCGAATAGACATCGCACCCGGCGGGGACGTACGACAGATGATTGGGCTTCGCCAGGAACGGCCTCTTGCGGTCGGAGGCGAAGGCATGCGTGCCTGCTTGCGCTTCGAAGGCGAAACCGATCACTGGAGCGCCGGGCGTATAGGCAGCCTCGTAGGCGGCCGCCGGTAGCAGCTCGATCCTTGCCAAGCCACCGATCCTCGCGACCGGCATCGCCAGCATGGCGTCCTTCGGCTGTCGAGGCACCTCTGCCATGCCGCGATCCTAGTTGAGTTGTCGCTTGGAATACGAGGATCTTGGTCATTTTGCGTCAGGATTTTGAAAGCCCTGAGTGAATGCCGCACGCTATCCATGATGGGAGAAGGACAAGAGGTCGCGACGATGCCCCCTTTCTCGGTTGATGAGCTGCACGACGCGACGTCAATCGTGCGCGTAGTTGTCCCGGTGACGCCCGCCTATGCGTGGCCTCTACTTGCGCGGCGGGTCGGTGCCGACGTGATCGTCAAGCATGAGAACCATACGCCGACCGGCTCGTTCAAGGTGCGGGGCGGGCTCGTGTATGTCGACGTGCTGCGCCGCCAAGGTCGGATGCCGCCTGGGCTCGTGACCGCCACGCGCGGCAACCATGGCCAGTCGGTTGCGATTGCAGCAACACAGGCCGGAATTCCCGCACTCATCGTCGTTCCCGGGGACAATTCGGCCGAAAAAAATGCCGCGATGGAGGCATTCGGTGGCGAGTTGATCGTAGCCGGCAAAGATTTCGATGAAGCTCGGGTCGTGGCCGCCAGGCTCGCAGGCGAGCGCGGCTATCGTCTCGTCCCCTCGTTCCATCCCTCGCTCGTGCTGGGCGTCGCCACCTATGCCCACGAGCTGCTCGCGAGCATCACCGATCTTCACTTTGTCTACGTGCCAATCGGCATGGGGTCCGGCATCTGTGGCATGATTGCGGTTCGCGATCTCTTGCGGCTCAAGACGGAGATCATCGGCGTCGTCGCCGCGAACGCCCCAGCATTTGCTCTGTCGCTTGAAGGTGGCAGCCCGGTATCGACCGCCTGTGCCAACACCTTTGCCGATGGACTTGCCTGCCGACAGCCCCAGCGCGAAGCGTTTGAGATCATCAGCAAGGGTGTGGCGGAGATCGTCTGTGTCAGCGAGGATGAAATCGCTGGCGCGGTGCGGGTCCTTTACACCGACACGCACAACGTCGCGGAGGGAGCCGGTGCAGCGCCGCTTGCGGCGCTCATGAAACAGAGAGCCAATCGGCAGGGCAAGCGCATTGGTATCGTACTGTCGGGGGGCAACGTCGACATGCCGGTTCTGTCGCGCATCCTGCACGGTGAGACGCCGCACGTATGAGGATCCGCTCGGAGGCTCGCTCGTTTCGTCACCCTTGAGGCTGCGATCGACGTCAGCTGCTGCAATTAGGCACCAGGCCGAGCAACGGCGGCGTGATGCTGGCGCAAGAGGAACGCGCTGGCTGCGCGCACGGCAGGCGGAGCATAGAGGATCTTGCGGTGGCCGAGGTCATCGAAAGCGATGAGCTCGGCATTGGCGTTTGCTGCCGCCATCTCCTGGGCATCCGCAAAAATGATGTCGGGGTCGTCGCGCGAATGCAAGAGCAGGGCTGGTCGTCCCGTCTTCTTGAGCAGATTGACCCCGGTAAAGTCCGCAATCTTGCGGTGAGCAATGGTCTCGAGGCGCCGCTCGTAGGCGCGCTGCGCCTCAGGCGACAAGCCCTCGTCCTCTCCGAAGGTGCGCGTGACGGCGGAGAAGTGGTTCGGTATGGCTACCAGCACGAACGCCCGGAACGGGTAGCCGCGAGGCATGGGTGCTCCGCCTCCACCGGCCAGCAGCGCCGCCATGCCGCCCAGCGAATGGGCGAGAACATACTCGATGGGACCGAGTGCCTCGGCCACCTCGCGCACGGCATGGGCGCAGGCGATGAGGCTTGCGCGCTCGGGTGTGCTCCGGCCATGGGCGGGAAAGTCGAACAGGACGATGCGGAAACCGCGCTTACGCAAATGCTCGGCGAAGGCCGTCATGAACGAGGCTTCGCTGGTCCAGCCGTGCACCAGCAACACCGAGGCACCGTTCCAGGGCACCGCGGGATCGAACACGTAGGCCTGCAGGTCGCCCTCGGCCATGCGCACCCCTACCGCCGATGCGTTGGCCAGGTGGAGGCGTGCGCGCTCGACGAGCACGTCGTGGTCGGCGCTGCGGTAGCGCGAGGCGGCAGGTGTGCAGAATCGCTGAAAGGCGATTTCACCCCACGCTTCGGGGTCCTGCGGCAGCAGCGTGTCCACCATCTCATCTGGCATCATCTTCACACACCTTGGAGTTGCCATAGCACGAGGCCGATTGCAAAGAGGGGGCTCGGCGTGGTCGCGAGCGTCTTGATGCGACGCTTTGTGTTTGGTTGGTCTGGGAACTGGCGCCGGGCGCCTGCGCAAGATGCGCCGAGGTCAGCCATGAGCGGTCCACCCCTCTTGATCGCGAGCCCCGAGACGAGATGGGCAAGTGCGCGAATCACAATGCTTCCAGGACGGATGTGCTGTCTGGTGTCGTGAGCGGCGGCTCCACACCCGGGGGTGGTTTCGCATTGACGTTGATGCCGACCAGTTTCCAGGCTCTGCCTTCCATGGCAAACACCAGATGAAAACTCACTCGCCAAGGCATGGTTGCGTAGAAGCCGTCGACCACGAGATTGTTGTTGCTGTCAATCGATGGAGCAGCCGTGAAGATGGGGCTTTTCTCGGCGAGCGGATCGCCCGTTATTCTTAGGGTGTAAAACGCCTTGAAGACATCATCGAGCTTGGCGACTGAGAATTGCTCTCTAAAGCGAGGTGAGATGTGGTTCCACAACCCTCGCATGCTGTTCTCGCGCACCGACGTCATAAATATGCGCATTGCGCGATCGGCGAGTTCGACGACCTGATCGTCTGGGGGAGCTTGGATTTCCATGGCAGATGCCGCAACGATTGAAGGGCTTCGCGGGAATTGGGTCGGTTCGGCTGCCGCCGCCATGGTGACCAGTGCCAGCAAGAGCGTTGCTGCCACCTCCGCAGCGCCAATGACACTACGCATCTCGCTCCTCCGAAATGTGCCGTTGCGGTAGGAAGGCCGCAATCAGCGGCACCATAGTGATCGGCGGCTGGATGGCTGTTCCCGCGGTTACAGGCACAAATGAAACGTTGTTATGGGTCTGCCGAGGGTCGTTGATCGGTTGTACCTTGCGTGAGGGGCGAAAGAAGTCGCAATACGCGATCCAACACCTTGCATTGCGCGGCCCATTTCCGGGGCGCAAGCGGCCCTGTGCTGGGAAGACCTCGGGACGGTCAAAGCCCGACTGCGATCAGTTCCTCGACCAGCGGCCCGCCACCCACCGGGAACACCAGGTATTGCTTGCCGCCCGCCATGTAGGTGATCGGTGAACCGGTGGCGTTCTGAGGTAGCGGAATTTCCGCGAGCATTGCTCCCGTGGTTTTGTCGTGCACCCATAAATGCGGATCAATGTTGGCCAGGTCGCTGATGCGCCGCTTCAGTCCTTGCACGACGCGAGGCGTCCCAAAATAACCCATTTGCACGATAACCAGCACAGTCTTCGTTACCAATGCCCAGCTGCGGAAGGGCAGCCCGAGCTTGCCGGTGATAAGCTGGCCGAACAGAGGATTGCCTGCGCCGCGGCCCACCGGAATACGCCAACGGTGTTCGCCAGAGTTCATGTCGATCGCGACCATGCTGCCGAAAGGCGGTTTCAGCAGGGGCAGACCGCGGGGGCCTGCAAGGTAGCGGAACTCGCCGATATAGTCGTAGGACCCCTCCCAATCCTTGGGCTTGCGCACCGTTACGACGAAGGGAAGCCGGTTGGTGCCAACGTAGAGGATGCCAGTTTCGGGGTCGATTGCACCGCCTGACCAGCTGCCGCCACCAGCGGGGCCAGGAACCTGGATCGTGCCCCGGTAGGAGGGTGGCGTGTAGAGTGGGCCGTACTCATACCTTGCAACGATTTGCAGCGCCTCCTTGCGCAGCTCTGGCGTCAGATCGATCAAATCGTCCTCTCGCAAGCCCTGGATGTCGAACGGCGCGGGTCGGGTTGGGAACGGCTGCGTGGCCGCGGGATTTTCTCCGAGAACGCCGGAGGTGGGTACCGGTCGATCGACGATCGGCCAGATGGGCTCGCCCGTGACCCGGTCGAAGGCATAAACAAAGGCCTGTTTGGTAACCTGAGCAACGGCCTTCACTCGGCGTCCATCAACGATGATATCGATGAGGTTGGGTGCCGCCGGCGTGTCATAGTCCCATAGCCCATGGCGGACGAGCTGGTAGTGCCAGACCTTCTTGCCACTAGCGGCCTCGATGCAGACGAGGCTGTCGCCATAGAGGTCGTTGCCGGGACGATGCCCGCCGTAGAAATCATTGGTTGGTGTACTAATGGGGAGGTAGACGTAGCCGAGTTCCTCATCGGCGCTCATGGGTGCCCAAACGTTGGCGTTGCCAGCCTCCTTCCAGGAGCCCTCTTGCCAGGTCTCGACACCGGGCTCGCCGGCTTGTGGGACTGTGTGAAAGGTCCAGAGGTGCCGGCCGGTGCGTACGTCGAAGCCACGCACGTCGCCGGGAGGCGACGGCCGATGAGCCCACCAGTCCATGACCGACGAACCCACGACGATCACGTCGCGCACGATCACCGGCGGCGACGACATCGTGTAGTAATCGCGGTCGACTGGCCGACGCAGCCCCAGCGCCAAGTCCACGTCCCCATTGCTACCGAACGAGGCCACCGGCACGCCAGTTTTTGCGTCGAGCGCTATCAGGTGGGCAAAGGCTGTGAGAATTACTACGCGCTCATCATCACCGCTGCGCCAGTAGGCGACCCCTCGGTGCAGCCAGCCGTCATTGGCGGGGATACCGAGGCCATTCTCGTAGACCTTGGGATCGAACACCCACTTGGTCTTGCCGGTTGCAGCGTCAATAGCGGCTACCTGGGAGAGGGAGGTGCTCGTGTAGAGTGTGCCACCGATCATCAGTGGCGTGGACTCGTTGGCTCGGGTAGGCCCGATCTGTGAATTGCCCTGTTTGATGGCGTCATCGGGAGATTTCCATCGCCAGACGATGTGTAAATCCTTCGCGTTGGTGCGATCGATCTGAGCCAGCGGCGAGTAGCGGGCTGCCGCATAGGTGCCTGCATATGCCGGCCATTCGCCGCGCGATAGGGCTGCAGTGGCATCGGGCAATGCGCCGGGTATGGTCTGGGCACGCGTGGTAGAGACCGTGCTCAGCGCCAAGAGCATGATCGAGGGGACGACTGCTCGGTTGAGCAGCGTGCCCTTGCGGATCTTATGGCTCACGGTTCCCCCAACAAGGTCGAGCTCCCGCATCGACCGGCAGTCTACTAGAATTCGGGATCGCGGCGAAATTGGCTGCCAGACCACGACGGCGACTGCCCCTGGCCTCATGCAATTTCATGAGCAACGGATCGCAAGGTGTTGCCGGTCTGGGGCGCGTACTGGTGTGTATTTACGCGCGGGCTGAGTCTGGAGCGCTACTGAGGTGACGCTGTTCGGGTGAGCAACCACGCCAGGACAAATCGGCCCGGCAAGCCAACGATGCAACAACGGGTTGCTCTCTCCCTGATGCAAACTGGGGCCTCAATTGCGGAGCTCCACCATGCGTGACTGCTTCCTTCATTAGGAATCGCAAGGCCGTGTTGGCGTGTGGCGTCGGTGCGCGCCAGTTATGCCGCGAACGCGACGTCGATGCGCGCCATGAGTGCAGGCTCGAGCCGACCAACCTCGGCGGCGGCGACACATTCGAGCACCTCTCGCCGGTTCTTGCAGCCGAGGACGACGGTGTCGACATCCTCCATTGACAACGCATAGCGGTGGGCAAGCGCGGCTGCTGATGTGCCAAGCTCCCTGGCCAGCGCGCGGAACATTGCACTGCGCTTGAAGTCGCTGACGATGCCGTGGTCCGGTGGCAAGTCGCGGTCAAGAGCATCGGTGAGTGCGCCGCCCTGCACCGGGCGAATGCCGAGCACGCCGGCGCCTGCTTTTTTGCCGGCTGCGATGATCTCCCGGGCACGGCTCGGCCCGGCGAAATACTTGAGCTCCCCCGGCGAGTCGAGCGGGTTCGTGATGCATTGCACCGCGGCCGGACGGGCCTTCTGCGTCAATGCGGCCAGGATGCATTGCGGAATCCCGATGCCGGTAATACCCCAGGCACCGATGCGTCCGTCGGCAACAAGTCGCTCGCAGACTGGAACGAAGCGCTCGACATAAGTAGTCCAGCGTGTGGCCGGACGATCGGCGTAGGCGCTGGCATCGTAGCCGTCCGGAATGATGTTGGAGTGCAGGAAGAACAGGTCGACCCGCTCGAGCCGCATGCGCGTGAGGCTCTCCTCGAGGCTGCGCAAGATGTTGCGCTCAACTTCGCCTGCGGGCGGCGTGCCAAGCCGGTGCTTGGTTGTCACACGAACGCCGGTCGGCAACTGGCCCTCGAAGGCCGCCCCGACGACGCTTTCGGCCTCCCCGTTGCCATAGGCAGGGGCCATGTCGAGCAGCGTGACACCGCGTTCGACCGCGGCTCGTACGGTGGCGACGCATTCCTCGCGGGTGGTGGCTCCCCAGAGCTGACCTATGCCTCCCCCTCCAAGCGTGAGCGCACTGACGGGCCAGAGTCGGCCGAGCATTCGAGTTTGCATGAAGTCCTCATGTGCGTCGACGGGTCTGTTCTAGCGCATTGCAGTGGTCTGTCGAGGGGAGAGGCGAAGCCCGCTCAGCCAACCTCCGGCTCAATTTCCACCGTTCAGGCATTGCCACAGGGTGGGCAGTCACCGGGACGGACCAGCGCACGAAGCATAGCAGGACGCTGATGGCCTGCGCATGCGGCAAGGTTTTGCAGCACATTTGATGGGTTGGTGGAAGCGAGCCCGCCCGTGTTCTGTTGCGCTTGTGTTGAGCGACGTGGTTTTTGCTAATCCACGTTGCCAACAGCATCTCTTTGACCAGAAGCTCGCACAGCGACGCCATGTGCGGCAGTTGCGACCTACCTTGCGGGCCAACGGCGGCATGTCAATGAGCCGCCAATTTACGGCAATGGTTGACGTGCAGTCGAAGGTGATGCTTCGTGCGGCAGCTCTCTCACCGCTAAGACACCCAACGTGAGAGCTTGCAGACGGTACTTTGTCCTTGAGCTTTGCCCATTGCGATGGTCCCGAATTCGCGGATCGCGCTGTTCGCATTTTCAAGAGACCACTGAGCTGCTCGAGCTCGAGCCGAGGAAACATCACGATGTCCGCTATCTGCGAATTGCCTGGTGCCGGCCGCCTTCGGGCCGGATAAGGCTGACGCGGTAACCGTCACCCGCGTATTCTAGAGTGATTAATCGATGGCGGATTTGGAGAACGATCCAACCCTTCCTCCCGGCGTATCTCGTCATGTACATAAGCCGGCCAGGCGGACTATACCTGGCTCTAGATCAAGGCGTGGGCATGTCGGCAATCGGCAGGAACTTGAGGCTTAGCTCGCGTTGGCGTGCGGCGTGGGACCGATCGTTGGCGGGTCTGCGCAAGTGACCAGCTCTAATCCCGACCGTGCCAGCAAAGGTGTTCTGCGCGCTCGAGCCTGGCTGATAACCGACAATAAAGCGGGCATGATCGTTCAATGCCGTGGCGTCGCAGACGCCCTGCATGTCGATTACGTGCACAAGCAAGTCAACCCAAAGGGCTTGCGGCGGTTGTTATCGCCTTGGCTATACCCAGCCAAGTCGGAGCACTTCGGGGAAGACGGGAGCGCCTTCGCCCCGCCATGGCCGGACCTCGCCATCGCTACCGGACGACTGAGCATTCCTTACATCCGCGCCCTCTCGCGTTGGGCCGGAGCGCGCACATTCACCGTGGTCCTCCAGGATCCTCGGACGGGCCTACGCACTGCCGACATGATTTGGGTACCCGAGCACGATCTGCTGCGCGGCCCCAATGTCATTACTACGCTCACGGCACCCAATAGTTTCTCGCAAGATCGACTTTCGGAGCTGCGCAAAGCTCTCCCGGGCGATCTTGCCGCGTTGCCCCGACCGCGTGTGGCCATCCTTCTCGGCGGCCCGACAAGGGCCTACACGTACGCTGAGGCCGATCTGGATCGGTTCGGGCGAGCGCTCACCTCGGTTGCGGCGCTAAATCCCTCCTTCCTCATCTCGCCTTCCCGTCGCACACCAATCGAGCTTCTGAACATGGCCGATGTGGCGACGCGGTCACGGCCACGGATCTTGTGGACTGGTCGCGGTGAGAACCCCTATCCAAACTTTCTTGCCCATGCTGATGTGCTGATCGTGACCGCCGACTCGGTCAACATGACGAGCGAAGCTTGTGCGACTGGCCGTCCCGTTTATGTTTTTGAGGCAGCCAAGTTTTCCAATAAACAAGCCCGTTTTCACCTGGCCTTGCGCCGCTACGGCGCGACACGCCGCCTGCCGGACGGCTTATCTCATCTAGAGCAGTGGACATATACCCCCTTGGATGCTGCATCGGAAATAGCGGCCCAGATTACTCGACGCTGGATGAGGCCTGGTTCAGGGCTTTGCCTATCTTGCTCGTGACAGGATTTGTCCGTCGCACTTGCGCGGAAGATGAGCTGCTCCAAAAGCCACCAAGCTGCCCGCACCCTGGTAACTTTCACGCGGTCCCGACCGGGGTAGAGCTCGGCGAACCAACCGCGACGTGCGCACGAGCTTGCCGCTGGCTCTGACGTAAAGTTCGGCCTCGATCCCGGTGTCGGTTCAACGGTTTCGCCACGGAGCTTCTGCCGCGGCGCCCGCAGCAGGCCTGAATAGGTCGCCGGAACAAGTTCTGATCCGCTCGCGCCTATTATCTTTGCATGTGCGCCGTAGCATTCTCTCTGGAAGGGGAGGCGCTCATTGTGACACTTCTCAAGGCGTGCACTGTCATTGGTCTGACACTATTGGGAGTGGTGTTGACCAACTGGAGACGATTCGATGAGCACGATCCCTTAGGCGTTGGCATTGGCTTCGCGCTCCTGCTCTGCGCGCTCATCGCCTTCTTATTTTGGTTTCGCGGAGGTGCAAATACCGGTGATCGTTAAGGCCCGGGTTTAGGATGTTGGTCTCTGATCTTCCGATACACTTGCGTCTGAAAGGTAATGGGGTGCACGGTTCGCACGCGGCCCGCCCGCAAATAAGTGGACTTAGAACGGCTCCGCCAGAGACCGCTACTCGAGGTTCATCGCCAAGGGGACAAACTCACGGGTTCTTTTTCGGGGTTGGCTTCCTTGGCGGTTGATACCCTTTCACTCCCCCACTGCGTTGCTTGAATGCGTTGTATGTTTGGCATCAACCGGTGGCGTCGAGAGAGCAAGAACCATTGCGACGACGGCAAGCGCACTCGCAGCGAAACCAAGAAACTTCATGGGTATCTCCCGCATTACAATCACTTCCATCCGAGCGCGAAGTTTGCGGTGCAAAGAAAGCGGCGCACCATCGGTAGAGAACCTGATTTTGACAACGACTTACCCGATAGCCCCGAATTGGTTCGTCCAACAGTCTACTCCCACCTGGTT
>Ga0075425_100006419_pt1 | contig 12312 bp, 9 predicted proteins | sample SoiMethybrSBSTD4_FD_75300 | JGI IMG/M metagenome (GOLD analysis project Ga0075425, IMG submission 75300) | Bulk soil microbial communities from a Populus tree surrounding site in Tennessee, USA - Soil MetaG P. TD hybrid SBSTD4 | ecosystem: Environmental > Terrestrial > Soil > Tree plantation...
TCCATGTGCGGCGTGCGATTCATCGTGGGATAGAGGCTCATCGCTGCAACAATCCGCGATCGCCGCCGCGGATGAATCCGCGTTGGTAGCGTGGTTGTGTTTGGCGGCGTGTCTCTGCTCGAGCGCGCGAATCACGAGTCCGATGACGAGGGCACTGACAATGGCGGCGAAGGGCCGATAGAAAGCGAAAAAGGGCCCGATGAGCACGAAGGTCAGCATGATCGAGACCACGTCGGTTTCCGGCACCGAGACGAGAAATGACGCCGTGGCGCCCTTGCTCGCCCCCTGGCGACGGAGCGCGAGCGCCGCGGGGACCACGCTGCACGAGCACAGCGGCATGGGTGCGCCGATCAGCGCGGCGAAAAAGACTGGACGCCGGCCGGGACCGGTGAGCGCGGCGGTGATGCGCGGGTAACGCTGTAAGAGGACGTGCAGCAGACCGGCGAGCGCAAACCCCAGGATCAGGTAAGGGGAAGACTCGCGCAGGATGTAAACGAGAGAGGCAAAAACTTCGCGCATGGGCAATACCGTTGCAGCAAATATACCATGTGACCGCGCCCGCTGCTAATCACCGGGCGCTGTGCCGCTTGCGAGGGCGGGCGCGTTCCGAAGTGCCGAGCGTTTCCCGTATCGCAGGCATGAACTTGTGGTTGGCCTTTGGAAACGCATAGGCGGAAGTTTCCTCCATGGTGACCCAGCGGTGGTCCGTCGGTCCGTCGAGCACAACGCTTCCCCCAAGATACCGGCAGTGGAAAACATCGATTTCGACGGCGAGGTGCGTGTACACGTGCTTCACGCGCGCGATTCGCTCCTTCACTTCCACCTTGAGCCCGGTCTCTTCCTCGATCTCACGCGCGCATGCGCGCGCGGCTCCTTCGCCGCGGCGCACCTTGCCGCCGGGAAATTCCCACAGCCCACCCAGCATGCCCTTCTCGGCGCGGCGTGTGATGAGGACGCGGTCACCGTCTGTGACCACGCCGACGGCAATCTTCTGCCGGGGCACGGCGCGCTTCGCATCGCGCACGGGAAAAGCAAGCGGATCGCCGCGCGATAGCGCGGCACAATCGTTTCGTAACGGACATTCGTCGCACAATGGGTTGAGCGGACGACACACCAGTGCGCCCAGCTCCATCATGGCCTGGTTGAATGTGCCCGGATCATGGTGGTCGAGCAGTGCGTCCGCGTGTTCCTGGACGGCGCGCGCTCCCGCGCGCGTATCCACGGAGATGGAAATCGCATTCAGGCGCGCGATCACGCGCTTCACGTTGCCGTCCACCACCGCGAGCGGCGTGTCGAACGCGATGCTCTGCACCGCCGCTGTCATGTAGCTGCCGACGCCGGGGAGCGCTGCGAACGTCTTCGCATCGCGCGGAATCACACCGTCGTGCCCGCTCACCACGTGCTGCGCGGCGCGATGGAGATTGCGCGCGCGGGCGTAGTAGCCCAGACCCTCCCAGAGCTTGAGCACGTCGTCAATGGGAGCAGAGGCGAGCGCGGCGAGGGTGGGGAAGCGCGCGAGAAATCGTTCGTAGTAGGGGATGGCGGTGGCGACCTGCGTCTGCTGCAGCATCACCTCGGAGACCCAGATGCGCCAGGGATCACGATCGCGGCGCCACGGGAGATCGCGATGGGACGCGCGGTACCACGCCAGCAATTGCGTTGTTACCGGCGAAGCATCAGCGCGTGCACACATGGCCCGCCCGGGTCAGCACCCTGCTAGGAACGGAAGATGGTCGATTCGCGGCCGAACCACCACGCCGAGCCCCACAGACTGAGGATCGCGAACGTGATGAGCGATCCATACACCACCGCCAGCTGCCCGGGCTCGATGGTGCCCGCGATGATGGCCTTGGTGGCGAGCGACACGTTGAGCACCGGCACGAGTGCCAGCTTGTAGTTGAGCACGATCCCCGGCGTAAGCCCGATGGCTGCCGGCATGATGACCGCGATGTTGAGCGGCGAGATCATGCTCTGGGCTTCCTTGAACGAGCGCGCGGTGAGCGACACCGAGAGCAGCACGCCCGCGAAGAAGATCGTCAGCGGCACGAGCAGGCTCAGCAGCAAAATGATGTTGTGCCATCCGACCAACCGCAGCAGCACGTCGAGGAATCCCTGCGGCAGATCGTGCGACTGCTTGATGGCGAACAGGAGGCCGGTGAGCGACACGCCCGCGGACAGGAGTCCCGAAGCCACCACCACGCCGAACTTCCCGAGCAGCAGGTGCAGGCGGTTCACGGGCGCGGTGAGGAGCGTCTCCAGCGTGCCACGCTCCTTCTCGCCCGCACCGAGATCGATGGCCGGGTACATGGCGCCGATGAAGCAGAACAGGATGAACATGTAGGGGAGAAAGCCGCCGATGCTGCCGCCGACCTGCTCCTGCACGCTGGCCACGTTGTGCGGCTCGAGCTTTACCGCCTCCACAATGGTCTGATCGAGCTCGAGGCGCTTGAAGCGCTCGTCGAGCAATTCCTTTTCGTATTTGTCGACGGTTTCGCGCAGACGGTTCTGGATGATTTCGTGGTCGCCGGTGGCCTTGTAGTAGAAATCGACGCGCCCGGGCTTCATCTCCGCCACCGAGTCGTCGAAACCCGACTCGAACACAAACGCGCCGTCCAGGCTGTCAGCCTGAATGAGCGCGGTGACGCGCTCGCGCGTTGCGGGCACGATCACGACGTCGTCGCGCTGCCGGAGCATCTCCATGAAGCGGGCGGCGCTGCCGTCGTTGATGCACGCCACGCGCAGCCTCTTGGCCGAGGCCTTGGCCGCCTGGCGCTTCTCCACCGTGACCATCACCTTGAAGATGGTGGGGAAGAGGAGCAGCGGAAGCACGATCATCAGCACGAGCGCGCGGCGATCGCGCAGCGTGTCGACCATTTCCTTCTTGAATACGGTGAGGATCACTCTCATGCGCCGGCCGCCTCGATGCGGCGAATGAATTCGTCTTCCAGCGAGGGAGCCTGCATGGCGGCCGCAAAGTCGGGGTAGGTTCCGTAATAAAGCAGTTTGCCCGCGTGCATCAGCGCGAGGTCATCGCACAGGAGCGCCACCTCGCCCATGCGGTGCGTGGAAAACAGCACCGTCTTGCCGCGGTCGCGCGCCCTGCGGATCAGTTCGATGATGGTGCGCGACGCGATCACGTCGAGCCCGGCGGTGGCCTCGTCGAGCACGAGCACGTCGGGGTCGTGGATCATCACGCGCGCGATGGACACCTTCTGGCGCATTCCCGTCGACAGTTTGCCGATGCGCCTGTCGGCGTACGACGTGATATCGAGCGCGCGGAAGATTTCCTCGTGGCGCTGCCGGTACACGTCGCGCGGCACGCCATGCAGATCCGCGTAGTACTTCACCAGCTCCGACGCAGTGAGGCGGTCGTACAACTGCGTCGACCCGGTGAGAAAGCCGAGCTTCGCCCGCACCTGCTCGCCGTCGTGGACCACGTCGTGGCCGGCCACGCTGATGCTGCCGCCGGTGGGGCGCAGCGTGGTGGCGATCATGCGCAGCGTGGTGGTCTTGCCGGCGCCGTTGGGGCCGAGCAGACCGAACACGCGCCCGGGCCGGCAGGCGAACGAAACATTCGACACCGCATCCACCGTGTCGCCGGTGAAGAGGTGACCCATTTCGCGTTTCTGTTGCCGGGAGAGCTTGAACGTCTTGGAGGCGCTCTGGACTTCGATCATATGGGGCGCGAGGATAACAGCGCCGGAGGGGGCCCGCAAGCAATGCTTTACTTCAGCAGGACCATCTGTTTGGTGGCGGACTGGCCGCCCGCGTCGAGGCGGTAGTAGTACACGCCGGAAGCGACGGTCTGGCCGCGGGCGTCGGTGCCGTTCCATGCCACGCTGTGCGCGCCCGCCGGGAGCTCGCCGTCGACGAGCGTGCGCACGCGCGCGCCGTTCACGTCATAGATAAACAGACGCGCGTGAGCGCGTCTGTTCATTTGGAAGGTGATGCTGGTGCCGGGATTGAACGGATTGGGATAGTTCTGCGAAAGCGTGAACGTCTCCGTGGGCAGGTCTCCCGCCGCTGTAATCGTCCCCGTGAAACCCTCCACCGAGAACAGGTACAACCCGCCGGGATGATCGGACACGTAAACGATCCCCGACGGCGCAAAGGGATATGCGTTCCACGCGCCGAGGTACGCGTCACTGCCGCTGTCGTCCTGGTAGGGGGAGGTGTCGTACGCATCGGCCAGCACCGGCGCGGCCGGATTGGTGATGTTGAACACCTTGAAGCCGGCTGTGTAGTAGCCGACGAACATCAGGTTGCCCACCACGTAGCACTGGTGCACGCGCGAGGTCGTATCGATGATGCTGCCCACGCGCTGTGGACTGGCCGGATTGGTGATGTTGAACACGACCATGTCGGGCGAGGGCGTCACCGCCAACTCGTCACAAACGTAGAGGTAGTGGCCGTCCTTGGATTCGTCGCCACTGTGGTACGACTGGATGGTGGGGTCGTCGTTGCTGCCGAGCAGCACCGGCGCCGCCGGATTCGCCACGTTCCAGATGTTGAGCGTGTTCCAGTTGAAGTCGTAGAGCACGTTGTGGCGCCACGTGCAGTCGTGTCCGAAGTTGAGGATCTTGTAGAGCGAATCGGGCGCGGTCGGATCATTCACCAGATCATAAATCGTCACGCCCACATACTCCGCGAACAGGTTGCCGTGCGGGGAAATGGTCAGCGTGTGCGAAGAATGAAACTTGTGGGGAAGCACGACGGGAAGCGCGGGATTCGAGATGTCGACGATGCTCGATGCGTATCCGGTTCCGGTGCCGTCGCACGAGTACGCGTAGTGCCCGAAGGGTTTGATGTCACGGCCGGGAACTCCGGTTACCTTCGTGACCAGCACGGGCAGCGACGGGTCGGTGACGTTCACAATGAAGAAACCGCCCTTGTCGTCGCCGACCAGCGCGTATTCCTTGTGCGTCTTCGTGTCGTAATAACCCCACACGTTGGTAACACGCGGGGAGCCGGGGAGCGTGAGATGACCGACCAGCGTGATGTGCCCGAAGGCGGCCAGCGCGCACGGCGCTGTGCCGGCCACGAGGACGAGGGCAATCAGCGGAGAAAGGAAGCGGCGCGCGTACGGACTACTGCTTCGTCGTCGTCGCTCCATCGTTGACCTTCTCTTCGACGCGGCGCACCAGCTCGTTGGTGCTTGCGCCGAGCTGCGTTGCATCCAGTGCGGTTCCCTTGATGTACCGGTTGGCGCTCATCCACATCGTGGGTGCGGGTGGATCGAGTGCCAGGTGCGCATCGGTGTCGTAGAGAAAGAGGACGTCGGTCGCCGGCTCCAGGCCGGACGCGACGACGTTCTTGAAGGCGTTGGCGACAGAGCCCTCTGCATCATAGAAGTAGACCAGCCGGCGATCGTGAATGCCCGAGCGCGCGAGCGCGCGCACGTCCGTGCCGTCGGCCGACACGGCGCTCCATACCACGAAGGCTCTCAGGCGCTTGCTGGGATTCTGCGCCAGCACGGACTGCACCGCCTTGAGCGCCGCGTCCGACCCGTCGGATACCGGGTCCACGACGACGACCAGGCGCACGGCACCGGAGGCGAGATTCAGGAATGCCACCAGGCTGCTCATGTTCTGGAGCTTCGTGACGCTTTGCCGGGAGTCGGCGCTCGGGGCGGGCGCCTGGGCCCGCGCCGGGGCCGCCAGGGCGACGGCGAGAAGAACAACTGCGAAAGAACGAGAATACTGCATGTGGATCGGCCTTCCGGGGCGGTCGACAGTTATTATACACCATCGGCGGCCCGAGCGGCCACGGCCGTCTGAACGGCGGCCGCGGCCGTATCCCCCGTTGCGGGGCGCCGCGCTACCAGTTGGCGCGCGTCGCCGTGCCGAATCCCGGCCCGAGGAAGAGGGCGTTCAGGAGCATCCGCTCCGCGCCGTGGTAGTACCCGCGAAAGTTGGGAATCGCGGCAAACACGATGGCCTGGCCGTCGCCGCTCGCGTTTCGCGCCGCGTACACCGTGTCGCCCCAGCGCGCCCGCGCTTCCTCCCACATCAGACCGGAGAGCCGCAGCTTGTTCGCGGGAGCGAGCCGCGCGGGAACCTCGACGTCCTCGGTGACGAGCGCCAGCGGCGAATTGAGGATCGCGGGCTCCACACTGTTGCAGCCGTAACCGAGCCACTCCTCGGTGTTCACCTCGACCGCGACGATGGCGCCGTGCGGGTAGAGCTTGCGCGCCATTTCGTCGTCGCGCTTTACCGTATCCGTGTCGGATGAATCGGACTTTTCCTTGCCGCTGTCCTTGTCCTTGCTCTTTTCGCTCTTCTCGTTCTTCGCCTTCGGTTTCTCCGCGCTCTTTCCTTCCCACACCGAGAGACTGTCGACATCGGGCGTGAACGCCGTCTGCGAAACTGTGACGGCGCGCGTGTACTTGTCGATATCCTTGAGGACCTGCGAGCGATTGCGCGCCGACGAGATGGCCACCGACGAGTCGGCGAGAAACGCGGCGCCGCCGCCCTCGCCGATCAGCGTGCCGCCTGCCTTGGCAAACGCCTTCAGGTTGTCGACGCCGCCGTCGCCGAGTCCGCCCTTGTATGCGGAGGCCCCGCCGCCCGCGTCGGGCAGCACGATGATGTTGTACTTGCTGAGATCGGCGCCGTCGACGTTCACGATATCGAGCGTCGACATGCGCAGGCGCAGCCGCGCGTCGATCAGGTGCCAGATGGCGCCGTAGTCGTTGCCGTTGATGCGCGCGCCGGCGATCACGGCGATGCGCGGCGCCTTGAGCAGAACGAAGTCGTTGCCGCCGAGGTCGGCGTAGATGCCGGTGGCGAGGCCTTCGTCGACGCCGATCAAGTCGACACCCGCCGCTTCCGCCAAAGAGCGCAACGTGTCAACGTCGAGCGGCGGGTTCCCGGCACGTCGAATCAGGAAACTCCCACGCGGCAGATTGACGCTTCCGGCGTGAAACGGTTTTTTCGAACACCATACGTTCACGTCTTTCTCGAACAGCCGCGCCAGGAGTTCGAAGGCACGATCGTCGCTGCCGTCGAACGCGAAACCCACCTTGGCCTTGTCGTTCGTGAGCGATCCCTTACGCGCGGTGAGCGTGTACGCCTCGGTGGAAACGCCGGGCACGCCATCGACGCGGTAGGCGGGAATGCCGTAGGCGAGCGGCATCGACCAGCCGGTCGCGTCGTACAGGCGTGAGTCGTCGTGCGCGAGAATCTCCTTCTTCTCGGTCTTGAGGAACGCCGTCGGCAGACGAATGTCGAAGGTGAGAATCGCGTTGATGAGCTGTCGCAACGGCTGGTTGGTGCGGATGATCGCGCTGCCCACTGGCACCTTCACGCTCTTCCCCCTGGTGCCATCCCAGGCCAGCGCCCCGGAGAGCGTGGTTTCCTTGGTGGTTCGCTGTACTTCGATGTGCTGCGTTTCGAGCTTCTCGACGAGTCGATCAAGTCGTGTCTGGTTGGCACCGCGAACCAGCACAAAGGTCTGGGGCTTCGATTTCAGGTTGGCCTGCTTCTCCGCCAGGTAATCCGTGAGCAGCTCCTTGCGTCCTGTCGCCACGGCGGTGAGATTCGCCATTGAGCCGATGAACTGGTGGTGCACCGCCTCGCGGAACGTCATGATGGTGCCGTCGGGACGCTTCACCTGCGAGCCGTCGACGCCGGCCTGTTCGAACAACATGCCCACTGCGCCGAGATAACACCCATACGAGCTTCCGTAACCGGGATAGATCTCCTCGTTCCATTCGCGCGTGTAGTAGCTCCAGCCGAATTTGTCGAACGCGCCCGCGTGCGCCTGCGCCACGCGGTCCCACCATTTGCGGATGTAGCTGGTGAGGAACGGGTTGAAGGGCTCGCGCGGCGGTGAGATCAGGTACTGGTCGTACGGTCCCATCTCGTGCGCGTCGAGGACGTAGTGCGGCATCCAGTCCATCATGGCCTTGGTCTTGCCGCGGGTTTCGGGGTGTACCTGCGCAAACCAGTCGCGGTTCAGATCGAAGAGGTAATGATTGGTGCGCCCGTACGGCCACATGCCGGTGTGGGCCATGCTCTGCACGTCGTGACTCGGAACCACGTTGTTCCACGACGTGAGCTGTGCGATCCAGCGCGAGCGTCCGTCGGGATTCTCGGACGGATCGATGATCACCACGCAGTTGTCGAGGATCTGTTTGGTGGTGGCGTCGGTGCCCGCCATCAATTGATAGGCGAGCTCGAGCGCTGCGTCGCAGCTCGAAAGCTCGTCGCCGTGAATGCCGTACGCCATCCACGCCACGAGCGGCGTCGAGTCGATGAGCTTCTTGGGATCGACGCCGCCGAGTGTGCGCGGGTCCGCAAGCTTCAGACAATTGCCGCGAATTTCTTCCAGCTTCGCCGCGTTGGCGTCCGACGCGATGATGAGGTAGCAGAGCTTGCGTCCTTCGTAGGTTTCGCCGTAGCTCTTGAGCTCCGCGTTGGGAAAGGAATCCAGATACTCGAAATACTTGACCAGGTCCGCGTGCGGCGCGGGCTTCGACCCGAGCGGGTACCCGAGCACTTCGTCGGGTGTCTTGACGTCGTTGCGATAGGTGCCGTCCGGCCAGAAGGGGGCGTCGTAGGTGCCGGCACCGGGGTTGGGAGAGGTGCGCATCGCCTGCGGGTCAACCTGGGCGAAGGCCGGCGCAAGCGACGCCGTCACAAAAAACATGAAAAGGCACGCGGTCTGGATCGAGCGCATGGGCGGTTCTCTCTCGGGTGGAAGTAAATGGGCTAACGGGTTGGGCATTCGTCTGTTGCGCCGCTCTTCGCGGCGCCGTGGTCCGGAGGCGCGACTCTACGGGAACGGGTAGGCGCCTGTCAAATCGCACGATCCGCGTAAACCTTTTACCCGCCAACTCCGTCTCATCCCTGTGACGGCTCGTGAACCCGCGGGCCCGATACCCAGGAGGAGAGACATGAAGACACTTCGTTGGATCGTAGCGAGCGCAGCCGCGCTGGTGCTCGCGGCAGCCGTCACGCACAACGCCCTCGCCAAAGTGAACGAGACCATCAATCAGGTCTATGACACGAGCGCCCACCCCACGCTTCGCATCGACAACGTCAACGGCGACCTCACTCTGGAAGGGTGGGACCAGAACCGCGTCGAAATCACGGCCATCAAGTTCGCCGGAGACGCGGAGGACCTGGCGGATCTGAAGGTCGAGATGCGCAAGGATGGGGACGCCGTCGTCATTCACGTGAAGTATCCGCACGAGAACAATTTCTGGAACCATGGCCACGAAGGACCGGGCGTCAACTTCACCATCAAAGTTCCGAAGGGCACCGGGGTCGACAAGGCCGAGTTCGTGAACGGCGATATCGACATCACCAATGTCATCGGCGATGTGAACGCGTCGTCGGTCAACGGACATGTGTCGGGGCAGAAGCTCGGCGGTGACGTGGACCTCTCCACTGTCAATGGAGGCGTCGACCTGATGGCAACGAGCAACATCAAGTCGATCAGCCTGAATTCCGTCAACGGCGACATCATGCTGACGCTGCCCAAGAAATTCGATGCGCGCATCGAAGCCGGCACGGTGCACGGCGATATTCGCGCCGTCGACGGACTCGATGTGGATGAAACGTCGTTCACCGGCAGCTCGATGAGCGGCGTGATCGGCAAGGGCGGGATGAAGGTCGACCTCAACACCGTCAATGGTAGTATCCGGATCAAGCACGAAGGTGAAAAGTCCGGAAAGGGAGACCGGGAGGCGGACTAGCCGCGCCGGTCGTGGGGCCGGGAGGTGGGTGACATGCGGGCACGGGTTACGCGGGGTCGGCGCGAATGCAGGACGAGCACGAACTGGTACGTCGGATACAGGCGGGGGAAAGTTCCGCCTTCCGGGAATTCGTCCAGCGCTACCAGCGCGACGTCTACGGGCTCGCGTACGACCTGTGCGGAAACCACCACGATGCCGAGGATCTTTCGCAGGAAGTTTTCATCAAGGCGCACCGTTCGCTGGGCAGTTTTCGCTCGGATGCAAAGCCGGGCAGCTGGTTGTACCGGATCACGATGAACACATTTCTCGATTCCAAACGTCGCAGGCCCGTGCAGGTGGTGAGCCTGGACGCGCCGCGTGACACCCAGTCGGGTGACGATCACCCGGTCGACATGCCGGCCCCGACCGCCGGCCCCGACCGGGTGACGCACTCGGCCCGCGTGCGCGACGACGTCGCCGCGGCACTCTCGGCGCTGAGCTCGCAGGAGCGCACCGTGTTCGTCATGCGCCACTACCACGACATGACCATCAAGGAAATCTCGTCGTCACTCTCCATCGCGGAAGGCACCGTGAAGAGCATGCTCTTCCGCTCCATCCGCAAGCTGCGCGACCGCCTGTCGCAGTATCGTGAAGAGGCGGGTGATCTGGCATGACGCACGAGCGCGCGCAGGAATCGATGGTCGAAGCTCTCTACGGAGAGCTCGACGCGGCGTCGCTGCGCGATTTCGAAGCGCACGTGGCAACGTGCGCGGAGTGCGCGACGCTGTACGAGGAAATGCGCGCGACCGGCGCCGCCATGCGCGAGCACACGCGGCCCGATCCCGGCCCGGATTACTGGAACACTTACTACGCCCGGCTCGAGGCGCGCATCGAGCGCGATTCGACAGTGGTGGATAGCGCACGCATCGCGGCGCGGCGGCGGTCCTATGTGTCGTGGGGATACCGTGTGGCCGCCGCCGTTGCCGTACTTGCCGCGGGCGTGTGGATCGGGCGTGCCACGATGAACCGGGGACACGAGACGCAGCCCGCCACCATGGCGCGCAGCGGGCAACCGCCGGAGGCGCATCCGAACCAGGGCGTGGATACCACGCAGGTCGCGCGCAACACCCCGAAGCAGCCCGCGCATGACGCCATCGAGGGGCCGCCGACGGCGAAACATCCGGCGGGCACGGGCCACGTGCAGCTCGCATCGGCGGACAGTCGTGCACGCGACTACATAGAGCGCTCGCAGGTGTTGCTCCTCGAGCTCATCAACTCGAGCCCCGACAGCACGCGCGCGTCGGAAAACGAATACAAGACACAGCAGGTGCGCGCCCGGGCGCTGGTGCGCGAAGCGTCGACGATTCGCGACGACCTCCCGGGCAGTGACAACCGCCGACTGCGCGAGCTCGTCACCGAGCTGCAGCTCGTCTGTCGCGAGATTGCCAACCTGGAAGCGAAAGATGATCTCAAGGCCGTGCAGATCATTCGCAACCGCGTGGACCGTGAGGGCGTCTTACTGAAGATCGACGTCGAACAAATGCGCGAGAGCAACACCTCCACGCAGCCGGCCGCGCCGGCGAAGAAACACGGCGACGCGATCGACGGATGAAAACCCCCAGGGAGAAAGCAATGAAGCAGCATCGGAGAATTATCATCACGGGCGCCGCGCTCGCATTGTGCGTGGCCTCCCTGGCGTGGGCGGGAAATACCCAGACGCCGAAACCCGCCTCCGCGCCGAAGGCGCCGAAGCCCGGCACGACTGCGCCGGTCCCGGCCACGCCCGCCACGCCTGCGCCGCCCGCGCCCCCGTCCAACACGGAGCGCGGCGCGTACGAGCAGATCAAGAACATGATCTATGACGCGCAGTACCAGCAGGCGCACGAGGCATCGCTGCGCTTCCTCAAAAAGTACGTGAAGAGTGCAAACGCCGAGGAAGTGTCGTTCTGGAAGTGCTACGCCCTGCAGCGCGCCACCCACGACATGAGCAAGTCATTCGATTGCTACCAGACGTTCCTGACCCAGTACCCGGGCGGCAGCTGGTCGGACGATGCTCGCTCGGAGTACGTGAAGCTGGCCAAGAAGCTGGCGAAGGCCGGCGATCCGCGCGGCAAGGCGGCGCTCGACATGATGCGTGACACCGGCGACACCGGCGACGAGGGCGACATCAAGCTCTCCGTGATTTACGCGCTCATGCAGAGCGACGACCCTGCGGACACGAAACTGGCCATGGATTCCATCCACCAGGTGCTGAAGACGTCGAAGGATCCCGAGCTGCGCCGCAAGGTGATCTACGTGCTCACGGAGTCGGATGATCCGCAGGTGCTCGACATGCTGATCGATGTCGCCAAGACCGATCCCGACGCCGACGTGCGCCGCCACGCCATCTACGCCATCTCCGACCAGAACGATCAGCCCAAGGTGATCGATACGCTGGTGGGACTGATGAAAACCGAGAAGGATCCCGACATCCGCCGCCACGTTCTGTATGCAATTGCCGAGGTGAACCGCCCCGACGTGATCAAGGTGTTGAGCGACGCCGCCGTGAATGACACCGACGTCGATATCCGCACCGCCGCGACCTATGCCATCGCCGAAGTCGACGACCCGGCGGCGGTGACGGCGCTCAAGAC
>Ga0075425_100006422_pt1 | contig 12311 bp, 13 predicted proteins | sample SoiMethybrSBSTD4_FD_75300 | JGI IMG/M metagenome (GOLD analysis project Ga0075425, IMG submission 75300) | Bulk soil microbial communities from a Populus tree surrounding site in Tennessee, USA - Soil MetaG P. TD hybrid SBSTD4 | ecosystem: Environmental > Terrestrial > Soil > Tree plantation...
CCTCGGTCGTGAAGCTGCTGGCGTTCGCGGCCGCAGGTTCGCTCACCGGTCTCGCGGCGCTGCTCAACTCGGTCCGCTTCAATCAGATTCCGAGCAACACGGGCCTCGGGCTCGAGATGAAGGTGATCGCATCGGTCGTCGTCGGCGGCGCCGCGATCACCGGTGGACGCGGGACGATCGCGGGAACCGTGCTCGGCGTGACGCTGCTCGGTGCGATCGGACCGGCGCTGACCTTTCTCGGCGTCAGCGCGCAATGGGAACGCGCGGTGCAGGGGCTCATCATTCTAGCCGCCGTCACGGTTGATGCGCTGCGCGCGCATCGAGCTGGTCGGGCGCCGGCGAAAGCGGCGGCCGGTGTCTAGCCGGATTCTCCTCGCTGCGCTGCTGTTCGAGATCGCCCTGTTTGCGGCGGTCGCGCCGCAATTCCTGACGGTGACGAACTTCGTCGAGGTAATGCGCCTGAGCGTCGAAGTGGGTCTTCTTGCGATTGCGATGACGCCGATTCTCGTCACCGGTGGTATCGACCTCTCGGTCGGCGCGATGATGGGACTTGCGGCGGTGTTGTTCGGCGCCGCGTACCGCGACTGGAACCTGCCTGTCGCCGCCGCTGCGGCGGTCGCGCTTGCGGCCGGAGTCGCCGGGGGTGCGCTCAACGCGCTGCTGATCGCCGTCCTCGAGATCCCGCCGCTCATCGTCACGCTCGGATCGCTGTCGCTCTTTCGCGGCCTCGCCGAAGGGATGACGCACGGCGCCATCAACTACTCGGGGTTTCCGCCGAGCCTGTTGCGTTTCGGACAGGGATATCTGTTCGGCATCGTCCCCGCGCAGCTTCCCGTCTTCCTGCTCATTCTCACGCTCTACGTCGTCCTGCTGCATCGATCGGTTGTCGGCCGCGCGTGGTACACGATCGGGTTCACGGCGGCAGGGGCGCGATACGCCGGTCTTCCCGTCGGCCGCCGCGTCGCGCTCGCGTACCTGCTCTCGGGCGTCGTGGCCAGCGTCGCGGCAATCGTGTATGTTGCGCACCTCGGGCAGGCGAGAGCGGACGCAGGCACCGGATACGAGCTCGACGCGATCACGGCTGTCGTGCTCGGCGGGACGTCCGTGTTCGGCGGCCGAGGCAACGTCTGGCGCACGCTCGGCGGCCTCTCGGCGATCGCGGTGCTGCAGAACGGGCTGCATCTGGCTGCGCTGCCGTCCGAGCTGACCGGCGTTCTCGTCGGAACCCTGCTCATTGTCACCATCGCGCTCGACACGAGAACGCGAACGATTCGAAGCGCCGCTGCGCCCGGCGCGCTCGAAGGGGAAGAAACGATCGTGAGGAACTCGCAACTCGCCGTGCTGTGCGGCACGGTCCTGCTCGGTTCGCTGCTCGTGGCGGGGACGAATGTATGGTTGATCCGTTCGTTCGAATCGACGCTACGTGGATCGACCGGCAGCGCGTCACCGGCCCACCAGGGAAGCCGCCGGCCGGTCATCGCGGTGATGCCGAAAGCGAAGGGCGATCCGTATTTCGTCAGCTGTCGCGCGGGCGCGGAGGAAGCGGCGCAGGAGCTCGGCGTCGATCTCATCTGGGACGGACCGACGAGCCTCGACGCGGCGAAGCAGAACGAGCTGGTGGAGAACTGGATCACGCGGCGCGTCGACGTCATTGCCGCCGCAGTCGAGAATCGCGCCGGCATCTCCACCGTGCTGCGCAAGGCGCGCGGGCGGGGCATCCGCGTACTGACGTGGGATGCCGATGCAGAGCCCGATGCACGCGACTTCTTCGTGAATCAGGCGACGGCGGAAGGGATTGCGAACGCGCTCACCGATGAAGCCGCGCGTCTGCTCGGCGACTCAGGTGAATTCGCGATCATCACCGGCGCGCTGACCGCGGCAAACCAGAACGAATGGATCGCGTACATCCGCAAACGCGTCGCTGAAGCGCATCCACGTCTGAAGATCGCCACCATCCGCCCGAGCGACGACGACCGCGACAAAGCGTTCGCCGAAACACAGACGACGATGAAGGTGTATCCGTCGGTGAAGCTGATCATGGCGATCTCCGCGCCGGCGGTGCCCGGCGCCGCCGAAGCGGTCCGTCAGGCGGGACGATCCGACGTGCGCGTCATCGGGCTGTCGCTCCCGAACATCAACAAGCCGTACGTGCACAGCGGGGTCGTGCAGACGGTCGTGTTGTGGAACACGCGCGACCTCGGATATCTGACCGTCTATGCCGGCGCGCTCGAGGCCGCGCAGAAACTGGCGCCCGGCAGCCGGACGTTCCAGGCCGGCCGGCTCGGCACGATTAACATTCGAGGATCCGAGATCGTGCTCGGCCCGCCGCTGCTGTTCAACAAAGACAACATCGATCAGTTTGATTTCTAGCCGGGCGATCGTCGATCGAAGGTCCGCGATGACCCGTTCGCAACGTTTCTTTCGCGTAAAGGTGAACACGATCCTGTTTCGATTCACCTGCGGTAGACTGCGCCCACGGTCTCCTTGTGATCCTGACTCTCGAAGTTGCCTCGCCCTATTAATAATGTTGCGGACGCGGCGGCCTCGACTTCGCCGGCGGCGCCGCCGACGGGTTCGTCGGCCGATTTGAACGCGTTACTCGAAGGCGCCGGGCTGACCAGCGTCCCGGTCACGCCGGAGCTTGCGCGCAAATTCGGCGAGATCCTTCGCGTCGTCGTCGCGGGCGTGATGGACGTTCTGCAGTCGCGTCAGCGGATCAAGGACGAGTTCCGGATGCGGATGACGCACTTCAGAGTCGCCGACAACAACCCGTTGAAGTTTTCGGCGAACGTCGATCACGCGCTGCGGAACCTGCTCGGCGCGGAGGACCCATGGCGGAGTACGTGACACGGTCAGGCCAACGGGTGCATTCCGACCCATTCCACTTCGACATCCCATTCACCGCCGGGCCCGACGGAATGTTTCCGATGTCCGGCAGCATTCCGATCGCGCTGGGCGCGCCCAGCGTCGTCCGCATTCCGGTGCCGGGAACGCGTAACCTCTGCATCGAATTCTTTCCTCGCAACTACAAGGTCAGTCCACGTCGCTTTGAACCGTTCGCATGGTCGATCGCGCGTTAGTGGTGTGTCGAGATCCCTCGAGCCGCCTGTGGCAGCTCGGCCCTTTGCCTCCGGAGGAGGGAAGCGTCGTGTTGATCGGGTGGAAGGGCGGATCTCCGACGTTCGACGGCGAGGACCTGCATCCGTGCGCGCTCGCCGTCGTGACCGCGTTGACGCAGATTGCGCGCGTGACGTTTCCGTGCTCGGCGTTCGGCACGCCGCGAGGCGGGGGCTGGGTGCCGATCGACTCGCGATCGGTGGAAATCGGTGTGGTGGAACGGCACTCGATTGTGAGCAGTTCGGTGTGGTCGCTCTTGGGCCGGCGATCGAGGATCACGCTGGCGTCGACGCGAGAGGACGAGTTCGTCTCGTGGATGTTCGACGATGCCGAATATTCCTGGGAACTGCAGGGGCAGTTCGCGGTGCTCTCGGGTGCGGCCGATGGCCCGCCGGCGATATTGTCGGATTTCGAGCGCCTCGATTGTTTGTTTGGAGACGAGTGGACGAAGACATCGCGCGCGCTGGTGCCGGCGGGCGCGGCGGGCGTGATGCGACCGGGCGTCGACGGCGATCTGATTGGCGTGTTCTCGTCGACGCCGCAGTTCGAGGCATCACTCGTCGAATCATTGTGCAACGCTGCGGTGGCCGCGGGCCGGGAGTGTGCGATGGTTTCGGAAACGACATTCGCTGACGTTATCGGTTCCTGACGAAATCCGAGTGCAGCGACCGTAGACGACTCGTGGTGTTCGGTATAGATTGTTGGCTCTTTCCCACACGCCTGGCGCGAGCATGTCTGTCTATAACAGAGTTGTCTGGTCGGAAGGACTGTTTCTTCAGCCGCAGTCCGCGCCGCGTCCCACGTGGAAGGCATGGGTGAACCGGAATTCGCGCCCGTCCGCCGTCCGGAGGTGCAGCACCGGCACCAACTGGTCGAGGGATCCTGCCACTTGTGTCTGACACCAGTCTGACACGGGTCTGACCCGGGTCTGACCCCTGGTCTGACACGCGTCAACAGCCGGACTGTCAGGTCACGCGGGCGCTCACGAACTGAGGTCAGACAGGTCCGTCGACGGTCGCAACCCACAGCGGGTCGTGAGCGTGTCACAGTGTCTGGTGATCCGGCGTAGAATCTCGAACACACCCCTCACTACTCGACGGGTTCTGTTCTTGCTAACTCGGAAGGGCGTCCCTATGCGAATACACCTCCCAACACTCGGACTCGCCGCCTTCGTCCTCGTGAGCGGCGCCGCGCCCGCCGGTGCGCAGTCCGCCCAGGCGGACGAAACAACGCGGACCGCGGTGATCGAACACGAACAGGACGAGAAATCGAAGCAGTTACATCCTTACGTCCCAGGCACGGCCGAGCGCTATCTCGACTTTGCCGAGACCGTGCTGACCAACCGCGACATCCGCTGGCATCCGTTCTTCAACAACGCGTACGCGGGCGGCGGCTTCACGCTGGGCGCCGGCCACATATCGCACTTCGGTTCGTACAACACCCTGGACGTGCGCGGCACCGTGACGTTCCTCGGATACCTTCGGCTCGAGTCGGAGGTCATCGTGCCGAGGCTCTTCGGGCGGCGCGGCACGCTGTCGCTCCTCGGCGGCTGGCGCAAGGCGACGCAGGTCGGGTTCTATGGGATCGGCGCCGACACATCGAAGGACAACCGCGCCAACTACGGCTTCCAGCAGCCTTACGGATCGGCGACGCTCGAGGTCAGGGCGCATCGCAACCCGCTCATGGTCCGCGGCGGGTTCGAAGTCTCGCAGTGGCAGCAGAAGCCCGGCTCCGGCAGCGACCCGTCGGTCGAAACGATCTACACGCCGTCGACGCTGCCCGGTCTCGGAACGAGCCCGACGTATCTGCATTCGCAGGGAACGATCGGTCTCGATACGCGTACGTCGCCCGGATACACGCGCCGCGGCGGATTCTACGGCGTCACGTTTCACGATTTCTCCGACACGAACAGCTTGTACGGCTTCACGCAAGTGGACTACGAGGCCATCCAGCATTTCCCGATCCTGCGCGAAGCGTGGGTCGTGTCGTTGCACGGCCGCGTCGAGACGACCGGAACGAAGGACAACCAGCAGATTCCGTTCTTCATGCTGCCGTCGAACGGCGGCGGTTCCGATCTCCGCGCCTATTCGAGCTGGCGGTTCCGCGATCGCAACAGCCTGCTCGTCCAGGCGGAGTGGCGCATCATGGTGAATCGCTTCTTCGACACGGCAGTGTTCTTCGATGCGGGCAAAGTGACGGCGCACGCGAGCGATCTTGATCTCAGCGACCTGAAGACGGATGCGGGGTTCGGCATTCGCTTTCACGGACCGATGGCGACGCCGCTCCGCGTCGACTTCGCACACGGCAACGAAGGCTTGGGAATCGTGTTTTCTGCATCGGCGGTTTTCTGAGGCCAGGTCACATGTCCATATTGCTGCGATTCAAGCGAACAATCGGCGTACGAGCCTGCGCCTTGTCGACGACGGCGTTCGTGGCCCTGACGCTCGCGTCGATCTCGGGCGACGGTCCGCGTTTCTACAGCGACGATCCGATCACGCGCGAGCCTGAACGCCGGGACGCGTCCGGCGTGCAGCCGTGGAAGATCGGTCTGCTCTACGAGCTCTCCCACAACCTGTTCGTCACGCAGGGCTACAAGCCGCAGAACGTCAGGGCGAAGAACATCAACACGATCGACGAAGTGCCCGACTCGAACTGGTTCACCAACCGCATCGGCTCGCAGACCGTTTCGCTCACCGACCTCCAGCGCGGGCCGCAGACAGGTCGTCCGCCGTCGCCTGAAAAGTGGGTGATCATCCGCGAGAAGATCGGGGGCGTCAATCCCGGCGTGACAGCCATCGACGCGAACGGCGAGACCTGGTTCATCGAGTTCGACTCGAGGCACTATCCTGAGGGCGACTCGGCGGCGACGATCATCGCCACGAAGCTGTTCTGGGCGCTCGGCTACAACCAGGTCGAGAGCTTCATCACGAGCTTCGATCCCAAACGCGTGTCGTTCGATCCGAAGGCGACGATGCTGCGCCCATCGGGCAAGCGAACGCCGTTCACCAACGAGGATCTCGACGAGCTCCTCGACGGCGCCGCGCGAAGCGAGGACGGCTTGTACCGCATCATTGCGGGCCGCCTCCTGCCGGGGAAGATCCTCGGCGGCTTCCGCTACGCGGGCACGCGTCCCGACGATCCGAACGACGTCGTTCCGCACGAGCACCGCCGCGAGCTGCGCGCGCTCCGCGTCTTCGGCGCGTGGACGAACCTCACCGACCTCAAGGCGGGCAACACTCTCGACACGCTCGTCACCGAGAACGGACGCGCCGTCGTGAAGCACTACCTGCAGGACGTCGGATCGACGTTCGGGATGGCGAACGGTCCGCACGAATGGGACCTCGGGTGGGAGCACTTCTACGAAGGCGAGGCGACGCGGAAACGGCTGTTTTCGTTCGGCTTCGCGTTGAGCCCGTGGCAGACGGTCCCGTACCAGGAGTACTCCTCGGTCGGCAAGATCGAAGGCGACCGCTTCGACCCGCGGACGTGGAAGCCGCACGCGCCGACGACGGCTTACATGGAGCTGCAGCCCGACGATGCGTTCTGGGCGGCGCGCAGGGTGATGGCGTTCAGCGACGAAATGATTCGCGCCGCCGTGCACACGGGACAGTTCAGCGACGCGGCCGCCGAAGCGCATCTCGCCGCCGTCATCGCCAAGCGCCGCGACGTGATCGGCCGGACGTATCTGACCGCGATCAATCCGATCGTCAACCCGCGCCTCGACGGCGGATCGCTGACGTTCGAGAACGCCGCCGTCTCGGCCGGCTTTGCGAACGGGCCGTCGGAATATCGCGCGACGTGGTCGCGATTCGACAACGCCACGGGCGACACGCGTCCGATCGGCGATACGCGCAGCACGAGTCTGACGATTGCCGCACCGCGCGATCTGCCGGACGCATCGGGCACCTACATCCAGGTTGACCTGTCCGCCGTGAGCGAGACGTACCCGTCGTGGCGCAAGCCGGTTCGACTGCACTTCTGTCGCGTCGGGACCGGATGGAAGCTCGTCGGCCTCGAGCGTACGTCGTAGCGTCGCGGGAAGTGGAGGAAGCCGATGAAAGCAGTGACAGCGCCAATTCGTGCGGTCCTCGTCGTTGTCTCGGCAGCAGGGCTGCTGTCATCCGTCGACACACGCGCGCAGACCCAGTCGCCGCCGCCGCCGCTGCCGCTCCGGCTGACGGCGTGGGCGGTCAGCATGGGCACCGTCGCTACCGGCGCCAATCAGGTCGTCGACATCAACATCACGCGCTGGTCGACGGCCGAAGAACGCGAGATGCTGATCAAGACCTTCTTCGAGAAAGGCCAGGACAAACTCGTCGACGCGCTGCAGGACACGAAGCCGGTCGGCCGTCTGCGATACCCGAACGTCCAGGGGCCCGATCCGCACAACATGCGACTCGGCTACGACCTGCATTACGCCTGGCACACGCCGCTGCCCGAAGGCGGCACCCGCATCCTCGTCGCGTTCGATCGCTACATCGGGTTCCGCGAAGCGCGCGAGCAGCCGCGGACGATCGACTATCCGTTCACGCTGATCGAGATCCGGCTGCCCAAGGAAGGCAAAGGCGAAGGGAAGATGGCGGTCGCGACCAAGATCTCGTTCGACAAGAAGAAGAACACCGTCGAGCTCGAGAACTACTCGAGCGAACCGGTCAGACTGCAAGAGGTGCGCATCCAGAAGTGAGAGCGCGGATGCGCGGCTCGCGTGACTGACGCGGAGACCACAGTGCTTCGCTTGGAAGCGGGAGGGGCGTGGAAGCTCACGTTGTGGACCGCGGGCCTCATGCTGACTGCGGCCCGCGCGCTCCCCGCGCAGGATCTCGAGCCGCGCGCGTACACCGCGGCGCCAATCGGCCTGCACTTCCTGGTGGCGTCAGTCGGACGATCGAGCGGCGCCGTCCTCGTCGATACGTCGCTGCCGATCGAGGACGTGCGTGCCGTCGTCGAATCTGCGGCGATCGGCGTGGGCACGACATTCGATCTCGCGGGACGAACGGCGCTGCTGGTCGGTGTCGTGCCATATCCGTGGGCCGAAGCGTCGGGCCGCGTAGGCGAGACCGCCGGGAAAGTCACTCGAAGCGGCTTCGCGGACCCGCGCGTGAAGCTCTCGGTCAATCTTCTCGGCGGCGAAGCGTTGCGGCCCCGCGAATTCGCCGCATCCCGCCGTCCCACGATTCTCGGCGTCAGCCTCTCGATCGTCGCGCCCGTCGGCCAGTACTACTCGGACAAGCTGATCAACCTCGGCACGAATCGATGGCAGTTCAAGCCGGAGATCGGCCTTTCGCACGCGATCGGACGCTGGACGATCGACGGCTACACCGCTGTCTGGCTCTACACGGTGAACGACGCGTTCTTTCCAGGATCGTCGACACGCACGCAGGATCCGTTGTTCACGGTGCAGGCGCACGCGAGCTACACGCTGCGCCCGCGATTGTGGTTCGCCATCGACGGTACGTGGTACGCCGGCGGGACGACGACGGTGAACGGCGTGACGAACGTCGACCGCCAGTCGAATTCCCGGATCGGGGGCACGTTCTCGCTGCCCCTCACCGCGCGGCAATCGCTGAAGGTTTCCTACAGCACAGGCGCGAAGACCAGGTCCGGCGGTGACTTCAACACTGTTGCGATCGGATGGCAGTTGTCGTGGATTACGCCTCAGCGCCCGCCGGGATCCTGATCTCGTCAGACCGCAGGGTCACCCGCCGGCAGCGACACGCGAACAGTCGCGCCCTCCGGCGACGCTTCCGCCCAGATCCGTCCGCCGTGCGCCTCGACGATCGATCGGCTGATCGACAACCCCATGCCGAGGCCGTCTGTCTTCGTCGTGAAGAACGGCTCGAAAATCTTCTGGAGATCCGCCGCGGCGATGCCGGAGCCGTTGTCGCTGACGGCGACTTCGACGTGATGATTCGATCCCGCGCTCGTCGCGATGCGCACGACGGCCGGCCGGCCGCTCGCTGCGGCGCTGGCTTCCACGGCGTTGATCGCAAGGTTCAGCACCACCTGCTGAAGCTGAATGCGATCGCCGCGCACCGGCGGCAGCGACGGCGTGAGTGCAACGTCGAACATCACGTGCCTCATCCGAGCGGCGTTGCCGACGAGGCGTGCGACGTCGGACACCACGGCGTTGACGTCGACGCTGACCGGTTCGAACGCGTCCTTCTTCAACAGCGAACGCATCCGTCCGATGAGATCCACCGCGCGGTTGTCGTCCTCGATGATGTCGCCGAGTGCCTGCCGGATTTCGTCGTGATCGGGAACCGGCTGTGCGAGGTAGCGCCGCGCGGCCTGCGCGTTGCTGAGGATGGCGGTCAGCGGCTGCTTCAACTCGTGGGCGAGCGACGCGGACAGCTCGCCGAGCGCCGCGACGCGGTGCACGTGCGAGATCTCGTCGAGACGCACGCCACTCAATCGCGCGTCATTCCCGGACGCGCGCGAGGCGCGATCCCGGCGCAGCTGCCGCCGCTCGAGGAAGAGGTACCCGATGGCGGCGGCCTCCACGATGACAACGGCCAGGAGGACGAGCTCCACTCGTCAACATTTTAGTCAACGCTGGCGCTACGGTCCTCGACGGTTGCGCGCGATCTCCCGAGGCGTCCGAGCGTGGATACGAGCGCGACTTCGCTGACGGGCTTTGTCAGCAGCGCGATCGTTCCAGCGCAGTCGACGCGCTCCGGCGGAAGCGCTTCCTGGCGCGCAGAGATGAAGATGGCCGGCCATGTGATGCCCATCGTCCGGAGATAGTCCTGCAGCTCGAGACCGCTCATGCCGGACAGGTGAACGTCCACGACAATGCAGGCGGGTTGCAGTCCGCCGGCGGCGGCCTCGAGGAACGCTTCGGCGGATTCGAAGGTGACTACCGTGAACGCGGCCGACCGGAGCAGCCGCGACAGGCCGCGCCGCACGCCGAGATCGTCGTCGATCAGCGCGATGGCGCCTCCGCACCCGGTCGCCGGCATGACGAGACCGTAATCCGACTGCCCGCCGTTTGAAATTGGACCTTGGCGTTACAACCAAGGTCCAATATTCAACAGGCACTCAATCGAATAGAACTCCAACATGCCGATGATCAGCTTTCGTCGAACCGCGGCGCTGTTCCTGTTCGCATTCGCGCTCGCTGCTGCAACGGCGCTCGTCGGCGCGGCGAAGGTGAAGGTGCAGACGCAGTACGACAAGACCTTCGATTTCAAGGGGCTGCACACGTATGCGTGGCATCCGACCGGCGCCGGCGATGTCAAGGTGCTTCAGTCGTCCGACGACAATCCGGCCCAGCTTCGCGCACAGCTCGAGCCTATGATCGTGCGGTCGGTCGACGCCGCACTGGCGCAGCGCGGCTTCACGCTGGCGACATCGGGCACACCCGACCTCCACGTCTATTACTACGTGCTCATTGGTCCCAGCATCGCGTCGCAGACGATGGGGCAGTTCGTCGCGCCGGTGCCGGAATGGGGCCTTCCGCCCTTCACGCCACAGACGACGAGCCTCGAGATCTACGAACAGGGGACGCTCATCGTCGACCTGTCGGTGCCATCGCGCAACAGCATGGTGTGGCGCGGCTCCGCGCAGACGGAAGTCGATCGCCGGGTGAGCGTCGAGGGCCGCGAGAAGCGGATTCGCGACGCCGTGCAGGAGATGCTGAAGAAATTCCCGCCGAAGAAATGACGAGGCTCAGAAAGCGATGGAGGAGTTCTCGCGTCTCGTGATCGACCCGCTCGTCGCGCGCCTCACCGGCCCGATGAGTTTCCGCTTCATCATGCAGCCGGTCTTCGCCATTGCTCTGGGCATTCGCGACGGGTTGATGGATGCGCGAACCGACACGGCGCCGTTCGTGGTCGATCTGTTGTTCGGTCCGGCGACGCGCCGTGCCCTTCTGGCCGGCGCCATTCGCAGGATCGCCATGCCCATCGTCATCGGCGTCGTTCTCGATGCCGTGGCGCAGCACTTCATCTTCGGGCACGTGAAAGCCGTGGGCGCGCTGATCGTCGGCGCGACCATCATCGGCATTCCGTATTCGCTCGCGCGGGGCATCACGAACCGGCTGGTCGTGCGATTCAAGGCCCCGAAGAACGCCGGCGTGCTCACGACGTAAGTCGTTGACACGGCAGACGAATGTCGCTGGTCGCGCGAACAATGCGTTGCGCATGCGTTTGTGAAATCGCGCGCGACGCGTGTCGGGTTTAGGTACGCGGCGATTAGGGATTGATTCAGGAATGATTCAATACCGTATAATTCCGTCGCCGCTTTCACGCTCCGCGGTCGATCGTCATTCGGCGTGCTCTATGCATCTTCGCTGATTGCTTCGACGGCCAGATCATGCTTCCTCAGTCGACGTGCGAGCGGCGGCATCGAGGGCGAACGATCGGCATCGCCATCGCGATTATCGGCCTGCTTGCCGCCGGTCGACCGGCTTTCGCAAAACCTTCACAGACGCAGGAATCACAAGACGTCGCACCGCTGCCGGCAAACGCCGTGTCGGCGGGTGAACCGCTGTTGCTCGCCACCGATTTGTCGCCGCGCCCCGGATACAGCCGGCGCGAGTTGGAACGGTGGATCGCCGATTACACCGAGTGGCAGCAGTGGATGGAGAAGTGGACCAACCGCGGCGAACCCGGCTGGTTCGCGCAGCGCGGGCGTAAGACGAAACCGGAGCCGCCGGAGTGGCTCGCGGACGCGTGCGACACGCTCCTCGACGACGATCCGCTGATCGTGCGCGCGTGCGCGCTGCGGGCCGAATGGGCCGACGATGCGGTCAGCGCGTTCGTGCGCCGGCGGAACGCGGCCGCCGCCGTGCAGACCGAGACGCAACCGAAGACGTCGTGGTGGGAGCACGTCCACCTCGACGCGCTGTGGCCGATCTTCCGTCAGGACCAGATGGCGTACGGCGTCGTCGGAACGCACGCGACTATGGATGTCGCCGGGCGGTTCGAGATCTTCGTCGCTCCAGGCGTCATCCTGTTGAACCTTCCGGCCTCCGACGGCCGTCAATGGACCGCCGCCACGGACTGGGGCCTCGCATACAGACTCGGCACGTTCCGCCTTCCCGGCACTTCGCAGCGCGCCGCGCTCCACATCAACTTCGCGAAAGCGTGGGTGTTCGCGGGAGCCAGCAGCTTCGCGAGCGGCAGCATCGATCTCGCCGGGCTCTCCGTGACCTTCGCGCGGTAACACTGCTCGGCTAACGCCTTCGCGCGACG
>Ga0075425_100006426_pt1 | contig 12310 bp, 9 predicted proteins | sample SoiMethybrSBSTD4_FD_75300 | JGI IMG/M metagenome (GOLD analysis project Ga0075425, IMG submission 75300) | Bulk soil microbial communities from a Populus tree surrounding site in Tennessee, USA - Soil MetaG P. TD hybrid SBSTD4 | ecosystem: Environmental > Terrestrial > Soil > Tree plantation...
TTCCACGTGAGCTCGTTCACCACGCGGTGATCCTGGTGAAGGTCGTCGCGGTAATGCGTGAAGACCACATCCGGGTCGACCTTGGCCTTGAGCTCCTCGAAGTACGCCTTGATACGCGCCTGTTCCGAAGGAAAAAAACCGTCCGGGAACTGGTGTACCTCGACCGTGCGCGCACCCGCCTTCTCCAGGAAACGCGCGGCCGACGCCTCGGCTTCCTGCGCGCGACTCCCCTTCGCGCTGAACACGATCCAGTGCACCGATGCGCCGGGACTGGTCTCGAGCAGGCGCAGCACCGTTCCCCCGCAGCCGATCTCGATGTCGTCGCTGTGGGCGCCGAGAAGAAGGACGGAGCGCACTCCGTCCAGCGACAGTGCGCGCATGCTCACGCGCGCTTCTTCGCCCACATCGTCCAGGGGGCGTCTCCGGTTGCGTACATTTCCTCGAGCGCCTGGCGCTCCTTGAACGTGTCCATGCACACGAAGAATCCGTCGTACTTGTAGGCGGCGAGCTTCTTCTTTTCGATCAGGCGCTGGAACGGCTCTTCCACCAGCTCCTCGCCCGGCTTCATGTAATCGAACACGTCCTTGCGCAGCACGAAATAGCCGCCATTGATGCGCAGCTCGCCCTTGGACGCGTGCGAGATCTTGCTCACCACGTTACCGCCGTCCATGTGCACCATGTGGAAACTCTGGCTCGGGCGCACGCACAGGAAGCTCGCGACGCGATCGCTTCCCTCGAATCCCCGGATCATCTCCGGCAGGGGCACATCGGTCAGATTGTCGCTGTAATTGGCCAGAAAATACTCGTCGTTACCGAGGTAATCACGCACGGCGCGCAGCCGGCCGCCGATGTTCGTGGCCATGCCCGTGTCCACGAAGGAAATCTTCCAGTCGTGGATGTCGCTGTTGGCGAGCGCAATGTTCCCCGCTCCCGACAGCGTGAAGTCGTTGGAGAGGCACTCGTCATAATTGAGGAAGTACTTCTTGATCACGTCCGCCTTGTAGCCCAGGCACAGGATGAACTCCTTGTGTCCAAAATGGGCGTAGTACTTCATCACGTGCCATAGAATGGGCCGGTATCCGATGGGAACCATCGGCTTGGGCACATCCTCCGAGTATTCGCGGATTCGCATGCCGAGTCCGCCGCAGAACAGAACTACTTTCATCTCCGAGCTCCCGGGTTGGCGCGACGGGCGCGCCGCACGTCACAGGCCGATACCGTCATAGCGCGCGAACGCATCCCTGTCGAGCATGCGCCGCCCGTCGAACACGAGCGGCGGCTTGTCCAACTCCGCCACCACGTCGGGCAGCATCTCGAATTCCTTCCAGCGCGTCACCACCACCACCGCATCGGCGCCACGAACCGCGTCCCTGACGCTGCCGGTAAACTCCACCGTGACACCGGAGAGTGCGCGCCGGGCGGGATCGTTGGCAACCGGATCGTACGCCGAAACCGACGCCCCCGCCTCCACCAGCCCGCGAATGATCGGAAATGCGGGAGACTCGCGCACGTCGTCGGTATCGGGCTTGAAGGCGAGCCCCAGCACGGCGACCCGCTTCCCTTGCAAGCTGCCGAGGTCGCGCGCCACGGCGTCGATCACGCGCGCGGGACGACGGCGGTTGATGGTCATGACCTCGCGCAGGAGTCCCATGTCGAGGCCGCGCGCGTTCCCATGCGCGACCAGTGCGCTCACATCCTTGGGCAGGCAGCTGCCACCGAACCCGCAGCCGGCTTCCAGGAACGACGCGATGGGCGCCCGCAGGCGCGCGCTGTTGCCGTTCTGCACCGTGAGGTACGCGGAGGCGTGCACGCCGTGCATCACGTCGAGTGCGTCGATACCGCCCAGCGCGGTGCACAGATCCGCCAGCTCGTTGGAAAAGGAGATCATCAGCGCGAGGAGCGAGTTCGACGCGTACTTGATCATCTCCGCGGTGGACGGGTTGGTTCTTATGAGCGGCACGCCGGCAAACCCGGCGTAGAGCTCAGCGAGCGCGTGCAACGCGCGCTCGTCGATGCCCCCGATCACGATGCGATCGGGGTGCATGAAATCCTTGATGGCGGTTCCCTCGGTCAGGAACTCGGGATTGGCGCCCAGGCCGAAATCCGACCCGGCCTTCTTCCCCGAGGCCTTCTCCAACCGCTCCTGAACCGGGCCCGTGGTCGTGCCCGGGACCACGGTGCTCTTCACCACCACGCAGTGATAGCGGTTCGCGGCCGCCAGCGCGCGCCCGATCTCGTCGCACGCGTGCAACACGAAAGACAGATCGATGGTCTTGCCGTCGAACGGCGTCCCCACTGCGATCAACGTGACTTCGGTGGCCGCCACCGCTTCGTCCACCGATCCGGTGGCGCGAAACGCGTGTCCGATGTGTTTCTTCAGGAGCTCGCTGAGGCCCGCCTCGTGAAACGGAGCTTCGCCCGCGCGAATGGTGGCCAGCTTCGCCGCATCCGACTCCACGCACACGACGTCGTGGCCCTTCTCGGCGAGACACACACCCGTGACCAGGCCGACGTAGCCGGCCCCGATGATGGAAACGCGGCTCAAGCGTCCACCGCTTCCCGGTGATAGTGATACCAGGTGAGCGAGCGGCGCAGTCCTTCGTCGACCAGGATGGTGGGATTGTAGCCAAGCTCCGTGCGCGACTTGGTCATGTCGGGACAGCGGCGGTTGGGATTGTCGACGAGATAGTCCGTCTCCTCGGAGACACCGGTGATCACGCGGCCGCGATAATCGAACAGCTCGCGCGCCGTCGCCACCACCCGTTCGGCCAGATCCTTCATCGAAATCTCCGGACGGTCGATGCCGACATTGTACGGCTCGCCCGCGCGCCCGCGCACCAGCGCCTTGTAGTACCCGCACACGGCGTCGGCGGCATAGCAGAACGTGCGCATGGGCTTGCCGTCGGAGAACATGACGATGTCGCGGCCGGCCATGACGTCACGCGCAAAATCCGGAATCACGCGCCGGTCGCTGATCTTGAGGCCGGGGCCGTAGTTGTTGAAGGGGCGCACCTGGCGCACAGGAAGCTCGTAGTGTTTCGCGAACACCACGCACAGCGTCTCGCCGTAGCGCTTGGACTCGTCGTAGCACGCCCGTGGGCCGGTGCACGACACGTTGCCGCGGTAATCCTCCGCAGTGGGAATCATCTCGGGCGCGGGATCGCCGTAGATCTCGCTGCTCGAGTAGAAGATGAAACCGTTGAACTCGCGCCCCGCATCGCGCCGCGCGCGCGCATACTCGAGGAGGCGGCGCAGGCCGTCGATGTTGGCGTCCATGGTCTCCAGCGGCTTCTCGCGGTAGTACTTCGGCGATGCAATGCCGGCGGCATGGATGATGTATTCGAACTCGGGCATGGGATCCGGCAGCGGATTGCGAACGTCGAACCGCGTGAGCGTCAGGTCCTTGCGCCCGCGCAGCGCCTCCAGCCACGTCGGCACGCCGCGCACGTAGTTGTCGAACACCGTCATGGCGATGCGCGCATCCGGCTTCGCCCGGTCGTTCCAGTGCAGGACCGACTGCACCATGTAATAGCCGAGAAACCCGGCCCCGCCCGTCATGAGCACACGGCGGCCCGCCATGGACTCGAACTCGCCGCGCAGGTTCTCGCACACGTAGTCGAGATCGCGGTCGAGCAGCGTCTTGAGCGACTCGATCTGCGCGCGCCCTGTGCTACTCATAAACGCGCACCTCCGGGATGGGAACCACGAAACGGCCTCCCCATTCACGGATGTATGACATCTGCTGCATGATCTCGTCCTTGAGATTCCACGGCAGGATGAACACGTAATCGGGGCGTGTCTCGCGAATACGCTCGGGCGCATGGATGGGAATGTGCGTTCCCGGCGTGTAGGTGTTCTGCTTGTGCGGGCTGCGATCCACGGTGTAGTCGAGGAAATCGGTGCGGATGCCGCAGTAGTTGAGCAGCGTGTTGCCCTTCCCCGGCGCCCCGTAGCCGACCACGGTCTTGCCGGCGCGACGCGCCTCGATCAGGAAGGACAGGATCGACCGCTTGGTCTCCTTCACTTTTTCGGCGAACGAGCGGTAGATCGCGGGGTCGGCAACGCCCCATGTCTCCTCGCGCCGCTTCAAGTCCAGCACACGGTCGTCTACCGGGAGGGTATGTCCGTGATGGCGCCCGTAGATGCGCAGCGACCCGCCGTGCGTGGGCAGCTCCTCCACGTCGAAGAGCGTGATCCCGTGCGCGGCGAACACCTTCTCCACCGTGGTGAACGAGAAGTACGAGAAGTGTTCGTGGTAAATGGTGTCGAACTGATTCTGCTCCACCAGCTGCACCAGGTGCGGAAACTCCATCGTGATGACACCGGTGGGTTTCAGCATGACGCGCATACCCTCGACGAAGTCGTTGAGATCGGGCACGTGCGCCAGCACGTTGTTGCCCAGGAGCAGATCGGCCTGGCCGTACTCCTTCGACAATTCGCCCGCCGTTTCCGTGCCGAAGAACTCCACCACCGAGCGCACGCCGATTTTCATCGCCGCCTCCGCGCAGTTGGCGGCGGGTTCGACGCCCAGCACCGGCACACCGGCGGCCACGAAATTCTTGAGCAGGTAGCCGTCATTGCTCGCAATCTCGACCACCAGGCTCCTGGCGCCGAGTCCGAGCCGCCCGCGCATCATCTCCGCGTAGTCGCGTGCGTGGCGCAGCCACGTGTCGGAAAATGACGAGAAGTACGCGTACTCGTCGGCAAAGATCTCCTCCGGCGTCGCGTACTCGCCGAGCTGCACCAGCCAGCACTTCGTGCACACCAGCGCGTGCAATGGATAGAACGTTTCGGCGTCGTTGAGCTGCGACGGCTTCACATGTTTCTGGCACAAGGGAGACATGCCGAGGTCGGCGAACGACAACGAGAGCGATGCGCCGCAGAAACGGCACGTCAGTCCGGCGGTCGGGAGCGGGTGCGCAGTGACCACGTCGGGGGCCTGGGTGGGTTGCATCGAATCAAACCTTCCTGGCGGTGGCGGCGGCGAATCGGGCCGGCGCATCGCCGCCGAGACGCTCGCACAGGATTTCCGCGATCCGTTCGGTAATGGTGTTCCAGTCGTAGGCCCGGGCGACGTCCTGTCGCGCGCGAATCCGTTCGGGCGATCGCTCACCGGGCGCAAGCGACGCTTCAATGGCGGCGCACCACTGGTCGAGATCCTTCGCGATGCGAACCGTCGACGCGAAGTCGCGCAGCGTGCGGATGTCCGAGCCCACCACCGGACGCCCGGTGGCGAGATACTCGTGGAGCTTGAGCGGAAAGATGTAGCGCGTGTAATCCGTCAGCGCGTAGCACAGAAGACACACGTCCATGTGGCGCACATATGCGGGCACTTCGTTCACGGAGCGATTGCCCAGATAATGCACGTTCGGCATCGCGAACAGCTCCTGCTTGGCTGCCTCGTAGCTTCCCATATGCCCCACCGGTCCGACCAGCACGATTGACCAGTCCGGACGCCGGCGGGCAATGCCGCTGAGCGTATTCCAGTCCATCTGCGACTTGATGCGGCCGACATACCCGATGCGCGGATGCGGAATGCCGGCGAGGTCGGCCGGCTCGGGCGCGTCGGCGGAAAAAGCGGCGTAGTCGACACCGTTGGTGATGTATGCCGTGTGCGGGTTGATATGACCTTTTTTCTCGAGCAACGCCGGCGAGTGCACGAACACCTGGTCCACGCGCTCGATCAGCGCGCGCTCCTCCGCTGGTATGGCCTGCTCGACGTCGAGAAACGAGTACTCGTCGGCGATGTGATAACAGCTGACGTCATGCGGCACGAGGTCCAGCGCACGCCCGAACTGCGGCTGCCACACGTATGTCACCACGCGGCGCGCGCCCGCCTTCTCCAGGAGACGCCGGGAGCGATGGAGGCGCGCCTGTTCCGTCGCGCGGTCGAGCGCGCGCGGACGATAGAAGCGCGGCAGCCACGACTCGGGCGCGTAGACCGAAAAGCCCGCGGCGGGCGGCGGCGTTGGATCCGCGTGCGTGATGGGTTTGCGAACGCCACGCCATTCCTGCGGCGGATTGTGCCACACGACGTTGAAGTACTTTGCGAGCCGCGTCAGAATCTGGTGACGCGAAAGCCACATTCCTCCCCAGCGCTCGGGGACGAGCGCGAGCACACCCACGTCAGCGAGCGCAGGGCCCGTGACAATGGGAGTTTGTGTGGAGGGTGCTGTCGCAATCCCGACGTTCAAAACTTGTGCTCCCGTCAATGCGCCGGTCGCGCCGGCCGGGGCGCGTGCATCACGCGCCGCTTGAGCGGCCGCATCGCGAAACGCGCCGCGAACATCACGTCCTCGCCCAACCCCGGCGCGTTGTGTGCCAGCCAGTCCATCATCACGCGGACGCAGCGCATGCGCTCGAAAAGCGGGATGGGCGCGCGCTCGATGGCCGTCAGGTATCCCACGAACTGCCGTGTATACGGAAACGACGGCTTTCCGGCGCGGCCGGGATCGAACCACGCGCTTCGCGTCTGGCGCGATCGATACTGCTGCACGGAGCGGTTCGCATGCTCACGTCGCACGAACAGCGGCTCGGGCAGCTCGAGGATTCGCCCGGCCAGCCCTATCTCCGCGTTCAGCACACGGTCGCAATCGGCGTAGGCCTGCAGCAACCGGGTCCGGCGCAGAATATCCGCACGTGCCACGCCGAATGCCAGCACGCAGGGATAGTCGCGGCGCACCAGCGAGCGGAACCTGAACGCCACGTCGTCGCTGTTGGTGTCGAGCCCGGTCGACAGTATCCCCAGCGTCCGGCCGCGTTCGTCGATGTCGCGTGTGCGCGTGTACGCGAGCACCAGCCCCGGATCCCGGTCGAGCGCCGTAACGCAGCGCTCCACGAACTCGGGCTCGTGCTCGTCGTCGTGGGCTGCCCACTTGAACAGCTCGCCTCGCGAAAGCTCGAATACACGCCGGAAGTTTCCCATCGCACCCAGGTTCTTGTCATTGCGCCAGTAGTGCACGCGGCGGTCACGTTCCGCGTATGCGCGACAGATGGCCCCGGTTGCGTCCGTCGATGCGTTATCGACGATGATCAGTTCGAAGTCGCGATATGTCTGCGCCAGCAGTGTGTCGATGGCGCGTGCCAGAAATCGTTCGCCGTTGAATACCGGCAATCCCACGCTCAGCCGCGGTGTACCCGTACTCGCTCCCCCCCAGCGAGGGTCCGGGTTCCCTCGGTTTAGACAGCCGCCGTCAGATCACTTGATGCATCCCTGGTGGAGAATGCACTGCCGACGCGGGGGGCCGCAAGCAAAAGAGCCGCGGAAGTTCACCTAGATGGCGTCCAAACAGCAAGTTACATGCCCAAGCGGGCGCGCCAGTATGGGCGGAAGCGGAGGGCAAAAAGGGGCGGGAGACGGGTTCTAGCAGGCGCCGCGCCCGGTCAGTACGACAAAGACGGTGCGCATGAGGATCTTGGCGTCCGTCCAGAAGCCCAGCGTGTGGATGTACTCGAGGTCCAGGTGCAGCTTCTGGCGCAGGCCCTCGTCCGTGTTGGTGTAACCCAGCTGGACCTGCGCAAGACCCGTGATCCCCGGCTTGGTGCGAAGCCGAAGATGAAAGTCCGGGAGTTCCTTTTCGATCCGGCCGATGAAGTATGCCCGCTCGGGACGCGGTCCCACGATACTCATGTCTCCGCGCAGCACATTGAGGAACTGGGGGAGCTCGTCGATGCGGCTCCGGCGCAGAATACGACCGATCGGGGTGATGCGCGGATCGTTCTCCCGCGCCCACATCGGCGGAGCGCCGCGCTCGGCGTCCATGACCATGGTGCGGAACTTGTAGATCGTGAACGGGCGGCCAAAATTGACCAGGACACGGCGATCGCGGCGACGGCGATCGGCGTTCAAGTCACCGTTCTGCATGCGGCGGTCGCCGCGGCGGCGGTTGATGCCGATGCGTTCCTGGCGATAAAAGATCGGCCCGGGTGAGGTCACCTTCACAGTAACAGCCGCCAGCAGCATCACTGGCGAGAAGAGCACGAGGCCCAACATGCTGATGGCAACGTCCTTGGCGCGCTTCCATCCCATGCGACCCCGAAGGTCGAACGGATGAACCGCGTCATGGCGTCGCACCAGCGGGCGGGGAACGCTCTCGCTGATCAGCCATGGGAAGCGAACGTCAGCTCGTCTTACAAATCGATGTCCAAAAGTCATCATTCAAATCGCCTTGGAACCAAGATACCGAGTCCCGGGACAGAATGTGTTCGTGGAGATGCTGGAATATCGATGGCCGAACACAACTAGCTTCATCGGTGTCCTGCTGATCAGCATTTTCGATGCCACCGGCTGAATTTGCCGTGTTCTCCTGTGAGGGTGCGGAGCAATCTGACAAGTTCAACAATTATAACATATTACTCTGCTTACTTAGAGTACTGGAAGAGGTAGGAGAAAGGTCGGTGCGGGAGCCGTTTTCGCGTCAAGTGCGCGTTTCTCCCCAGCGCACAAGCCTGCCATTGGCCCTTAACTCGTTTATTTGGATTGGGTTGGCCTGAATAACCAGCTTCCGTGATTCCCTGCGAGGAATCTCCCAGTCGTTGGGTATTTTAGTCGGCTTTCAGCGAGCGACAATCAGGAATTCGTGACCCTTGCCGCGGTATCGAATTCGCACGCGATCCGCGTCGTCGAAACTCGTGAAGCGTCCAATTACGACGCGAAAACGCGGGCCTTCGGGATCGATTTCCGTGGGGATGTTGAGCAGCTCGAGCGTGTGCGCTTCCTCTTCGGCGCTGGCCCGCGTCGCGTGTGAGCCGGCAACCAGCATGAACACAGTTGTTGCTACCGGTGGCACGGCGCCGGCCTTGACGGTCGAAACCTCGGCCGGAGTCGACTGCGCTGCGGGCACCGGGGGCGACAGATCGCCTTCGGGAACCGTGACCCCGGCGTGCGGACCATCGTGGGCGCCGAAGCGATACGCGAGCGAGAACGTGTGCGAGCTCGAGAAGTAATCCTGCGGCGTGTACGCATACTCCAGGGCGAACGCACCGTAACGCATGCCGAAGCCTGCGTTGATCGATGTCCCGGCCTGCGTTGCGTCGAGATTGTCGTTGAACCCTCCGCGCAGTGTGAATGCGGACGTGATGGCATAGTCGACGCCAACGCGCACGCGATTGCCGTACGCATCCGAGGTCGACGCCTGTATTCCGGTGAAAAACTGACCCGCGCCGGAGTTGAACACGTGTCCCGCCCCCGCCATCCACTCCGATGCAATGTCCCACGTGCCGGACGAAAAGTTCACGGCTCCGGACGCGTCGCGCACCGCGGCGTGAAAGAGATTGTGACCGTGCCACCAGGATGCGCCGGCATTGAACGCGTAGCCGGTGCCGTCGCTGCCCGCGAGGTGCTCGCGCACGTATGTCATCCCGCCGGCCAGCGAGAGTCCGCTCGACGAGAAGTGATGCGCGAGTGCCAGGTCGAGAGCCAGGTCGTAGTAGCTCTCTTCCGACACGACGCTGGTGGTCGCGTCGTAACCCTGCAGTCCGCCCGAATACAGGAGCGTGGTGCCGAGACCGAGCACGGTGTCGTGATGACCGAGCGGAATGGCGGCGCCGAACGAGCTGAACGACACCTGGTCGAGCCACTGGCTCGACGACACGAACAATTCCCTGTTCTCGAGTCCGCCCAGAAACGCGGGGTTGGAATAAAGGAGGCTCGCATCGGGACGCATGCCCGCGACCGCGTCGGGCGACGCCATCAGTCGTGCGCCCACGGGAATCCGAAGGAACGCAGCGCCGTTGGCCGCGGCCTCCTGGCCGAGCGCCGGAGTGGCGGTCAACGTCACGAGGGCGGCAATTTTCGCCGACATCGACAAGCGATCAATCCAGGAACGTGACACGGCGGATTTCATCGCGCGGCCTGCACCAGGAAGCGGCCGCTGCGCTGCACCGCGCCCGAAGCGTCGGTGACGCGCACCAGGTAGAGCGCGGGTGCCACGCGCTGCCCGTTTTCATTGCGGAAGTCCCACAGCCAGGTGGCGCCGTCGCTCTGGTTTTCGTGGCGGCGTACCGACGATCCGGCCGTGTCGAAAATTCGCACCGTCCAGTGCCCCGGCAGGTCGCGGATCTCCAGCGGTCGCGACGGATCATTGGCCCAGTAGCCGTCGGGCACGATGGCGCCGCGTCCGGCCAGCGCCGCACTGGCGGAACCCACTGTGAATTGATAGTCGAGCGACGTGCAGTGCGGCGGCTGTGCGCGGTCGCACGCATCAACGTGGACACGCACGGTGGATTCCGATGCAAAGGGGTGCGCGGGCTGGTAGCGGATGTGCGCGTGTGCCGGGTCGCCCGAGACGGAAAACGAAACCGTGTTGCCGTTCACCGTGAGTACGATTGACGAAAAATCGACGCCCATTCCCGCGTCGTCGAGGCGCACGTCAATCGTGGCCGCGGGATCCACGCCGGTGGCGTTGTCCGCGGGTGAGGCAAGAGCGGCGCTGGGCGGATCGTTGTCGATGCTGGCGCTGGTTCCGGTGTGGAAGCTGTAGCTACGCTGCGCCACGTTGGGCGGTGTCGCCAGGTCGCCGATCGATATGACAACCTGGACGTCGCTGTCGGGCGCGAAGTCACTGGCCGGATCGCACTGCACCGCGATACCGCCGGCTGCCGATGACGTGCCGAACGGACACGAAACGCCGTTCACTTTCACCGCGATCGACTGCGTGTCGACACCGGTCTTGTCGTCGGTCGCCACGAAATAAATGCTCGCATTCAGGGGCACGCCGGTGGCGCCTGCAGCCGGCGCACGCTGCGAAATCGTGGGCGCAGCGGTGTCGGCACCGCGGGCGGTGAGCACCACTTCCTTCGACCACGGGCTGGCAGCACCGGAGCCGGTGTATGCGCGCACCGCGAAGTAGTAAGTGCCCGCGGCGAGACTGCAGCGCTGCGCGTTCGCCGCGTCACCCGCATCGATCGAATCCGTGTACGCCGACTGTGTGCGCGAGTGTATGCCGAAGAAGACGCGATAGGACGTCACCGTGGGATCGCCCGATTTCGTCCATGTGACGCTCGCGCAACCGAAGCTGCTCTCCGCCACCTTCACATTGGTCGGCGGCACCGGTCCCTGCGTATCCTGGTTGGAGATGGAAGCGCTGCTCGCCGCGCTGAGGCCACTCCAGCGATCGAACGCGTTGTGCGCGCGCAGCACGAAACTGTATGTGCCGGTGGCGAAGCCACAGTGCCCCGCCACCCACTTCGCGCCCTTCGCGATGTCCGCTCCGCTGATCGATACCGAGTCGGTATAGGCGCCGCCGCTCGTCTTCCACAAAAGCGAGTAGCCGGTAACGTAGTCCGACGACGCCGGCGGATTCCACGATACCGAGACGCAGCCCTGGTTGTTCCCCGTCGCGACCAACCCGGCGGGCGTCGCGGGTGAAACCGGCGTGACTCCGGTCAGCGTAAACTGGAATTGATCGCCGTTCGTGGCATTGCTCTCATACACGAGCACACCCGATGGATTGGCGACCACAGTACCGCCGGCGACGTTGTTCTTGCGCACCGTGTACCCGGCCGCCGGCGTGAGGTTGAACAGCATGATCTGCGTATTGGCCGCGGCAGCGCCGCGCGTGGGCGTCGAATTGCGGGTGCCGGCTCCTGCGCCGGAGGCGGACACCAGGATGGCGCTCATGGCAATGGCCACGCTGCGAAGCATGTTCGACTCCCGGCGCGGCGGGGCCGCGCTTCATGGATGGATTGCTGACAGGAAAGGGCCCACGGCGGCGGGCTGCAAGAAGCGTGAGCAAACGCGCGCGGGAGCGCGCGTTAAAAAGAAAACTTGAACTGCTCTATCGCCCGGATGGCGTCGGGGTTATTGGATTCCAGCACTTTCACGGCTCGATACATCTCCCACGGTGTCGAGAAATGCAGCACATAGCGCTCGCCGTCGTTGTAGCGCTCGAGCAGGTCGGCAAAAAGTGCCGACAAACTTCCGGGCCCCTCGCCAAGAAGTGTGCTGCTGTTGCGCTCCTGCGCGCCGTGCGTGTGAGTCTTGACGAAGATCCAGCGTGGAAAGCCGGCCACATGGACGCCGCACCGGATCCAGGCGTCGACGCGCCCCGGCGTGGGAGGATTGAGGCCGGTGAGATCGCCGTTCTCGACGGCCGGCAAAAATCCGCGACGCCGCTGCTTCCAGTCGATCGCCAGCGGGCCGGTGATGATCAGCGGTCCGTTGCCGCCCGCGCGTCCCAACGCCGCATCCACGCCGCGAAAATGCGCGCGCGCGCGACGGCGATCGTTGGCCGCGTAATAGATGCGATTGATCACGGGAGGCTGCGATGGATGCGGCGCCGACGGCAGCGTGAAGTCCGCGTAGCAGCCC
>Ga0075425_100006427_pt1 | contig 12309 bp, 9 predicted proteins | sample SoiMethybrSBSTD4_FD_75300 | JGI IMG/M metagenome (GOLD analysis project Ga0075425, IMG submission 75300) | Bulk soil microbial communities from a Populus tree surrounding site in Tennessee, USA - Soil MetaG P. TD hybrid SBSTD4 | ecosystem: Environmental > Terrestrial > Soil > Tree plantation...
TGGCGCCAGGTCGCGCCCTACGACCAGATCCCGCCCAAGCTGGTCGACGCCGTGCTCGCGATCGAGGACCACGACTACTGGATCCACGGCGGCATCTACTTCAAGGGCATCGCGCGCGCGGTGTGGGCCAACCTCACCGCCGGCGACTTCGCGCAGGGCGGCTCGACCATCACGCAGCAGGTCGCCAAGCAGTTCCTCGGCGCCGAGAAGTCGCTGACCCGGAAGGCCAAGGAGGCGATCGTCGCGCGCAGGCTGGAGGCGACCTACTCGAAGAGGGCGATCCTCGCGGTCTACCTCAACCACATCTTCCTCGGCAACGGCGCCTACGGCGTGAAGGCGGCCGCGCGCCGCTACTTCTCGAAGAAGCTGGAGGAGCTCGACGTCAGCGAGATGGCGACCATCGCCGGGCTGGCGCAGGCGCCTTCCTATTACTCGCCGGTCCTGCACGTCGAACGGGCGACCGCGCGGCGCAACGCGGTGCTGGACAAGATGGGGCGCTACGGCTTCCTCGAGCACGCGGAGGTGGTGAAGTGGCAGTCGCAGCCGCTGGTCATCAGGCCGTACAAGGACGTCTTCGGCGACCGGCTGCCCTACTACGCCGAGCACGTGCGCCGCTACATCAACAAGAAGTACGGGCCGGACGCGATCATGCAGCGCGGACTGCACATCGAGACCGCGGCCGAGCCGGTCACCGAGGCGATCGCCTACGACAACGTCGATTTCGGCGCACACCGGCAAGACAAGCGGCAGGGCTGGCGCGGGCCGGAGGCCTCGCTCGACGAGGGACGGCCGCGCGAGACCTTCCGCGAGCGCGCGAAGGCGATGTACGGCGATCGGCCGCTGGAGTCGGGTCGCCGCTACCTCGGGCTGGTCGAGAAGGCCGGCGCGAAGGAGGCGGAGGTGCTGGTCGGGTCGAAGACCTACAAGCTGCCGATCGACAACGCGCGCTGGGCGGCTCCGTGGTCCAAGAGCAACGACGCCAACGACCTGACGATCACGTCGCTGACGAAATCGATCAAGGTGGGCGACGTCATCTGGGTCAGCGCCGACGAGCCGCTGTCGAAGGAGTTCGACGACTGGACCAACGACAGCCCGCGCTGGAAGGTGCCGGCCACCGGCGAGCGACTCGACCGGCAGCGCGAGCTGGCTGAGGGACGCGTGAAGCTCGAGCAGGTGCCGCACCCGCAGAGCGCCATCTTCACCGCCGATCACCAGAGCGGCTATGTGGTCGCGATGGTCGGCGGCACCGACCACGACCGCTCGCAGTACAACCGCGCGGTGCAGGCCTGCCGGCAGCCGGGCTCGACCTACAAGCCGATCTACTACTCGGCGGCGCTGAATGAAGGGTACGGCTTCGACACCGCGCTCAACGACGTCCCGCGCGGCGAGGTAGACCCGGTGACCGGCGAGATCTGGATCCCGAAGAACCTGGGCGGCACGGTCGATTTCATCGTGAACATGGAGTACGCGCTCGTGTTCTCGAAGAACATCCCGTCGGTGGCGCTGTTCAAGAAGGTGGGCGCCGACAACGTGAAGGACTGGGCGCGCAAGCTCGGCTTCACCACCGAGATCATCGCCGACAAGGCCCTCGCGCTCGGCGCCTCCTGCACGACGATCGAGGAGCTGACCCGCGCCTTCGCCATCTTCGCGCGCAACGGCAAGTGGGTGGACTGGATCTACGTGCGCCGGGTGTTCGATCGCACGGGCAACGCGCTCGAGGACAACACGGTGTCGTACGACCCGATGCTGCCGCCGGCCGACCGGCTGGACCGCGTCTATGCCACGGCCGGCACGGCGCCGCGCCAGGCGATCCCGGCGCGGGCGGCCTTCCTGACCAGCAAGCTCCTGGCCCAGGTCATCACGCACGGGTTCTCGCGCGTCATCCGCGACGTCGGCATCCACGCCGGCGGCAAGACCGGCACCTCGAGCTCGACGATGGACACCACGTTCGTCGCCTACACGTCGCGCTGGATCACGACCGTGTGGATGGGGGACGACCTGCGCGAGCGTCCGCTCGGGCACAGCGACGCCGCGTACATCGTGGTCGAGCCGATGTGGGCGCGCTACATGGCACAGGCGGCGGCCGGCCATCCGAACCGCGAGGTGCCGTGGGAGGTGCCGAAGGGCATCGATCCGAAGGACCGCGGCGACTCGAAGGGACCGAAGAAGACGATGTCGCTGGTCTACCGCGAGCGCTCGGGACCGCCGCCGCCGGTGCAGATCGGTCCGCCCGAGGGCTGACGGTGGCAGGGCCGGTACGCGAGGCGGCCGGGCCGCGCTGCTCGGTGTGCGGCACCCCGTACGGCAGCGGCGAGCGGTTCTGCCCGCTCGATGGCGGCGCGGTGGTGGACGCGGCGGGCGCCGGCGATCCGCTCATCGGGCGGACGATCGGCGGGCGCTACTTCATCCGGCGGCAGATCGCGCGCGGCGGGATGGGCGTGGTGTACGAGGCGGAGCACGTCGGGCTCGACAAGCGGGTGGCGGTGAAGTTCGTCCTCGACCGGTTCGGGGACGACCGCGAGGCGCTGCACCGCTTCCACCGCGAGGCGCGCGCGGCCAGCCGGGTCGGCCACGAGAACATCATCGACATCACCGACATCGGCGAGACCGAGGACGGCAAGTCGTTCCTGGTCATGGAGTACCTGGAGGGGAGCGACCTGGGGCAGGTGCTCCAGGCGACCGGCAGGATGGATCCCTCGCGCGCGGTGCACATCGTCGGGCAGGTGCTGCGCGGCCTGGCGGCGGCGCATGGCGAGGGAATCATCCACCGCGACATGAAGCCGGCCAACGTGTTCCTGACCGAGCGCGGCGGCGCGAGCGACTTCGTCAAGATCATGGACTTCGGGATCTCGAAGGTGGTGGCGGCGCGCGATGCGCGGGTCCGGCTGACCGAGACCGGCGTCGCGATGGGGACGCCGATCTACATGGCGCCGGAGCAGGCGGAGGCGCGGCAGGACATCGACCACCGGGTGGACGTCTACGCGGTCGGCGTGATGCTGTACGAGATGCTGGGCGGAGCGCCCCCGTTCAACGCCGGGTCGTACGTGGCGCTGGTGCAGCTGCACGTGTCGGCGGCGCCGCCCTCCCTGGCCGCGCGACGGCCGGATCTGCCGCGCGAGCTGGTGCGGGCTGTGCACAAGGCGCTGGAGAAGGACCCGGACAGACGATTCCAGGGCGCGCTGGAGTTCGCGAAGGCGCTGCCGTCGGCGGAGTCGCTGCGAGCCAGTTTCTCCGGAGGCACCACCACGCGCGAGTCGGTCGCCGCGCCGAAGAGGCGCGTGTGGCCGATCGCGCTCGCGAGTCTGGTGGTCGGGGGCGCCGCGGTGACCGGAGTCGTCCTGTACCAGCGACAGCAGCAGCAACACGAAACAGGCGACAGGCGACAGGCGACCGGCGACAGGCGACAGGCGACAGAAGACCAAGAGAGAGCGCCGGCGCCCGCGGCTCCGCAGCCGGAGGTGGTTGCGGCGGCTTCGCTGGAGATCGATTCGGCGCCGCGAGGCGCAGAGGTGTTCGTCGATGGAGCGAACCAGGGGCGGACGCCGCTCAAGCTGGACGCGATCGCCGTGGGGTCGCACGTGCTCAGGATCGAGGCGCGCGGGTACGAGGAGGTCGAGACCGAGAAGGCGGTGCGGCCGGGCTACGCCGAGACGTTCTTCGCAGTCCTGGCGAGGCGGGGCAGCGGGCACCAGGCGACCGTGACCAAGAGCGGGCGCGACAAGGCCGGCAAGCGGCAGCCGGAGCCGAGGCGTGACGAGCCGAAGCGTGACGAGGACGGCAGCGGCAAGCCGAATCCGTACCTCGATCAGTAGGGCTCGAGTATGGTAGCGGCGTGATGCGCGGCGCCGTGATCCTCGCCGTCCTCGCGCTGGCCGCGCCGGCCGCGCGCGCCGACGACAAGAAGGCGGCCGCCGAGCACTTCGCGCTGGCCCAGTCGGCCGAGAGGCGCCGCGACTGGCGGGCCGCGATCGAGGAGTACGAGGAGGCGTACCGGCTCTCGCCGCACCCCTCGGTGCTGTACAACATCGCGCTCGACCAGGAGCACCTGGCCGCCTGGCGCGATGCAGCGCGCTACTTCCTCCGCTACCTCGACGAATCGCCGCAGGCGAGCGATCGCGATGCGGTCCTGCTCAGGGTGCGCGGGCTGCGCGAGAAGCCGTCGTCGGTCACGGTCGATTCGCGCCCGCAGGGCGCCCGCATCTACCTGGAGGGCAGCGAGCGCGGCCGCGCGCCGGTGCTGGTCGCGCTGGCCGGCGGACGGACGTACGAGGTCATCGGGATGGACCGGACCGGAGCGCAGTCGCGGCCGCAGCGCATCACGCCCGAGTACGGCGAGTCGGTGGCGGTCACGGTCATCGTCGCCGACGACGTCGACGACGAGCCGCTCGCGCCCGGCAACGACTCGCCCGACTCGCAGATCGGGGGCGCAGCGCCGACTGCGACCGGAGGCGAGGTCGGACCGGCAGGGCCGCCGCCACCCGGGACTCCGGTGGGCGGACCCAAGCTCCTGTCCTCCGGCGCCTTCGGCTACCACACCAACCATCATGGCGCCCGCATCACGTGGAGCCTCGGCTACCGCTCGCCCGGCGACCACGTGGACGTCGATCTCCTCGTCGGCCTGGTCGGCGACATGAAGGTGCTCGGCGGCGATATTCGCCTCTACTTCACGAACACCGCGGTGCGGCCCTACCTGCGGGCAGGCTGGGTCTACGGCTGGCTGGAGTCGGCGGACAGCGCGATGGCGTACGAGGGGGGCGCCGGCCTCCTGACCTCGACCCGCTCGAGCGCGAGCTCCTTCGGGCTCGACGCCTTCGTCGAGGTGACCGGCCACCGCCGCACGGTGCAGGAGAAGAGCGGCCTCCTCGATCCGGTCCGCGAGGATCAGGACGGCAGCTCGCTGGCCGTGCTGGTCGGGGTCGGCGCCCACATCGGGCGCTAGTAGGGATGCCAGCGGCCGCTGGTGACCAGCACGCGGCCGGCGACGCGCTGCTCGACGGCGGTGAGCCCGCCGCACAGGGCGCGGCGAGCGAGCTCGGACGCCTGGCCGCGATCGACCAGCACCAGCATGCCGCCGGGCGTCACGGCGCGGCACCAGGACGCCATCCGCTCCTGCCAGTCGTCGGCGCGCGCGAGGCCGCCCGCGATCAGCGCGGCGAAGCCGGATCCCGCGTCGGCGCCGGCGACCGACACCACCTCGCGGGCGCCGTCGCTCAGCTGGCGCGCGAGGCGCTGGTTATCGATGACCGCCACCTTGCCGCTCACACCGGCGCGATCGAGCGCCGCCCGCACCTCGTCGGCCGCGTGTCCGGTGAACAGAGAGACCATCGCCTCCTCCTGGAGCGACCGACTGTATCATTCCGGCAGTGGCTGCCACACTTCACCGGCTCGAGGCGCTGGCGCGCACTCCTCGCCCTCGCGGGGAGGTGGGCGGCAAGGCCTTCAACCTCGCGCGCCTGATCGCCGCCGGCCTGCCGGTGCCGGACGGATTCGCCATCGCCGCGCCGGCGACCGATGCCGATCGCGCCGAGGTGGAGCGCGCGGCCGCCGGCCTCGGCGAGCTGGTGGCGGTGCGATCGTCGGCCGTTATCGAGGACGGCCGGCAGCGAGCGGCACCGGGCCTGTTCGCCACCCGCCTCGCGGTCGGCCGCGGCGAGCTCATGCAAGCGATCGCCGAGGTGGTGGCGTCGGGCGCGGGTCCCGCGGTGGTCGCGTACGCAGGCGGTGCCGCTCCGATGGCCGTCGTCGTCCAGCGGCAGATCGGCGGCGTCGCCGGCGTCCTCTACAGCCGCGCTCCAGGTGACGACGACGCGGTGTGGCTGGAGAGCGGCGAGCGCCGCGCGGTGGTGTCGCGCGACGGCACCGTACGAGAGCTCGACGCCGGGTTCCCGCTGTCGACCGCGCAGATCGGCGAGCTGGTGGCGCTCGGTGTCGCGGCGGAGCGTGCGATCGGCGCCGCGGAGCCCGGAGCCGACGTCGAGTGGGTGGCCGCCGATCGCCTGTGGCTGGTGCAGGCGCGGCCGCGCACCGGCCGCCGCGCGCCGCAGCCGCTCGACCCGGTGGTCGCGGAGGCGATCGCCTTCTCGCGCGGCGATCCGCGCACCTGGCGGTGGGACGCGGCGCACAACCCGGATCCGCTGTCGCCGGCCCAGGCGGGCCTGGTCGAGCTGGTGTCCGATCTGGGCGCGGAGGAGATGCGCGTGGTGGCCGGTTACCTCTACACCGCGCCGCGCGAGCGCTCGGACGCCGCGCCGGCGATGGACGTCCTCGAGCTCTTCGCGGCGCGAGCCGCGCCGGCGATGGAGCGCGCGCTCGCACCGGTCGAGACCGGCGAGCCGCCCTCTCTCGCCGATGCGCTGGCCGCCTATCGCGCGGTGGTCGCGGTGTACGCCGGCGAGCTGGCGCCTGCGCTCCGCCGCGCGCGCCCTCACGGCGGCGCTGCAGGATCCAGCGCGGTCGCGCACGCGCTCGCCACCGGCGCACCGCTGCCGTTCGCGCCGGCCTGGGACATCGCTGCCCCTGGACTCGACGAGGATGCGGCGCTGATCGAACGCGCAAAGAGCCGCATTCCGCCGCGCGCGAACCGGTCCGCCGATCCGCTGGCGGACATCGCGGAGGCCGACGATCTGTACTTCTTCCGCGCCCAGCGCGCCGTCCGCCGCGCGCTCCTGGCGCTCGCCGCGCGCTGGCAGATTTCCGACCGCGACATCTTCTTCCTGCCGCTCGCGCTCGCGCGCGAGCACGCGGCGCGAGGCACGCGACCTTCCATCGCGCTCGCGAGCCGTGCGCGCGCCGAGCGAGAAATCGAGCGTGCTCGCGCCATGCCGCTCGCCTTCGCCGACGGCCGCCGCGCCGGCCCGGTCGATCTCCCGGTCAGCGCTCCGGATCTCTGGCGGGGCCGTTCCGCCAGCGCCGGCTGGGCGCGCGGGCCGGTCGCGATCGTCGGCGATCTCGGCCATCTCGAGGGCGATCCGCGCGGCTCTGTGGTCGCGGCACCGTCGGTGACGCCGGCAGCGCTGGTGCAGCTCGCGGGCGCGGTCGCGCTGGTCTGCGAGCAAGGCGGCATACTTGGCCACGCCGCGGCGCTCGCGCGCGAGCTCGCGCTGCCGTGCGTCGTCGGCTGCGCCGGCATCACGCGAGAGCTGAGGCCGGGCGACGAGTTGCTGGTCGACGGCGAGGCGGGACTGGTCGTGCGGCTCGGAGCCGAAGCCAGGGGCGACGACTAGTTCTCGTCGTCGTAGCCGGCCGGCATCGGCTCGTCGTCGTCGTCGTCGTCATCATCGGCATGGACCGGAAGCTCCTTGCCGAGGAAGGCGGCGTTGACGCGCTCGCGCAGGTCCTTGCCGACCTTGAAGAATGGGAGCTTCTTCGGCGCGACATGCACCGTCTCGCCGGTGCGCGGGTTGCGACCTTCGTACGCCTTGTATTCGCGGACCGTGAAACTACCAAACCCGCGGATTTCAATGCCCTCGCCTTCTTGGAGAGCCTTCACCATCGAGTCGAACACACAGTTGACGATCTGCTCGGCTTTCCCGTTGGGCAGCTTGAGCTTCTCGGAGATTCGCTCGATGAGCTCGGACTTCGTCACGGTTCCGTGCATGGCGCTCTTCCCGTAAGTTATGGAAACTATGCCTGAGCTCATGTTGCCAGCGCAAGATGTAAGTGCTCAGAAGCTCTAGGGCCCTGCTGCCACCGCGGGGAGCGGACGCTCGCCATCACGGCTGAACGCCTTGTAACCATCGGGAAATGTGAAGATCTGGCAGGAGTGGCGCGCATAGAAGTCCACCAGGTCGCGCCAGGTGGTTTTCCCGCTGCGGAACGCCTCCTCGAGGGTCGCAGACTGAAACACACGGCACAGCGGACGGCCCGCGATCGGGCGATGACCGCGCGACGACAGGAGGTCGAGCCCGAGCGCCGACGGCGGAAGAGAGCTCAGATAGTAGTAGGAAAGCTTGGGCAGGACCGCCGTGTCCACCCGCGTGATGAACAGGCGATAGCCGTTCCGGTAGATGCACTCGCTTCGCCGGATCTTCTCACCGGGGGCGAGCGCGATGGCGTTGTGCGCGATGTCGAGCTTCTCGTGACACTCGCGGGTCCCCTGGCTGGGACGCGAGACAACGCGATACGCGAGATAGGTGTCCGAGGTGTTCTGGATGGTGAGAACCATCTGGCGGCGCGGGGTGCCTTCGATGTCCGAGACCGCGAGCGAGAGCTTGAGCCCGAGCACCTCGGCCGAGGTCTGCTTGCCGTGCGGCGACAGCGCGATCGACTTGTCGTGCGACTCGAAGGCCAGGGCGCGCGACATGTCGGCGGGAGTGGCCGGCGGATCGATGCGCAGCGCGCGTGAATCCACCGCGAGGTGCTGGGCATAGACACCGGGATCGGCCTCGACCGTGGCAGTCACCTTGCCAACCGCCAGCGGTTTCGGACGAGGACGCCGCGGAATCGCCGGGAGCTCGACCGAACCGCAGAAGCTGAGGCGCGCGATGGCACCTGCGAGAGCGACGGCGGCGACCAGCACGGCGACGCGGAACCCAGAGTCGTTCACACGCGCTCCTCTGTAGCGTCGGTTGGCCCCCTCACCGATGGGCACGATAGCACCGCCGCGTCGAGGATTGAATTCCGCGGCGAGTTCTCGGGTCCTACATGCTCGCGGCCGGGCGACGCCGTTTTGCCGGGCACAAACTTGCGGCCGGGTGTTAGTCTGGATCCGGTTCCGTCCGTCGGGCTCACTGGGTGAACCGCTTGCTCTTGCTACGCCGAACCGTCGAGGCCGGTCATGGGGATAGCCGGCTGCGCGGGAAAGTTGCATCCAGCCTGCTGGTTGCCGCCCTCGCACTGGTGCTGGGAGGTTCCAGCGCGCACGCGGACAAGATCGGCGACCTGGCGCTCGCCCTCACGACCGGCAAGACCGAGAAGACGCGTATCTCGGCCGCAGTGTCGCTCGGCCGGCTGAAGGACGCGCGCGCGGTGAAGCCGCTCGTCCGCGCGCTGTCGGACGACAGCAACGTGGTGCGGGCGCTCGCGGCGACCGCGCTCGGCCATATCGGCGACCAGGCGGCGCTCCCTGCGCTGCAGCGGACGACCCAGGACAGCGACCAGACGGTGCGGCGACGCGCGGTCGATGCGATCGCGCTCATCCGCAGCAGCGCTTCATCGAGCGGGTCGATCGCGGCGCGATCGCTGGCGACCGTGCCGGCGCGCGGCGCGGGCAAGCTCGCCAACTACGCCATCGCACCCCGCGAGGAGCGGCCGACGCCGCAGGTGTTCGTCGTCCTGAAGACGACCCAGGACAAGTCGATGGGCACCGCGAAGCTCAGGCAGGCGCGCGCGACCCAGATGCGCTCGATCATCCTGGACCAGCTCAAGCGCGACCAGACGGTCACGCTCATCTCCTCGGTCGCGCCCGAGGTAGGCGTCGATCCGTACGCGATGGACGTCACGATCATGAAACTCGAGCGCGCCGAGCGCGGGCCGTACGTCGAGGTCGAGTGCGAGATCCGGGTCGCGATCTCGGATCGGCGCGGCCGCATGCTGTCGTTCTTGACCGGCGGCGCCAAGGTGCAGGTGCCGCGCAGCAGCTTCCGCGTCCAGTACGAACCGCAGCTCAAGCGCGAGGCGCTCGAGAACGCGGTGCGGAGCGTTCACGGCGACGTGGTGAAGTACCTGCGCAACCGGCCGAGCTAGGCCCGGGCGAAGACCGCGAGCAGGAGCACCACCACCGCGAACACGTAGGCGCTCACGACGAGCGCCGAGGCGCGCGCCATGCCGCGGCGTGGCGGCGAACCGTCGGACGGAAAGGCCGACGGCCCGACCTGATCGGCGACCGGTCGGCGGGCGCGGATCACACGGACGGGAGCGGCGAGCGGGAACGTGCCGACCGCACAGGCGGGACACTCCAGCTCGGCGAGGTGGACTTCCGCGCACTTGCGACAGATCGAGTAGACCCTCATGGTGGCGGCCTCGAGTTGAACGCACGACGCGGCACGACGATTTCGACAGCGAGCGCCTGCCGGCGGTTCTGGCGAACTGCTTACAGGGCCGCCAGGTGCTCGACGGCGGGCAGTACGTTCGCGATGTCGCGCTCGAGAAGCGGCGCGGGAGGAGTGAACCAGCCGTAGGGCAGGAACCATGTGGGCGGCTCTCGCAGGCGCGGACCTGCGCCGATCTCGACGAGGAACGCCAGCGCTCCGTGCCGCTCGTAGAAGTGATCGATCTCGGCGCCGCGGGCCTGGAACAGGCGCGAGCGGCGGGCCAGCTGGAGGACGCGGTACGGGCGGTGCGGCTGCGCGGCCGCCATCCCGGTCGCGATCTGGAGCAGGCGATCGTGATCACGAGGCGGGCGCCGGCTGCCGGCGTACGGAGTGAAGATCCACTCGCCGAAGGCGTGCAGGGAGACGGCGTAGGTCGGGCGCTCGCGGGCGAGAAGCTCGTCGATCGCGCGCGTCTCCGGCTCGGACAGCGGCCCGTCGCCGGGCGAGAAGACGCGGCCGAGGAGGCGGTTCAGGTAGTAGCGGTCGTCCCAGAAGGTTGCGAAGTTGCGGTTGAGATCGACGCCGCGCGCGTTGGCGCGCCGGAATCGGCGAGCGCCGCCGGTGAGATCCGATTCGACCTGGCGGAAGCCGTCCGGGTTCGCCATCGGCACGACGACCAGGCGGTGCGAGCGCCAGGGCGATGCAGCGGTGGCCGCGCGCTCGAGGAGGGCGACCGCGGTCGCGACACCGACGTGCTCCATCGCGTGGATGCCGCCGACCACGAAGGTCGTGGCGGTCCGCGCCGTCGCCGGTTCGACCGCGAACGCCCAGAGCGGCTCACCCGAGCAGCTGGTGCCGATGCGCAGCGAGGTAACGCGGGGAGCGAGCAGGGCGAGCGCGCGCCAGGTCGCCGCGTAGGTTCGGTACGGGGCGCGGACGGCGTCCGCGGCGGCCGGCTCGCCGAGCGCGCCGGCCCACTCCGCGAGCGCGCTTCCACCCGCCATCCCGCGAGTATACTGCCCGGCGTTGCGGCTCCCGGTCGTCGTCGCGGTGGTTCTCGCGCTCCTCGGCGGACCTGCCGCTGCGCAGGATGGCGCCCGCCGCGACGAACAGCCGGCGCCGCCTCCCGCGAAGAAGCCGGTCCTCACGCGACCGCCCGAGCTCGTGCAGGGCGCAGCACCGGAATATCCCGCGGCGGCGGCGGCCGCCGGACTCGCGGCCGCCGTCAAGGTGCGCCTGACGATCGACGCGAACGGAGCCGTGACCGACGCCGTGGTGGTCGCACCGGTCGGCAACGGCTTCGACGAGGCCGCGGTCGCGGCCGCACGCCAGTACCGCTTCCGGCCCGCCGAGTGGGACGGCGTCCCGGGACCGATCACGGTCGAGACCACCATCCACTTCGAGCTCGAGAAGGTCGAAGTGCCGGAGGAGAAGGCGCCGCCGCCTGCGGCGCGCCCGTCGGCGCCCGGGCACGCCGGCGATGCGAAGAAGCCGGTCACCATCGAAGGGCGCGCCCTCGAGCGCGGCGTCAGGCGGCGGCTGCCCGGTGTCATCGTGTCGGTCAGCGAGCTCGGCCTCGACGCGGTGACCGACGAGGAGGGGCGCTTCTACTTCCACGGCGTGCCGCCCGGCAAGTACACGCTGGTGGCGGTGGACGAGAAGTTCGATCGCTTCAAGCGCTCGCTCGAGCTCGGGGCGCGCGAGAAGATCGACGTCACGCTCTACATGCGACCGATCGGCGGCAACCCGTACGAGACGGTGGTCGAGGGGGAGCGCGAGGTGCTGGAGGTGACGCGGCGGACGCTGGATCGCCGGCAGATGACCACGGTGCCGGGCACCTTCGGCGATCCCATCCGCGTCATCCAGACCTTGCCGGGGGTGGCGCGCACTCCGTTCGGCGGCGGCTTCCTGCTCATCCGCGGCTCCAACCCGGACGACAGCGGTGTCTTCATCGATGGCCACCGGGTTCCGCTCCTGTTCCACTTCCTCGGCGGACCCTCCATCCTGAATCCAGAGTTCCTCGAGCGGATCGACCTCTATCCGGGAGGCTTTCCGGCGCGCTTCGGGCGCGCGCACGGCGGCATCGTCTCCGTCGAGACCAGGTCCGCCAAGAGCGACGGCGTCCACGGGTCGGCCGACGTCGATCTACTCGACTCGGGCGCGTACCTCCGGTTTCCGGTCGGCGACCACGGCGCCTTCGCGATCGCGGGGAGGCGGTCGTACATCGACCAGCTCTTGCCCTTCGTGCTGCCGGACGAGAAGCCGGGGCAGACGCTCATCGTGGTGCCGATCTACTACGACTATCAGGCGCGCTTCGACTGGGACGCGGGGCGCGAGG
>Ga0075425_100006428_pt1 | contig 12308 bp, 13 predicted proteins | sample SoiMethybrSBSTD4_FD_75300 | JGI IMG/M metagenome (GOLD analysis project Ga0075425, IMG submission 75300) | Bulk soil microbial communities from a Populus tree surrounding site in Tennessee, USA - Soil MetaG P. TD hybrid SBSTD4 | ecosystem: Environmental > Terrestrial > Soil > Tree plantation...
GCGTCAAGGAGAACGCGATTGTCATAGCCATGCGCATTGCCCTGCACGAGCAAGCCGCGGGCAAAGCCAAGATGATCGAGCAGCGCGATATAGGCTTCGACGGGCGCATCCGGCGGCGTGTAGCCCCGGCCCGGCGCGAAGGGGAATTTGCTCACCGGACCAAAGATATGCGCATGCGCGTCCCATGCATCCGCCGGAAGGTTTTCGCGCGGCACCTTGGGATGTGTTATCGGGCCAGCGATGCGCGGCGGTTCCCTTTGAATATCCATGCGTTCGGCTCCGATTCGACGAAACCCCGGCAGACCACGCTCCTTGAGTGTCCGAATAGTGTATATTCGGGAGCCGGATCGACAGGGCTCGCTGCCTTCGCGGGGACCGACACCTCTTTGAGGCCTGCCAGAGTCGTTGCGTCCGCTACAGTGCGGACCACCTGAGCTGAAAACTCAGCCGAGTCGGATGTTTGCTTCCTTGACCACCTGGCTCCACAAAGCCATTTGCTCCTGCACGAAGGCCCGAAATTCCTTTGGCGTTGTGGTGCGGATATCAATATTGAGCTGCTCGAAGCGGCTGATGACATTAGGATCACGCAGCGCGGCATTAAGCCCGCGATTGAGCGCCTGCACGATCTCGCCGGGCGTGCCCCGCGGCACAAAAACGCCGTTCCACTCGTAAGCTTCAAAGCCGGGCAGCGTTTCCGATACAGGAGGAATGTCAGGCAGACTGGTGAGTTTGCCCTTTCCCGTATGCGCTATGGCTTTGACCTTGCCGCCCTGAATAAGCCCCACCACGGATGAACCGTTGGCGAAAAAGAATTTCACTTGCCCTGACATCACGTCATTGAGCGCGAGGCCGCCGCCGCGATAGGGCACGTGACTGATCTTGATGCTGGTCCGGTGTCGGAACATTTCCAGTGATAGGTGCTGCAGCGTGCCGTTTCCAGACGATGCCATGTCAATGCCGTCCGGCGCTGCCTTGGCAAGCGCAATCACGTCGGCAACCGTCTTCACTGGGACGGTCGGCGTAACAACGAGAATATTTGGAACCAGTGATACGAGGGCGACCGGCTCGAAGTCGTTGTTGTAGTCGAACGGCAAGTTGGAATAGAGCGACGAATTTACCGAGAAGGCCGTCGCGTCATGCAAGACGGTGTATCCGTCAGGATCGGCCTTCGCGACCACCGCCTCGCCGATCGTGCCGCCAGCTCCACCGCGATTTTCGATGACGAATTGTTGGCCGAGCATCTCCCCGAGTTTGCCGAAGATAATGCGCGCCGTGGTGTCGGCCCCGCCGGCAGGTGGATAGGGCACCATGACGCGCACGGGCCGATTGGGCCAGACGGCTTGCGCGCCGGCCGAATGCGCAAACGGCGCAGTTCCCAATGCTGCAAGCAACAGGCGCCGCGTGAGACTAGTTTCCGCCATCCCTTCCTCCCGTTTTTCTTAAGTCCAATCTAGCACTGCGAAGTCAAGCGAAGGTATCGCCCTTTCCTCGCCCGCGGACTCGCCCCATATTCGGACCAATGGCGAAATCCCCCGACAAGCCCAGAAATTTGCGGAAAAAGGATCCCGCGCGGCCAACGCGCGCCAAGGCCGCGCGGCCGGATGAGCCGGCGACCCCGGACGAGCTTGCAGACGTGCTCAATCCCGGCATCAGCCGCGGCACAGCCGGCAGGGGTTCCGGCACGGGATTACAGCCGCCGCCTGACAATTCGTGGGATCGCCGTCGCGATTTTTCCGAGGCGCACAGGGCGCGCAAATCGACGCCCCGGGAATTCAACGACTCCCAGCAGCGCGATTACGCGGCTTCTCCGATCACGGGCCTTGATCCGCAGCTGGCGAACGAGCTAGGCCTTGGCGACGAGGAAGCAGGCCTCCCGCCCCCTCTGAAAAAAGACGATCCGAAATATCGTCTCCCCCGGGCCGATCTGCCCACGCAGCCTGGCGGTTTTGCCGGCATTGCCAGCCAGCAGTCACTTGAACGGCTATTGCGCGAAGGGCGACCTGAATTCACCACAACGCCCTGGACCCCCCATCGCCCGCCGCGCCCAGAGAAATCCGAGGGCGGCAAGAAGTTTGTCATCGCTTCGGACTTTGACCCGAAGGGCGACCAACCGCAGGCGATCGAGGAATTGGTGGAGGGCGTCAAGCGCGATGATCGCACGCAGGTGCTTCTTGGTGTTACCGGTTCGGGCAAGACCTTCACGATGGCTAAGGTGATCGAGGCGACCCAGCGCCCCGCCCTTATTCTTGCGCCCAACAAAACGCTGGCGGCGCAGCTTTATGGCGAGTTCAAGTCCTTCTTCCCTGACAACGCCGTCGAGTATTTCGTTTCCTACTACGATTACTACCAACCCGAAGCCTATGTTCCGCGCACCGATACCTACATCGAAAAGGAATCCACCATCAACGAGCAGATCGACCGTATGCGCCACTCTGCGACGCGCGCGCTGCTCGAGCGCGACGACGTGGTGATCGTTGCCTCGGTATCCTGCATCTACGGCATCGGTTCGGTGGAAACCTATTCGGCAATGACGTTCACGCTGAAGCAGGGCGGCAAGATCGATCAGCGCCAGCTCCTCGCCGATCTGGTCGCGCTGCAATACAAGCGCACGCAAGGCGATTTCTATCGCGGCTCGTTCCGCGTGCGCGGCGACACGGTCGATATTTTCCCGGCGCACTACGAGGATCGCGCCTGGCGAATTCACCTCTTCGGCGACGAAATCGAGAAGATCGAGGAGATGGACCCCCTCACCGGTCAGAAGACCGACGAGCTCGACTTCGTGAAAATCTACGCCAATTCTCACTACGTGACGCCGCGGCCCACGTTGCTGCAGGCGATTGGCGGCATCAAGCAGGAATTGCGTCAGCGCCTGGACCAGCTCAATGCCGCGGGCCGCCTTCTGGAGGCGCAACGGCTCGAGCAACGCACGACCTTCGATCTGGAAATGATGGAGGCAACTGGCAGCTGCGCAGGCATCGAGAACTATTCGCGCTACCTCACCGGCCGCAAGCCGGGCGAGCCGCCGCCGACATTGTTCGAGTATGTACCCGACAACGCGCTCGTCTTCGTCGACGAAGGCCACGTCACGATTCCGCAGCTGGGCGGCATGTATCGCGGCGACTTCCGCCGCAAGGCAACGCTTGCCGAATACGGCTTCCGGCTGCCGTCATGCATGGACAACCGTCCGTTGCGCTTCGAGGAATGGGACGCCATGCGTCCGCAGACGCTCGCCGTTTCGGCGACACCTGGCCCTTGGGAGATTGAAGAATCGCGCGGCGTCTTTGTCGAACAGGTGATCCGACCCACCGGGCTGATCGATCCTCCCGTCGAAGTACGGCCGGCACGCACGCAGGTGGACGATCTCGTCGGCGAGGTACGGCAGGCCGCCGCCAAGGGATTCCGCTCGCTGGTCACCGTGCTGACCAAACGCATGGCCGAGGATCTGACCGAATATCTGCATGAACAAGGAATCCGCGTGCGCTACATGCACAGCGATATCGACACGCTGGAGCGCATCGAGATCATCCGGGACCTGCGGCTCGGCGCATTCGATGCGCTGGTCGGCATCAACCTGCTGCGCGAAGGCCTCGATATTCCCGAATGTGCGCTGGTTGCTATTCTCGACGCGGACAAGGAGGGATTTCTTCGCAGCGAGACCAGCCTGATCCAGACCATCGGCCGCGCTGCGCGCAACGTTGATGGCAAGGTTGTGCTTTATGCCGACACGGTCACGGGTTCAATGCAGCGTGCGATCGAGGAGACCAATCGGCGACGCGAAAAGCAGCAAACCTACAACGCGGAAAATGGGATCACACCGGAGAGCGTGCGCAAGGGCATCGCCGACATTCTCGACAGCGTGTACGAGCGCGACCACGTGCTCATTGCCACCGGGCCCGCTGGCTCCGGCGAATTCGCCGCGGCCGCCACCATCGGTCATAATCTCGAGGCGGTGATCGCCGACCTAGAGACGCGCATGCGCGAAGCCGCGGCCGATCTCGACTTCGAGCAGGCTGCGCGGCTGCGTGACGAAATCAAGCGCCTGCGCGCGACCGAACTGGCGGTGTTGGATAATCCAGCGGCGCGCGACGTGATGGTGGCGCAGACGAAGGGCTTGAGCCGGCCGCACAAGCCGCACCTCGACGAAATGGGCATTGCTTTGTCCCACGAGGTGAAGCCATCGCGACCGGATTCTCCGCGCTCGAAGCTTGGAAGGCCGGGAATGCGCGGCGGCTTCCGCAGCAACAAGCGTCGTTAAAGTCCGACGGCATGAAGTCGCGTTGCCGCGGCGAAGGCCGTGTTGCGCCTGGTAGAAGTGTCAACGATGATGCCGCCGCGCGAACGCATACGCGGATGGATGATCATCCCAGGGTAATGATAGACGTAGCCGTCCCAGGCATGATGACGCGTCAGACGGATTCGCCTTCGCCTTCCAGGACGGCATACTGCACCATGTCCGAGACGCGCTGCCAGCCGGAGCCGTTGAAGCCAGCGACCACGTTGATGCGCACGATCTGAACCAGACTGTCCTTGAGCTTCATCGTGTCCACAGTCTCGTTGCGCACATAGGCAACCGCGGCAATGCCACATGCTCGGGCATCGCGCGCACTAATATTGACTGTGCGTATCGCCTGCTCGGGTTTGGCGCCGGAGCTCCGGAGCTTCACGAATTGTTGCGCCTGTTGCGACGTGTTGCAAATGATGCCGACGCCAACCGCGGCATCGCCGTTTGCAGGCGGTTGGGTCTGGTCGTTCGCCTGGGCAATGCCGCAAGCAAATGCAGCCGCCAAGGCGGCTGTCAAAAAGGCACGCATGATTGTTGCCTCCAGGACTGGTTCCGCAATTGTTGAGGGATTAACGTTGCCGCGCGCGCGAGAGTTCGCGCTCGCCACGCAATTGTGAAGGACTGTTGTTAAAAGCATTGCGAAGGCGGATGTTTTCAGGCAGATAGCCGGCCGCCTCTTCCATTCGCCAATTTCTGATGTCCGGAATGCCTCTATGAAGTCTGTAATGTTTGGTGTCAGACTCTCCACCTCACGCCTGGTCCCGATCGTTGCCTGCGCATTCATGCTCGCGGGTTGCGAAACTGACGGCATTGGTCCGACGGCTGCCGACGGCCCTCGCGCGACCGTTTCGTCGAGCCGACCGGACGCCGATACCACAACAGCCCATGTCTCACGCCCAGGGGAACCTGCTCAGGACGCGGAGCCGATGACGCGCACGCGGGCGGCGCGGGAATGCTGGATGCGTACCGAAAAGAGCAGCGCTCGCGACAACCTCGATAAGCGCGCCGAACTCGTAAACAAATGCATTGATGAAAAGATGAGGACGACGGGGGCGGCGCCGCCTAAGACCTGAGGCCAGTTCCCGGACCCGGCGCCATCCTCTTGCGCCAATCGATACGCTGGCTAGCATTCGCCATCGCTCCACGTCAGGGAGGTGATTATGGCAAAAGGTCAGATGCGTTCGACAAAGGAAAAGAAGAAACCCAAGGCCGACAAGGAACGGCCCAAGCAGCTCTCAGCCTACAAGCTGGCCCAGATGCAGGGTTCTTCCAGCAGCCCATACAATCCTCCGCCCGGCAAGAAGCCCTGAATATTAACGTCGTCCTGTCGTCCCTACCTTCGAGTCTTGCGGCAGCTCCTTGGCCTGTTTGGCCATTTCCAGGCAGGTCAGCAATTCGACGTAGCTCGGTGCCCGATCAAGCGCGGCAAACCCCGCGCACTGGCTGCGCTGCGCAGCGCTGTATTGTTGATGCGCGGGTCGATCCCTTCAACGAGCAGGGCAAACCACGCTCAAGCAATCGATTCCTTGGCGACTGTTTCGCGGTCACCTTGCAAAATACCTATTCGGTCACCGAAACGCTCGGCCCGCCGGCTATGGGGCCGACCGACATGCCATTGGTGACATTGCCTTCGGCCTCTGCGCCAACATCCGGCCAGGTGTTCGGCAACGAACGGTCGGTCAAGTTCAACATCCTTCCGACCGGGACAACGCTCGGCGCGGGAGCGACGAGCGTCAGCAACGACTCGATCACGATACGTTCAGCGCCGAGCAGAAGCTCTATGGTCCCCTCCAGGTTACCACCGCAGTGACCGATTTCGGCCAAACTACCAGCAGCAAGAGCATCAGCGCGGGTTTAAGGTGCACTGGTAGGGGAAACGGCGAGGAAGCCGCCGAAAAGACGTGAATAAGTCGGTGGCCGCCGTTTGCTGCCGGCAGGGTTCCTTGCTCTGCCCCACGGCCGCCCAAGTCGCATGCGGCAATCCGTCTGCAACTGGGGACCCCGCGCAAAATGCTTTGCGCCTTGTAGGAGTTGACCATGACGGCCATCAAACCCGAGCGGCTCGGTGCAGTACCGGAAAAACCCGGTCCGGAAATATATGCACCGAACCGGAAATCACCCGAACGGACCAACGAGATCGATCAGGACGCGGCAGCGGCTTTCGAGGGTGAGATCCGCGAATTCGTCCGCCGCGACGTTGCGTTTTTGCGTCGCCAACGTTCGGACGGAGACGCGCCCTCCGAACCCGTTGCGGAGAATCTGAATGGGTTAATCCGTCGTGTTTCCGGCGCCTCGGTAGACGAGATTGATCGGGTCATTCTCGAACTCCAAGGGGTGAGGGAAATGTTGCGCGGCGAAGGCGAGCGCGTGGGACGCGAGATCGCCGGCTATGCGAGTCTGAGTCATGCGGCGATGACTGCCATGAAAGTCATCGCCGACAGCCTCACGAACTGGAAAAATCCGCCGAACAAAACCGACGACTAACGGTCGGTAGACGTTGCCCGTCAAGAAAGCCATCGCAGCAAGCTTGCGATGGCTTTCTTGCTTTTAGGACGTAATTTGATCGACCACCGTCCGGGTGGAAGGTTCGACCAGAAGCACTTTATTGTTTGCTTTGACATACTGCAGTTTGCCTAACCCTTCGATGTTGCGGACGCTGTCAGGCAGCGGACGCATGCCGTTGAGTGCCTGGTCGGTGGACAGTTCGCTCGCCGGCTTTAGCGCGTCGGCGCCAGCCACGGGCTGCGATTGATCTGCCATCACCGCATCATAGACCTGCTTTCGCTGCTGATCGGTCAACGGTAACGGCCACGCCATGATCGGTACTCGATCGAGTATGTCATTGCGTTTTGAGAATTTCGCAGGAATGGTCTCACCGAACGATCCGATCGGCCCGGACGGTGCTGGTTCGGCGCTCGCAGTCGAGCCTGGCCCCGGTGAAGCAGGTTGTGCGTCCGCTTTTCCGCCTCCAGGAGTGGGCACAGTACCTGAAGTCGTGAGGCCTTGCGGGCCGCCAACAGCATTCTTTGATTCCTGGTTTGCGCTTGGACCACCGAAGGTCTGTGCGTCCGGACGTGACACATTCGGCACATTACCGACTGACGGCTGCTTCGAGATAGGAGTCAGCAATGCCCGGCGCGCTTCGTCGGGCGTGGGGATATCGGTGACCTTACTCGACTCGAACGGCAACGGCTCTGTCGCACCTGGATTGATCTGGCCGGTATCAGCTTTGAAACCTGGATCGGTCGGGACAGTCGCGCTCTCCTCGGCACCAGCGAAGCAATTTAGAGTCGGTACCGCGATAACGGCAGCCACCGCTGCTGCTAACTTGATTTGATGCATTTTCATGGAAAGCCTCCAATCGGGCTATCCACAACAACGAATGAGAGGCGGCAGCGGTTTCATGCGGCCGGTGACGGACAGCCAACACAAACCGTTCCGCGGCCAAGGACCGCGACTCGAGGCTCAAAAAGCGGTGTTTAGGTCAGTTGGCCGTGGCAACCTTGGTCTTGGCTGCCTTGCGCGGCAGAGGATAGTCGGCGCTGTCATACAGCTGCCGGATACCGTTTCCGTCGAAACGTTTCTCTTCAACTTCCAGATAAGCGCCCAAAAGCAATTCCGGCGGCAATTCCTCTATGGCGAAGCGAATTGCTTCAGCGGCGGTCGGAAATCGCTTGTAGCCGATGGGACGGCGCGACTTGCGACTGCGGCTAGGAAAGAGTTCGGACGGGGCGCGGTAGTTGATCATCGACATAATCAAAGACTCCTCGATGCCTAATATGGCCCTTACGAGGCCGAAAATCCAGCACCAGCTGTCACCGCATACCAGCCCGACCGCAGGGTAAACATTGAATGGGCAAAAAAAGTGGCCCGGCGCGCTGGCGCCGGGCCAAATCCGACGAAAGTGGCATGTTTAGTCGATCACTTCGGCAACAACTTCGCTGGTGGCAGGATCGATCAGAACAACACGGTTATTTACCACCATGTATTTGTAGGTCTGGATTGCCGGCACCTCGAGCGCAACTTCTTGCGGCACTGAATAGAGCTGCACGCTTGGCGGCACGCGGGTGCCGACGCGGTATTCGACTGTAGGCGGAGCTGGCACCACACGCTCGCGAACGATCGTGCGGTAGATCGTTTGTCGCTGAACGGGCGTGAGCTGCACCGGCCCTGTCACGACAGCGCGCGACTCCACCGGCTCACGCGTGATCACTGTGGTTTGCGCGCCGGCAGAACCAGCCCCGGCAAGCAGCGCAGCAAGAAGCGCCGCATGGCGAAAATGTGTCATAAGTTCCTCCTCTCCACTTGCGTGCAAACCGTGCCAACGCCGGGTGGACCGGAGGGTTCCTGCTCGCATTCCGGCAGCTTCGCGAATTTCGTCACTGTATGTGAGGCGGCTCGCTCATCAGTTTCAATTTTGCCTGCAGCATCGCAATACGCTCCTCTGCCTCGGCTTTGGTCAAACTCGGGCTAAAGGCCTCGGGCTCATAGGCATCGAAAGCAAGTTGTCGAAGCAAATTTGCCTGATCAGCACTCATAAGCGTGATGGCGTTCGAACGTTTTGGCATGTCAGCACAATCGCGCGGACCGCGATCCGTTCCCTCTGCCAATGCGACAACGAATTGCTCTTTCGCTCCTATGACGCAATGACGCTCAAGCGCTCAGATTATGACGGCCTTGCCATCAGCGCCGGACGCAACGCCAGCGTAATGGGCAATGTGGCAAGCACGAGGGCGGCTACGGCCATAAGCGCTATCGGAATCCCTACCACGTCGCCGAGCAAACCATAAAATGCCGGCGATACAGCACCCGCGCCGATCGTGCCGGTGTAGAAGATGCTGAACGCGCGCTGACGCCAGGCCGGCTCCACGAGGTCGGGTACCGAGCCATACAATACCGACGATGTCCCATTCACGGCCACTCCGACGATCGGCAAGACCACAAGTGCTGCTTCAAGAGGAAGCGGGAGAAGCGCGACAATCCCCACAGCCGTCACGGTCTCGGTCAACCATACCGTCGCTATCGTCCCGATGCGCGCACCAATAAACGCGCAAACCAGCTTTCCCGCCGCGCCGCCTGCAAAGACCAGCGTCAGAGCTACGCCGACGGTTTGGATGCTTGCGCCCTTCGCGGTAAGCACAAACGGGAGGAAAGTGAGGAAGGCCATCCGGGTGGCACTATCGATAACGCCTACCGATAGGAGGAGCGGAAACGCATAGGCTCGCGCGGCACCTTGGGCGGGTCCGGGATCGGCGTTTTTGAGCGACTTCGATGGTTCGTCGCGGAACCGGGGCATCGCGAAAAAAATCGCTACTGCCGCAATCGATCCGAGTCCTCCAAGCAAGATCAACGCTTCCCGCCAAGGCATTGCGACCAACAGCAACGCTGCGGTCGCGGGCACGGTCATCTTTCCAATGTCCCCGGCGAAGTTGTAGGTCCCGAGTGCCCGCAGCGAGCGCTTGCCCGCAAACGCATGAGCAATCAGGGACGACGCCAAGGGATGCTGGGTGCTGGCGCCCAGACCACCAATGAATAATGCAGCGACTAGAAAAGACAGACTGTTGCTGAACCCGACCAAGACGTACCCGAGACCGGCAAGCGCTGTGCCGAGCGCAAGGACAGCGGTCGCACCGAACCGCTCGGCCAATAATCCTGCCGGAATTTGGAAGCCGGCGAGAGCCCCGGAAAAAACTGTCTTCATGGCCCCAAGCACTGCGAAGCCAAGGCCAAATTCGCCCTGCCAGATCGGCAGCATGACGTAGACGAGGTCGGTATAGCCGTCGTGCAACGCATGTGCGCCACAGGCAACGCCAAGCGCGCGCCTCTCCGCGCCTTTGGCAGAGTCCGGCTTAGGCTCCGTCGCTTCGCCCGCGGTGACGGTCATGTGCGTAGCCTATCAGAAAGACCCTGCTCAGGTTGCAAAGCGGAAGTACATCACGTCACCATCCGCAACGACGTAGTCCTTGCCCTCGAGCCGCATTTTGCCGGCCTCGCGCGCGCCAGCCTCACCGTCGTGCGCGATGTAGTCGTCATAGGCGATGGTTTCGGATCGGATGAAGCCCCGCTCGAAATCGGTGTGGATCACGCCGGCAGCCTGCGGCGCCTTGGTGCCCTTGGTGATGGTCCACGCTCTCGTCTCCTTTGGGCCCACCGTGAAGAACGTAACCAGATGCAGCAACGCATAGCCTGCGCGGATGAGGCGATCGAGACCGGTTTCCTCTAAACCGACAGCTGTCAGAAATTCTGCACGCTCGGCCGGCCGCAAAGTGGCGATTTCCGATTCAATCTTCGCGGAGATCACAACAGCGACCGCACCCTCTTCCTTGGCCCTTTGCTCGACTTTCTGGGAATAGTCGTTGCCTGTCGCAGCCGCAGCCTCGTCGACGTTGCAGGCATAGAGCACGGGCGCGGAGGTCAGCAGGCCGAGAGAGTGAAACAGCTTTTCCTCTTCCGGCTTTCGCTCAACCATGCGCGCGGGCTTTCCCTCGTGCAGCGGGATCAGCGAACGGTTCACGAGGTCGAGCGTCTCCTTGGCCAGCTTGGCATCCTCGCCGTTGCCCTTGGCCTTTTTCTCCAGGTTGCCGATGCGCTTTTCCAGGCTGTCCAGATCGGCCAGCATCAACTCGGTTTCGATGGTTTCGATGTCGGCGATCGGGTCAATCTTGCCTTCCACGTGCATCACGTCGCTGTCTTCAAAGCACCGTACGACATGCACGATGGCATCCACTTCGCGTATGGTGGCAAGGAACTGATTTCCGAGCCCCTCTCCTTTGGAGGCACCCCGCACGAGCCCGGCAATATCGACGAACGCAATACGCGTCGGAACGATCTGTTCCGACTTCCCCAACAGAGCCAGCTTGTCCAGTCGCGAATCCGGCACGGCAATTTCGCCAATGTTCGGCTCGATGGTGCAAAACGGATAGTTAGCTGCCTGGGCGGCCGCTGTCTGTGTAAGAGCATTAAAAAGCGTCGACTTGCCGACATTCGGCAAACCGACGATGCCGCACTTAAATCCCATGGTCTGGTGGTCTCTTTACATTGCTATTTGGTGGGAGGCGGCTCGTCGTCTCTGCCGTTGAAGCCCTTTGCTTCCATGGCGAGATGGACCTTGTTCTGGAACGACGAGTCCTTGCCCTCGATAAGGAGAGGCGCATTGTCGGCAATCACATCGCAAAGGGCCTCGACCCACGCCCATTCGCTTTTTGCGAAATCTCCAAGCACGTGTGAGGGCACAAGCTCCTTGACGTCCGGTTTGCCGATGCCGATGCGCACGCGCTTGTAGTCGTTGCCAAGGTGGGCGCTGATCGAGCGCAGCCCGTTGTGGCCCGCATCGCTGCCGCCGACTTTCACTCTCACTTTTGCGGGCTGGAGGTCCACCTCGTCATGAAATACGGCGATGCCGGCGGGATCGAGCTTGTAGAAATGCATGGCTTCTACCACGGCCCGACCGGACTCGTTCATATACGTGCCGGGCAGCAACAAGAGCGTTCGCTCGTTCGCGATATTTCCCTCAACCGCAACACCTTGAAACCGCCGCCGCCATGGCGACAAGTTGTGGCGACGCGCGATCGCCTGAACGGCCATGAACCCGATATTATGGCGGTTGCTCGCGTGCTTGGGGCCGGGATTGCCGAGGCCGACGAAAAGCAGCATGGCTTCAACGGCCGTAAGACCGCCCTACCGCAATGTGCGTGGCGCCGACAAGGCGGCTTGGACGCCGCCTCACTTCTTCTCGGTCTTTGCAGGTGCGGCCGCGGCCGCCGGAGCAGCACCGGCGGCAGGTGCGGCACCAGGCGCAGCTGCCGGCGCGGCACCGGGGGCCGCACCTTCGGCAGCTGGCGCAACGCCGGCGGCGGCTGCAGCCGCGGCGGCAGCCGCAGCAGCGGCGGCGGCTTCGGCGGCAGCTTTCATTTCTTCCGCGTAGCCGGATGGCGGCACGACCGTGACCAGTGTCATGTCGGGGCGACCGATGACGCGAATGTTGGGCGGCAGCGCTATCTTGTTAAGATGCTTCGAGTAGTTGATG
>Ga0075425_100006429_pt1 | contig 12308 bp, 7 predicted proteins | sample SoiMethybrSBSTD4_FD_75300 | JGI IMG/M metagenome (GOLD analysis project Ga0075425, IMG submission 75300) | Bulk soil microbial communities from a Populus tree surrounding site in Tennessee, USA - Soil MetaG P. TD hybrid SBSTD4 | ecosystem: Environmental > Terrestrial > Soil > Tree plantation...
CTGGGTGAAGCGGGACGCGCCTACGTCGAGCGCGAGCACGAGGCGCACGTGATCGCCCGGCGCGTCCTGGACCTCTACCACGAGATCGGCGCCCGGTGAGCCTGCGCGAGTCGCTGCGGAAGCTCTCCGGCGAGTCGATGGTCTACGGCCTCGGCCAGGTCAGCGGCCGCGCGGTGAACCTGCTCCTGGTGCCCATCCTCACCCGCGTGCTCTTGCGGCAGCAGTTCGGCGTCTCCGAGCTCGTCACCGGCTACACCGCGAGCGTGCTCCTGGTGCTCGTCTTCGGCATGGACGCCGCACTGGCGCGCTTCTTCTACCAGCAGCCCGACCGCGCCGCGCGCGTGCGCATGACGTCGTCGTCGTTCGCGTTCCGGCTCGCGACCGGCGCCAGCGTGTCGCTGCTGCTGGCGCTCTTGGCGGGGCCGCTCGCGGTGGCGCTCACCGGCAGCGACGCCTACGGCAAGTACCTGCGGCTGGGCGCGCTCACGCTGCCGTTCACGCTCACCGTGCTGTGGTGCAACGACCTGCTCCGGGTGACGTTCCAGCCGTGGAAGTTCGTGGTGCTGAACGTCACCCAGACGGCGCTCGTGGGCGGCGTCACGCTCTACCTGGTGCTCGCGCGCGGCCTCGGCGTCGCCGGCGTGCTCTACGGCAAGCTCGCGGGCGACGCGCTCGCGGCGCTCCTGGGCGTGGTGCTCTGCCGCCACCACGTGCGCCCGCACTTCGACCGCGCCATCCTCGCCGGGATGCTCCGTTACGGGCTGCCGCTGGTCCCGGTGGCGTTCGCCTACGGCACGATCGGCTCGGTCGACCGCTGGTCGCTCCAGCGCTTCGCCTCGCTCGACGAGGTCGGCATCTACGCGGTGGCGCTCAAGTTCTTCGCCGTGGTCACGCTCGGCGTGTCCGCGTTCCAGCTCGCGTTCATGCCGTTCGCGTTCGCGCGCGCGCAGGACCCGGAGGCGCCTCGGCTCTACGCGCGCGTGCTCGGGCTCTACGTCGCGGTGGCGAGCGCGGGCGCTCTGCTCGTGGGGCTCGCGGCGCCGCTCGGCATCCGCCTGCTGGCCACCCCCGAGTACGCGGCTTCGGCGCGGCCGGCGCTGTGGCTGGGTTTTGCCGCGGTCGCGCAGGGTGCGTACTATGTCGCGGCTCTGGGCATCAACCTCTCGCTTCGCAACGCGTTGCTCGGTCTCTCGGTGGGCGGCGCCGCGGTGGTCGCCGCGGTGGCGAACCTGCTGCTCGTGCCGCGCCTCGGCGCGGAGGGAGCGGCGATGGCGACGTTCGCGGGCTACGTCACCTCCGCGACGCTCACCTACGTGATCGCGCAGCGCGTGCACCCGTTGCCGTTCCGCGGCGCGCGGCTCGCGGCGCTGTTCGCGGCGGCGGTGGCGCTCGGCGCGGTGACGGTGCGCCAGCCGGCCGCGGGGAGCGCGGCGGTGGCGCTGCGGGCGGCCGCGTGGGCGGCGTTCGCGCTGCTGGCGTGGAAGAGTGACGTGTGGAAGGACCGGGGCGCGATCCGGCACCGGTCGGCGACCGAACCGAAAGGCGGCTAGCACATGTGCGGCATCGCGGGGCTCTTCGATCGACACGGGCGCGCCGACCTGGGCCGGGCGCAGGCCATGGGCCACCTGCTGCGCGATCGCGGTCCCGACGACGAGGGCCTGGTGCTGATCGACACCGCGGGCGGGCAGACGTTCACGCACGGCGGCGCCGACACGCCGGCGGACGTGTTCCGCTCCGGCCTGCCGTGGGCGCCGGGTGTGGCGCGCGGAGTGCAGGCCACGGCGCGCTACGACCTGGCGCTCGTCCACCGCCGGCTCTCGATCGTCGACTTGAAGCCCACGGGTCACCAGCCCATGTGCGATCGCGAGCAGAAGCTGTGGATCGTCTACAACGGCGAGATCTACAACCACGTCGAGCTGCGCGAAGAGCTGGAGAAGGAAGGCGTCACGTTCGCGGGCGGCAGCGACACCGAGGTCATCCTCGCCGCGTACCGCGCCTGGGGCGAGCGCTGCCTCGAGCGGCTGAACGGCATGTTCGGCCTCGCCCTCTGGGATGCCGACCGGCGCCGGCTGTTCTGCGCGCGCGATCGCCTCGGCGTGAAGCCGTTCTACTTCCAGTTCGACGGCCGCGCGTTCGCGTTCGCGTCCGAGGCCCGTGCACTGGTGCTCACGCAGAAGCAGCGCATCCAGCCTCACCTGCCCGCGGTGCGCGATCTCTTGGCGCTCGACTGGGTGGACCACGAGTCGCGCACGTTCTTCGACGGCCTGCGCCAGCTGCCGCCCGGCCACTGGCTGTCGGTGGGCGAGGACGGCTTCCGCATCGAGCGCTGGTGGGGGCTGGACCCCGACGCGCGCGCGGTGGGCTCGAGCGCCGAGCTGACGGAGCAGTTCGCGGAGCTCTTCACCGACAGCGTGCGCCTGCGGCTCCGCGCCGACGTCGAGGTGGGCTCGTGCCTCTCGGGCGGGCTCGATTCGAGCGCGGTCGTCACCACCGCGGGCAAGCTCGCGAACGCGGGCCTGCACGCGTTCACGTGCGCCTACGACGAAGGGCCCGCGTACGACGAGCGTCCGTACGTTCGCGCCGTGGCCGAGGCGAGCGGGGCCAAGTCGCACGTCGTGGTGCCCGACGGCTCCGACTTCTGGCGCGTGTTCGACACGCTCGCCGACCGCCAGGGCGAGCCGACCGCCGGACCCGGCGTGTACTCGCAGTGGCAGGTGATGAAGCTCGCGGGCGAGACCCATTTGAAAGTGCTGCTCGACGGCCAGGGCGGCGACGAGACGCTCGCCGGCTACTTCCGCTACCTGCCGGCGCGGCTCCGCGACCTGGCCGAGGCCGGCAATTGGGCGGCGTTCGCCGCGCTCTGGGGCCGTGTCGCCGATCGGCTGGGGCTCGCCACCACGCTGCTGCACACGTTCGAGCCGTGGCTGCCGCCGCCGCTCGTGGCCGTACTGCGCCGCCGCTTCGGCCAGGGCAAGGACCTCGTGCTCTCCGGCACGCTGCGGAAGCTCCGCTCGGAGGCCCCGGCGATCCCCGCCTCGACGCGCTCGCACCTGTGGTCGCAGCTCGCGTTCGACACCACCGTGCGCCAGCTCCCGAGCCTGCTTCGCTACGAGGACCGGAGCAGCATGGCGTTCGGCATCGAGACGCGCCTGCCGTTCCTCGACTACCGGCTCGTGGAGTTCGCGTTCGCGCTCCCCGACGGCGAGCGCCTGGACGGCGCGACCACGAAGGCGATCGCGCGTCGCGCGCTCGGCGACCGCGTGCCGAAGAGCGTGCTCGAGCGCCGCGACAAGATGGGCTTCGAGACCCCGAGCGACCTGTGGCTGCGCGGCCGCTACGCGGGCGAACTCCGGCGCCGGCTCGCGCGCAAGGGCCCGTTCCAGGACTGGGTCGATCCCGGCGCGGTCTCGGCCGCGGTGGAGGACTACCTCGCCGGGCGGCGCGACATCGGGCTCCAGGTGTGGCGCTGGCTCGCGCTCGAGGCGTGGGCCCAGCACTACATCGCGCGCGACCCGCGCGTGCTCGAGCGGCCCGCGGATCCATCGCGCTCGGCCGGCCGGCACCTGGGCTACGTCGACGCGGTGGCGAACTTCGAGAGCACGCTCGTCGCCGGCTGACCGCTTGGACCTGCTCGTCCTCTCCGAGGTGCGCTGGGGGTACTTCCGCACCCGCAAGCAGTTCCTGCTGTCGCGCTTTCCGAAGCGCTGGCGCGTGTTCTTCGCGCAGCCGCCGGCCGCGGGCGCGGACGACCCGTGGACGCCGCGGCAGGAGGGACGCGTCACCGTGTTCACGGTGCCGTTCCTGAAACCCGGCACCACGAGCCCGCTCTACAACGCGCTCACCTCCCTGCCACCGGGACGCGCGCTCGTGGAGTGGGGGGCGGAGCGCTACCTGAACGGCATGATCCGGCGGCTCGGGATCGAGCCCAGGCCGGTGGTGATGGCCTCCAACATCTATGCCCCGGCGCTGCTTTCGCGGCTTCCCAAGAAGCTGTTACTCTACGATTTCAACGACCACCCCCTGCAGTTCTCGGCCACGCCGCCGTGGGCGGAACCCTACCTGCGCCGTACGCTGGCGCAGGCGCAGGGGGTGTTCGTCGTCTCGGAATACTACCGTCGCAAGCTGGCCTCGGAGACCGACCGCCCCTTGATCCTGCTCGGCAACGGAGTGGAGACGGCGCACTTCGAGCCACCCCGCGCCACGCCGCCCGATCTGGCGGCGCTGCCCCGGCCCCGCATCGGCTACGTCGGCCTGCTCTCGCACTTCCTCGATTTCGACGTGCTGGAGACGCTGCGCCGGAACCGGCGCGGGGGCACGCTGGTATTGATAGGCCCCGGCTCGCCTGCCACCCGCGATGCCGTGGCCGACTTCAGCCGCCGCGAGGGCGTGGCCGTCCTGGGTCCCAGGCCCTACGAGGACGTCCCCGCCTACATGCAGGGCCTGGATGTGGGCCTGATCCCGTTCCGAGCGAGCGATCCATACGTCCAGGGCATCAACCCGAACAAGGTCTACCAGTACCTGGCCGCGGGGCGGCCGGTGCTCACCACGCCGCTCCTGGACCTCTCGCCCTCGCCGCCGGACCTGGTGTTCGCCGCGGACGACGCCGGGTGGGAGGGAGGGCTCGAGCGCGTGCTCGACGCCGCACCCGATGCCGAGCGGCGGCGCGCGCTCGCCCGGCCGCACGATTGGGGCGCGCTCAGCGAGCGCATGGTGGCCGAGATCGAGCGGCGCCTCGCTGCGGCGTGATCCGGTGAACCCGAGCCCGAGCCGCCGCGCCGAGCCCGCGAAGCAGCCGCGGGGCTTCACGCTGACCACGCCCTGGGCCGCGGTCCTGCTCGCATTGCTGACGCTGGTGTTCTTCCACGACGTCTCGCTCGAGGGCCGCACGTTCGTGTCGCCGGATGCCACGGCGCCGGCGGGGTTCGTACGGATCGGCGAGCGCTCGCTGTGGCACGATCACGTCTACCCGCTGTGGAACCCGTTCGTGTTCCTGGGGCTGCCGTCGTTCGGCTCGGGCGCCTACAACCCGCTCATCTACCCGCCGGACTGGCCGGTGGCGCTGCTGCAGAAGCTGCTGCCGCTCCCCGAGCTGACATGGCTCCTCCTTTACTACTTCCTCGCCGGGCTCTTCGCCTACCTGCTCGCCCGGGAGTGGGGGGCGCGCCCGGAGGGCGCGCTGATCGGCGCGGCGGCGTTCGTGTTCCAGCCGAACCTGGTCGCGGTGGGCGCCCACGGCCACGGCAGCCAGCTCGTGGACTCGGCCTACATCCCGCTCATGCTCTGGCTCGCCGCACGCTGGCTCCGGAAGGGCACGCTCACCGAGCTCGGCTGGCTGGCGCTCGCGGGCGGCTTCCAGTTCCTGCGCGGGCACGTGCAGATCTGCTTCTACACCTGGATCGCGATCGCGCTCTACGTGGTGGTCAAGCTGGCGCTCGTGGCGCGCCAGCCGGAGGAGCTGGTGAAGCTCGCGATCCGCTCCGCGGCACTGCTCGGCGCCACCGCGCTCGCGTTCGGCATCGCCGGCGTCTACAACCTGCCGCTGCGCGACTACGCCCGCTACTCGATGCGCGGGTCCGCCGCGGGCGGCGGCGCGCCGTTCGATTACGCGACATCGTGGAGCATGTCGATCTACGAGGTGCCGAGCATCGTGTTCCCGAACTTCGTCGGCTTCGGCGGCGCCACCTACTGGGGCGGGATGCCGTTCACCGACTACCCGAACGGCTACCTCGGCGTGATCGTGGTGCTGCTCGCCGTGGTGGGCTTCGCGGCGGGCGGCGGCGGCGACCTGGCGGCGCGCATCTTCGCCGGCGCGCTGGCGCTGTTCGCGCTGCTGGTGTCCCTGGGGAAGAACTTCCCGCTCTACGGCCTCCTCTACGACCACCTGCCGTTCTTCAACAAGTTCCGCATCCCGGTCATGGTGCTGGTATTGTTCCAGCTCGCGTTCGCGATGGCGGCGGCGTGGGGCTGGGGCCTGCTCGTGCGGGTGGGCGAGTCGCGCGGGAAGATGGACCGGGTCGACAAGCTGCTCCTCGGCGCGGCCGCCGCGTTGGGCGTGCTCGGGCTGTTCGCGCTGTTCGGCGCCGAGTCCGCGCGCGGCTGGTACGTGAGCATGGCGCTCGCCCACCAGCCGCGCTTCAGCGCCGAGGCGGCGCGCGCCGCGTTCGCCGCGTTCTCCGGTGACCTCGGCAAGGTCGCGTTCCTCGGCCTCGTGATCGTGGGCATGACCTGGTTCGCGCGCCGCGGCAAGTTCCCGGTGGCGGTCGCCTCGATCGCGGCGCTGCTGCTGCTGCTCGTCGAGCTGTGGCCGGTGAGCCGCGCGGTGATGCTGCCCACGATCGGCGATGCGCGCACGCGCGACCTGGACACCGGCCGCGACGACGTCATCGAGTACCTGGAGAAGGTGGCGCCGCCGGGCGAGGCGCGCGTGTTCTGCATCGAGCCGGAGCTGTTCATGGACAACCGCATGTCCGGCTTCGGCATCTCCACGGTCGGCGGCCGCCACTCGGCGAAGACGAAGCTGTTCCAGGACCTCATGGACGCGAACTCGCTCTACCAGCTGCCGTGGCTGGCGCTCCTGAACGCCCGCTACTGGATGTTCTCGCGGCCGGTGGCGCCCACCGACCTGCCGGGCGGCTGGTATCAGACGTTGAAGCTCGTGCACAGCGGCGAGGCGGGCGCGGTGTACGAGTTCGCGTTGAGCCTGCCGCGCGCGACGCTGGTCGGCGACTGGGCGCGCGAGCCCGACGCCGGGCGCTCCGTGCTCGACTCGGTGACCGCGGTGGCGCACAACCCGGCGACGTTCACCTGGCTCGACCGCGACCCGGGGGTGCCCGCAGGCGCGCCCGACTCGGTGGGCACGGCGCGGGTGACGACCTACAAGCTCCACGACGTCGAGGTGGAGGTGAACGCCCGCCGGCCGGCGGTGCTGAGGCTTGCGGACCTCTACTACCCGGACTGGAAGGTGACCGTGGACGGCAAGCGCGAGACGCTGCTGCGCGCCGACCACGCGCTGCGCGCGGTCGCGGTGCCCGCGGGGCAGCACACGGTGGTGTTCAAGTTCGAGTCGGGCGCGTTCAAGGCCGGTCTGTGGACATCGATCGTGTGCGCGTTCCTGTCGCTGGTCCTGCTCGGGGTGGGCGCGTGGCTCGGGCGCCGTCCGGCGCCGCTCTTGAAGAGCCAGCCGGCGTCGGGGGCGACGCCCTGATGGACAAGCTGGTGATCGTGCCCACGTACAACGAGAGCGAGAACATCGGGCCCCTGCTCGAGCGGCTGCTCGGCCTGCCCCACGGTCTCGACGTGCTGGTCGTGGACGACGGCTCGCCGGACGGCACCGCCGAGCGGGTGAAGGCGTGGCAGGCGAAGGACGCGCGCGTGCACCTGATCCAGCGGCCGGGCAAGATGGGGCTCGGCTCGGCGTACCGCGACGGCTTTCGCTACGCGCTCGCGAACGGCGCCGAGCTCATCTTCGAGATGGACGCGGATTTCTCGCACGACCCGGCCGCGATCGTCGACTTCCTCGAGGCGGTGAAGGACGCCGACATCGTGCTCGGCTCGCGCTACCTGCACGGCGTCACCGTGGTCAATTGGCCCCTGTCTCGCCTCATCCTGTCGTTCTCGGCGAACCTCTACACGCGTATCGTCACCGGCATGCCGGTCGTGGACGCGACCGGCGGGTTCAAGTGCTTTCGCCGCCGGGCGCTGGAGGGCATCCGGCTGGACCGCGTGCGCACCGAGGGCTATGGGTTCCAGATCGAGATGTCGTTCCGCGCCTGGAAACGCGGATTCCGGATCAAGGAGATCCCGATCGTGTTCGTGGATCGGCGCGCCGGCACTTCGAAGATGAACCGGCGCATCATCATCGAGGCCGCGTGGTTGGTGTGGAAGCTCCGCTTCCTGGACCTGTTCGGCCGCCTGGAGTAGTCGCATGCAACGAGTCGCACGTCTCGCCTGTTCGCTCCTGCTCCCCGCGCTCTGCCTCCTGCCGCGAGCCGCGTCGGCGCAGTTCGACAACCGCGCCTGGAACACGTACCTGCACGCGCAGACGTGCCGGGACATGATCGCGCTGCGCGACACGGTGTGGGTCGCCACGGGGGAGGCGGGCCTGCTGCGCTATTCCCGCGCCACCGACTCGTGGTCGTCGATCACGCGCGAGCCGAATGGGCTTGCGGGGAACACACTGCAGGCGATCACCTTCGACCGCTCGGGCAACCTGTTCGTCTCCGTGCCCGGCAAGGGCGTGAGCCGGCTGGATCGCGACGGGCGCTGGTCGCTCATCAACGAATTCGACGGCCTGCCCTCGGACACCGCGCTGGTCATGCGCGCGCAGGGCGATACGGTGTGGATCGGCACCACGCGCGGGCTCGCGCTCTGGAACGGCAGCGTGCTCGCGGGCTCGATCCCCGATCGCGGCACGGCATCGCCGTTCGCGAGCGACCAGATCAACGGCATCGGTTTCACCGGCGACACCATGTTCGTCGCGACCCCGGCGGGCGTCTACCGGGCGCTCAAGTCGCAGCTCAGCTCGCGGAGCGACACGGTGTGGAAACAGATCAACGCCGGGCTGCCGGCGCTCGATCCCAACGCCACGAGCCTCGCCACGGACGGCCACAACGTGACCGTTGCCGCGACCGGGAGGAACGTCAACGGCAGCCCCGTGCAGACGAGCTTCACCTGGAACCCGGCCCTCGCCTCGTGGTTCGCCGAGTTCCCGCCCGGGAACCCGCAGGTGCGGCGGGTGCGCGACGACTTCGGCGCCATCCTCTGCACCACCGTGTTCACGCCGACGATCAACGGCGGCGTGTGGAAGCGGCGCTTCAGCGGCGGCTGGGACCTGCTGCCCGGCTCGCCGTCGACGGACAACCCCGACGCCCTCGGGCTCGAGGTGGGCATGGATCCGGACGGCGTCGTGTTCGCGTTCTCGCCGACGGCGTTCTCCCTGTCGGCGCCGGGAGCGCTCAAGGCCGCGCCGGATCCGCAGGGCGAGGCGGACTGGACGCCGCACGTACCCACGGGACCGGTCGGCAACCAGACGTTCAACATCTTCTGGGCGAACGGCAGCACGTACGCGTGCTACGACGGCCAGGGGGTGGCGCGGCTCCGGAACGGCGTGTGGCGGAACTGGCGGGCGTCCGACATCTGCGTCGGCACCTGTGACACCACGTTCACGAACGCCGCCTTCCCGACCGGCGCACTCGTGGACCCGCTCGGCTACAAATGGATCGGCGTGTGGTCGGGGCCGCTGACGCGCTTCGACGACGAGGTGGAGCCGCCGGGGTTCCAGAACATCGTCTTCCAGAGCGCGGCCGACGACACCGTGGCCCTGCACTCGTTCGTGTGGTCGTCGGCGGCGGACACGAACAGCGGCGCCAGGGCCGGGCGCTGGTTTGGCCTCGACACGAACAACCGCGGCGTCCTGTTCCCGATCGGCATCGACGTCTACGACACCTCGGGCACGCTCAAGGGGAGCTTCCAGCCGGGCTATCCCAACCTGAGGAACGGCCAGGTGCGCGCGCTCGCCCATGACCCGAGGTCCAACCTCATGTGGGTGGGCTACGCGCAGAACTCGAACGCCGGCCTGTCCACGTTCCCCGTCCCCGCGGCACCCGGCGACAGCATCCACTTGAGCGACGTTGCCGACACCAAGCTCATCGACAGCTTCGGCATCCAGATCCACGGGGACTCGGTGTGGGTGCTGGCGACGGACGGCCTGTACCGCTACGACCGCACCACGCGTCGCGAGATCACGCGCTTCGACCTCGCCGGCCCGCCCGCGCCGAAGGGCGCCGTGCACCCGCTCGCGGTGGCGCCCGACGGCTCGGTGTTCGTGGGCACGAGCGGCGGCGTGCGCTGGTACCGCCGCGGCTTCGCCACGCTCGATTTCACGCCCGACAACTCGCCGATCGCCAACATCGAGGTGCGCGCGGTGTTCGTCGAGCCCTCGGGCGTGCTGTGGGTGGGCACGGCCGCGGGCATCAACCGCTTCGACCCGAACTTCAAGCCGCCCCCCGTGCCGGTGCTGCCGTCGCTCAACGTCACCGTGTACCCGAACCCTTCCTGGCGCACGCGCGCCGGCTTCGAGTTGAAGCTCCGGGGCCAGGCCACGCACTACGACGGCGAGATCTACGACATCAACGGCCGGCTCGTGCACCGGTTCGCCATCGACGGCAACGACCGCCAGTTCTGGAACGGCTTCGACATGAACGGCCGCGGCGTGGGCGCCGGCGTGTACTTCCTCAGGGTGCGCGGCGGGGGCGCGGAGGCGACGGCGCGCATCGTCGTGCTGCGGTAGCGGAACAGGGGAATGTCGAGCGAGCGGGCCGCCGCCCTTGACCACGTTCCCGCGGGCTGGGATTCGCTGCTCGCCGCCGACCCGTCCGCATCGCCCGCGCACAGGCCGGAGCTGTGGTCGGCGCTCGCGGCCGCCATCGCCGGCTTCGAATGGCGGCTGCTCGTGCACCGGGAGGACGGCGGGCTCGCCGCGGGTGCGCCGGTCGTGCTCTCGCGCCGCGGCCCGTTCCGCTGGCTGCACGCGCTGCCGTGGCTCCTGCCGGCGCCGCCGCTGGCGCGGCCCGGCGCGCACGCGGCGGGCGATGAGGCGGTCGCGCGCGCGTTCGCATCGCTCGCCCGCGAGGAGCGCGTGGTCGGCGGGGAGTGGTCTCTCTACCGGCCTCAGGGCCCGGCGCCCGAGCCGGCCATGCTCGCGAGCGTGCCGGGGGAGACGCGGTGGTTCGAGGCGGCGCTGCTGCGGCTCGAGCACGGGCTCGAGGCACTCCTCAAGCGCATGAGCCGCAAGCAGAGGCAGGCGCTGGAGCATGCGCGCGCGCGCGGCTACGCGTTCGCCGAGGAGTCGGGGGCGCTCGACGAGGCACACGCGCTGCATCTTTCCCAATCGCACGCCTGGGGAGGGCACCAGCCGCTCCCGCTCGATCTGTCGCGGCGGCTGCTCGCGAGCGGCGGCGGCGAGCCGATCGCGCGGTTGTTCACGCTGCGCTCGCGCGGGGACCTCGTCTCCGCCACGCTCGCCCTCGACTCGGCGCAGGAGACCTTCGTGTGGTGGAGCGGCACGCATGCCGAGGGCCGTCGGAGCCACGCGTTCCCGTTCCTGCTGTGGTGCATCTGCGAGCGCTCGGCCGCCCGCGGCCGCCGGCGGCTGAACCTGGGCGCGAGCACGGACCTCCCGCACGTCGCGGCGTTCAAGGCGTCGCTCGGCGCCGAGGCGTTCCGCTATCCGGTGCGGCGGCTGGACGCACGTGCCGCGGGCTGGCCCGGACGCGCGATCGGCGCGCTGCAGGCGGTCGTGCGCCGCGGCCGGCCGCAAGGCGAGGCGCGATGAAGCTGGCGACGCTCGCGAACGCCTCGGTGGTGCACACGCGGCGCTGGGTGGAGCACTTCCGCGCGCGAGGCCACGACGTGCGCGTCTACTCGCTCGAGCCGGGATGGAACGGCGACATCGTGCGCCTGCCCGCGCTCCCGCTTCCGGGAGCGCTCCGCTACCCGCTCGCGGTGCCGGGGCTCCGCCGCGAGCTCGAGCGCTTCGCTCCCGATTTGGTGGATGCGCACTTCGTGCCCAACTATGGGTTGATGGGAGCCTTGAGCGGATTCCGGCCGCTGTCGGTGGCGGCGTGGGGGAGCGACCTGCTCGTGAGCCCGGGGCCGCTGCGCAGCGCGAGGTCGCGGTTCGTGCTCGGGCACGCGGCGCTGGTGCTGTGCGACGCCGCGAACCTCGCCGAGGCCGCGTGCCGCGCCGGTGCCGACCCCGCACGCGTGCGCACGATCTCCTGGGGCGTGGACCGCGGGTTGTTCCGGCCGGCGCCCGGGCGCGAGCCCGGGCTCCTGCTCTCGACGCGCATGCACGAGGATGTCTACGATCTCGAGACCGTGATCGAGGGCGCGGCCCGTGTGCTCGCGGCGCATCCGCACGCGCAGCTCGTGCTCGCCGGGGACGGCTCGCGCCGCGCGGCACTCGAACGGCTCGCCGCCTCGCGCCTGCCGGGCGGGCGCCACCGCTTCGTCGGCCGGCTGACGCCGGCGGAGATGGCGGGCTGGCTCGCGCGCGCCGAGGTCTACGTGTCCGCGTCGCGCTCCGACTCCACGTCCCAGTCGCTGCTCGAGGCCATGGCGGCGGGCGCGCTCCCGGTCGTGAGCGACATCCCGGGCAATCGCGAGTGGGTGACCGATGGCGAGCGCGCGAACGCGGGCGACCGGCGGGGGCTCGTGGGCCTGGCGCAACTCTTCGCGCCGGGTGATGCCCAGGGTCTCGCGGACGCCGTGGAGCGTGCGCTGGGCGATGCGGCCTGGGCGGGGCGAGC
>Ga0075425_100006430_pt1 | contig 12308 bp, 9 predicted proteins | sample SoiMethybrSBSTD4_FD_75300 | JGI IMG/M metagenome (GOLD analysis project Ga0075425, IMG submission 75300) | Bulk soil microbial communities from a Populus tree surrounding site in Tennessee, USA - Soil MetaG P. TD hybrid SBSTD4 | ecosystem: Environmental > Terrestrial > Soil > Tree plantation...
CCGAGCCAGGTCACCCCGAGCCAGGTCACCCCGCCGCAAGTCACCCCGCCGCAAGCTGCGCCGACTACGATTCCGCCCGGTACCATTCCCGGGACCTCGGCACCTCCAACGGCACCTCAGGAAGGGCAACCGCCTCCGCAGGGAGAAACACGGGAACAGGGAACGAAATCGACCACTCCGGCTGAGCAGCCGCTGGTTCAGCCGCCGCCGTTCTACCTTCCGCAATATCCATCTCAGTACCCTCCCGCGTATCAGGGTCCTCTGCCGCAGACGACCCCACTGGGAAACCCGCTTCCCCCGGTGCCCGGGGCCCCGGCGGGTCCAGGTCAGATCCCGCCCTGGACGCCGCCCGTGGCACCGGCTCCTTCGCAGGCTCATCCGCCACTGCTCGTGCCTCAAACGTTGCAGGCTCTGCCCGCGGGCAAGCTCCTCACGTTCTCCCCGACCTTGCTCGTGAGCGAGATGTGGACGGACAACTTCAACTTCACGACAACCAACAAGCAGACGGACTATCGAACCGTGGTCGGCCCGGGCGCGAACGTCATCCTCAACGCGCCAACGACCAAAGGAACCTTCGCGGGAACCTGGGGTTTCACGTACGACACTGCCGCCTCCAGCTCCGACAATTTTAACCTTTTCCCGAACCTCTCACTAAACCTCATACAAACGTTCACCCCTCGGCTCAATTTGACCCTTACCGACACGTACACTCGCAACAACAATCCCGTTCAGTCGAACCAATTTGGCCTGAACACCCAACGCCAGACGTTCACGAGCAACTACCTCACGGTTGGGCTCAACTACCTGTTCGACAGGGTCGCCACCCAGGTCTACTACGACAACTTCTACTACAACCTGGGCAGCTCGAACGGCACCAAAACCACGACCAACATCGTCGGGGCAAGCGCGAGCGCTCCCGTTGGGACGTTCAATAGCGTCCGCCTGGGCTACGAGCACTCGTGGAGTGACACTTCAGGCACGAGCTCGGGAATTAACTCCGGGCAGACCACCGGCAATCTCGTGACCGCGACATTCACCCGACAGACCGGGCAGTACTCGTCGGCGGGAATCCAGGGGTCCTACAATGCGTTCGATCAACCAAACTCGGCGTCGCAGTCGAACAACGGGAATGGACAGATCTGGAACATCTCTCTCTTCACCACGTACGGGCTGCCCTCTGGGCTCTCACTCTCGAGCAGCTTGGGCTATAGCCAGCTCATCCAGTCAGGGCAATCGAACCAGTCGGGCGTGACCAGCAATTCCAACGTGAGCTATCGATTCGGTCCGGCGTTGGCGTCCTTGGGGATTTTCTCGGACTTTCAACAGACCGGTCTTGTCGGACAGAACTTTGGAATCGTGGAGACTCACGGCGTCACGGGGAGCTTGCTGTATACCTTCACACCACTGGTCTCCGCGTCCTTCAATGCCTACTACACGGTCAACAGCCCGACGGGAAGCGGGAACAACTCATCGTCACAGAACACTGACAATTTCAATCTCAGCCTGAACCTTAACTGGCAGTTCCTCACCTGGCTTGCGTTCTACGGTCAGTACAGCTATTCGATGTGGAACAATGGAGGCGGTTTCTCATCAGGGGTCAGCAATAACTCCGCGAATAGTAACGGCACGATTCACGTGAACTCGGTTCTGATAGGGCTCCGAGCCACCTTCTAGCTGCTCATTCTCCCGCTTCCCGATCGGTAGTTGACGTTGGTATGTCGCCATTTCCTTCACTTGACCTGCAGAAATTGCGTGGATGGACTGGTCTGTAAGTTGGTGATCTAGCGTCGAAATTTCTTCCCATTCCGCGACGTTGTCGACAAACTACGCAATTTTCTCTTTCCGGGAATCAACTTTCCCTGTCAGGGTAGTAAAATACTCCGTCACATTTATGAAAGAGAGCATGGAAATCAATAACTTAGCATCTAGACCCGCGCGCCGTCCTCTGGCACCTCACTTGCTCCATAGCAGCACGGTCGACATGTTGAGAATATTCCGCCACTACATACCTGGTCTCACGCCCGTGCTTCTTGCGGGGGATCTCTTTGTCATTATCGGCTCCCTTTCCATAGTCTCCGCCTCTGGGGCATGGCTCGGATCCGGCCCACAGGGTCCGAAGCTCGCCTTCGTGGCTGCCCTGCAGATCTTCCTCCTCTACCTGGCGGATCTTTACAACTCGAGGCTGCCCCTTGGGCGGCGAGAGCTCATAGCTCGGCTGCTCATCTGTCAGGCAGGGGCGGCTCCATTGCTTGCGGCAGCCGGTTATGCATTCACCAGTCTTCGTCTCGGGCGGCTGGCCTTTCTCGAGCTCGGGGTTCTGATCACCATCGGCCTTCTGCTCTGGCGCACAGCGTGGCTCGGATCGTGGTCCTTGGCGCGCATGACCATCCGCGTTCTTGTCGTCGGCTCCGGCTCCATCGGCCGCGCTATTGCAGAGCTCGCGCCGGACAGCGCCCGCCCGTTCAGGATCATCGGATACCTGGATGACGACCCGGCCGCGGCCGATTCCATTCCCGCCGGGCAAGAGCTTCTCGGGAAGATCTCCGACCTCTCGGTGATCGTGGAGGAGACGCGACCCGATCTGGTGGTGGTGGTCCAACAAGATCGCCGCGGGCGCTTCCCCGCCAATCCACTGTTGGAGTGCCGTCTCCGGGGAATCGCCGTAGAGGATTGGCCTACCTTCTACGAGAAGGCCACGGGAAAGATCCTGGTGACGGAGCTCCGCCCGAGCTGGCTCATCTTCGCTGACGGCTTCGTAAAAACCGCCCGCACGGAAATCATCAAGCGGCTCTTCGACGTCACCCTGGCCTCGGTGGGTCTAATTCTCGCCTCTCCCTTGATGGCGCTGGCCGCCATTGCCATCAAGCTCGAATCGGCAGGTCCTGTGCTGTATCGCCAGCCTCGGTCTGGTCACAATGGCTGTGTCTTCATCCTCAATAAGTTCCGCTCCATGCGTCGGGATGCGGAGCAGGGAACGGGAGCGATCTGGGCGCAGGAAGCCGATCCGCGCGTCACGCGGGTGGGAGCGATCCTTCGTCGGACCCGTCTCGACGAACTCCCGCAACTGATCAACGTGCTCCTCGGTCACATGAGCTTCATCGGGCCGCGACCGGAGCGACCGGAGTTCGTGCAGAGCCTGCAGAAGGAAATCCCGTACTACATGAAGCGGCTGTCCGTAAAGCCGGGACTCACCGGCTGGGCGCAGGTCAAGTATCGCTACGGCGCCTCGGTCGAAGATTCGCTGGAGAAGCTACAGTACGACCTTTACTACATCAAGAATCTTTCGTTGTTCCTCGACCTCCTGATCCTGCTCAACACCGTGCAGGTCGTGCTGTTCGCGCGGGGTCGATGATCACACGTGGATCTGGACACCCTCTAAGGAGACGGTAGCCGATGGATATTGTCAGCACGCTCAAGCAAGTCGCCCTGTCGCTGTTCGTACGGCGAAAGAAATGGATCGCCCTCACCGTGGCGGGAGCTCTCGTGTTGTTCCTGCCCCTCGCTTACCTCATATCGCGCGAACCACCCAGGTACCAGACCACCGCCACCATCTTCCTCGAGAGCAAGGCCGTCTCCCCCCTCTTCGAAGAATTCTCGCCCTATCGGCCGCTGTCCGTGCAGTTCGCCATCCTGCAGAGCCGGGCCCTCGCTCAATCCGTCATCGAAGCGCTTCCCCGGGCCTCCGTGCAGGATCTGATCGCCAATCCGTATGGCCATGACTACCGCGTCGACGTCCAGAACTGGTTCCGGCGCCTTCGGGGCGAGCCTCCGGTGGTGGACAGCCCCGAGGTGCGGGCCCTCGAGGAACTCCGAGCTGCGCGCGTCGCGTTCTTCCCCCAGGGCGGCTCGGGCATCGTGCAGATCCGAGCGGAGGCCTCGAATCCACGGGTTGCCCTCGACATTGCCAACACGTACATCGAAGTCCTGCTGGCCCGCACACGATCCTTCAACGTGGACGATGCCAAGAGCACCCGCGACTATCTGCAACAGCAGGGGGCGCAGGTGACCGAGGCCCTGCAGTCGAGCGAGAAGAGCTTCCAGGAATTCACCATGGCCAAGGGCGGCATCAAGCTCCCGGACCGGGTAGGCGACATCGCGGCCAGACTCAATCAGCTCGAGACAGCCCTCGCGGAGGTCCAGGCCAATCGAGCGATGAGTCAGACACGGCTCACTGGCCTGCGAGCCAAGCTCGACGCGATGCCTGCCCCTGTCAAGAAGGAGACGGCGGCTCCGGCGCCCCAGACCCAGCGCCTGCGTGCCCGTCTGGCCGGCTTCGAGTCGCAGCTCGCGGACGCGAAGATCCGCTACACGGATGATCATCCCCGGGTACGCCTCCTCCGTCTGCAGATCGCCGAGGTTCAGCGCGAGCTCGGCGATGCCGTGAAAGACTCCACGTCGGCGGATCTGGCGAGCAGCTCCGTTCCCTCGGAGGACCGTGAGGCCTTCGCGGAGATGGTGGCCGCCCTCGATACCTCCGTAACTTCGCTCAGCGGACAGGAAGCCGCCCTGCGGGAGCAGATCGCGGGCCTGCGAAAGAATCTTTCCGGATTGTCGAAGGACGAGCTGGAGTACCGGCGGCTGTCCTCGGAAGTCGACATGAACCGGCGCCTCGCCAGCGTTCTCCAGGAGAAGCTCGGCGCCTCGCGCATTCGCTCCTCCGGCGAGATGAACGTCGTCAAGGTGATCGATCCGGCGAGCACGCCCGTTCCCGCCATCAACCAGAAGCGGCTGAAGTTCCTCGGCATCGCTCTCGCCCTGGCCATGGTGCTGGGGGTGGCCGGTCCCGGACTCGTGGAATACGTGAACCGCCCCTTGCAGACGGAGCAGGCCATCCGGCAGTCCACCGGGCTCCCGATTCTTGCCATCGTGCCTCAGGTGGAGTCGCGGCGCCCCGTCTTCAACAGCGGCGAGCGACAGCCCCAGGACCCGCAGCAGCAGGACTATGTCCTCTTCGTCGACGCCTTCCGTCGCCTCCGCGTCGAGCTGCAGATGCTCAGCGAGGACATGCCGCTCCGGCGCATCCTGGTGGCCAGCGCCCTGCCCGGCGAGGGCAAGTCGACGGTAACGTACAACCTCGCCCTGGCCTTCGGAGAGATCGGCCAGCGGGTGATCATCGCCGACGCCGACTTCCATCGGCCGACCCTCCATCGCACCGCCAAGGCCCGGAACGAAAAGGGTTTCACCGATCTGCTCGCGGGCACGTCGGCTCTGCCCGAGGCCATGACCCCCGTCAGCGAGCAGGTGCGCCTGGCTCCGCGGGGAACCGCTCTCAGCATTCCCGCGCGCGTGGGGCTCGGCACCAAGCGGCTCACCGAGGTGCTGGTGGGGATGGAAGCGGAAGCCGAATATGTCCTCATCGACTCCTCGCCCATTCTCCTCGTGCCCGACAACCTCTACATGGCCTCGGCCGCCGACGCGATCCTTCTCGTGGTCGACTCCGGTTCGACCCGCCCCCGAGACTTGCTGCGGACGAAGGAGGTTCTGGAGCGCACGGGGACGCCCATCGTCGGCGTGGTGCTCAATCGCGCACCGTTGAAGCGGACCCACTATTACTACAAGCAGTACATGACCTACTACAAAGCCTGATGACGGCTCTGACGAAAAGGAGATCGTAAGTGACCGCGTGGAAAGACAGCCTCAAGCGCAAGATCGAAGACCGCAGGGCCCGCGTCCACGTCATCGGGCTGGGCTACGTGGGACTGTCCCTCGCCGTGGAGCTCGCGCGGGCCGGCTTCACCGTCCGGGGCATCGATGTGGACCTGGAGCGGGTGGCCCGCTTGAACCGGGGCCAGTCCTATCTGGTGGACGTCGCCACTGAGACCCTGGCTCCTCTGGTGAGCTCCGGACGCCTCACCGGCACCACCGCCTTCGACGAGGCGGGGCAGGCCGACGCCCTCATCATCTGCGTGCCCACGCCGCTGCGGAAGAGCAAGGAGCCGGACATCTCCTTCATCGTGGCCTCATTGGAAAGTCTGGTCCCCCATCTCCATCAGGGTCAGCTCCTCGTGCTCGAGAGCACAACCTTCCCAGGCACCACGGAGGAAGTCGTCCAGCCGCGTCTCGAGGCCGCCGGTCTCGTGGTGGGTGTCGATGCCTTCCTGGCCTTCTCCCCCGAGCGTGTCGATCCCGGCAACCGCAAGTTCACCACCGCCAACATCCCCAAGGTGGTCGGCGGCGTCACTCCGAGCTGCACCGAGCTCGCCGCCTGCCTCTATCGGCATGTGACCACCAGCGTCTTCGAGGCCTCGAGCCCGCGCGTCGCCGAGACCGCCAAGCTTCTCGAGAACACCTTCCGCAGCGTCAACATCGCCCTCGCCAATGAGCTCGCCTTCGCGTGCCGGAAGATCGGCGTCGACCCCTGGGAGGTCATCGAGGCGGCCGCCACCAAACCGTTCGGCTTCATGCCCTTCTATCCCGGCCCCGGCATCGGCGGGCATTGCATCCCGGTGGACCCTCTCTATCTGTCCTGGAAGGTCCGGCTCACCGGCTATGAGGCGCAGTTCATCGCCCTCGCCGACCAGATCAACCGCGCCATGCCCGAGCACGTCGTTCATCTCGTGGCAGGTGCGCTCAACGATCGCGGGCGGGCGGTGCGAGGCTCGTCCATCCTGGTGCTGGGCGTCACCTACAAGGCCGACGTCAACGACATCCGCGAGTCCCCCGCTCTCGAGATCATCGAGCACCTCATGAAGCAGGGGGCGCAGGTCAGCTATGCCGATCCGTTCACACCGCAGATCGCCCTCGAGGGGCACAAGCTGTCCGCCGTCGAGCCCACGCCGGAGGCTCTGGCCGCGGCCGACTGCGTGCTCATTCTCACCAGCCACTCGAGCTTCGACTACGCGGCGATCGCCGAGCGCGCGCCGCTCGTCGTCGACACTCGCAATGCGATGAGGGCCTTCCGCGGCACCCGGTCCTCGATCGTCAGTCTCTGAGATCCGTCATGAGCACGATCCTGGTCACGGGCGGCGCCGGCTTCCTCGGGTCCCATCTCGTCGATCGCTTGCTCGACGGCGGGGCGGCCGTCCGTGTCCTGGACAACCTTTCCACCGGCTCGCTCCGGAACCTGCAGGGGGCTGCCCACCGGTTCCGCTCACCGGCGGATCCCTCCCACGATGTGCCCCCTGAGGGCCGGCTCGAGGTCGTTATCGGAGACATTCGTGATCGCGACCTCGTCAGGAAGGCGACGCGGAACGTGGACGCGGTCTTTCACCTGGCCGCCCTGCCTGGCGCAGCCCTCGGCCGGCTCGGCCCCACGGAGCTGCAGGCGGTGAACGTCCAGGGCACGCTCAATGTGCTGGAGGCAGCGGTGGCCGAGGGCGTGTCCCGGCTGGTCTTTGCGTCCTCCGCCGCTGTGTACGGTACGCCCGACACGCTCCCCGTCTCCGAGCTCTCCCCGCTCAGGCCGGAATCGCTGTTCGCCGCCTCGAAGCTGGCGGCGGAGATGTATTGCCGCACCTACGGCACCATTCACCAGCTCGACGTGGTCGCCCTGCGGTACTTCACCGTCTACGGCCCCCGGCAGGCGACGGCCACGGACGGTGCCCTCATCCCCGACCTCATCGAAACGCTCCTCGAGCGCCGCGCCACCATGCCTCACGACGACGCAGCGGCCGAGGACCTCACGTACGTGGACGACGCGGTGGAGGCGACATGGGCGGCAGGTGAGGTACCCGGCGCGGTGGGACAGGTCATCAACATCGGCTCGGGGCGCATGTCCTCCGTACTGGAGATCCTGCACCTCCTCTACCACCTCCTGAAGATTCCGCCCCTGGTCGGCCTCCGTCCGAGCCCCTCGGCGGCGCCCGCTCAGGTTCAGGCCGCCATCGATCTGGCCGCACAGGTCCTGGGATGCACGCCGCGCGTATCCCTTGCCATGGGGCTCGCCCGCGTGGTCCGCTCCCTGACCGACGCGGAGCCCGTCGGACGGAGGGCGCTCGCCGGCGCGCGATGAGCATGCGAAACGCTCTCACCTTCGACATCGAGGAATATTTCCACGTCGAGGCCTTCGCCCGGGCCTTCCGGCCCGAGGAGTGGCCGAGCCTGGCGAGCCGCGTCGTCGATACCACCGAGCGGCTGCTCGACATCCTCGACTATGCCGATGCCCACGCCACCTTCTTCGTCCTGGGCTGGGTAGCCGAGCGCTACCCGGCGCTGGTGCAGGACATCGCCGCCCGCGGCCACGAGGTGGCCTGCCACGGCTACGGGCATCAGATGATCAATCGCCAGACCCGTCTCAAGTTCGCCAAGGACGTCCAGCGCGCCAAGACCGCTATCGAGGACGCTGTGGGTACCGCCGTGGTGGGATTCCGGGCCCCCACCTTCTCGGTCACGCGAGAGACACTCTGGAGCCTCGAGGTGCTCTGGGAAGCGGGCTTCCTCTACGACTCGAGCATCTTCCCCATCGTCCACGATCGATACGGGATCCCCGACGCCCCCCGATTCCCTCATCGCATACCGGTGATGAACGGGCACGGCATCGCGGAGTTCCCCATGTCCACCGTCCTCCTCCTCGGGCGACGTCTGCCCGTGGCGGGCGGCGGCTATCTTCGGCTCCTGCCGTACGCGATGACCCGCCGGGCCATCCGTCATCTCAACAAGCACGAGAACCAGCCCGCCATCGTGTACCTGCACCCGTGGGAGATCGACCCGTACCAGCCGAAGGTGCGAGTCGGCCTGGTGACTCGCGTCCGCCACTCGATCAGGACCGGCAGCACCGAGGCCAAGCTGCATCGGCTCCTCAAGGACTTCCGCTTCGGGCCCGCCCGTGACGTGCTCGAGAAGGCAGGCATGCTCAACGCCGGAGAAGCGCATTGAAGATCGCGGCCATCGTGGGGGCCCGCCCAAACTTCGTGAAGATCGCGCCCATCGTGGCCGAGCTCCGCACGAGGCCGGAGGCAAGCACCCTCCTGATCCATACCGGGCAGCACTACGACGGTCCGATGTCGGACAGCTTCTTCGCCAACCTCGAGCTGCCGGACCCTGACGTCAATCTCCGCGTCCAGGCGCCGACGGCCACCGCACAGATCGCGGAGATCATGCTCCGCCTGGAAGCGGTGCTCGTTGAGGCCCGGCCCGATGTGGTCGTGGTGGTCGGCGACGTCAATTCCACCCTGGCGGGCGCACTCACCGCGGTCAAGCTCGGCATCACGCTTGCTCATGTAGAAGCAGGTCTACGGAGCTTCGATCGCCAGATGCCGGAAGAGATCAATCGAGTGCTGACCGATTCCATCTCGGATCTTCTGTTCACCACGGAACCTGCGGGGAACGAAAATCTTGCGCGCGAGGGTGTGCCGGCGCCGCGGATCCACTTCGTCGGCAACGTCATGATCGACACCCTCTTCCGCTACCGCGAGCGGGCCCGCGCGTCCAACGTGCTGGAAACGCTCGCCGTGAAGCCGCGGGCGTACAGCCTGCTCACCCTGCACCGGCCCAGCAACGTCGACACCGATACCACGCTCCGCTCCCTGCTGGGAGCGGTCGCCAAGATACAGGAGACCAGCCCCGTCGTGTTTCCCGTGCATCCTCGCACCCGCCAGCGACTGGAACGCCTCGAAGGCCAGCTGCCGCCCATGCCGAATCTTCGTCTCGCAGATCCGTTGCCCTATCTCGATTTCTTGCAGCTCATGGCGAACGCTCGCTGCGTCCTGACGGATTCCGGCGGGATCCAAGAGGAGACGACGGCCCTGGGTGTGCCCTGTCTCACCCTGCGAGAGAACACCGAGCGACCGATCACGGTCACTCGGGGCACCAACAAGGTCATCGGTGTCGACCCGAGCGTGATCCACGCGGAGTGGCGCCGCGCCTCCGAAGGAAAGTGGCCGGCGGGGGAGCTTCCCGAGCTCTGGGACGGCAAAGCGGCGTCGCGCATCGTGCCGGTCCTGCTGGAGGCGCGGTGATGTCCCTCGCGATCCGACGGCTGACCAACGAGAGCATCGAATGGGACGCCTTCGTGCGGTCCACTCGCGGGGGCAGTCCCTTCCATCTCACGGCCTGGAAGCAGGCGGTGGAAGCGAGCTTCAGCCAGCGCCCGCACTACGTGATGGCGGTGGGCGAGCACGGCATCGAAGGCGTGCTGCCTCTCTTCGAGGTGCGCGGACTCTTCGGAGGCCGCGGCCTCATTTCCGTGCCCTACGGCGTGTACGGCGGCATCTGTGCGCGGACGGCGGCCGCCCGTCAGCTCCTCCTCGACCACGCGGGCGAGCTTGCGCGGGAAGTGGGGGCGAGCTACGTCGAGCTGCGCCACCGCGTGGGTCAGGAGCTCGATCTCCCGACCAAGTCCCTCTACGTCACGTTCGCCCGCCCCATCGCGGCCGACGACGAAGAGAACCTGATGGCCATTCCGCGCAAGCGGCGGCGGATGACCCGGCAGGGCGTCAAGTACGGTCTGCGCGGCGAGTTCGGCATGCAGCATCTCGAGGCCTTCTACGAGGTCTACGCGCACAGCGTGCACGCGCTGGGCTCGCCGGTGTTTCCGCGGTGCCTGTTCACCGCCATCGCCCAGGAGTTCGGGAAGGAGTGCGAGCTCCTGACCATCTGGAAGGACGGGCGGGTCCTCGCGGGCGTGCTCACCCTGCTCTACGAGGACCAGGCCCTGCCCTACTACGGGGGCGCCCTCCGCGAAGCCTTCCCCTACGCCATCAACGACTTCATGTACTGGGAGTTGATGTGCCACGTGGCCCACGCTGGCTATCGCGTGTTCGATTTCGGCCGGAGCCGCGAGGGCACGGGACCGTACAACTTCAAGCGGCACTGGGGCTTCGAGCCTCAGCCCTTGCCCTATCAGTACCTGCTCCTCAACGGCGCCATCATTCCGAACGCGAGTCCGGCCAATCCGAAGATGCGCTTCGCCGTCGAGGCCTGGAAGCGCGCCCCCTTCGCCCTGACACGCCGGTTGGGTCCGGCGCTCACCCGCTATCTCCCCTGACTTGGACAGCTCATGAACATCCTGATGCTCGGCCCCTGGCTCCCCACGACGCGGCGACCGCTCGCCAACGAGCGGCTGCACCAGTTCGCCCGCCATCTGTCGAAGGAGCATCGCCTCACCCTCGCCTGTGCCACGGATCATCCGAACCCCGTGGCCGCGGTCTCCGCCCTGCGTGAGCAGTTCGACGATCTCGAGTTCGCAGTGGTGCCCAACCGGTGGAAGCGCTTGTGGAGCGTGGCGCACCTGGCGGCGGGCTCCTCGGCGGAGGTCGCCTACTTCAGCTCCGCCGCTCTGCGCACGCGCATCCGTGATCGCCTCCGTGCCGCGTCCTTCGACGTGGCCTACGTCACCTCCACCAGCATGATCCCGTACGCCCTCGACCTCGTCCCCGCCGTCCCCGTCGTGGTGGACTTCGGCGATCTGGATTCGGAGTGGTGGCGGGAGCGCTCCCGCCGATTCTCCGGGCTCAAGGCGCGGGTGTACGAGGCGGAGGCGGAGCGACTCCGTGCCGTCGAGATCTTGGGCGCACGTCACGCCACGCGCTGCCTCGTCACCACCCCCGAGGCCGCCCGTCTCGTGGCCTCCTTCGCGCCCGCGGCATCCGTCTCCGTGATCCCGGAAGGCCTCGACCTCGAGGAGCCCTCTCCGCATCGCCGCGCTGGCGGAGCTTCCATCATCGCCTTCAATCCATGCCTGGAGCGCGAGAGCGAGGCGCGGGCGGCCACGCAGTTCTGCAACGAGATCCTCCCCCGCGTCCACACGCGGGTGGCGCGCACCAAGCTCCTCGTCGGCTGCAAGTCGCTCTTCCCTCTTGCCCGCCGGCTCACCAGTCTGCCCGGCGTCGAGGTGTCGGCACCCGTCAACAGCCTCCGGGGCCTCCTGCGGCGATCGACGGTGGCGGTAGCCCCCAAGCGCTTCGGGGCGGAGACGCGACGCGGCCTGCTCGAGGCCATCGCGGCGGGGGTGCCCGTGATCACCTCGCCGGATGGCATCGATGGTCTCTCGCTCCAGCACGGGCGTGAGATCTTCGTCGAGAGCACCCCCACGGGATTCAGCGAGCGGCTGATCGAGCTCCTGCAGCGGCCGACACTCCGGGAGGCGATGGCCGCCAAGGGCCGCGCCTTCATTCGCCTCCACTATTCCTCGACGGCCGCCGCGAGCCGGTTGAACGAAGTGGTCGAGGCCACGGTGAACGGCCACGCGCCTGGTCGCGCCCATCGCAGCGGGAGAGACGCCGGAGTGAGCGCGTGAAGGTACGCCGTCTCGACACGCTCGAGGCCTTCGAGGCGCTTGGGCCCGTCTGGCAGGCGGTGGCCACGGAGAGCGGCCAGACCTCGCCTTTCCTCAGCCATGAATGGTTCGGCTGCTGCTGGCGGGCCGCGGG
>Ga0075425_100006431_pt1 | contig 12308 bp, 12 predicted proteins | sample SoiMethybrSBSTD4_FD_75300 | JGI IMG/M metagenome (GOLD analysis project Ga0075425, IMG submission 75300) | Bulk soil microbial communities from a Populus tree surrounding site in Tennessee, USA - Soil MetaG P. TD hybrid SBSTD4 | ecosystem: Environmental > Terrestrial > Soil > Tree plantation...
CGGCGCCCACCGCCGGCCTCCACTTCACGCCGGACCTGCTCGGACGGCTCGAGGATCGGGGCGTCGAGGTGTGCTACCTCACCCTCCACGTCGGGCCCGGCACCTTCCGGCCGCTGCGCGCGGGGTCGGTGGAGGGGCACCGATTGGAGGCCGAGCCGGTGGAGATCCCGGCCGCCACCGCCGACGCGATCGAGCGCGCGCGGCGCGACCGCCGCCGGGTGGTGGCGGTGGGCACGACCACGACCCGCGCACTCGAGTGGGCGACGCGCGAGGACGGGCGAGTGGACGCGCGGGCGGGCGACGCCGATCTCTTCATCCGGCCCGGGCACCCGTTCCGCGTGGTCGACGCCCTCGTCACCAACTTCCACCTGCCGCGCTCGAGCCTGCTGGTGCTGGTGTCGGCCTTCGCCGGCCGGGAGCGGGTGCTGGCCGCGTACCGGCACGCGGTGGCGGCCGGCTACCGCTTCTACTCCTACGGCGACGCGATGCTGATCGCCTGAGCCATGGGCGGCTTCTCCTTCGAGCTGATCCGCACCGACGGCGCCGCACGCCTGGGGCGCATCGTCACCGGGCACGGAGCGGTCGACACGCCCGCCTTCATGCCGGTGGCGACCCAGGGCTCGGTGAAGAGCCTCGCGCCGTCGGATCTGCTCGCGGCGGGCGCCCAGATCGTGCTGGCCAACACCTACCATCTGATGCTGCGGCCGGGACACGAGCTGGTGCGCGAGCTGGGCGGGCTGCATCGCTTCATGGGCTGGGACGGGCCCATCCTCACCGACTCGGGCGGCTTCCAGGTCTTCAGCCTCGCCAAGCTCCGCCGGATCGGAGCGGAGGGCGTCGAGTTCCGCTCCCACGTCGACGGCTCGCTCCGCACCCTCACCCCCGAGTCCTGCGTGGCGATCCAGCACGCCCTCGGCGTCGACGTGCTGCACCCGCTCGACGAATGCCTGGCGCACCCCGCCACCGCCGCCGACACCGAGCGCTCGCTCGCGCTGACGTTGAACTGGCTCACCCGGGCGGTTGCGGCGCACCGGACGGGGGGATCCCCGGGCGCGCTCTTCGGTATCGTGCAGGGCGGCATGTACGAGGGCCTGCGGCGCCGCGCGGTGGAGGCGATGGGGGCGCTCGACCTGCCCGGTCACTCGATCGGCGGGCTCGCGGTGGGCGAGCCCAAGCCCGTGATGTACGACCTCACCGAGCTGGTGGCCGGGCTCCTGCCCGCGGACCGGCCGCGCTACCTGATGGGGGTGGGGAAGCCGCCGGACCTGGTGGAGTCGGTCGCGCGCGGGGTGGACCTCTTCGACTGCGTGCTGCCGACGCGAAACGCACGCAACGGGCAGGCCTTCACCCCGGACGGTCCGCTCAACATCGGCAACGCCCGGTTCGCCCGCGACGCCGGGCCGCTGGACCCCGGGTGTCCGTGCGCGGCGTGCCGCCAGTTCTCCCGCGCCTACCTCCGGCACCTGTTCGGGGCCCGCGAGCTGCTCGCCTATCGGCTGCTGACGCTCCACAACGTGACCTTCTTCCAGGGCCTCATGCGCGACATGCGGCGCGCGGTCGCGGACGGCGGCTTCGGGCCCTTCCGATCTCGGTTTCTCGCGCGTTATGGGGTAGAATCCGTGGGCGGCTCGGCCGACACCGACTCACCCGCTGACTCGGAGGCGTGACCTTCATGGTGGATCTCGCGTACGCGATGGGGCCTTCGCCTGCCGGCGGGGGCAACGGCGGCGGCATCATGTCCGTCCTGCCCCTCATGATCGGCATGTTCGCGATCATGTACTTCCTCATCATCCGTCCCCAGCAGAAGCAGCGGAAGGACCGCGAGTCGCTGCTGGCCGCGATCAAGAAGGGCGATCGGGTGGTGACCACCGGCGGCCTCTACGGCACCGTGGTGGGCCTGTCGGATCACACCGTCACCCTGAAGGTCGCCGAGCAGGTGAAGATGGAGTTCGAGCGCAGCGCGGTGGGGCGCATCGTGCCCGCCGGAGGCGACAAGGAGTCGTCCGGCTAGATGCGACGAAATCTCGCGATCCGCATCGCTCTCGTGGCGGTCGTGGCCGCCGCCGCGATCTGGCTCCTCTACCCGCCGAGCAAGTCCATCAATCTCGGTCTCGACCTGCAGGGTGGCATCCACCTGGTGCTCGGCGTCGACGTGGCCAAGGCCCTGGAGGCCCAGGTCGAGCGGGCGGGGGACAGCGTCCGCGCCGAGCTCGAGAAGAAGGGCGTCGCGGTCACCAAGATCGAGCGGCGCGGCTCCACCGACCTCGTCATCCAGATCGGCTCACCCCAGAGCTGGGACGCGGCGCTGGCCACCGCCGGCGAGGTGCTGGGCAACTTCGATCGCAAGGAGGCGGACCAGGCCGCGGGCCGCGTCGTGATGGCGCTCAAGCCGCGCGAGGCGGCCCAGATACGCGAGTTCGCGGTGCGGCAGGGGCTCGAGACGATCCGCAACCGCATCGACCAGTTCGGGGTGGCCGAGCCCTCGATCCAGCAGCAGGGCGACAACCGGATCCTGGTGCAGCTCCCGGGCGTGCAGGATCCGGAGCGGGCCAAGGCCCTCATCGGCAAGACCGCGCTGCTCGAGTTCAAGCTGGTGGACGACAAGATCGATCCCGACACCGCGCTCAAGAGCGGGGTGCCGGACGGCGACGAGATCCTCTACCAGCGCCGGGTCGACAAGGAGACCCACCAGGAGCGCAAGATCCCCTTCGTGGTGCAGAAGAAGGCCTACGTGACCGGGCGCGACGTGGCCACCGCCCGAGTCTCGATCGACCAGAACACGAGCGAGCCCTACGTGTCGGTGGACTTCAACGCGGCGGGCGGCCGGGCCTTCGCGGACCTCACCGACGCCAACGTGGGCCGGCGCCTCGCCATCGTGCTGGACGGCAACGTCCACTCCGCGCCGCAGATCCGCGAGCGCATCCCCTCCGGCCGCGCCCAGATCACGGGCGGGTTCACCTCCGCGGAGGCGACCGACCTGGCCATCGTGCTGCGGGCGGGCGCCCTGCCGGCCCCGGTGCAGGTGCTGGAGGAGCGCACCGTCGGTCCCTCGCTCGGGGCGGACTCGATCCGCAAGGGCCTGGTCTCCACCGCGGCCGCCGCTCTCGCGGTGGTGCTGTTCATGCTGATCTACTACCGGCTCTCGGGGCTGGTGGCGGATCTGGCCCTCGCCCTGAACCTGCTGCTGCTGCTGGCCGCGATGGCGGGGTTCCACGCCACCCTGACCCTGCCCGGCATCGCGGGCATCGTGCTCACCATCGGGATGGCGGTCGACACCAACATCCTGATCTTCGAGCGCATCCGGGAGGAGCTGCGTGGCGGCAAGACGGTGCGGGCGTCCATCGACGCCGGTTTCTCGCGCGCCTTCCGCACCATCGTCGACACCCACGTCACGGTGCTGGTCTCGGCCGCCATCCTCTACCAGTTCGGCACCGGGCCCGTGAAGGGCTTCGCGGTGTCGCTGGCCATCGGCATCCTGGTGAGCCTGTTCACCGCCGTCTTCTTCACGCGCCTGATCTTCGACCTGATGTACATGGGGTCACGGCGCGTGGAGCGGATCTCGATCTAGGCCCGCCATGCACCAGATCTTCGTCAACGCCAACTACGACTTCGTGGGCAAGCGCCACTGGTTCTACGGCTTGTCCCTGGGCGCGGTGCTGCTGTCGATCGTCTCGATCATCCTGCACGGGGGCCTGAGCTACGGCATCGACTTCACCGGGGGCGCCCTGGTCCAGGTCCGCTACGACAAGCCGGTGACGGTGGCGGAGGTCCGCAAGGGTCTCGACGAGCTCGGTCTCGGCACCGCGGTCATCCAGCAGTTCGGCGACGCCGCCGAGTACCTGATCCGCCTGCCTCCCGCCGAGCAGAACCCGGAGCAGCTCGGGGACCGGGTCAAGGCCGCGCTGGGCAAGGCGGCGGGGGCCGGGGTCGAGATCCGGCGGCTCGAGTTCGTGGGTCCCCAGGTCGGCCGCGACCTCCAGGTCCAGGCCCTGTACGCGGTCCTGGCGGGGATGGCCGGGATCCTGATCTACGTCGCGTTCCGCTTCGACTTCCGGGGGGGCATCATCGCGATCCTGGCGCTGGCCCACGACGTCACGGTCACTTTGGGGGCCCTCTCGCTGTCGAACCTCGAGATGTCCCTCCCGGTCCTCGCCGCGCTGCTCACGATCGTCGGCTACTCGATCAACGACACGATCGTGGTGTTCGACCGGATCCGGGAGACCCGGGGGCGGGGGCCGCGGCGGGGGCAGACCGTCGCGGACCTGATCAACGGGGCGCTCAACCAGACCCTGTCCCGGACCATCCTCACCTCGTTCACCACGTTCCTGGCCGCCCTGGTGCTGCTGATCTTCGGGGGGGAGGTGCTGCGCGACTTCGCCTTCGCCCTCGTGATCGGCGTGGTCACCGGGACGTACTCCTCGGTGGCGGCCGCCTCGCTGATCGTGGACTGGGAAGCCTGGAGCGGACGACGGCGGGCGGCCGCCCCCGCGCCCGCGGGCCGCGCGGCCTCGACCCCGCCGGTCGGGAAGGGAAGCCAGCCCGCAAGAAAGCGGTAGCAAGGCAGCGATTTTAGTGGCAGAATTGGTGGTCAACCTGAGGAGGACGCGAGGTTGACCCAACTGCAGACGCTGATCGAGGAGATTCCCAAGTATCAGCCTGCCGCCGATCTGGCGCTCCTCGAGCGGGCGTACCGCTTCTCCGAGCAGTCTCACCTGGGTCAGCAGCGCGCATCGGGTGAGCCCTACCTCTCCCACCCCCTGGAGGTCGCCGGCCTCCTGGTCAACTTCAAGATGGACGTGACCACGGTCACGGCGGGGCTGCTCCACGACGTCCTGGAGGACACCAAGGCCACCAAGGTCGACCTCCAGCGCGAGTTCGGCGCGGAGATCGCCGACCTGGTCGACGGGGTGACCAAGATCGGCAAGCTGGCCTTCTCCTCCCGCGAGGAGCGCCAGGCCGAGAACTTCCGCAAGATGCTGGTGGCCATGGCGCGCGACCTCCGCGTGCTGATGATCAAGCTGGCCGACCGGCTCCACAACATGCGGACCCTCCAGTACCTGCCCCCCGACAGGGCCGGGAAGATCGCCCAGGAGACGCTCGACATCTACGCGCCCCTGGCCCACCGCCTCGGGATGGCCAAGGTCAAGGCGGAGCTCGAGGACCTGGCCCTCCGCGTGCTGCACTACGAGGACTACCAGGAGCTGATGCGGCGGGTGGCCAAGCGGCGGCTCGAGCGCGAGGCGGAGATCAACAACCTGATCACCCTCCTCCACGACAAGCTGGCCGAGGTCGGCATCGGCTCCAAGATCGCCGGGCGTCCCAAGCACTTCTACTCGATCTGGAAGAAGATGCACGAGGGCGGCCGCGAGTTCGACGAGATCTACGACCTCACCGCGGTGCGGGTGCTGACCAACTCGGTCCGCGACTGCTACGGCGCGCTCGGGGTGGTGCACTCGCTGTGGAAGCCGGTGCCGGGGCGGTTCAAGGACTTCATCGCGATGCCCAAGGTCAACATGTACCAGTCGCTGCACACGACGGTCATCGGACCCAAGGGCGACCCGGTCGAGATCCAGATCCGCACGTACGACATGCACCGCATCGCGGAGGAGGGCATCGCGGCCCACTGGCTCTACAAGGAGAAGCGGAGCGACCGGGACAAGTTCGACGACGCCTTCACCTGGCTCCGCCAGCTCCTCGACTCGCAGAAGGAGACCAGCGACCCGAAGGAGTTCCTGGACAACGTGCGCCTCGACCTGTTCCCGGACGAGGTCTACGTGTTCACTCCGAAGGGCGACGTGAAGGCCCTGCCGGAGGGCGCCACCCCGGTGGACTTCGCCTATGCGGTGCACACCGACGTGGGCCACCACTGCGTGGGGGCCAAGGTCAACGGGAAGCTGGTGCCGCTGCGCTACACCCTCCGCCAGGGCGACATCCTGGAGATCGTCACGTCGCCCACCCAGCACCCGAGCCGCGACTGGCTGAAGATCGTCCGATCCAACCGGGCGCGGGCCAAGATCAACCAGTGGCTCAAGATCGAGGAGCGCACCCGGTCGCTGGCGCTGGGCCGCGAGCTCTTCGAGCGCGAAGCCAAGAAGTACCGCCTGGCCCCCGCGACCCTGCTGGCCTCGGACGAGATGAAGAAGCTGATCGGCGAGCTGGGCTTCCCGTCCTCCGACGACCTCCTGGCCTCGATCGGGTACGGCAAGACCTCGATCCAGACCGTCCTGGGGAAGCTGGCTCCCGCCGCGGTGCACGACACCGACGCGGCGACCGAGGCCAAGCCCGCGCGAGCGCCCCGCAAGGGGGACGGGCCCGCGGTGCGGATCCGCGGGGTGGACGACCTGCTGGTGCGCTTCGCCAAGTGCTGCTCGCCGGTGCCGGGCGACGGCATCGTGGGCTTCATCACCCGGGGCCGCGGTCTCACCGTGCACGCGCGCGACTGCCTGACGGTGGCGAAGAACGTGCTCGACAAGGAGCGGCTGGTGGCGGTGGAGTGGGACGGCGCGGAGCCGGCCAAGCGCCCGGTGCGCATCGCGGTCTACATCGGACGGGACCGCCCGGGCCTGCTCGCCGAGATCACCGCCGCCATCTCCTCGCGCCAGGCCAACATCCTCAAGGCCGAGATCACGGTGACCGACGACCGCAAGGGCCTCAACCACTTCGTCGTCGAGGTCCAGGACCTGCACCAGCTGCAGGACATCATGCAGGCCATCCGCGAGGTGAAGGACATCGTCAACGTGGAGCGGGTCCGCGGCCTGTAGGGTCGGGACCGCCGCCCGAACGGCTCCAGGATTCACATGACCCGCCCGGAGTTCGAATCGCTCGTCCACTCCGCCCTGCGCCGCCTGCCGCGTGTCTTCCGGGACAAGCTCGTCAACGTCGCGGTGGTGGTCGAGGACTGGGCGGATGACCAGACCCTGGAGGAGATGGGCATCGAGCCGCCCGACACCCTCTACGGGCTCTACCGGGGGATCGACATCACCCGGCGGGACTCCGGCTACGGCAACGTTCTGCCGGACACCATCCACATCTATCAGGGGCCGATCGAGGAGGATTGCGACAGCCCCGCGGAGATGGCGGACCTGGTGCGGGACGTCGTGATCCACGAGGTGGGCCACTACTTCGGTCTCGACGATGAGACCATGGACGGCATCGAGCACGAGGACTAGACGCCGAGGAGGCGGCTGGCCGCGACGGTCCGGATGCAGCGCCTGCTGGCCGGGTGGCGCGAGGGCCGGCGCGTGATCGGCTCCCTCATCGGCCTGACCGATGAGCAGTTCAACCGCGAGACGGACGGGCCCCCGGGGCAGTGGACCTACCGCGTCGTGGCCAAGCACAGGCCTCGCGGACGGAAGCGCCCTAGCCTGTTTTTCCTTGACAGGAATTTCATTTGTCCATATGGTTTCAGCATACGCTGAAAGTAATGGTACGAGTGAAAGTGACCGAGAAGAGATGGGGAAAGCAGACGATATCAGGACGCTGGCAGCGCAGAGGTTGCGCGAGCTCATGAGCAAGGCCAGCGGGTGGGAGCAGTTTCTCGACGTGAAGGCTGGAACACAAACTGTTGATTTGATGCTGAAATTCAAGATTGGCGAGCGGCCTCACACCCTTGCGGTTGGGGTGACTTCCCTCGGCCAACCCAGGCAGATCCGGGAGGCGGTGACTCGCCTGTCGGAGATTCGCCGGGAGATGCCCGAGGTGTATCCGGTCGCGGTCTCCTCCTACATCGGCCCCCAGAGCGCGGCCCTCCTCAAGCGGAGCGGCCTCGGCTACCTGGACCTCTCGGGCAACTGCCACCTGAGCTTCGAGAACGTCCTGATCGAGAAGGAGGGCAAGCCGAACCTCCGCCCCTCGACCCGGCCTCTGAAGGCCCTGTTCGCGCCGCGGGCCACCCGGGTCGTCCGGGTGATGCTGGTGGATCCCCAGCACCCCTGGCGTCTCGAGGAGCTGGCCAAGGCCTCGGAGGTCAGCCTCGGCCACGCCCACAACGTGGTGAAGCGGCTCGAGGAGCTGTCGTGGGTGGAGCGGAATGGCCAGCAGCGCATCCTGCTGGCCCGCCCCGGCGATCTGCTGGAGGCGTGGGTGGAGGCCTATTCGTACCGCCAGAGCGCGATGCAAGCCTACTTCTCGCAGGAGCGGGTCACCCGCGGGCTGGTGGCCGAGCTGGGGCGGGCCGCGCACGAGGCGCGGCGGCGCTACGCCTTCACCCTGCACTCGGGCGCGGCCCTGGTCGCCCCGAACGTGCGGTTCCCCGCCATCCACTGCTATCTCGAGGGCGACCCCGAGCCGGTGGTGAAGGCCCTCGGGCTGCGGCCCGGGGAAGGCGAGGGGAACATCTACCTGCTGGCTCCCTACGACCAGGGCGTGTTCTACGCTCCGATGGCCAAGGGCGGGTTGCCGGTGGTCTGCCTGCCGCAGCTCTACGCCGATCTCTACCACTACGAGCGCCGGGGCCGGGAGCAGGCGGCCCACCTCCGGCGCGAAGCGATGGGTTACTGAGTCAGGACCCGGAGGGAGGTGAGATCCCACATGCCGAAGCGCAAGAAGGCCGTCAAGAAGGGTGGCAAGAAGAAGGCCACCAAGAAGGGTAAGCGGAAGTAGCGCGCCGTAGCAGTGAGTCCACCCTGAAAGGAGGTGACGATCCGAATGGCGAAGAAGAAGAAGGCGGCCAAGAAGAAGAAGAAGTAGCGTGTTAGTCGTGCGGTGGGGGGTGGCGGCCTCCCACCGGGACTCTTACTAGGATACGGCTCGACGGCGCGGCGGGGGGTGGAAACGCCCCCCGCCCGCTGCTGCTCTCGGGCTCCGGGACCTCAGACGACCTTGACGACCTTGCCCGCCTTCAGACAGCGCGTGCAGACGCGCATGCGCTCGACCCTGCCCTTCACCTGCGCGCGCAGCGAGACCAGGTTGACCAGCCAGCGCCGCTTGGTCACGTTGTGGGCGTGACTGATGCGGTGACCGACGGCCGGACCCTTCCCGCAGACATCACAACGTTGAGCCATGCTGATCCCCTGCTGAGAGTGTGGTTTGCCGGACGAAGCGTTTCTTTATAGCATGGCGACTGGCATGAGGCAAACCGTTGCCCGCGATTAAGACCGCGGGCCCTCGCCGGGGCCCGGTCCCGACCCACCCGCTCGCCACCCCGCTCCAGTTCGTCAAGGGCATCGGGCCGCAGCGGGCCAAGCTGCTCGGCAACCTGGGGCTGCGGACGGTGGAGGACGCCCTCTACTACCTGCCCGTGCGCCACGAGGACCGCAGCCAGCTCACCCCGCTCCGGAGCCTCAAGCCCAACGACGTGACGACGGTGAGCGGAATTGTCCGGGCCATCAGTCCGCCCCCCCGCGGCCGGCCCCGGATGCCGCTCTCGGTGCTGCTGGGCGACGGCACCGGATTCCTCACCTGCGTGTGGTTCGGGCAAGGCTACCTCGAGCGCCTCTTCCAGCGCGGCCAGCGCCTCATCGTGCACGGCAAGGCGCAGCGGTATCGCTCCGGCCCGCTGCAGATGCAGGTCAAGGACTTCGAGGTCGTCGAGGACGAGAGCGGAGAGGGCGCGGCCGAGCCCGGCGACGAGACTCTCCACACCGGCCGGCTGGTTCCCGTCTACGGCCTCACCCGAGGGCTCACCGCGCGGCCCATGCGGCGGCTGATGAAGCGGCTGGTCGACGGCTACGTGGACGGCCTCGATGATCCGCTCCCGGACGCGCTCCGGGCCCGCCATCATCTCGAGCTGTTGAGCCTCGCGCTGCGGGGCGGCCACTTCCCCAGGACGGAGGCCGACTACGCGTCGGCGCGCCGGCGCCTCGTCTACGACGAGTTCCTGCTGCTGCAGCTCGGCCTCGCCATCCGGCGCCAGCGCCAGGGCCGCCAGCCCGGCCTCGCCATGAATCCGCCCGGCGCGCTGGCCCGGCGGCTGCTGGCCTCGCTACCGTTCGCGCTGACGCCGGCGCAGGAGCGGGTGTGGCGCGAGATCCGTCTCGACATGGCCGAGCCCTACCCGATGAACCGCCTGCTGCAGGGAGACGTGGGCTCGGGCAAGACCGTGGTGGCCGCCCTCGGGGTGCTGACCGCGGTCGAGTCCGGCTACCAGGCGGCCCTGATGGCGCCCACCGAGATCCTGGCCGAGCAGCACCTGATGACGCTCGGCCAGCTGCTGGAGCCGCTCGGGGTGGAGGTGGCCCTCCTCACCAACGCGGTGAAGGGCAAGGCGCGCGAGCGGGTGCGCGCCGGGGCGGCGGACGGCTCGCTCGCCTGCGTGGTGGGCACGCACGCGCTGGTGCAGGGTGAAGTGGCCTTCCGCCGGCTCGGCCTCGCGGTGGTGGACGAGCAGCACCGCTTCGGCGTGAACCAGCGCGCCACCCTGCGGCGCAAGGGCGAGAGCCCCGACGTGCTCGTGATGACCGCCACCCCGATCCCGCGCACCCTGGCCCTCACCCTCTACGGAGATCTCGAGGTCTCGGTGATCGACGAGCTCCCGCCCGGCCGCAAGCCGATCATCACCAAATCGCGCACCGAGTCCGCCCGGCGGCAGATCTACGCCTTCCTGCGCGAGCAGGTGGGGGAGGGCCGCCAGGTCTACGTCGTCTATCCGCTGGTGGAAGAGTCGGAGGTCATCGACCTGCGCGCGGCCACCGAGATGGCGGACCGGTTGCAGCGCGAGGTCTTCGCGGATCTGAAGGTGGGCCTGCTCCACGGGCGCATGGCGTTCGCGGAGAAGGAGCGGGTGATGCGCGAGTTCAAGGCGGGCGCTCTCCACATCCTCGTCTCCACCACCGTGATCGAGGTCGGCATCGACGTGCCCAACGCCTCGGTCATGCTGATCGAGCACGCGGAGCGGTTCGGCCTCTCCCAGCTCCACCAGCTGCGCGGACGGGTGGGGCGTGGGCCGTGGCGGAGCTACTGCATCCTGCTCTCGGGTGCCGCGTCGGAGGACGCGCGGCGGCGGCTCGACGTGATGACCGCCACCGGCGACGGGTTCAAGATCGCGGAGGCGGACCTCTCGCTGCGCGGGCCGGGCGACTTCTTCGGCACCCGCCAGTCGGGGCTGCCCGAGTTCCGGGTGGCGGACCTGCTGCGCGACGCGGCCGCCCTGGAGGCGGCCCGGCGCGACGCGGTGGCCCTGATCCGCGAGGATCCCAACCTCCTCGCGCCCGAGCATCGGGCCCTGCGCACCGCGCTCTTGCAGCGCTGGCGCGGCAAGCTCGACCTGGCCGGAATCGGCTGATGCGCCCGCGTCGGCTGATACCGAACTCCGGGCGGCGCGCGCTCGGTGGCGCCCTCCTGCTGGCCGTCGCGACGGCTCCCGCGCCGGCGCGCGCGCAGGACAGCGCGGAGCTGGCCCGCGCCCGCCAGGTGCTCGAGTACTACCAGGACTGCGAGCGCACCCGGCGCTTCGCGCCGTGCTGGTCGCTGCTCTCGGCGCGCGTGCGGGCCGAGTGGGCGCGGCAGGCGCGGGGCACCGGGGAGGAGTACGCGGCGTCCCGCGGCGCGAGCGAGCCCCGCTTCTCCGACTTCCGCGTGCGGCGGATCCGGCGAAGCCCGTCGCGCGTGGTCTTCGTGGTGGACGCGATGGGGGGAACGGAGGCGCGGCCGAGCTGGGAGCGCGTGGAGTACGCGCTGCTCCGCGAGGGCGGGCAGTGGCGGATCGACGGCCGGCGGGTGGGCGCGTCGGAGACGACGCCGTGAGGAGACGCCATCCGGTGAGGGCGGACTGATGCGGGTGCTGGCCGGGGCCCTCAAGGGCCAGCGCCTGACCACGCCGCGCGGGCGCACCACGCGGCCCACCGCGGACCAGGTGCGCATCGCCTGCCTCGACACCCTGATGCCCTACCTCGCCCGCGGGCCCTTCCTCGATCTCTTCGCGGGGGCGGGCGGCGTCGGCATCGAGGCGCTCTCGCGGGGCGCCCCGTCGGCCACGTTCGTGGAGCAGGACGGCGCCGCGCTCCGCGCCCTGCGCGACAACGTGGAGCGCCTCGGCCTGACCGGGCGCGCCCGCGTCCTGCGCGCGGACGCGGCGCGCGCGGTCGCCGATCTCGGGGCGGAGGGGAGCCGCTTCGCGGTGGTGTTCCTCGATCCGCCCTACGAGTTCCCCCGCGCGGCCGACGCGCTCGACGCGGTGGCCGCGGGCGCGGTGCTGCTCCCGGACGCGGTGGTGGTGCTGCAGCACCGCACGAAGTCGCCGCCCGCCGCCGCGCCCGGCGGGCTCACCACCTGGAAGGCGCGCCGGTTCGGGGACACGTCCTTGACTTTCCTGGTGCCGAAGGTAGACTGAGCAGCGTTTTCAGGCCTTTCCACATCGTCAGGGCGAGGGG
>Ga0075425_100006432_pt1 | contig 12308 bp, 5 predicted proteins | sample SoiMethybrSBSTD4_FD_75300 | JGI IMG/M metagenome (GOLD analysis project Ga0075425, IMG submission 75300) | Bulk soil microbial communities from a Populus tree surrounding site in Tennessee, USA - Soil MetaG P. TD hybrid SBSTD4 | ecosystem: Environmental > Terrestrial > Soil > Tree plantation...
CCCTGCATCGCAGGCGAACTGATGCTGACCGTAGCACCGGGCAGCGGCGTGTTGTCGGATGTCGCCGTGCCGGTGAGTGTCGCCGTGATCTGCGCGAACGCGGGAAGTGCGAGCAAAAACGCGACGACGAAGAGCGCGAATAGACGCTTGTTGACCATCTCTCCTCCTTTGGGTTTTTGGAACGAGTGCCGAATTGTACTGCAGGAGTCTTACCTCCCGTTCCTGAACCAAAGTTATAGATGGATCAATGACTTAGCTGAGTTCAGAAAATGACCGCATTCAAAAATACGGGAATGCGCAATCAGAATTTTGGTGAACGCACGCTGACCGCGGATGTAGTTGTATATCGAAGGAGATAGGCGCGGAGTTGCAGTGAAAACCGATGTCGCTTATCTTGTCGGCGCAAGGTTCTCCAACAAAACGTGTGCAGTAATACGAACGATTGAATCGGCGGTTCCGTGCTGTTTGCCGCAAGTTCAGTCGATTCACGAAGTTCAACGAGATTGATGTTTGGCCGCGGGCGTGCAGTTTCGCGGCGAAGATCCCGACGTTTCCAGTTCAATACGTCCGTGTTGTAACAATCAACAGGAGGAGGAGACATGAGGCTTTCCCGGTTTTTCGTGGTCCTCACTGTCCTACTCGCGAGCCTTTCAGCATTCGCGCAGGTTACGGCGAATCTGACGGGTACCGTGACGATGGACAACAATCCACTACCCGGAGTGACCGTCACGATCACGTCGCCGAACATGCAGGGTTCGCGTACGACGACGACTGACGTGAATGGCAACTACAACTTCGGGTCAATCCCACCCGGCACGTACAAAGTGGCGATCGAGATGCAGGGCATGCAGACCGTCACGCGCACCGTGCAGGTCGGCGTCGGACAGACCGGACGCGCCGATGCGACGATGAAGATGACCGCGGTCGCGGAAGCGATCACCGTCACCGCTGCCGCTCCGGCCGTTCTGGAGACGACGGAAGTGCAGTCGAACATGCAGCAGTCCGTCATCAACAAGCTGCCGACCTCGCGCACCGTCACCGGCGTTGCGCTTCTTGCGCCGGGCACCGTTGCCAACGGCCCGCGCAATGCGCTCGTCATCTCGGGCGCGACCGCAGACCAGAATCTGATCATGGTCGACGGCGCCGTCATTCAGGAAAATCTCCGCGGACAGACTCACGCGCTCTTCATCGAAGACGCGATTCAGGAGACGACGGTTCTCACCGGCGCGATCTCCGCTGAATACGGCCGCTTCGAAGGCGGCGTGGTCAACTCGATCACGAAGTCGGGCGGCAACGAGTTCCACGGCTCCTATCGCGACAACCTCGACAAGCCGGCATGGAAGCATCCGTCGGCGTTCGGCGAAGCTCGCGGCTTCAACGTCACGAACCAGGTTCACGAAGGAACGCTCGGCGGTCGCATCATCCGCGATCGTCTGTGGTTCTTCACCGCGGGACGCAAGACGAAGTCGGCGACGAACAGCGGCTTCGCCGCCTCCACCGCTGCGCTGAGTCAGACCTTCCCCGTCGTCACCAATGAGAAGCGCTTCGAAGGCAAGCTCACTGGACAGATCACGTCGAAGTACTCGCTCGTCGCGACGTACACGAAGGTTCCTCTGAAAGCGACGAACAACTGCCAGCTCGGATGCGTCGACGGCAGCACGCTCGATCCGGACATCCAGCAGGCCAATGACTTCAAGACCGCGCACTTCAACGGCGTCGTGACCAACAATTGGTTGGTCGAGTCGTTGTATTCACGCAAGACGTTCACGTTCATCGGATTCGGCGGTGTCGGTTCCGACCCGGCCGCGAACTCGCCGATGGCCGTTCTCAATACCGCCGGCAGCGCCATCATCGGATATTCGAACTCGCCGTACTTCTGCGGCTCGTGCGGCGATGAGACGCGCAACAACAACTCGTGGAACGCGAAGTCGACCTACTTCTGGTCGACAAAAGCTCTCGGCACGCACAACATCGTTGGTGGCGTCGAGCGCTGGGCGGAGAGCCGCTTCTCGAACAACTACCAGTCGCCGACAAACTTCGTGCTTCGCACGTATGCGACGACCAACACAGTCGTGCGTGACCCGAGCGATCTACCCCTGGTCAACGTCTTCGGCCAGAAGGCATTCGGCTCGAACTCGTACATCATCTGGTTCCCGATCCTCACGCCGTCGCTCGGATCCGACCTCCGCACGAAGTCGGCGTTCGTCAACGACAAGTGGGATCTCAACACGCACTGGAGCTTCAACCTCGGTGCGCGCTATGACAAGAACCAATCGGTCGACTCGCTGCATCAGAAGACCGCGAACGACAGCTATAAGAGCCCGCGCCTCGGTCTGAACTACGACATCCTCGGCAACGGCAAGTACCGCATCACCGCCGGCTACAACGTTTACGTCGGCCGTCTCGCTGAAGGCATCAACGGCGCCGGCTCGCCCGCGGGCAGCCCCGCCACATACGTCTTCGAATATCGCGGACCCGATGTCCTGAACGTCACCAGCAAGGTTGCGGCCAAGACGATCATGGACTGGTTCCTCAGCCACGGCGGCACCGACAACTCCGACCTGTGGCGCCAGTCCCCGAACATCCCGGGCGCTGCGACGCGCATTCTCGGCTCGCTCAAGTCCCCGAACGTCCGCGAGTACACGGTCGGCGGCGGCATGCAGATCGGCAACGGCTTCGTTCGTGCCGACTACCTCGACCGCTCGTGGCGCGACTTCTACGTCACGCTGACGAATCTCAACACCGGCACCGTCACCCTGAATCCGGGACTGCCGAGCCAGTCGGTGATCACGCGCAACCTCGTCACGAACTCGGACGACCTCGATCGCACGTACAAAGGCATTCAGTCGCAGTTCCAGTACCGCCTGATGAACAACATCAATCTCGGCGGCAACTACACGTACTCGAAACTGCGCGGCAACGCCGTGCAGGAGAACGTCGGCAACGGCCCCGTCTCCGAAGGCGCGTACATCTTCCAGTTCCCCGAGTACCAGGGATTCACGCAGAACAATCCTGTGGGCTTCCTCGGAGCCGACCAGCGCCACAAAGCGCGTGCCTGGGTGTCGTATGACCTGCACACGTTCGTGGGCAACCTGAACTTCGGCGCGATCCAGCGTTACGACTCGGGCATTCCCTACTCCGCGATCGGCAGCGTCGATGATCGCACCAAGACCAATTACTACTGCCTCGGCAACGAAACGCTCGCTCAGTGCCAAACGGCTTTGGGCAAGACCGACGTGTCGGGCGGAATCGCGAACCCCGGCTACGCTTCCTCTCCGCCGACCAGCGTGACGTACTACTTCAGCGGCCGCGGTCAGTACCGCACCAATGCACTCCGCGCCACCGACCTCTCGGCCACGTATTCGATCGGCTGGCACGGCGCTGAGTTCTACGCCGAAGGCTATGTCTTCAACATGTTCAACACGCAGAAGGTCGTCAACACGCAGAGCGGCGCTACGTCGACGCTGAACACGAACATTCGCACCGCGCTCAGCTCGACCGCCGACGCCAACGTGTTCCGCCGCTTCAATCCCTTCACCGATACGCCGATCGGATGCCCGGCGCCTGCGGCCGGTCTGTCGCCGACGGCGAACGACGCACAGTGCATCGCGATGAAGGCGAACTACCAGATCCCGCTCGAGTACTCGAAGGGCGGCGCGTTCGGCTCGCCGACGTCGAAGGATGCCTATCAGGCTCCGCGTACGTACAGCATGGCCCTCGGAATCCGCTTCTAAGATCGAATCGGTTCGATCGAAAAAGCCCCGGCGAAAGCCGGGGCTTTTTTATGCCTTCGTCCGAGAGCGAGCCAGCCGGGACTTGTATGCGCGCATGAGGAAATGGTGAAGAACCGCCTCTTCCTGACGCGTCGCCGTGCGCAGCAGACGATTCGCAAACATGTGTATGTAGCTCACGGCCAGTGATTCCACCGACACGCTGAGCCGTCCGGAAGCGCTCAAGTCGTATAAAGCCGCAGTGATCGGCCGCAGGTGTTGCGATCGCGTATTGACAGCGCCGATTGCCTGCGCGATGACGCTCGATCGATCGTTCTCGTGATCGAGGACTGACTCGATGCTCCTGCGCTGGCTGCGAAAGCGAGCGGCCAGTTGGTGTTCGAGCGAAGGGGGCGCGCCCAACTCGCCCAGGAACCTAGCTGCCGTTTCGGAAATGAGACGCAACTTCGCCGGCAAATCGAACCAAAGGTCGTCGAGAAGCTGATCGATCCCGCGCAGAGCCGCTAGCGATCGAATGTCTTGCGGCTGGTCTGACAGCGCTGCCAGGATCTGAAGCACGGCCTCGCTGTCGATTTGAAAGAGCTGCTCCGATAACAGGACTCCGTCGCTTCCACCGTATCGTTCGATTTCGCGTTCGTAGGTTGACGCTTCCATCTTCCAAACGAGCCCGTTCGCGCAAAACGGCTGTAAAGCAGTGTGTAGCCGCAAGAGCGCGTCGCCGTGAAGACAATGAGACTCACCGTGAAACCGCACGCGCAAGTGCCAGTCCGGTTCACCATAACGGATGAAATACCAGCGATCGACGATCTTGTCCCGAACGAGCTCGCCCGACAAAGGCCCAACGACGTCAGCCAATATCCGATCGGCGCCGGCGTGTCCCGTATAGAGCTTCATGAATAGCCACTCTGATCCAACGCCGTACGATCGAGCGACAGGTGAGCTCTCCCGCAGCTTGGCCGAGGTCGACGCTGTGGAAGCCGCTTCGCGTCTCAGAATCAGCGGAATCACGAGCTCATTGGTGTAGCGGCCTTCAGGTCCCGATACACAGAGCTCATCCGGCGGCGGAAACAGCTCATAAAGGCGAAACTCAGCGCGGCGTTTGATTTGTTCGACGAAAACGTCCACGCTCAGAATGTTGTCGAGATCAATGGGCAACGTATTGTCGCCCTCTGCAAGGACGATGAAGCGGGGCACTTCGCGCTCGGCTCTCCACTCTTGCACGAGCGAATACCGCGCGGCGTCGACGGCGTCGATCGCGGGCTGAAGCTCGGACCTGTCAACACGCCATCGAGCCAACGCCAATACTGTTCTTCCTGTGACGACGCGCGGCAGGGTGCGAGCTCCATCGAGCGCTCCCCAGCTCCATGACGCTCCGCCGCCGTGTTGGAGCTGAAGCGCGCACAAGAATCGATAAATCGCCAGGCCACGCTGAAAATTGTGCGCACTCGTCAAGCGCGGGATGACTTGCTTCCCCAATCTCCTCGAGAACAGGGTGATTGCCGAATCGCTGACGGAGACCAACAAGTCGGAGACTTGAAATTGATGGTCGCTGTCCACGGCCGCTTGACCCAGGAACGGAATTTCGTGATTGCGCAATGACGGTCGCAGAATGACGTTGCCGATCCGACCTTCCGGCAGATGGACAATTTCCGCGAAAACGGCATCAGGTTGAAGGGACTCCTCCTGGACGAAATAGTTCTCGACGAACTTCTGAAGAACGGAGTCGCCATGGCAGAAGCGGCCCAGGAAATTCGCTCCGGACGGTCCCGACACACCGTGGAGAAGGATCTGGAAGTCGGATTTGTACAACGCTTCTTGAGAGGCGGCAGCGATTCTCACGACGGCGCTGCATGCGGCGGGCATGCGGATTCGATTCGCATTTGCAACGGCGCTGATCTCGCGCGCATTCATTTTGATCACGATGTTGTGCGCGCGCGCACGATCGTTAAGCTTGTTCAGCAAGAGCGTGTCAATGGGATCCCAGCGGACTTGCTGTGACTCCATAGACGGACGGGAGGGCCGGCCGGCTGCAAGCGCGGCACCGCCGTTCGGTTCCTTACGCGCACCGAATCCGATTCCAGTCTCTTCGTCGAGCACTTCAAACAATGGCACGGCGCGGTTTTCGTAGCGTGCCCTAAAGCGTCGTCGAAAGTCGACGAGATCTTCGCTCTCCGCCGGCGGGCGAAGGGCATACAGAATTTGGACGGACTCGGTGATCTCATCGATGACGGCTGCGCCAAGCGTGGCATCCGGAGCGGGCTTGACGAGGTCGACCTGCAGGAGTCTGGAGATTTCGACCTTCGCGGGCAAGGGACTGAGTTCTTCTGCGATCGCCACATAATTCTCAGCCGGCGTTCCAAGTGGCGCCGCATCGATTTCATGGATCCGCTCTTTGATGTACTTCAGGCGATTGTTGACGAATGCGCCTGACGGATATGAGGCAAGAGTGGACATCAATTCCTCGAGAGGCTCATTGCCGGTCGCCCGAGGCTCCAGCTCGGACACGAGGATCTGGCTGTCAATGAGGGCCGAAATGTATCTGTCGGCATCTTCGAGACGGATGTCCTCCGTGATCAATGCACTTGCGAGATTCGATGCCGTTTGGGGCGGCTCGCAGCGAGATAACGTCTCCAACAGATACCTGGTCGGCTCGACAGTCACGAGGTGATATTGCAGCGCATCGTCGATGCGCCGCCGTTCAAAATACCTAAGCGTGCCGCCGCATTCATAAATGCTGGAATTTGCACGATAGACGGTGTCGCGGCGAATTTGCTCGTCTGCAGCAAGGGCCTCCGTCAAAGAGGTCATGTAATGCATGTCGAGCCGCGTGTGACGGCGATAGGCACACCGCGCGTCGATGGTGAGCTTCGTATCAGCACTACTGAGTCCAACCGAGTACCCGGCGAATAGTCCAAACGGCGTCGAACGGCCACACATGCGTGAGAAATAGCGCACGAGTGCCCGCTCGAGGCGCTTCGACTTTTTGTCGCCTAGCAGAACCGGCGTGCGCTCCAACGCTTCGTGAAGGTCGGGCGACGCAAGAAATAGCGCCTCCCTCACCTCGGGCAATTTGATCGTCGCGAGCAGCCGCTCTTGCAATCGCTTCCGGTCGGAGGCGATCGCTTCACTGAGCCGGTCCGCATCGCCGGTGAACCGCGGTGCTTCGAGGTCGGCGCTCCACTCTAGAAAGGTATCGAACGGCAGTAGCGGAGTGCGTAAGATGAAAAATGGCGCACGATCGATTCGAACGCCATTGAACGGTGAATCCAAGATCACCTCGGATCGACTGAGACCAGGAGCATCCGGTCCCAATCGGGGATCACGCCACCCAGTCCGGCGAGCAGCGCAAGACCGATTCCCGCGGAGCCGTCCAGTAGGCCGGGCCTGCTCTGCCAACCCTCCTCCGGACGCCACGCTTGGAATCCGCCAATTCCGGTTTCGGGACGCCGCAGCGACAACGTCAGCTTGAACCATCGCAACGCTGCATCAAGGAAAACGGGCTCGCGCGTGGCCTGATAGAGACGGTTGAATAAGTGCGCATTCCCCCCCGCGCCGTGACAAATTCCAGCATCCAGCGTTCCGCCGATCACGGCGGGAATCCGCGTCGCATGTCGCGCAATGCCGAGGGCTTCTGCTTCCCAACTCGAATCGCCTACGCAACGTGCTGCGCCGAGGAGCGTCAATGAGATCCCCAAATCGCCGTAACACCACGAGAGCCGGGAATGAGGCGCCGCTTCCTCGATGTCGGGTGACAGCATTGACGGGAAGCAGCCCCCTTTGCCGGTGATCCTCTTCGAAAGGAGCCATCGGACGGCGCCGTCGAGAAGCATCCGCGCAGTGTCCGCCCCGAAATCGAATGCGCAGGCCCAGGCCAGGAATGTGATGGCGGCGGGCACACCATGAGCGACGCCCAGGTTATAGTAGCCGTGAGGAAGCCTTTGACGAACCGCCTCTGGATAATGTTGCGGAGGTGTGAACCAGGTTACGCCGTCATCCGTGATTTCGGCCATCTCTCGCAGGCGTCGGATCACGGCCTCGACGAGGGTACGGTTCCGGCGTTCGATTGCATACACGCCGAAACCGACAAGGCCATTCAACAGTTCATAGCCGCAGCGGGGCTGTCGCTCGGCTAGGTATCGCCCGAGTGCGGCGTCGACATCCGAATTGACGTCTTCGTCGAATGAAACAAGCGGGCGAAATCGCTCGGCCGCCCATCCAATTCCGGTAAATCCGCCATAAAGACTAGGCGAAGTTACACTGTCGCGGGTCGTATCGAACGCAAGCCGCAGGAAACGGCACGCAATGTCGAGCGTTTCCTCCTTCGCCTGTTCTCGTACCTCGGAAAGAAATCCAAAAAATAACGCAATGCCGGCGTTACCGCCGGAAAGGCTGCTTTGATCGGTGACGCTTGATTGCAGCGCGACTGCAATATCGTCGACTGCACTCAAAGCTTCCGCTTTCGCTTCGCCCGTCAGAATCGGAGCCCAGGCAGCGTCTGAACGAATCACGAACGGGGGACCGGGCCGCTACCCTATCCCGGGAAGCAGCCCGCCGTGCAATAGGGAATCGGCGTGGTGTTGATCGCGGTGCAATCCCACGTATAGGGACTGGTATCACCGGTACCCGGACACTCGTAGTAGCAGAGGCTCTCGGCGGTATTCGGATCGCAGTAGTCCGGGTTCGAACATTCGTAATTCGTCGCGCCACCGACGACCTGTTCGAGTTCGCCGTTCGTGAGTTTACGAAGGGTCTCGCGGTTGAGTTGCAGCTTACCGAAGCTCTTCTTCTCCATAAGATGCCTCTTTCCTGGAGCCGCCCGTTGCATGATCGGGCGACGCTTTGATTCGGTGAGCGTTCAAGGTATGCGCTTTCTCGACGGCAGTCAATCCCTCGGGCGTTCCGGAAGCGACGAAAGTGTGAACGCGCCATGAAAGCCGTCATGGGTGGCATAAATGATCGTCTTATCGTCGAACCATCCGCTGTGCTCGAGGGTGGCTCTCGCGATGGAGTCGATGCTCACGAACGCTTCGTCGAGTAGAAGCAGGCTCCGATCAGATGCCATCACAGCGGTCATGATCAACAACTGTCGCTCTCCTCCTGAGAGCGTCAGCCCGCCTGGTGGTAGAACGGTTTCCAGGCCGAGCGGCAGGCGTGAAAGCACGGAAGAGAATCCCGATGCCTCGGCAGCATCGACGATGCGGCGCCGCGACGCACCGGCTGAAAACAACCGCAGGTTATCGAGAATGGAGCCGCCATAAACGTGTGTGACCTGCGGGAGGTAGATCATGCATTCCCGGCCTTGAAGTGCTGTACGTCCGCCGACCGTAATCGAGCCGCGGTCCGGCGCGTAGAGGCCGGCGAGAAGCCGCAGGATCGTGCTCTTCCCGCTGCCGGATGCGCCGAGGAGCCATCGCTTTTCTCCCGGTTGTACTTCCATCGTGAAGTCGGCGATCGTCCAGGGGCCGTCACCGTTGTATCGGAACCACACATTCTCCATTCGAACCGGACCGGCGATACGGCGTCCACGTCTCTGATGCGGCCGCGTTTCGGGCTGAATCGAGAACACTTCCCGCGCCGGCTGGATTTGCGGCTGCAGAGTCTTCAGCGTGATGTAGAACGACGTTACCCCGGCCGCAGCGGCGACGAAACCGGCACTGACCTGCAGAAAAGCGAGGAGATCGCCGAGTGAAGCTCGGGACCGCGTTGCATACCAACCGCCCATGACCAGAATGGTCATCGTCAATCCCTGCGAGAAAAAACTACTGGTGGTGTTGGCAACGAGAGTGACTCGCTGTCTCTTCACTCGAAGCCAGAGCTCGCGGCGGAGAAGGTTCGCCCAGCGCAGAAACATGGGCATTTCGGCGCCGCCAGCTTTGACCGCTGCGATACCGCTCAAGAGCTCGACGAGAAACGTTTCCTCCGCGGCTTGCGCTCGAATCTCCTCTCTTTGTGCTCGAGCTGCGTACCGGCCACCAATTGCGAAGATCACGCTGAGCAAGGCCGCAAACGCCGTGACGACGAACGCGAGTCGCGGTATGAGCGTGAACATCACAACGAAATAACCGATCGCGGTGACGCCGTCGAGGGCAGTGCCGAGCGTCTGCTCCGTCATCAATCGCCGGGCGCTGCCCGCGCCAGTGAAAGCCTGAAACAGCTCTCCGGGAGTTTTTCCGCTCACGAAGCGGAACGGAAGATCGAGCAGGTGAACGAGCAGTTCGGATTCGACTTCTGCTTCCATCCGGGACTTGACGTACAGGACTGCCCGCGCGCGCAGCCAGATCGCCAGGCCCTGGAACAGCGTCAGCGCGAACCCGGCGAGCGCGATGACGCCGAGTACCGAAGTCATGCCGTGCGGAAGGACTCGGTCGACTGTAATTCGCGTGAGTTGCGGCGCAATGAACGCGAGCACAATGAGCAGCAAGCCGGCTACCGCAACATGGCGGAGGGTCTTTCGTTCTTTGAGGGCTGCCCAAAATAGCCGTCGCCACAGCGTGGCCATCGGAAGCGGACGCAAAATCTGAACGGCGGCTTCACGAACTTCCCTCTCCAGCATTCCCAGAGGAAGCCGTAGGCGGCCCGCTGCGCCTTCGGCAGTCACAGAATCGTCGGCAGCCTCCAATACGAGAATCCAGCCGCCGTTCCGGAGCTCGAGTAGCGTGAGCTGTTGTAGAAGACGAAGATCGCCCTTTGCGAGTTGCGTGATGCGCGAATCGATTCCATGCGCGCTCAACTCTCGCTGAATTGCGTCGATCGAGCCTTCACCATCGAGCGATATCGGCTCCTCGTCATAGTGGTTGCATAGCTCGAGCGCGCGCGAGACGGCCTCAATGGTCGAGAGTCCCTTGATTTCTCTCAAGTGCGTTCCGCGTCATTTCTGAGGAGTTGCCGGAAGAGTCCGTCCTGCCTTGCGAGCGTCGAGAAATCACCGCTCTGCACGATGCCGCCGCCGTCCAGGACGAGAATTCGATCGGAATCCTCGATCGTTGCGAAACGGTGCGTGATCACGATGCGCGTACACCTCAATAACGCAAGATTCGCGTGAATGCGCTTTTCCGTCTCGAGATCCAGCGCGCGTGTCGCTTCATCGAGAAGCAGGATCGACGGTTCGCGCACGAGCGCTCTGGCGAGCGCGAAGCGTTGACGCTCGCCTCCGGAGAACCGCGTACCGTTCGGACCCATCAGCGTGTCGTAACGATGCGGAAGGGCGTCAATGACATGATCGATGCACGCCGCCGCTGCCGCTTCGTGCAGCATCTCTTCGCTCCAGTCGGAATCGTCGAGTGTCAAATTTCTGCGGATCGTGTCGTCGAAGAAGAACGTCTCCTGGAGAACTACGCCGATGCGCGATCGCAAGCGCGCCCGGTCGATGTTCTCGAGCTCGAGTCCGTCGTAGGAAATGGTGCCGGTGTTCGGCACGTGCAGTCCAATCAGAAGCGCCGCCAATGTAGATTTTCCGGCGCCCATTGGTCCAATGAGGGCCACCTTCTCCCCGGCTTCGATCCCGATCGACACATTCGCGAGAACGTCGGGACCGTCCGGGACGTAGCGGAACGTCACGTCGCGGATCTCGATCGCGCCCGAAATCGGGCCTGGATCTGCGCCTCCGGCAGGTTCGGGGGCCGATTCGAATACGTCCTCCAGCCGGCGCATGTGAATGCCGAGATACTGAACTTGTGTTGCCGCGGACAGGAGACGCTCGAGGGGAGCCATGAACATCGCTTGTAAGCTGGCGATGGCCGTGAAGACGCCGATCGTCATTCGGCCCGCGATTACGAAGCTCCCGCTGATCCATAATGCCGCTGCCGCTCCGAATCCCTGAACCATCATCATCGCAAGCGACGAGAATGCGTCGAACGTCTGCCGGCGCGCACTCAGGTTCGTCTGTGTCGCCATGCGGCCGAACCAGCGCCGGACTACATGACTTTGGGCCGCGGCCGCTTTGGTCGTTTCGATTGTCGAGAGCGCCTCGACGAGAGCGGCATTTTCAGAGCCGGCCGCCGCCAGCTCGGCGGTCATGATTTCTCTCGACCGGCTGCGCAGGAAGAGCAAGAGCAGAATCCGCGTGACTGCAAGAGAAATGATGACGATGCCCACGGGCACGTTGTACAAGAACAGCAAACCGATATAGCCGATGATGAGAAACACGTCCAGGAGTGCAGAGACGCTCCGCGTCGTGACGAGATCGCTCATCGCCGAATTGCTTTGAGTGCGCTGAAATAGATCTCCGGGCGATCGTTGCAGGAAGAACGTGCGGGGCAGATGCACGATGTGCCGAATGAAACTGGTCAGAAGATGAAGATCCACCGCCCGTTGCAGGTTCTGAAGGGTCCAACTGCGCACAAAAGTGACGGCGGAGGAGAGAAGGGCGGCGATACCGAGCGCGATCGCCAGCCATAATAGCCACTCGCTCTGTCGCGGCACCACGACACGATCGAGCAGCAACTGGGTCATTACGGGCGGAAGCAGGCCGATTGTCTGTACCAGGATGGAGGCGAGAAGAAGCTCGATATACGTTGGCAATGCCTGTCGGAATATCCCGCGATAGCGACGGTAATTCGGCTGGACGGGGGCGCGTCG
>Ga0075425_100006433_pt1 | contig 12308 bp, 11 predicted proteins | sample SoiMethybrSBSTD4_FD_75300 | JGI IMG/M metagenome (GOLD analysis project Ga0075425, IMG submission 75300) | Bulk soil microbial communities from a Populus tree surrounding site in Tennessee, USA - Soil MetaG P. TD hybrid SBSTD4 | ecosystem: Environmental > Terrestrial > Soil > Tree plantation...
ATCAATCGCGGCGAGACGATCGGTCGCGCTTGCGACCACGGGCATGATGCCGCAGGCGCACTCGCCCGGCGAAACCGGGCGCGGCTTTCCAGCTGCTAGGCCGCCCGGTACGTTGCCGCGTAGCCTTGCCGGGCACTTCCAACGGCGCCGATTGAGGATACGATGAAGCTCCGACGCAGATCGTTTCTGCATCTCACCGCCGGTGCCGCCACGCTGGCCGCCTTGCGGCACTCGGCGCGGGCGCAAGCGTGGCCGGCGCGCGCGGTGCACTTCGTGGTCGGCTTTCCGGCCGGGGGCGGCGCCGACGCGACCACGCGCATCCTCGCAGCGCGTCTGTCGGAGCTCTGGGGCCAGCAGGTTGTCGTGGAGAACCGGGGCGGCGCGGGCGGAAATCTCGCGCACGAAATGGTCGCGCACGCCAGCCCCGATGGCTACACCATGCTGATGGGAACGAACTCGGTCCCGGTCAACCCGTTTCTCTTTCCCGGGCTCACCTTCGATCCGCTGACCGACTTTGCACCGGTTAGCCTGATCGGCACCTACCCGAACCTCATGGTGGTGCCGGTCGATTCACCGGCAAAGACGCTGGAAGACTTCATCGCGCGCGCCAGACGCGAGAAGGTTACCTACGCCTCGCCTGGTGTCGGATCGTCGCCGCATCTCGCGGCCGAATTGTTCAAGCACATGGCGAAGATCGACATGACGCACGTGCCGTATCGGGGCGTGGCGGCGGGCGCCATGAACGACCTGCTCGCGGGGCGCCTCGATGCCATGTTCAACACCACGGGCTCGCTCCTTCAGTCGGTGCGTGCGGGTCAGGTGCGGGCGCTGGCGATCTCGTCGCCGCGTCGCGAGCAGAACGCGCCCGACATTCCGACCTTCGCGGAATCCGGCGTGCCGGGTTATGCGGTGCAATCGTGGTACGGAGTGTTCGTGCCGGCGAAGACGCCGCCCGAGATCGTCAACAAGATGCACGCCGACGTCGCGGCGGCGCTCGCCGATCCCGCCGTGCAAGCACGCTTCGAGCCGCTCGGCGTGACCGTGGCGAGCTCGACGCCGCAGGAGCTGGCCGCGCGCATGAAGGCGGAAGCCGAGTTGTGGGGCCCGATCATCAAGGCCGCGAATATCAGGGGCGAGTAAGCACACGACCGACGGCGACCGGGCCGCGCGCTCCTTCGCCCCGCGTAGCGAACCGCAGTGGGGCGAGGGTTGACCGCACTCACCCCTCCGGCTGCTCCACGGTGCGAATGTCGATCTCGGAGGTCAGCGTGCGGTGGACCGGGCATTTGTCGGCAATTTCGAGAAGCCGCCGCCGTTGCTCGGCGTCGAGCGTGCCGCGCAAGGTTATCGCCCGATCGATGCGGTCGAGCATGCCCTCCTTGGTCTCGCAGTCGGCGCAGTCGGCGGCGTGGATGCGGGAGTGATTGAGCCTGACCGTCACGCGCTCGAGGGGAAGCGCCTTGCGCTCGGCATAGAGGCGCAGCGTCATGGCGGTGCACGCTCCCAGTCCCGCCAGCAGCAGGTCGTAGGGACCCGGGCCGCTGTCGAGACCGCCGGCCTCGCGCGGCTCGTCGGCGAGGAAGCGATGCGCGCCGACCGTGACTTCCTGCTGAAATCGCCCCTGGCCGGTTTCGCGCACGACCACCGTCTTGGCATCGCCGGCCGCCGGCGATGCGCCCTGCGGCGCCTCGAGATAGCGCTCGGCCCAAGCATGAATGACGTTGGCCACGTAGGCGGCGTCGCTGCGGCGGCTGAGCAGGTGATCCGCGCCGGCGAGCGAGACGAAGCTTTTCGGATGCTTGGCCGCAGTAAAGATGCGGCTCGCGTTGTCGATCGCGACGATCTCGTCGGTCGGCGAATGGAAGATGAGCAGCGCCTTGCGCAAGTTGGCGATGCGCTGCATGAGTTTGTGTTCGGCGAGGTCGTTGACGAAGGTGCGGCTGATGCGAAATTGCCGGCCCGCCAGCGTGGCTTGCACCTCCCCCTCGGCGGCGATTTCCTCGAGCCGATCCTTGAAGAGACCGGTGACGTGGCTCGGGTCGCAGGGCGCGGCGATGGTCACGACCGCGCGCGCCTCCGCCACCTCGGCCGCCGCGGCGAGCACGGCGGTGCCGCCGAGGCTGTGGCCGATGAGGATCGCAGGCGCCTGCGCCCTGCGGCGCAACTCGTTCGCGGCGGCGACGAGATCGCCGACGTTGGAGGAAAACGTCGTGTTGGCGAACTCGCCCTCGCTCGAGCCGAGCCCGGTGAAGTCGAAGCGCAGCACGGCGATGCCGAGCGCGGTTAACCCTTCGGCCACGCGCTTGGCCGCATGGGTGTCCTTGCCGCAGGTAAAGCAGTGCGCAAACAGCGCGTAGGCGCGCGGCTCGCCGGCCGGACGATCCAGCAGCGCGGCAAGGTTCTGCCCTTGGGCATTGGGGAAATCGAAGCGCTCGGCCGGCATGCTCTCCTCCCGGTGGACGGTGCGCCGAGCACAGCAGGATTTGCGCCGACGGGAAAGCGCGGCCCCGTCTCGGACCTAATTGGCAGCCCGTTTGAACCAAGCGCGTTGTGGCTGCGACTAATCGAGTGGCGCATTCTGGATCGCTGGATTCGGTGCCGTATCGCCCGGGATTGAGGGGGCAGCGCCCGGCACGGAAACAGGAAGGGGCTACCATGATTAATTCGCGAATTGGCCACCGGGCCAAGGGCCTGTTGGTGGCGGCGGCGCTTGCCGGCGCGGCGGCGTTTCCCGCCCTGTCTGGAGCCGACGCCGGCCCGGGCTACGACGGGCTTTGGAGCGTGGTGATCGTCACCAAGAGCGGCCAATGCGATGCGGCCTATCGCTATCCGGTGCGCATCACCAACGGCAGCCTCGGCAATGCCGGCACCGCGCCCATCAACATCTCCGGCAAGGTCGCCAAGAACGGCGCGGTGGTCGTCAACGTCAGCGCCGGCGACAAGAGCGCGGTCGGCAAAGGTCGTCTCGCCGGCGCAAGCGGCGCGGGTTCCTGGAACGGCGGTGCCTGCTCGGGCATTTGGGAAGCCGAGCGCCGCGGTTGATCGCTCAAGCTTTCTGCGCTAGCGCGGAGTGATGCCCGGGCCTAGCCCGGGCATCTGTCGCTCCGAGCATTCCGGCACCATCCGCATGCAGTCGCCCAAGCGAGATCTGTCCTCCGTCGCGCTGCCGCCGGCCTTGATCTATGCGACCGCCATGACCTGCGGAGTGCTGGCCGCGCTCGCGCTGCAGATCTATTTGCGCGGCGCCGGCTTCGAATTCGCGAGCCTGTGGGGCGACGGCGCATTCAGCGTGAGTGCGCGGGAGCTGCGCACGACCGGGCCATGGTGGGCAATCGCCGGCATCGCCTTTGTGACGAGCGGAATAACTGCGGCGGCGCTGAGCCGCTTTCCCCCACCCTGGCGTCGCTTTCGCTTGCTGCGATGGGTCGCCGGTGCCGCGCTCGTGCTGCTCCTGGCGCAGTTCGGTCATCCCAGCGGCGCGCCCGAGGGCGTGGGCCCGGGCATGCACCTGGCGGCGAGCTTGGCGGCCCTTGTCCTCGCGGGCGTGATAGGCTTGCTGGGAGCCTATGTCGCCGTGCGACGTTGACGGGTCGCGCAGGCCGGGGACTGCAACCATACGTCGAGTGATCCGGCTGGACCATACCTGTGAGTTGTAGCGCGCTCAAAGAATCGGCACGCCGGCTCGAACCTTAACCGTTGCTGATGAGACTAACAGTCACGTAGGGGTGCGCCCTCGCCACTGGTCGGGTCGCGCGGGGGCGAATTCGGAGAACTTGATGGCATTTGCCGACTACGCGCCGGCCGAGGCAAACAATCCAGCAAAAGAAAGACACGGCCCCTCGCTCTGGATAACGGCCCTGCTGACCGTGCTGACGCCCGGGCTCGGCCATCTCTATCTTGGCCAGCCCCGGCGCGGCATCACGCTTTTCATTCTGGTGATCATCGCCGACACTTTGCTCATGTTCGCCATGATGGGCGTGCTGGCGCGGTTCTGGATGTTCGCCGTAAGCGGCGCGCTGCTCGTCGGGTTGTGGCTCTACATCATGATCGACGCGATCTCGCGCGCCCATCGCATGCGCGACTTCCCCCACCAGCGCTACAAGCAATGGACGACCTATGCCGGCGCGTTTGCGCTTGCCTGCCTGATCTTCGCCGGTCCCTGCATTTATGCCGTGCATGCCAAGTCGTCGGGCCGGCTGTTATGGCTCAACGCCGCCAGTCCGAGCATGGAGCCGACGCTGCGAATGGACGAATATTTTCTCGCCGACGCAACCTACTACCAAAGCCGGCATCCGAGCCGCGGCGAGGTCGCGGTCTACGTGCACCCCAAGCAAGAGCAGGTCCACTACATCAAGCGCATCGTCGCGATCGAGGGCGACCGCATCGCCCTCAAGGGCGGCCGCGCCATCGTCAACGGCGTGATGGTCGAGGAACCTTATGTCGACGCCGGCGACCCGCAGGCACGCTTCGCCAACGAGCCGGAAATCCGCGTGCCGCTCGGATATGTCTACGTGCTGGGCGACAATCGCGCCTATAGCGTCGACAGCCGCGACCGGATCGCGCACGGCCCGGTGCCGATCGGCAATCTGATCGGGCGCGTCACCGACATCGCCATCTCCCGGCACTTGGGGCGCATGGGCCGCTGGATCGGCACCCCGAGCAACTATTAACGCGTTTCCTGCGCATTGATTGAAAGCCCACACGTCACCCGCGGCCTTGACCCGCGGGTCCATCTTCTTCGCAAAAGAGTTTCGCAAAGAAGATGGATTGCATCGGAACTCGGGCTTGCCCGAGTTCCGCACTCTTGATCGCCGCAAGTCGGGTAAACCCGACTTGCGGTGTCAAGCCCGGCAATGACGGATGGAGGGAATCACCCTACGTCATGCCCGGCCTTGTGCCGGGCAATCCACGTCTTTTGTGACGTGGATGGCCGGGACAAGCCCGGCCATGACGGAAGTTATTCGACTGAGCAGGAGCGAAACCGCCAGATCGCGCTGCCGAGCAGCGTGACGAACTCGCGGCGCTTCATGCCCCGCCCTTACCTTGGCAGCTTGCTCAGTAACTGCTGCGCAACGCGCACGATGTCGTCTTTACGATAAGCTTGGCCAGATGACAGTTGCTCATCCGCGCGTCCCCAATCGATGCTCTTGAAGGTCGTCTGGCCCGTTTCGAAACTGAAAGTTGCTGTCGTCGGCTTGTGAATGATTTTGTTTTTGCCGACCGCAAACTGATTAGGCACGACTGGCGTGGCCATTATTCGATCACCTCGTCGGCGCGTGTCAGCAGCGCCGGCGGCACTCGAGCCCGAGTGCCTGCGCCGTCTGCAAATTGATGAATAGCTCAATTTTCCGTGCCGGGCATCCAGATCTTTTCCGGCCGGCGACAGCTACCGCACCAATTCCCGCATCGCCTTGTCGAGGCCGTCGAGCGTCAGCGGATACATCCGCCCGCCCATGACCTGACGCATGATCCGGATCGACTGAGTGTAGTCCCAATCCTTCTCCGCCACCGGGTTGAGCCACACGCAGGCGGGATAGGTTCGCGCCACGCGCTCCATCCAGATCGCGCCGGTCTCTTCGTTGAAGTGCTCGACCGAGCCGCCGGGCGCCATGATTTCGTAGGGAGACATCGAGGCGTCGCCGACGAAGATGACCTTGTAATCGTGCGGATAGGTGTGCAGCACGTCCCAGGTCGGCGTCGTGTCCTCGAAGCGGCGGCGGTTCTCCTTCCACACCCTCTCGTAGAGGCAATTGTGGAAGTAGAAATGCTCCATATGCTTGAACTCGCTGCGCGCGGCCGAGAACAGCTCCTCGGTGGCCTTGACGTGCCAATCCATCGATCCGCCGATGTCGAAGAACAAGAGGACCTTCACCGCGTTGTGGCGCTCCGGCCGCATGAGGATGTCGAGATAGCCCTTGTGCGCGCTGCCCTTGATGGTGCCGTCGAGATCGAGCTCCTCGGGCGCGCCGGTGCGCGCGAACCTGCGCAAGCGGCGTAGCGCGACCTTGATGTTGCGCGTGCCGAGTTCGACCTGGTCGTCGAGGTCCTTGAAGTCGCGCCGGTCCCACACCTTCACCGCGCGGAAGTTGCGATTTTCGTCCTGGCCGATGCGCACGCCCTCGGGATTGTAGCCATAGGCGCCGAACGGCGAGGTGCCGCCGGTGCCGATCCATTTGTTGCCGCCCTGGTGGCGCCCCTTCTGCTCCTTCATGCGCTGGCGCAAAAGCTCGAGCAGCTTGTCGAGCCCGCCGATCGCCTCGATCTGTTTCTTTTCTTCCTCGGTAAGATATTTCTCCGCGAGCTTCTTGAGCCATTCCGCAGGGATCTCGGCGCTGAGCGTCTCGCTCATCAGCTCGAGCCCTTTGAACACGTGGCCGAACACACGGTCGAACTTGTCGAGGTTGCGCTCGTCCTTCACCAGCGCCGTGCGCGCGAGATAGTAGAAGTCCTCGACCCGGCGGCCGGCGAGATCCTTCTCCATCGCCTCCATCAGCGTGAGATATTCGCGCAAAGTGACCGGCACGCCGGCGGTTTTGAGCTCGTGGAAGAAGGCAACGAACATGGTGTTAGCGATTCTAAAGCTTCACCAACTTCTGAGATTCAACCGATGTAGCCTCGGTCACGCAACGCCTGCCAGATGGATATACGGCCGTCCATTAAAGTGGTTTTGGGGCGCCTTCGAAAGCGGATACGCTGCGCGGACGAGATGGATACACGGCTGTCACATTAAAGTTGCGATTCGATTGCGGGGCATCTCGAAAGTTGATACCTAGGCATAAGCTGGTGGGCCTCATCGGGCGCATACGCCCTCACATCGGCATCAATTTCGGAGGACAGAGGCTGAATTGAACGCGCCGGACGCTTGGCGTCCTCGGCGAGCGGGAGGGTTATGCAATGGCGAATATTGCCGACCTGTCGGTCACCGTGACCGACGGAAAGACCAGCGTCGTGCCGGGCGTCAACTACGTCGTCCTGGTAGGGTCCCAGCCCAACTTTCCCTTCAACAACGACTACACGGTCACGGTCAGCAACGACGGGCCGGATACGGTCACCCAATTCAACCTGAACATCGTCCCTGCTGCCGGCTTCACCTGGATCGGGACTTTTTTTGGCAACGCGGGGAGTCAAAGCCCTCAGAACGGCAATCTTAACACCTGGTTATGGAGCGGGCTGAGCCTGGCGAGCGGCCAGAGCGCGTTCACCACGTTCATCTACAACATGGATCCGAACGCGACCGGCCCGCTCGCCCTCACCTTCACGGTCAGCCCGCCGGCCGGAACAACCGACCCCACCCCCACCAATAATAGCTTCACCGACAGCGACACGGTGACGCCGCAGGCCGACCTCTCGGTCACTATTGACGACGGCAAGACCATCGTCACGCCGGGCACCAGCACCACCTACACGATCACGGTCAAAAACAACGGGCCGAGCCCGGTCACCAGCCTCACCCTGACTGACACGATCCCCGCCGCCTTGTTGAACGCGTCCTTCGGCACCCCCTCGGCGGGGAGCTATGACTCCGTCACCGGGCTGTGGAGCGGGTTGAGCCTAGCGAGCGGTCAGAGCGTAAGCATCACGCTCACCGGCACGGTCGATCCGAACTTGATCGGCTCGCTCACCAATACCGTCACGGTGGCCCCGCCGTCCGGGACGACCGACGCCAATTCCGCCAACAACAGCGCCAGCGACACCGACACGACACCGCAGGCCGACCTGTCGGTCGCCGTCAGCGACGGCAAGACCAGCGTCGTGCCGGGCACCAGCAACACCTACACGATCACGGTCACCAACAACGGGCCGAGCACGGTCAGCAGCCTCACCCTGACTGACACGATCCCCGCCGGCTTATTGAACACGTCCTTCGGTACCCCCTCGCTCGGGACCTATGACTCCGCCACCGGGGTGTGGAGCGGATTGAGCCTGGCGAGCGGCCAGAATGTGACCATCACGCTCACCGGCACGATCGATCCGAACTTGATCGGCTCGCTCAGTAACACGGTCACGGTCAGCGCGCCGTCCGGGACGACCGACACCAACGCCGCCAACAACAGCGCCACCGACACCGACACGCCGACACCGGTGGCCGACCTGGCGGTCGTCGTGACCGGCGTCGGCACCGTGCCGGGCGCCAGCACCACCTACACGATCACCGTCACCAATAACGGGCCGAGCACGGCGGTGGGCGCGCAGGTGACTGACGTGTTAGCGGCCCTCACCAACGTCGTCTGGACGGCCACGGCCTCGGTTGGCTCCAGCGTGGCCGCGCCCACCGGCACCGGCAACATCGCCGACCTGGTCACCTTGCTGCCGGGCGGCACCGTCACCTTCACCGCGGTCGGCCAGATCGACCCGTCGCTCACCGGCACGCTCGCCAACACCGCCACGGTGGCCGCGCCGGCCGGGACGACCGACCCCAACGCCACCAACGACAGCTCCACGTTCAGCACCGCGCTGACACCGCAGGCCGACCTGGCGGTCAGCATCGACGACGGCACGACCAGCGTCGTGCCCGGCACCAGCACCACCTACACGATTACGGTCACTAACAACGGGCCAACCACGGTCACCAGCCTCACCCTGACTGACTCGATCCCCGCCGCGCTGTTGAACCCAAACTTCGCCCCCTCAGCCGGGACCTACGACACGAACACCCGGGTATGGAGCGGGCTAAACCTGACGAGCGGCCAGAGCGCGACCATGACGCTTGCCGGCACGATCAGTGCGAACGCGACCGGCTCGCTCAGCAACACCGTCACGGTCACCGCGCCCTCCGGAACGACCGACGCCAACCCCAGCAACAACAGCGCCACCGACACCGACACGCTGGCACTGCCGGCCGACCTGGCGGTCGCCATCACCGACGCCGCCACCACGCTCGTGCCCGGCGCTGTCGATACCTACACGATCACGGTCACCAACAACGGAGCGAACACGGTCAGCAGTTTCACCCTGATCGACACGATTCCCGACGCGCTGTTGAACGCGAGCTTCGGCAGCCCCTCGGCGGGGAGCTATAACGCCGGCAGCGGGCTGTGGAGCGGGCTGAACCTGGCGAGCGGCCAGAGCGTGTCCATCACGCGCAGCGGCACGATCGGTATCACGACCGGCACGCTCAGCAACACCGTCACGGTGTCCCTGCCAGCCGGGCTGGGCGATCCCAACCCCGCCAACAACACCGCCACCGACACCGACACGCTCGTCCTTTTCAGCAGCCCATACCCGCCTGCGCCTGCCGCCGCCAGCGCCAACATGGTTCTGCGCCGTACCGACGGCCTCTATGCAATCTACAACCTCGGCAACAACGCGACCTTGGCCACCCATCCGTTGGCGCAGGTGGGGAGTGAGTGGCAGTTTGCCGGCGTCGGCCGCTTCCAAGCCGGCGATACGGCCGACATGCTGTTGCGCAATGCCAGCACCGGCGGCTTCCAGGTCTACGACATCAGCAACAACAACATCACCAACACCGCGTTTCTCGGCAACGTCGGCCTGGATTGGCAGGTGATGGGCTTCGGCAATTTCTCGAGCCGCGGCGAAACCGACATGATCCTGCGCAACTCCGGCAACGGCGGGGTCGAGGTCTACGACATCACCAACAACAAGATCACCGGCGCGGCCTTCATGGGCACGGTCGGCCTGGATTGGCAGTTCTCCGGCGTCGGCAATTTTTCCGGCCGCGGCGAAAGCGACCTGCTGCTGCGCAATTCCAACACCGGCGGCTTGGAGGTCTACGACATCGCCAACAATCAGATTACCAACGCCGCCTTCATCGGCGCGGTCGGCCTCGATTGGCAGTTCTCGGGCGTCGGCAATTTCAGCGGCGTTGCCGGCGAAACCAATCTCCTCTTGCGCAACGTCAACACTGGCGGATTGCAGGTCTACGACATTACCAACAACCAGCTCACCGGCTCGGCCTTCCTCGGGACCGTCGGCTTGGACTGGCAGTTCGCGGGCGTTGCCCCGGTGCGCGGCGCCGGCACGTCCGACCTCGTCTTGCGCAACGTCACAACCGGCGTATTCGAGGCCTACAACATCGCCAACAATCAAATCGTCGGCGCCGCCAGCTTGGGAAAGGTGGGATTGGAGTGGCAGGTCGGCGGCTTCGCTGCCGATCCCGCGCCCGCGTCGGGTAACTTGGGGTCAACCGCGCAGCTCGTGCAGACAATGGCGGCTCTTGGTGGCGCCGGTGGTGCGGCTGACGGATTCAACGTTGCGGCGCTTAATGCCGACGCATCGCAGACATTTCTGACGCAACCGCACGCGTAAAACTCTTTTCACGTCACGCTCGCTCTCTCGTCCGTCATGCCCGCGCATAGCGCGTCGGAAGACGCGCGTAAACGCGCTTATGTCGCGGGCATCCACGTCTTTCTGCGCTCAATTGAGACGTGGATGGCCGGGACAAGCCCGGCCATGACGTTTGTGGAGAAGGCCGCTCAGAGCTGCTTGAGCAGCGTGTCGGCGCCCGAGAGGTCGGCCTTGCCAGGCGCTTCCTCGATGTTGAGCGTCTTGACCACGCCGTTGTCGACCACCATCGAGTAGCGCTTCGAGCGCAGGCCGAGGCCGTTGCCCGATCCATCGAGGGTCATGTCGAGCGCCTTGGCGAAGTCGCCATTGCCGTCGGCCAGGAACTCGATCTTGCCTTCGGCGCCGGAGGCCTTCTTCCAGGCGTCCATCACGAAGGGATCGTTGACCGCGGTCACCGCGATCGTATCGATGCCCTTGGCCTTGATGGCATCGCCGTTCTTGAGGAAGCCCGGCAGGTGGTTCTTGTGGCAGGTCGGCGTGAAGGCGCCCGGGACGGCGAACAGCACGACCTTCTTGCCCTTGAACACCTCGTCGGAGGTCTTCCAGGCCGGCCCTTCGGCCGTCAGCACTCTGAATTTTGCCTCGGGAAGGCGATCGCCGACCTTGATGGCCATGGTGGTTCCTCTCTCATGCTTGGGGGTGGACGAAATGATTTGCAGGATGACGGCTGGCAGCGGGGCAGCGCAATATCAGCTTCTCTCCAGGTGCTCCCCGCGCGCGAATGCGCCCGACAAACTATCGTGTTTCGCCGGGAAGTGAAATCCGGTCGCCGGGGCAAGATCAAGCGGCTAGACGCCCCACGCCTTCAGTCGAGCGGGGCCGGGACCTCGACCGCCTTCGTCCCCGCAACCAGCGTGAGCCTCAGCGCCGTCCCGTGCGGGCTCGCGCCGGGCGGCAGCCCGTCGAGGGCGAAGACGAACCGGCGCGATCCGTCGCTCGCGGCGGTCGTGGGCTCGGGGAGCGGCAAGGCCCATTGCGGCGACGGACCCTCGGCGAAGAGGTCGACCGGTCCGGGCGGCGCGACGACGTCCACCACCACGCGCGGATGAGCCCCGTCCGCCTCGCGGTGGACCGCGCGCACCGCGAGCGGCGCCGCATCGCCGATGCGGGCCGGCTTCGGCACGCTGGCTTCGGCGGCAGCGAGCGCGTCGGCGAAATGCGAGGCCGCGCCATCGAGCGCAAGCTCGGCGTGGCCCTCGGCCGGGACGCACAGCTTCTCGCACACCGCATAGTCGAGATTGAGACGCAGCCGGACCGACTTGGCGGGATCCTGCGGCACGATGCGGAGCGGGAAGATCACCTCGCCCTTGTAGCCGATGCTGGAGCCGCTCTCGTCACTGAAGCGATGCGGCGCCGGCCAGCCGATCGTGACAGATTTGACATTCTCCGACTGAGCGAAATCGAACCGCGGCGGCACGCCAGAGTCGCCAGGATAGCGCCAATAGGTCTTCCATCCGGGCGCGAGCTTGAGCGCGACGCCCGCGCGCAGGGGCGCGTTGCGCGGTTGCGGCGGCCCGCCGGCGATCAGCCGCATCGTCGCACGCGCGTCGCCGTCCCATTGTGAGGCGTCGGCGGCCTGCGCGGCGCCGCTCGAGGGCGGGGACAGGAGCGCGAATACGATAACCGTTGCCGCGGCGAATCGATCCAGTTGCCACAAGGGGAGTGCGATCATAATTCTTCATCTAGCGAGCGCGGCGCGTTGCGGCCACTGAAATGGTCGTGAACCGGACGTGATTTACTGCATTTGATCATCGGGGGCGAACGGGCTAACCTTTTGCGATGAAGGTCGCGAAGAAAACGGCGTCCGGCGGCCCCAAACGGGGCTATCTCGACGGACAGATGCTGATCGCCATGCCGAGCATGCGCGACGAACGCTTTTCCCGCAGCCTGATTTACGTCTGCGCGCACTCGGCCGACGGCGCGATGGGCATCATCGTCAATCAGCTTGCCGCGAACGTGAACTTCCCCGATCTCCTGGTGCAGCTCGAAGTCATTCCGGCGGC
>Ga0075425_100006434_pt1 | contig 12306 bp, 12 predicted proteins | sample SoiMethybrSBSTD4_FD_75300 | JGI IMG/M metagenome (GOLD analysis project Ga0075425, IMG submission 75300) | Bulk soil microbial communities from a Populus tree surrounding site in Tennessee, USA - Soil MetaG P. TD hybrid SBSTD4 | ecosystem: Environmental > Terrestrial > Soil > Tree plantation...
GCGCGAGGGTGGCCGGTGAGGTCGATGCGCAAGTGTTCGAGGTGCACCGGGTTGAGCAGCGGCGCACGGCGACCGCCGATCAGCGCCGCGGCGCCCAGCGGCAGCGGTCGCGGCAGGCCGTCACCCCAGCCGAGCGGCAGAATGCCGATTAACATGCCAGGTGCGATGGGGAAGGGCGGTGGGTGGCCACCGGTATCGGCCGTGCCCACCGACTTCATCATGACGAGCCGGGTCTTGAGCGCGCGGAATGCCGGCCGCAGGCAGGCGCCCCGCAACGACACCGCGCTATCCTGCAAGCCGTAGAGAAAGCGGCCCGGGTCGACGCCGGAGAGGTCCATGTCGGGATGGTCGAGCACCGGCGTGGTGCTCGACACCATGACCACGGGCAGCTGCAGACCGGCCGCGGCCGCCGCCCCCTGGCACCGTACCATATTGTTGAACTGCCAGCGGTAGTGGGCCGGTGAGGGCGTGCCACCATAGCTGTAGAAGTGGCCGTAGAGGCCGGCGGGAATCAGTCGGGAGAGATCTTTGACCGCGCCGAACAGATGCGGCGCGTCAGCAGCCATGGCGCCCGCGCGGAACAACCCAACGTCGACCTTGAGGAAGACAGGCCGAGGCCGCGAGAACGCGGCCGCCCAGGCAACGGCCTCCTCAGGTGTCGAGATGGTCGGGATCAAGTCGTAGGCTTCGACCGAGCTTGCGACCTCAGGCAGGCAGGTCGGGTAGAGCAGGATCGGGCCCATGACGCCCGCGCGGCGAACCGCCACGGCATCATCGATGTTGCCGACGGCCAGTCCGTCGCCGCCAGCGGCCATCACAGTTCGCCCGACGGCGGCCGCGCCGCAGCCGTACGCGTTGCGCTTCAGGCAGCCGTAGATGGCCACGTTCTTGCCCACCAGTCGGCGCAGCTCGCGCGTGTTGTGGGCAACGGCGCCGAGGTCGATCTCGTACCAGGTCGGCCGCAGCGAGGCTGGCCCCCGCATTTTCGTTGCGTCCTGCACCTGTGCTGGCATCACCTTTCCTCCATCTCAACCCGTGTTACGTCAGCCGCAGGTGGCGCAAGAAGCCGCGCAGCCGCTCAGTGGAGGGGGTCAACAGCATCCCCGGCGGACCGCTCTCGACTACCTGGCCCTCATCCATAAACACGATGTTCTGGCACACCTCACGCGCGAAGTGGACCTGGTGCGTGACCATGATCATGGTCATCCCCTCGCGCGCCAGTGCGGCGATCACGTCGAGCACCTCGGCGGCGCGCTCGGGGTCGAGCGCGCTTGTCACCTCGTCGAGCAGCAGCACCTTTGGCTCCATGGCGAGCGCGCGGGCGATTGCCACTCGCTGCTGCTCGCCACCCGACAGGAAGGCAGGATAGGCGTCCTTGCGGGCGGAGAGACCGACCTTATCGATGAGCCCCGCCGCCCGCTCGCGCGCAACGGTGCGCGGAAGGCTGCGCACCTTAACTAGCGCAACGGCTACGTTCTCGAGCGCCGTCATGTGCGAAAATAGGTTGAATTGCTGAAACACCATGCTGCACTCGGAACGCATGCGCGCGATCTCGCGACGCGGCCGACGCACGCGGCTTCTCCCGCCATGCTCGGCATAGCCGACGAGCTCTCCGTCGATGCGAATCTCGCCTACCTCGTAGGGCTCGAGGAAGTTGACGCAGCGTAGCAGCGTGCTCTTGCCCGAACCGCTGGGGCCGAGCACACCGCAAACCGTGCCCTTGGGGACCGACAGGGAGATGCCGTCGATAATGCGGCGGGTGCCATAGCTCTTCTGCAAGGCGACGATCTCGATCATAGGCCGGCGCTCGCGAGCGCGGTCTGGCCGCGTACCTTGAGGCGTGCCTCGGACCAGCGGCCAAGCGCGGTCAGCGGATAGCATATAAGCGTGTAGGCGACCCACACGATCGCCATGATTTCGAAGCCCATCAGCGTGCGCTCGATCTGCTCCTTGGCGACATAGAGGAATTCGGTGACCCCGAACAGGGAGACGACCGAGGTCGCCTTGACCATGAACACCGCCTGGTTGACGAGCGACGGGGTCATGCTACGCATGGCCTGCGGCAGCACCACTGTGGTCATGGCACCGATGTTGGAAAAGCCGAGCGAGAGGGCCGCCTGGAACTGCGCCCTCGGCACCGCCTCGATGCCGCCCCGCACAATCTCCATGATGGTGAAGCTGGCAAACAGCGTGAGCGCAATGGCGGCCGAGGTGACGGCCGAGAACTTGATGCCATAAGCCGGCAGCACAAAGAAGACGGCGAACACCTGCACCACGACCGGCACGCCACGCACGATGGTCACAAGCAGGAATAACAGTGAGCGCACGAGCCGGCCGCACCAGGCGTAGAGACTCCCGAGCAGCAACCCGAAGACGAAGCCGAAGCCGATCGACAGCCCCGCCAGCAGCAATGTGACGCCGATCCCCTTGACGAGCAGGGGCAGGAGCGGGACGAGGCTGCCAATGCGTTGCATGAAGTGTCATCTCCAGGGCGTGCGAAGCTCGACGAGCTTCATGGCGACGGCGAACAGGGTGGTCATGGCGAAGTAGATGCCGGCAAACACGATCAAGATCTCGAAGCTCCTAAGCGTGGAGGAGACCAGCGCCGTCATCAGATAGAACAGCTCCTTGACGGCCAGCGCCGAGGTGAACGAGGTGTCCTTGATGATTTCGACGCCGACATTGGTGAGCGAGGGCAGCGCGTAGCGCAGCGCTTGCGGCAGCACAATGCTGCGCTGGGTGTCGAGCCAGCCAAAGCCGAGGCTGGCCGCGGCCTGCACCTCGGTACGATTGACGGCGGCGAGTCCGCCGCGCACGATCTCGGTCACGTAACCGCCATTGTGCAGAGCGAGCGCGATCACGCCCGACCAGAACGGGCTCGGGAACAGACCAAGCGAGGGCAGCCCGAGAAAAATGAAGTACATCTTGACGAGGCTCGGGCTGTTGCGCATGGCCTCGACGTAGACGGCGACGAGCACTTTGACACGGTGCCCGCCGTACTCGGCGGCCAGCGCGGCCATCGTGCCGATGGCGAGCGCGAGCGCCATGCTCGTCACCGCCACCAGCGCCGCTACCCCCGTCGCCTCGTAGATGTCAGGCAGGGCGGCCCAGATCGGGGCGAAGTAAAAGTGGTAGCCGTCCATCGCCCGCCACCGGCTCAGAGGGCCGTGCGCGCCCAGCCCGGCATCAGGTCGGTGCTTTCCAGCCAGCGCTTATGGATGCCCGCGAGCCGCCCATCGAGGCGCATGCGTACCAGCGCCCAATTGATGTAGTTGAGCAGGATCTGCTCGCCCTGCTTGATGCCGATCGAGTACTGGTTGACGTCGATACCGTTGTCCGGGTCGCTGATGACGCGGAACTGACCGGGAAACTCACGGATAATATAGCGAGCCGGTGCGCTGTCGTTGAAGAAGGCCTCTGCGCGGCCCTGGCGAAAGGCCGTGAAGCTATCGGAGAAGTTCGGGTACATCTCCACCTTGGCGTTGGGGATGGCGCCCAGGATAAGCGCCTTCAGCTCGTCGGCCTGGCGCGTGGTGACGACCTTGTCATTGAGGTCGGAGTGCTTTTTGTAGGGCGAGCCCGCCTTGACGATGGCTGAGAAGTCAGAGTTGCAATAGGGCAGCGAGAAGTCGAGCACCTGAGCGCGCGACTCGAACACGCTGAACTGGCTGACCACAATGTCGACGCGGCCCGAGGTCAGCGCCGGCACGCGTTCGGCTCCCCCGGGGAAGATCTCGAACTCGATCTTCTTCTCGTCGCCAAGCATGCCCTTCGCAATGGACTTCGCCAGGTCGATGTCGAAGCCGACCAGCTCGCCCTGCGCGTCCTTGAAGCCGAAGCCGATGGTGGTGGAGCGGGTGCCCACGATCAGCTTTCCGCGGTCGAGGATGCGCTTGACGCCGGCCTGGGTGGCGGGCGCGGCTTGCGCCAGTGCGGGTGCCATCTCTCCACTTAGAGCAGCTGCGCCGGCACCGAGGCCTGCGAACGCGGTCAGCATGTGTCGACGATCCATGGTCCTCTCCTGACTCTCGGCCCTGTGCGGCGGCCGGATCCCGGTCGGCTCGTCGCTCTGGCCGGTGCGCCGGGCCGAGGCGCGCCAGCCCGGGTGCATTGAGTTCAGCCGAGGCCCTTGCGGATGCCGGCCGCGAGGATCTTGGTCGCTCGGTCGAGCTGTTCGTCGGTGGTGGTGAACGGTGGCACGAAACGCAGCACGTTCTTGTGCCGCCCGCGCACCGAAAACATCAGGCCGTTGGCCAGCGCGTAGCGGTAGGCGCCGGCTGCCAACTCCGCCGCTGGCTCTTTGCTCTGGCGGTCGCACACCAGCTCGATACCCTGCAGCAGTCCACGGCCGCGGATGTCGCCGATCACCTCGTAGCGCTGCTGCAAGGTCTTCATGTTGTCCTGCCAACGCCGCCCGATCTCGACCGCGCGCTGCATCAGGTTGTTCTCGACAATCTCCTCGATGCTAGCCGTGCCCGCCTTGCAGGCCAGCGGATCGGAGCTGTGAGAGTGGCCGGAGGAGAACCCGTTGCGGGTGGCGCGGGCTGCCACGTCGTCGGTGGTGATGGCTGCGCTGACCGCCAGCCCGCCGCCCAAGTGCTTGGACACCGTCAGCACGTCCGGCTTCACGCCGTAGGTCTGGTAGGCAAACATGCTGCCGAGCTTGCCGAGGCCGGTTTGCGCCTCGTCGTAGACGAGCAGCGCACCACGCTTGTCGAGCTCCTTGCGCAGGCCCTGCAGGTACTCGAGCGGCAGCTCGATGACACCGCCGGCGCTAACGATGGGCTCGACGATGACTGCGGCAGGCATCCCGGCCGACTGGCGGTCCAGCGTCTCCATGCCAAAGTACAAAGGGGCCATGCAGCAGCCCTTGCCCTCGCTCTTGTAGGGGCAGCGGTAGCAGTAGGGTGTGGGGATGGCGAAAACCTCGGGCATCGGCGGCCCATAACCGGGCGTGGCGGCGGAATAGCTGATGGCGCGAGTGGCGTCGCTCAGCCCATGGAAGCTCTGGGTGAGCGCGCCAACGGCGTTGCGACCCGTGGCACGGCGCGCGAGTAGCACGGCCAGCTCGTTGGAGTCCGAGCCCGACTCGCCGAGCACGGATTTCTTGAGCGGCGCGTCGTTGATCGAGGCGAGCTTCTCGGCCAACTCCACCTGCGGCAGGTTGTAGTAGACCGTGCTGGCGTGGGTGAGGACCTTGCTCTGCTCCTCGATCACCTTCTGGATGCGCGGATTGTTGTGGCCGAGCGTCGAGCACATCTGGCCCGAGTTGAAATCGAGGTATGCCTTGCCTTCTGTGTCGTAGCTGAGGCTGCCCTCCGCGCGGGCAATGACCGGACCTTCGTCGGCCGGCACGATGTCGGACAGTAGGCTGGTCTGAACCAGGTATTCCTTCGCCTTCGCGATCGCTTGCTCGCGCTTCATATCGCCATCCTCGCAGCAAGTGCCATTGCCTGCTGTAAATGCGGCAAACACTGTGGCACCCGCGGCAATCGAGCGTCAACAAAGCCTTGAAAACGGGTTGCCGCAAGGATTGGCGCGTCGAGCTACCGGCAACGGCCAGTTGGCGGGGCACTCCCCGGTGTCACCATTGATCCAAGAAGATTTCCGGTCAACCACGCCAGCTACACGGGAACCCACGCCGCCGTCGTCCGGAGAAAATCGTGAGACCGGGGCCGCTTCGTCACCCGCCGATCAAAGCTCCGCAAAAGGCCCGCTGCGTCGTCCGCGCCAGAGCTTATCGAGGGCAGATTGGTCCCCCTCCGCCTCGCTGATGCGTCCGGCGTCGACAAACATCTCGGCACACCTATGACGCGCGACGTTGGGTCATCCGCTGGGATGCTGATGCTTCAAACGATATGCCACCCGGGGGCACTTGGCGCTCGGATCGTTACGCGGCGTTGCGTCGCTCTGCAAGGGCGCGCGTGATGGTATGGACGGTGCCGAATCGATCGTCGATGGCAGTACGGCCCGGTTGAGCGCAGCCCATGGTCTGTCCCGGTATTCGCTTGACCTTTCGGCGGCAGTTGATTGTCGCTGTCACCGTCAAAGTAAAGATCGCCAGCGGCGCCCGGTTTCGCTTGTTCCACGCGTCATTCGCTTCTGCGTGTTCCCATCAGACCGTCGGGGTCGTCTAGTGGGGCGGAACGTAGCGCTAGACATGCGGCGTGGCAGGTCTGATCGCGAGTTGATGGTGATCTGCTTCCCTGCGACCCGAACGTCAGGGCTTGCCGGTACAAAGAGACCCTGGGGTCTCAGCGATCGTTCACTTTCGATACTCGAACGCTCCCGGATCTTCCTTCACTGCCCTTGCGCATGACTCGTGCCACTCGCTTTTGGTCATGTGTGTCTCGGGATCCCAATCGGCCAAGCATCGAGCATAGTCAACATTGTAGCTCGGCTCCTTCGCGTCCGCGCCTTCACACGCCTGGAGCCATTCCTGCTTCGTAATGTGGCTGTCGACGAACCATCGCTCCATGCATTTGGGTAGTGCCCTTTGTTCGATCGTCTCGCTACTCGTACTGGCGAGTGGCTGCGAACCTCCCTCAGTTTGAGCGTGCAAGGGTGACACGCATTGGCCCAGGCAAGGTAACCAGATGGTGATCGCGAAGAGGCATGATGGGCGGATTTGCACGAGTTCAAGCCTGCCAAATGAGCTACTTGGAACGTCATAGATAGGCGCCGGCCCGGCGCATTCGCATGCGACCACGAGAGCGCTAAGCTTGATGTTCCACCGTCCGTGGTGACAAAAAAATCAGTGATTACCCCGATTTAGAAGGATGACGCCCCCATGTGCGACGTTGTTCTGATCTGCGGCACCAGTCCGTGGACTGTACCCTCGATGCTCGTTGTCGATCCGATCACGAACCCTCCCGCCGGGCGATATCGGGCACGACATCGGCGCAGGCAAGCCACGTCGGCGACAGTCGTCGAAAGCACCCCCGCTCGCAGTCGCTCGCCGACTGCATCTGTATCGCTGGGCGAGGTGACCTTGCATGGCCTCGAACCACTTGGCGCCCAGAGACGGTGAGGCTCGGACTCGCCATTGGTGCCCTGAGGTGCAAGAGGAGGCGCCCGGGCATCAACATGGCCCTTCGAGCTGCGGGGCGGCCCTTTGCGGGCATCACGTGGCTCGCGCGCCTATGACCGAACGCCTCGATCCCGGCATGTGGTTGGTTCTCGATCGGTGCGGCAGAGCCGTGCCCATCGCCCCCCATCATGAGAGCAAGCAGCAGCAATTGTAGAGCGGTCGGCCCAAAGATCGAACACACAGAAAACATTTCGTGAAAAACGCCGCTCTGCGCACTCGCGGCCAAGCTCGTACGTGTGCCGGCGATTCTGACCGCAGCGCGCCCTCCGGAATCCCAGTAATCGGTGATCATGTTGGGTTTGGTTTTGCTCCGTTGTTAGCCGCGGAGAAAGGCAGTTGGCTTCAACATGTCGTGAAATCTTCGTCGACCAGATCGACTTGAACGACCTGCACGCCACATTCGATGTCAAATTGACCGGTGAAGTTGCCGATCCATATGATCTGGGAACCAGCGCCATTAGCGGGGCTGAAGCCAAAAGACGAATGGTGCACCATCTTTGTGCAGTATTCATAACGGTTCCTCGCCCCCCAAATCGTCGCAATACATCATCCCAGCGTTCACTGTCAGTCCATGACGCGTGCGTATGCAGACGACTCGCACACCCACTCATCCCCTTAGGTAATCTAGCCGGGTTCGAACCGGTACTAATGCCGATACCATCATTTGCAGCGCCCAGATCACAGTGATTTTGCCAAGCGTCGCGATGACAACCCATCCTGAGGGCCCATGCCCTTTTGAGAAGGAGATACTCATGAAACCGATCGTCTACGTCCTAATTGGTCTGTCGGTTCTTATCGGTGCAGTAACACCTGCTGGCGCAGACCCCTTCAATGCCAAGCAGTTCTTCGAACAGTCGGAGCGCTTTGGTGGCGGAAGCAACGGACGCTGAATTGATTGGTTCATTCGTGTCAGACCGCGTTCGGCTGGCTTTTTGGACACCCTAAAAAGGGCCGGTCGGCAGCCGAAACGACGGAACATCAACCTATCCAGACCCGTTCTGATCGGATCACGGCAGATAGCTATATCGCGACACTAAGTTGCACGACCAAACATTAAAACACCGGAGCGGGCCGCAGGTGGCAAGGAATTGCCATTGGCGGTTAGTTGGCCAGAGCGAAGAAAACGCCGCGTACGATCATATTCACGGAGCTGTGGTGACCATCGTCCCCCCTAGGGGAATTTTGTGTTCGTCCCATACATAACGACAAGCGCCAGTACTAGGAGATACATCGGCTGCGAGATCGCGCGGTCCGCAATTGCCAGAATTAGCGATAGCGCGATGAGAACCAGGCTCATGAGTTACCAGGGTTTTGTCATCATCGATCTCCTGTACCCGTGGGCTGGCGACTATTGTACCTCGATTTCCGGCGGCAGTTTCGGTGCACAGCCCGAAGTCGCGGCCAAGGACGGCGTGAAGCCTTCACCCTACCGAGCACCGAGCGAGGCTCCCACTCTCGAACGTAGGCTATCTGTTGTCCGTCAGCGAGCGGTGGTCAGCGCGTGAACTCGAGGCCAAACGACCCGAGTTCAGTAAGCTGGCGATCAGGCGTCGCCGTGCGCAGTTCCTGCATGTGGTTATGGTCGTGCCGCGCTATCAGCTCTTTGAGGCGCGGTACCACCTCCCTGGCATAGAGTTCCATGGAGCGGAGCGTCTCCCCCATAGTGAGGAAGCCCGCCTGACCCATCATGATCAAGTGGCCAAAGCCACCCGCATACTCATAAAGCGTCTTGATCTGCTCGTAGACTTGGTCAGGCGTGCCGGCGAAGACGTTGCCGCGCGCCATCTGATCCTGGAGGGAGGGATTCCGCGGTACGACCGAGTCCGCACCCTTCATGAAGTTCACCGCCACATCCGGCGCGTGGTAGCCGGGTGGGTTCGAGTGATGCGGGGTGACCTTGTTCGAGCGCATGTACCAAAGATTCTTCTCGGCGCCCTCGCGCGCCTTGGCTTCCGTTTCCGCAACGTAGACCAGCGCCGCATACGCTAGTCGGTCGGGGTGGGCTGGTCGGCCATGCCGTTTCAAATAGGCAGCGCGATAGCCGTCAAAGATTTTGCGCACGTTCATGTAGCCGGCGAGGAATACGGCGCCGACATAGTCGCGCTCGGCCACAGGCACGGCGCTGATGGCGCTGCCGATCGTCACCCAGATCGGCGGATGGGGCTGCTGGAAGGGGCGCGGCCAAATGTTCACTTGTCTATGATGATAGTAGCGACCCTCGAAATTGAACGGTCCGTCGCGTGTCGTCCACGCCTTGAGAATCAGGTCGTGTGCCTCCCACATACGGTTGGCGCCACGAAAAGCAGTGACGTTGGCCGCCGATGCCTCCCAAGGCACACTTCTGACGAAGCCGCACTCGAGCCGGCCCCGAGAGATGACGTCGATCATCGCCATCTCCTCTGCCACGCGCACCGGCTGGTTGCGGTTAGCGATCGGGTTACCGAGGATGAGCAGCCGCGCCGTTTTCGACTGGCGCGCCAAGATCGCCAGCAGCAGCGGTGCGGCCGGTACGACGCAGGTAGCGGTCTGGTGGTGCTCGTTGACCATGATCTCGAGCCCGTGGCTCTCGGCGGCAAGCCACATGTCCAAGTACATGTGATAAAGGTCGGCGCCCTTGACCGGATCGTAGTGGCGGTTCGGCAAATTCACACGGATCGATTCGTACTCCGCGGGATCAGGGAGATAGGGGTAGGCATCCTCAGTGAAGAACCAAGTCTTCATGGGCGTCTCCTGCATTCGGCGAAGCTCACGACAGTGGCAACAAAGGCATCGGGCTGCTCGACATGTGGCAAGTGTCCGGCGCGCTCAACTACCGTCATGCGCGCGCCCGGGATCATGCCGCAGTAGGACCTGCCGTAGGCTGGCGTCACGAGGCGGTCGCTGGCACCCCAGATGAACAGCGTCGGCACCTTGATCCGGTGCAGGCGATGGCACAGCTTCGGATTGTGTAGGTAGGGGTCCCAGCCGTAGAGCGACAGGGCGACCCGGTTGCCCGCCACGACCTTCAACTGCTCGTCGGTGAACTTCGATGTGTCGGGCGCCAGCGCCGGATCGTGCCACATCAGTCGGTCGAGCTCCCGCTGCGAGGTGGCAAAGACGTCGACAATGTCGCGCTCCTCTCGGCCACCGACCTTGACGCCGACAGCATCGACTAGGATGAGCTTGGCGATACGCGCCGTCGTGCGCACTGCTATCTCAGCGGCGAGCCAGCCGCCGAGCGAGTTGCCTAGCACGATCGTTTGCTCGAGCTCGAGCGCATCCATCAGATCGAGATAGAGATAGACGAGATCCTCAAGACCATCGAAGTGGTCCGGGATCGGCGTGCCAGCAAAGCCCGGATGGATGGGTTCGATCAGCTCGAAGCGTTCGCCCAGACGATCGGCGAACGGGTAACCGAGAAGCGGGCCGCCGCCTCCATGCAAGACCAGCATACTCTGGCCTCGGCCCTTCCGGCTCACTCTAAGATCGATCCCCTGCAGCCTCTGGACGGTCGTTGTGCAACTTGTCATCGTGTGCTCCTGGCATCTGCCGGAGGCAAAGGCACAGTCAAGACATCGCCGATCGCAATTCATAGACCAGTATCGCCGATACGCAAACGACGCTTCCGTGTCACTCCCATCGATCACGCCTGCATGATCGTGAATTCCCTCAACGACGAGGACAAGGAGGAGATTGCCATCTATGAGGACTGCAGAGCCGCCTTCCGAAAGGAAGAGGGCGCTTCCTCGAGATTGAGCCTCCACCTCCCTCGCCGAGATCGCCTGCTCGAGGGCCAACGAGTTAGGCACGGTCAGAGATCTACGAGTGGGGGTCGAGGAAGCGGCGCGCTTGGCAAAACGCATAAATCCTTTCGTGTCGCGGCATCGGGGAGGCTGAGCGGGGTGCGACACGGTTATCGAAGAAATTAAGAACTTGGAGCACTGCTTTGACTAGTCAGCATCGCCAGAGGTTTTCGCTTTGCCCTGTCGGCGAGTAAAGCGCGCGTTGCCAAGGCCGGTGCCGATGGTTAGCACGCCCCATCGTTTGTAGCTGCCGAGATAGGGCAGCTCGCTCAAACCCTGCACAACGGCATCGTTGTGCATCACAACCATGGTCTCGTGCTCGCCAATGGCAGGGATGTCTTCACGGATAGCCTTTGGTAGGTTGAATTTACTGCTCTCCCAGTTTCCCGGAAGATTTTGGGCCCCGCGCTCTATGCTGCCGTCTCCGCGGATTAGTCCGGGGCATCCGATGCCAATTAGCGGTGCGAGATCGATGCTGCTCTTGCCGGCAACCTTGGCAAGACCCTTCAGCATCCCAGTCAGCCCGCTGACTGCATCGTCGCGCTTGAGGTCTTCATCGTCGGCGTGGCGCCACAGCTTCATCTCGTAGACGCGGGCCCTGGACAGATCCGCCGCCTTGTCGAGATTGAGCTTGACGATGCCGGCACGGATGTTCGTGCCACCGACATCGACCGCAAGCATCGCGTCGTGTCCTTTCAGTATCCACGGTGGAAGAAGGTGAGCTGCTCCAATCAGTCCTGCCTCGTCTGGATGATTGTGAAGAAGCTCGATGGCGAGATCTGCTTGGTCTTCCTTGAGCAGGATGCCGGCACGGGCGATGGCGAGCTCGCCGATGCGCCCGGCGCGGAAACCGCCGCCGAGCACGATACACTGTGTGTCACGCCACGACTTCTGGCGCATAAAGCGCTTGATGACATCGCGCAGTTGCCCAGCAAAGTTCTCAATGGCGCCTTGGACGACCGCAGCAGCTTCAGGGTCGCCTTTGCTCAACAGCGCTTCCAACTTCTTTTTGCTGATGCGATCGCTGTCCTTCTCGCCAAGGGGATCTTCCCCATCCTGCCGCAGCACGTCCCTGATGTCATCGAGCATGCGCCGGAAGGCGCCGCGGTTCGCCTTATCGCCGACGAAGCCGTCTTCATCCTCGAGTTCAAGATTGTAGCTGTCGATCTGGACGCTTGGCAGCATGGAGCTACCATGGGTCGGCAACGTTGCCTGCTCTTTATCCTTGGTCATGGGCCCGTTCGCGAGCAACCGAGTTATTTCTTCTTCGTTCCGGGGACTTTCTTGCCTATGCGGCGCGCCTCGGTTCTTATTCATGGCGGCCTTCAACTCTGCGGGAGGCGCTCTTGGAATAGTGTCGCATGGCAGGACTCCGCAGCTCGGCGCTGAGCGCCAGACTACCGCCGTGCGCAGGCCTGCGGTAAACGTAACAGC
>Ga0075425_100006435_pt1 | contig 12306 bp, 14 predicted proteins | sample SoiMethybrSBSTD4_FD_75300 | JGI IMG/M metagenome (GOLD analysis project Ga0075425, IMG submission 75300) | Bulk soil microbial communities from a Populus tree surrounding site in Tennessee, USA - Soil MetaG P. TD hybrid SBSTD4 | ecosystem: Environmental > Terrestrial > Soil > Tree plantation...
TGGACTCGGAGAGCTGCGGCGTGGGCGTTCCGACGGTCGAAAGCTTGACCGGCCCGACGGCGGCCAGACTGCGGTCGGCGTCGAACGGCGCCCACTCCGCCAGCTGCGCGGGATCGGTCAGGGCCTCCCACACCCTGGCGGGCGGGTGACGGAGCTCGCGTACGAGAATGAGCGTCCACGTGTCGCCGTCTTTCCGGACGTCGGCGCCAGCGGCGGGGCCCGGCGCGTATGTTTCACGATTGGTCATCGGTTCTTCCTTTTCCGTGAAGTTCGTTCCATCCGATCGAGGTGACGCTCGAGCGCGTCGACGTGTGCCGTCCATACGCGGCGGAACGGCGCGAGCCAGGCGTCGACCTCCATGAGCGGTTCATGGCGGATGCGGTAGACACGCCGCTGGGCTTCGACGCGCGATTCGACGAAGCCGGCCTCGCGCAGCACACGGAGGTGTTTGGACACGGACGGCTGCGGCATCCCCAGTCGGCGTTCGATTTCGCCGACGGAGCGCTCCGCGGACGCCAGCAGGCCGAGGATGGCCCGGCGGTTCGGCTCGGCGATGATGTTGAAGGCCGATTCCATCGGGTTGAAATGTACCCAACAGGGCATATACCTGTCAAGGAATATATGACGGTGTGCCCGATGCGGATCACCGCTGGATGGGCAGCGTGGCGATGGATGGCGTCGGAAACATCGCGCTCGGCTTCAGCGTCTCGAGCGCCACGACGTTTCCATCCACTCGATACACCGGCAGACTGGCGGACGATCCGCCCGGCCTCATGACGCAGGGCGAGGCGGATGGGCCGTCGGCGCCGGGTCGCAGACCCATAGCACGGCGACGACGCCGTGCACGATTCCGGCGGGAACGGCGCCGGGCACGTATTTCCTGATTGGCGTCGCTGACGGTGGAGGTGTGGTTCAGGAGACGAACGAGACGAACAACACCGCCGCGGTATCGATCAAGGTCAGCTGAGAACAGATGGAGCGCGGTCTTCAGCCGGGCGACTGCCGCTCGCCCAAAGGCGCGCGCTCCTTCCAGCCCTTATCTGGGCTTCTTTTCTTCCGCTTCCTTGAGGCGCGCGCCGCGCAGAATGTTCTCGAGCGCGTAGTTGCCCTCGTGGCACGCGTACTCGTAGATGTGCTCGTTGGTTCTCGGCCAGGCATATTCTGCGGTCCACGGCCGCGCCCACGTCGTCGGATCCTCGATCGTGAACTGATACCGCAGCGTGTTCGCGTCGAGACGGGTGAAGCGCTCGACCACGTGGAGGTTCTCGGTCGCGCCCCGGAAGCGCGTATTCTCCGTGAAGTTCGTCGTGTCGACAACGAGCGTGTCGCCCTCCCACCGCCCGATCGAGTCGCCGAGCCACTTGCGCATCGTTGACGGCAGGTGCGTGCCGCCCATGCGGACGACGCGCGCGTCGTGCACCATCTCGGTGAGGATCATCACCGTGTCTTTGGTCTGCACGATCTGGTGCAGGTTGTTGTAGAAGTAGGTCGGCAGGATCGGCGGACCCGACGTCGATCCGAATCCGACGATGCAGCGCTCGCCGAGCGGACGCTGCTCGGGATCGTCATACGCGTTGGGGCCCTCGAACCCGGGGTCGTCCTCGCGGCTCGTCTGATCGGACGTCGTGGTCAGGCGGCGCGCGGCATTGCGCCGCTGCGCATCCGCCGTGAGCGGCGGCACGCGGCCGTCCGGTGGATCGATGACGAGCGACGCGCGCTTCTGACCGTCGATCACGGTGTAGTGCGATCCGGGATCGAGCCAGAAATTGTTGTAGCCGCCGACGTTGCCGTACGGTCCGGGCGATCCGTCGCCGCCCTTCGGCGGTGCGGCCCGATTCGCGTCAATCGGCGCGTCCAGCTTCGAGTAGCGATCCGCGACCTGGTCCTCCAGCTTTCGCGCGTCCTCGTCGCTGAGGACGAGCGGCTGACCGGCCCGGCGCTCGACCGGCGTCAGCGTCGCGAGATCGTAGGTGCCCTGAAGATCGGGATGGCCGTCGGCCAGGCGCGGCACCCCGCGAGACGGCGCCGCTGGTTTGGCGCCACTCGAGGTTTGCCCTGCGGCGACGGCCGCCGAGAGAACGACCGCCAGAGCCGCAACGGACGCTCGAATCGCTTTCTGCATGGCGGGATTGTACTCGCCTACGGCCTGGAAGGCGGTGGGGTCCTCAGCAGTTCGTTCAGGACGGCCGCCAGCCGGAGACCGGCGAACGCCAGACGGCGATCGACGACCGGAATCTGCGTGCGGTAGTACGCCTCGTCGATGTTGGTGTCGGGCGGCACCAGCGCAGCCTTGGCCAGCATGAACGATTCCTCCGTCCATTGCACGACCGTGCCGGGTGTCCGCGCTTCCGCATCCCAATGTCGGTCCCGAATCTGCTGTTCGAGCGTCGCGAGGTACTGCTGTTCGTCGAGCCCCCGATGTGAGATCAACCGGCTGTCCCAGACCTGGTGGAGGTTGCACGGTACCGGCCGCGCGGGATCGTTGCCGCACTCGGTGACGCCAAACACACTCACGTGGACGTCATTGCCGCCGCGCCCGACGCCGAGCGTGTGGAACGGCTGGTGCAAATCCTCGACGAAATGGACGAGGAACTTGAGCGCCGTCGCGCGATCCGCGCGATCGAGCGTCGTGTCGCGCATGCGCTCCTCGAAATAGAGGATGCGGTCCACGGCGCAGTCCCGCCAGCGATCGTTGCGCGAGCCGGCTTCGACGTTGGGCTGTCGCGGGCAGTCGCGGTCGCGATCGTACCCGCTCGCGTCGGGCGGGATGTCGAGGTAATGCCACCACGACGTCTGCACCCACGCGCCGACCTGCGCGTCCGCCCACGACGAGACGTCGGCGAGCGATTGTCCGTCGAGCAGCCAGGTGACGTTCTGCCGCGCGACCGGCGTCAGACGCGCGGCCGCGATTAGGCCGGCGAGACGATGGCCGAGTCGACCCCATGCCTGAAGAGGTCGCGCCTGCAGTGCGACAACGGCAGTCAGCGCGACGAGACAAGAACGCCAAGCACGCCAAGCACGCAAAGAAAAAAAGACTTTGCGGTCTTCGTGGTCTTTGCGTTCACGCCTTGGCGTGCTCGAAAGCATCCGCCAGATTGTAACCGCAGGGCTGCTACGTGGAGGAGCAGGCGCGATTCACGATCTGGTCGCGCTTCTGCTTGAACGCGTCGACCCATTCGTCGACGGTTGGCAGACCGGACCGCGGTTCGTGCGGATCACGAACGCGGAGCGTCACCCGCGCCGAGTCGAACAAGTCGCGGATCTGCTGGTCGGAGAGCTGCACGAGCAGGTCGGCGAGAAACCGTCGTCCATCCTCGCTGATGACCGGGTCGTCGAGCGTGCCGGTCGCCGACTTCGGCAGGTTGCCGACGCAGGCGGCGCCGTCCTTCCACACGGGCGTCCTGGCCCACTCGCTCAAATTCGTGCTGCCGGTTCTGTTCCCATTCCCGCGGTTGGCGCGGCCGAACGTCACGCCCAGGTCGTTGATGTACATGAACGGCTGCGCGCACGGCATCGGACCCTTCATGTCCTTCTGCTCCTCGGCCGCCTCGTGCTTCGATTCCTCACGGCAGATCAGCCGCTGCTGCTCTCGCTTCGTGTCGGTGTGCTGCATGAAGACGGCAAGCAGCTTGAGCGCATCGACCTGCGCCCGCGTCGCGCCGCCCGCGTCCGCAGAGACCATTTCGAGCTCGTCCCACGTCCAGCCTTCGTCGGGGCGGAACGGCGCACCGGCCATCTTGTGCTCGATCGCGGCGGGGTCGAAAACCTGTTTGTCCGGGCCGGACGTCATGCCATTCAGAGTCTTCGGGCAGTCGTGGCACACGATCCGGACCGAGTACATGCGATCGGCGCCGAATCCGAGCCCCCAGAGCAAGCGCGTGCCGAGCACCTCCGCGTACACCTCGCCGTTGTCGCCGCCGTACTTCACCTTCAGCTCATGGCCGCCGGCGGGCGCGCACGCGAACTTCGGCGTGTTGCCCGTCATCTTCTTCTTGACGTGCGTGCACTCGATCGACTCGCCGGTCGCCGGCGTGTGTTGGTCGAGTTGAGGCCCGGCCTTGAAGTCGATCGACGGAATGTCGGTCGCCTTCCAGACCTGGGCGCGCGCGATCACCGACGCGCGATAGTCATGCTTCTGACCGGACATGCCGGTGCCGAAGAAAGCGAGCGCGAGGATTGCGGCTGATACCCGAACCATACGCCGGCGCTGAAGTGCAAGAAGTACTCCCGCCCCGAGCCCGGCCATGACACTCGAGATGGCCGTGACTTTGCTCAAACACGGCAACCAGGGAGGCAGACCATGGCCGTTATTCTCCAACGCAATCTCGGGATGTTGTTGCTGGCGATCTTCCTGGTGCTCTACGGTATCGCCGGAATGGTCGCGCTTGGATTGCCGGCGCCGATCCTCGCGGTGCTGGCGCTGATCGCCGGCATTCTGATACTGATTGGACGTTAGCGCATCACGCGAGCGCTTTCACAACCGCGGAGCAGACGGCGCTCGCGAAAGTCCCCCAGCACAGATCGATGAGTGTGATCGTGAGCGGATACTGCGCGAGCGTCGAGTAGTTCGTCAAATCGTATACGCCATACGCGATCAGCCCGAACAGTGCACCGTAGCGGACGGCCGACCACACGTCGGTCGTCCGCGGCAGCACGAACACGGCGACGCCGATCGCGAGCAGGACATAGACCGGAAACACGGCGGCCCAGACGGGGTCGAAGCGTCCGTCGCGCAGCCGCGCAATCGAGGACAGCTGATCGCGGTAGACGCCGGTCATCAGCAATCCCAGCCAGACGCCGTCGAGCATCAGAAACCCGACGAAGGCCATCGCGAACGTCTTCAGCATGTCTGGACTCCTGTCGTTCTGACAATCATGCGGACGGAAACCACGGGACGAACGCGCTCGTCGTCTGCTGGTATCGCCGGTATTCATCACCGCGCGAGCGAAGCGCCTGCGCCTCGGTTGCGGGAATACCGGTGACCTTGAACAGCAGGTACAGCATCAGCGCCGGACACGACCACGCGACCCACCCGAACGGCGACGCGGTCGCGAACAGGGCATACGCAACCCAGATCACCCACTCGAAGAAGTAGTTCGGGTGGCGCGAATAGCGCCACAGGCCGGCGCGGCATGTGCGTCCTTTGCTGCCGGGATCCTGCTTGAACCTGAGGAGCTGGCGGTCAGCAGTCGCCTCGCCGGCGAATCCAATTCCCCAGAGCACGATCGCCGCGGCTTCGAGCGCCGAAGTTTCCGGCGCGCCGTTCGCCGTGGCCGTGAGCGCAGGCAGGGAAAACATGACGGCCGCGACCGCCTGCACCTCGAAAAACCAGAAAAACCACGCGTTCGCGCGAGCGCCGCGCGGCCGCCGCAGCGCGGCATAGCGGCCGTCCTCCGGCTTGCCGAACACCCGGTCCACGAGCAGCAGCAGCGTCAGGCGAACACCCCAGATGGCGAACATCGTGGCGACGGCCGCGCGCCGCCATGGAGCGCCGGTCCCGGCCGCCGCGTCGGCGATCGACAAGCCCGCGGTCAGCGCCGCCCAGCCGGCGTCGACGATGGCGGCGTTGCCCGAGCGGACCTGCCACGCCCACAGCGCCGCCATCACCACTGCGGCTACAATCCACCCGGCACCCGCCAGCGTAGGTATGGACACGGCCTTTCATCCCAGATGAAGCGAATTGCCGTCATCGGCGGAGGTATTTCGGGGCTGGCGGCCGCCTATTTCCTGAGCCGCAAGCACCGGGTGTGGCTGTTCGAGAAGGAGGCCCGCCTGGGCGGCCATACGCACACGATTGTGGCCGACGGTACGCCGCTCGATACGGGTTTTCTGGTTCACAACGACCGCACGTACCCGAACCTCGTGCGCCTGTTCGGGGAGATCGGCATCGCCTCGCAGGCGTCGGACATGTGCTTCGCCGTCACGTGCCGGCGCACCGGGCTCGAATACAGCTCGCGCGGTGCGCGCGGGTTTTTCGCGCAGCGCCGGAACCTGTTCCGCCGCCCGCACTTTCGCCTGCTCGCCGAGATCCTGCGGTTCAACCGGCGCGCACCGGGCGTGCTGGCGGGCTTGGACGGCGGACGCGCGACGCTGGGCGACTTCCTCGACTCGCACCGCTTCAGCGATGACTTCCGCCAGCTGTATCTCTATCCGATGGCATCCGCCATCTGGTCGTCGTCGATCGATGCCGTGCATGCGTTTCCCGCGGTGACATTGATACGGTTCCTGGCCAACCACGGATTGCTCGCCGTGAACGGCCAGCCGCCGTGGAAGACAGTAGTCGGCGGCAGCCAGACATACATTCCGAAACTCACCGCGCCGCTCGGCGACCGCATCGTGTCGAGCGCCGGCATTCAGGGGATTGTGCGGAGCGAGGCCGAGGTGACGCTCACCTTCTTCGGGCGGCCCTCGATGGTGTTCGACGACATCGTCATTGCCGCGCACGGCGATGAGGTGCTGCCGCTCCTGGCCGATCCCACCGATCGCGAGCGCGATGTCTTCGGGGCCTTCCGCACGACGACCAACGCCGCGTGGCTGCACACCGACGCGGGCATGCTGCCGCGGCGGGCCGCCGCGCGTGCCTCCTGGAACTATCTGCTGCCGGAGGACGACCGCACGCCGCCCACGGTGACGTATCACCTCAATCGCCTCCAGCACCTGCACACCGCGACAGACTATTGCGTGACGCTCAATCCCAACGGCAGCATCGACGACCGCCGCGTGCTGAAGAAGCTGGTCTACTCACACCCGCTCTACACGCGCGAGGCGATTGGGGCGCAGGCGCACTGGCGCGATGTGAGCGGAGTGAAGCGGACGCACTATGCGGGCGCGTACTGGTTCTATGGCTTCCACGAGGACGGCCTTAACTCAGCGCTGCGCGTCGCGCGAACGCTCGGTGTCGAATGGTGACCGAAGGGGTCTACGTCGGCACGCTGCGCCATCGCCGATTCGAGCCGGTGCTGCACGCGTTCCGCTATCCGCTGTTCATGGTGCTGCTCGACATCGATCGCATCGACGAGCTGATGACCGTGTCGCGGTTCACCAGCCGCAACCGGTTCAACTGGGCGACCTTCGACGACCGCGATCATTTCGGCGACCCGACACTCTCGCTGCGGGAGCGGGTGAGGCGCGACGCGGAACAGCGCGGGATCGAATTACCCGATGGTCCGATCCTTCTGCTGACGCACTTGCGATACCTGGGCTATTGCTTCAACCCGCTATCGCTCTTCTACTGTTTCGATCGCGACCGCCGACTCTCCGTCGTCCTCGGCGAGAACAACAACACGTTCGGCGGCCGACACAACTACTGGATGCGTCCGTCTGGCGACCCCTCGCGGCTGTTTCGGGCACGTGCGCGCAAGGCTCTGTACGTCTCGCCGTTCTTGGAAGCGGATCTGGTGTACGCGTTCGCGCTGTCCGCGCCGTCGGACTCGATCAGCGTTCATATGGAAGCGCTGCAGGCCGGCAACGCCATTTTCGACGCGACGCTGTCGCTCGAACGGCGTCCCTGGACGGCGTCCGAGATTCGCCGCGCGCTCGTGCGTCATCCGGTCATGACCGCCAACGTCACCGCGGGCATTCACTGGGAAGCGCTGAAGCTCTGGTGGAAGGGTGTTCCGGTCGTGCCGCGCGAACGCGCCGACGGCACTGTGGCGACCTATGATCAACCGGCTGGCAAAGTCGATCTTTCTTAAGGGACTCGACGGCATCCGCGGTGGGTCGCTGCGGATCCTCGCCGATCGGGCGTACGCGTTCGGCGACGCGCGAGACGGACTGGACGCCACGATGGCGATCGCGAGCGACCGTTTCTTCACGCGCGCACTGGCGAGCGGCGACATCGGTATTGGCGAGTCGTACATGGACGGCGAGTGGACGTCGCCGGATCTCGTGCCGCTCATCCGCCTCATGCTGCGCAACATGGCGCTGGTCGACGAGCGGGGTGGACTCGTGCACGCCGTGACCGCCGCGGCGGGCCTTCTCGCGCGACGCCTTCGCGACAATTCGATCGAAGGCAGCCGCCGCCACATCCATCGCCACTACGATCTGGGCGACGAGTTCTTTCGCCTGTTCCTCGATTCGAAACACCTGATGTACTCGTGCGCCTTCTACGAGCGCGAGCGCGATTCGCTCGAGACGGCGCAGGAACACAAGCTGAACCAGATCTGCCGGAAGCTGGACCTGCAGCCGGACGACCGGCTGCTCGAGATCGGATCGGGGTGGGGCGGACTTGCGGTGTGGGCGGCCTCGCGGTACGGCTGCCAGGTGACGACCACGACGATCAGTGAGGCGCAGTACCGCCACGCACGTGAGTGGACGCATCGCGCCGGCCTCGGCGGGCGCGTGCATGTCGTGCGCGAAGACTATCGCCGGCTGACCGGCACCTACGACAAAATTGTCAGCATCGAGATGTTCGAGGCGGTCGGCTTGAGCCACTACGACGATTACTTCCGCGCCGTCGATCAGCTGCTGGCGCCGGACGGCGTCATGCTGCTGCAGACCATTACCGTGGGGGACCAATGGTTCCCGCGCTACCACCGCTCGCCGGACTGGATTGAGAAATACATCTTTCCTGGCGGCGAGCTGGCGTCGGTCGGTGAGATCCTGAAATCGCTCGCCCGCGCGACGCGCCTGCAGATGTACCACGCCGAGAACATCGGCTCGCACTACGCGCGGACGCTCCGCGCCTGGCGCGCACGCTTCCGGCAGCGGCTCGACGAGGTTCGCGCGCTTGGGTTCGACGAGCGGTTCATCCGGATGTGGGATCTGTATCTGGCCTATTGCGAGGCCGCGTTTCTCGAGCGCCACGCCGGCGATTTTCAGCTGCTGCTCGTCCGGAACGCGGCTGCGGCGACGCTGTTCAACGAGCCGTGGAATGCGGTCGACGTCGATGCGCCGGCCGCCGAGGTATCAGGGTTCTAGATGTGGCTCTTCGCTGTGCTGTCGGCGATTGGGGATGCCGCCCAGGCGGACGTCGATCGACGCCTCGTCGGGCGCATGGCCGGCGGCGACCATCTCGCGCTCGGCGAGCTCTACGATCGGCATGCGCGCCTTCTGTACTCGCTCGCCCTCCGCATCGTCGGAGAGCGCGCGGACGCCGAGGATGTGCTGCAGGACGCGTTCTCGCAGGTGTGGCGGCAGGCGGCGCGGTTCGAGGCGGCGCGCGGCACGGTCGTCGGCTGGCTGGTGACGGTGACGCGAAGCCGGGCGCTCGACCGGCTGCGGCACCGGCGGGTGCGGCCCGAAGCGGGTTCCGACGTCGATCGAGCGGCGCGCGACCTCGCGGATCCTGCCGTGGCGATCGATTTGCAGCTCGTGACGGCGGAGCAGGCCGCGCGCGTCCGCCAGGCCCTGGCGGAATTGCCGCCGGAGCAGCGGCTGCCGCTGGAGCTGGCGTACTACGACGGGCTGTCGCAGTCGGAGATTGCCGCGAAGTTGAGTGTGCCGCTCGGAACGATCAAAACGCGCATGCGCCAGACGCTGCGTAAGCTTCGGGATTCGCTCGCAGACCCGCTGTCATGACGGACCAACTGGATCACGACGCACTGCGGGAACTGGTGCCGCTGCATGCGATCGGCGCGCTGTCTGGCGCGGAGCGCGAGGCGGTCGAATCGCACGTCGCTACCTGTCCGAGCTGCGCGGCGGAGGTTCGCGCCTTTGCGCCCATCAACTTGGCGCTCGCCGAAGCGGCGCCGCAGGTCGATCCGCCTCCGGGGCTGCGAGCGGCTGTTCTGGCGGCGGCCCTGCGAGACAAACCAGCGGTCCGCGCGCGGATGGCGATCGCCCCATGGCTCGCCGCCGCGGCCATGCTCGTCGTCACGACAGGCATGGCCGTCTACGTGACGTCGCTGCAGCGGCGGATCCGATCGCTCGAAAGCGAGTTGGCCAGCGCGCTGCTGCGCGTCGACGACGGCGAGCGGCGCGTCACTGTCGCGCTGCGCGCGGCGGCCAACGCCGAAGCGCCGCTGGCCATTCTGACCGCGCCCGACGTCCGCCGCGTGGATCTCGCGGGGCAGCCGGCGGCGCCGTCAGCATCGGCGCGCGCGTTCTGGAGCCGCAGCCGCGGGCTCGTCATCACCGCGTCGAATCTGCCGGCGCTGCCGGCCGGCCGCATCTATCAACTGTGGTTCGTGACGGCCGGCGCGCCGGTCAGCGCCGGGCTGCTGACGCCCGACGGTCAGGGCGCGCTGACGACGACGCTCTCGACGCCGTCCACTGTTCCGAACCCGGTCGCACTCGCGGTCACCCTCGAGCCCGAAGGCGGCGTGCCGGCGCCGACCGGCGACAAGTTCCTCGTCGGCTTAGCGCAGTAGGCCGCCAACGAACGCGTCGACGGCGTTCCAGTAGATCCGCCCGTCGGCCGGACGCGCATCGTTGTGATCGCCGCCGGGAATCGCGACGAACGTCTTCGAGCCCCTGATGCGATCGAACAGCGCGCGGCCGAGCGCGAATGGAATCACGCTGTCGGCGTCGCCGTGTATGACGAGGACTGGCGCCTGCACGCCGTCGAGGAATGCGGCGGTGTCGAAGCGATACGTCGAGAAAATGGCGAGCAGCGCCAGCAGAGGAGATCCTCGGAGGATCGCGCGCGCGTCGGGAAACCCGGCTTCGAGCACGATGCCGTCCGGCCGGCGACGTGTCGCAGCGTATGCGGCGACAGCGGTGCCAAGCGAGCGACCCCAGTAGATGAGCGGTCCGGATCCCTCGAGCAGCGCCGCCGTCCGCTCGATCACCGCGTCGGCGTCGCGATACAGCCCGCGCTCGGTCGGCCGCCCGGTGCTGAGGCCGTAGCCGCGATAGTCGACGGCGAGCACATCGAAGCTGTGGCGCGCGAGATCCGACAGGATCGGCGCCCATATCGACAGGTTGCCGCCGTTGCCGTGGAAGTAGACGATTCGCGCCCGCGGCGCCGCTGCACGAAGCCGCCACGCGCGGAGTCGTTCGCTGTCCCGCGTGTCAATCGATTCCGCGGTGAACGCGACGCCGAGCGAGGTGGGCGTCGTGGTTTCGCCCCGCGACGGGAAAAACGCGAAACGAGGCTCCAGCCATCGCACGAAGACGACGAGCGCGGCGAGCAGGATCACGACGACGAGCGACGCGCGGATGATGGCTGCGGCTACCACAGCGTCCGCTCGGCGAACGCACGCTGGAGCGCAGCCGCGACACGCTCGCGCGAAAACTCTCGCTCGGTGCACAGAAAGTCGGTCACGCCGGCGAAGTCAGGCTCGCCAAATTGCAAGTCGTACGCGTCGGTGACCTCCGGCTTCGCGTAAATCTCACGGACGGCGTCGACGTCGCCGACGGCGTCGCGAATCGTCGCCGGCATCCGGTCGATGGAGCCATGGTCCTGCACCAGCTTGAGCGCCTTCTTCGGGCCGATGCCTTTGACGCCGTCGTTGAAATCGGTCCCGACGAGCAGGGCGAGATCGATCAGCTGCGGACGCGTGATGTGCAAGGCATTGAGGAACCGTGTGAGATCAATCAGCTCCGGTTCGATCGGGCGAAACGTCCCGCGCGACGGCAGGAATTCCTTGCCCGAGATCGTGATGAACCGCACGAGCCTGGCGGCACCGAAGAGCAGCGAGTCGTAATCTTTGCTGCCAGCCGCCCACACGGCGCCCGTCGCCGCCATGTGCGCGGCCTGAGCCTCGGCCTCGGACGGCGCCTGGATCGTCGGGATGCCAAGCAAGCGCAGCAGCTCGCGTGCTTCGCCGATCATCTCTTTCGTGAGCCGCGACGTCATCGTGGCTTTCGAGTAGGCGGCGGCCAGGTCGCCGGTGCGCAGCGCTTCCTCGTGCTCCGCCTCGTACTGCTCGCGGATCGATCGGCGCCGCGCGAGCTCGGCCGCCTTCCGCGCCGGCGGCTTGCCGTCGAAGACGAAGGCGAGTTTCAGTCCGTAGTCGGCGACGAGCCGGGTCACGCGATAGAAGAGGCCGGAGAGATGCGAGGTGATTCGTCCCTTCGAATCGCGCAGCGGTGTGCCGTCGCGCAGCCGAATGAGCGCGAGAAACTGATACAGCTCGGCCGGTCCGTCGACGGCGAGGAGCCGGCCGCGCAGGTCCTCCAGCGTCAGCGGTTCCTTGACGATGATCGGCGTGAGCAGGACACCCACGCTCGCATGCTACCCGAGGTTCGGTAGTTCGATGGTGACGGCCAGTCCGTCCGGCTCGGTATTGAGCGCGGATATGCGGCCGTCGTGCATCCGCACGATCCGATCGGCGATCGCGAGCTCGAGGCCGGCACTATCGGACGGCGCCGGCTCATCGCTTCGGGCGCGCCAGAACGGCTTGAAGATGTCGGCCAGCGACG
>Ga0075425_100006436_pt1 | contig 12306 bp, 12 predicted proteins | sample SoiMethybrSBSTD4_FD_75300 | JGI IMG/M metagenome (GOLD analysis project Ga0075425, IMG submission 75300) | Bulk soil microbial communities from a Populus tree surrounding site in Tennessee, USA - Soil MetaG P. TD hybrid SBSTD4 | ecosystem: Environmental > Terrestrial > Soil > Tree plantation...
GTCGAATCCGCGATCGCGGCCGGCAATCCGGACTGGCGCGTGATGTGGCTGCACGTCTTTCCGAACGTGCGGCAAGGCATGATCGCGCAGATGTCGGTGCGCGCCGCTTGGGCGGTGCGTGTCAGCGCAACGCTCGCCTTCCTGGGGATCGGCGTGCAGCCGCCGACGCCCGAATGGGGATTGATGATCCGTCAAGGCGGTGAATACATGCTCACCGGTCAGTGGTGGGTCGGGCTTTACCCGGGGCTCGCGCTGTTGCTGATGGTTCTCGGGCTGAACTTCGTAGGCGATGGTCTACAGGATATGCTGGACCCGAGGCGGCGGGCGCACGATGACTAGCGAAACCGGACGGTGAGGTAGAGCGGTTCGTCGTACAGGCGATCCGTTCCGGTGACCTGTCTATTGGAGAAACGGCAATGCGCGTCGGCGGTGCTGCTGCCAGCCTTTGCCACTGCGCCGGCTCTGCCCGTAGTTTGCGGGCGTTACGCCGGCGCCGCGGCGACCGGGAGCGCCGGCGGTTCGGCGCGCTCCTCGACCGGGCCCATCTCGCGGCTCAGGCTCAGCGCGGAGTTGATCAAACCGACGTGGCTGTAGGCCTGGGGAAAATTGCCCAGCATGCGGCCGGTGAGCGGATCAAACTCCTCGGCCAGCAGGCCCACGTCGTTGCAGCGCGCGAGCAACCGGTCGAACAGCTTGCGGGCTTCCGCGTGGCGGCCCTGCAATATGTAATTGTCGACGAGCCAGAAGCTGCAGGCGAGAAACGCGCCTTCGCCCGGCGGGAGTCCGTCGCGCGGGTATTCGCTTTCGTAGCGCATGACGTATTCGCCGCCGATCATCAGCCTGTCCTCGATAGCGCGAAGCGTTCCCACAACGCGCGGGTCCTGCGCGGGAAGGAAGCCGACGATGGGGATCAGCAGCAGGCTCGCGTCGAGCAGTTTGGAGCCGTAGGCCTGAACGAAGCTGCCAACCTCGCGGTCGAAACCACGTTCGCAGACCTCGGCATGGATTTCGTCGGCGATCGCACGCCACCGTGCCGCGGACTCCTCGAAGGTCTGCGCGTCATTGGCCGCGCGATCGAAGGCGACCCACGCCATCACCTTGGAGTTGACGAAGTGCTGTGGCCCGCCGCGTACCTCCCAAATGCCTTCATCCGGCTGCCGCCACGCCGTCGCCAGATAGTCGAGGACCACCGGCCGCAGCTCGCGGCCGCGCGGGGACGGCTCCATGCCTCCCTTGAGCGCCTGAAACATGGCGTCGCTAATCTCGCCGAACACGTCGAGCTGCAGCTGCTGGTAGGCGGCGTTGCCGATCCGCACCGGCGCTGATTTCTCATAGCCGGGCAGCCAATCGACGATCAGTTCCGGCAGCCACCGCTCGCCGCCGACCCCGTACATGATCTGAACCTGAGCCGGGCTGCCGGCAACGGCGCGAATGAGCCAATCGCGCCATGCCCGTGCTTCCTCGTAATATCCGAGATGCATGAAGGCGAGCAGCGTGAAGGTCGCGTCGCGCAGCCAGCAATAGCGATAGTCCCAGTTCCGCACGCCGCCCAAGCGTTCGGGCAGCGACGTCGTCGGCGCCGCGACCATGCCGCCGGTCGGCGCGTAGGTCAGTGCTTTCAACGTGATGAGCGAGCGTTTGACCGCTCCTGTCCACGGGCCGACGTCGGGGCAGCGATCGCTCCACTTCCGCCAGGAATCTTCCGTGCGCTCGAGCGCATCGAAAGCGTCGATCGCCGGGGGCGGCGCTTCAAACGAAGGTCCGTAGCAGAGGACGAACGGCAGGGACTCGTTGGCCTCGACCGTGAACTCGCCGAGCGTTTTGAGCTCCACGCCGTAAAGAGGAGCAGGCGTTCGCAGCACCACGCGCTCCGGACCGGCGATCGCGTCGAGCGCGCCGTCGTCGCGCCGACTGACCCAAGGCACCGTTGCCCCGTAGTTGAACCGCACCACGAACTCGGTGCGAAAGTCCACCCGGCCCGTCCGGCCCCTCACGATCCGCACGAGATTGCCGCAGCGCTCGGGCGGCATGAAATCGATGACCGCCGCACGGCCGGTCGCGGTCTCGAACTCCGTCTCCAGCACGAGCGTGCCGGGACGATAGCGCCGTCTCACCCTGAGCGGTGTCTCGGCCGGAGCAATCAGCCAGCGGCCGTTCTCGGGCGTGCCGAGCAGGGCGGCAAAGCACGCCGGCGAATCGAAACGCGGCCAGCATAGCCAGTCGATCGACCCGTCAAGGCCGACCAGGGCGGCCGACTTGCAGTCGCCGATCAGCGCGTAGTCTTCGATCCGCAGGACCATCGCAGTCGCTTTCAAGAGCGGCATCGCGGCGCCGCGCGTACGCGCTTAACTAGTCGCCGCGCGGTCCGTTCTCAAGCTCCGGCTCTCTTCGCCGCCCGCCGGCTCTTCGTCCTCGAACCTTCCTTCTCTCGGCTCGCCGTAAGGGAAAACCACGGTCGCGGTCGTTCCTGCAAATCCAAACTTTCGCTCGAAGCTTCCGTTGAGCTCCTTGGCCAGCTGCTCGACGATTCTGATCCCGCGCCCGGGCTGAACGTCCGCGGGAGCCGATCCGTTGTCCGACACCGTGCATTTCACAAATCCGCCGGTGCGGACCAATTCGACGCGAATCTCTCCCGGCCGCCCGGCAAATGCGTGCCGCGCTGCATTCGTTATCAGCTCGCTCACGATCATCCCCAACCGCCAGTACCGAACCGATTCCAGCAACAAAGGAGGAGCCGCAAGCACCAGGTCGATGTTCATGTGATCGAGCTTCGATTGGCTGATCGAGCGGCACAGGCTGCTGAGGTATCCCTCCGCGTTGACGAGGTCACCCCGATCCGGAGGCAGCAGAGCGCGATGGACTTGGGCGTAATGGTGCAGGAGCTGCGCAACGCCGCTCAGGGCGCGTTTGACGTCGTCATTGCCGGAAGCCGCGGCCGCACGCGACACGATGGCGATAAGAGAGGCGAATTCGTTGTTGATCCTGTGATTGAGCTCACCGAGCAGCAAGGGCTCCTCCGGGAATGGGAGGCGCGGGACGAGTTCCGGCATCATGCCCTCCTGCGAGTTTCCAATCACGGCGAACCGCGGGGTGCGTTCGAGCGCCCAGGAACTTGACTGAGCGGCGCGACGACGGCGCGCGACGTCCGCGACCGGTCAGTATGGGCGCGAGCGCTCACCAGACATATTGACAAGAGAGGTAAAAGAAAATGCACTATCTTTTGAACTCGCTACTGAGCGGAATTCACTAATGAATCGCCGCGATCTCGCCGATTTGAACGCATTCGTCGTCGTTGCCGATCACTTGAGCTTTCGCGCGGCGTCGACGCAGCTGGGCGTAACCGCATCGGCGCTGAGCCATTCGATGCGCCAGCTCGAGGAGCGCCTCGGGGTGCGACTCCTGCATCGCACGACCCGGAGCGTGTCGCTCGCAGATGCCGGCCTTCGCTTGCTCGAAGGGTTGCGGCCGGCAATCGATCAGATCTCCGGCGCTCTTGATGCCTTGCATCAACAGCGGCAGCGCCCGTTCGGCCGCTTGCGGATTCACGCATCGCACCTTGCGGCAGCCGTGGTGATCGCGCCGGTGTGGGAACGGTTCCTGTCGACCTACCCCGAGGTCCATCTCGAACTTTGGGTGGAGACGCGACCGATCGACATCGTGGCGAACGGCTTCGATGCGGGGATCGGGTCGAAGGACTGGGCCGCCGCCGACATGATTGCGGTGCGACTGCGGGGACCCATGAAGGTCGCCATGGTCGGCGCGCCCAAATACTTCGAGCGGCGGCGTCCCCCGCGCACGCCCGATGACCTCGCGGCCCATAGCTGCATTCAGTATCGTTTCACCACCGGCGGCGCTACCGTGCCATGGCCTTTCGAGCGGAACGGCAGAACCAAGCGGGTTTCGCTGACGGGCGCAGTAACCGTCAACATTCCCGACCTGGCCGTTCGCGCGGCGGTCGATGGACATGGCATCGCCTATACGGTGGAGGCCTTGGCGGCGCCGTTTCTGCGCACGGGCCAACTGGTCCGCGTACTGGAGAGCTTTTCACCTTCCTTGGAGCCTTTCTTCCTGTTTTATCCCGGACACCGGCAGGTCCCCGCCGCGCTGCGCGCCTTCATCGACATGGTTCGCGCGTCCAAATCGGGGCAAGGGAGGCGTTCACTCAAGAACCCGCTGAGCGAAGGCCACAGCAATCTGACCGAAAAGCGGAAGTGACGCTTTGAATTTGTAATGTCTGCGTTTGCGCAACAAACAGAGATGGCTTCGCCGCTCCGTCGCGTCGCCTTGCTTCGCTTGCACTCAAAGATGATCAGTCGCAATGCGTTTGCAGCTTACTAGGTGGCTATAGGAATAAAGTGCTGGTGCCCAGGGGCGGAATCGAACCACCGACACCGTGATTTTCAGTCACGTGCTCTACCAACTGAGCTACCTGGGCGCCCAAGCAACCCGCCGCAGCGGGCTTTTTCAGAGCGGCGGGCGTTATAAAGGCTCGATTTTGCACTGTCCAGCCGCGCCGGACGCAGGGCATGCGCTTACTCCGCCCCGTGCCTTCAAAGCGACGTAGCGGCAAGCCGTTGTGGTTGCCGTGCTACACCGCAACGCCCCGATGCATCAACGGGCGCCCACAAGGGGCGCCCCTACGGCATCCTTGCTCTCACGCGCGGTGAAGTGGAGCGAGTGGCGCCGCGCACTTCCACTCTGCTGTGTGCCCGGGCGGATAGACGGAAGCCGCGCCGCCGGTCTAGGCTTCAACAAAACAACCCGAACGGGAGACAGTTATGGGTACGTTGATGGTGCGTTGTCCGCGTACGGGGGCGGACTTTCCATCCGGCATCGAAACCGATCGCCTGAGTTTCGAGTTGACGCCGGCCTTCACGGCCACCATCCGCTGCCCGTGGTGCGCGGAAGACCACGTCTGGTCGAAGATCGACGCCTGGATATGCGAGGCCGACGGAATGACGCAGCCGAACGCGGTCAGTCCTCCGGCTCGTCCGCCTGCGGCTTCTCGTTCTCTTCCGTCACCGGCACCGCGTAGGTCCCGGAGAGCCAGCGGTTGAGGTCGACGTCGGCGCAGCGCTTCGAGCAGAACGGCCGGAACTGCTGCTCGGCCGGCTTGCCACAGATCGGGCATTTTTTTGCGCGCGGGCGCGTCGTCATGTCATCCATGAGGATAATGTCGTGATTGTCGAGGCGGTTGTGAAGGGCCTCTCCGCTTGCTGTCGTCCCGGCCAAGCGTAGCGAGAGCCGGGATCCATGTACCCCTGTGGTGCCCGTTTCATGATACTGGGGGACTTGGGTCCCGGCTCTCGCGCCTTGGGGCGCTCGGCCGGGATGACAGCCGAGATTTGGTTTCCGCCGTGCTCATGATGGCGGCGGGCGGCGCTTCGCATCCAGCGTACGCAGCTCGGTCTTGAGAATTTTTCCGTAATTGTTCTTCGGCAGGCTATCGACAAAGACGTAATCCTTGGGGCGCTTGAAGCGGGCGATGGCGCCGAGGCAGAGCGCGTCGAGCTCGCGCGGGTCGGCGTCGCCGACCACGTAGGCCACCACCACCTCGCCCCACTCGCCATGGGGACGCCCGATCACCGACACTTCGCGCACGGCGGCATGCCGCAGCAGCACCTCCTCCACCTCGCGCGGATAGATGTTGGCGCCGCCCGAGATGATGAGATCCTTCGAGCGATCTTTCAGCGTGAGAAAACCCTCGGCATCAAAACTGCCGACGTCGCCGGTGTGCAGCCACCCTCCCCCGAGCGTCTGCGCGCTCGCCCCCGGGTCGCGCCAATAGCCCGGCATCACGGTGGCGCCGCGGCAGAGAATCTCGCCCGGCTCGCCGGCCAGCAGCGGCCGGTTGTCGGCGTCCGCCACCATCACCTCGACGCAGGCAAACGGTCTTCCGGCGGAGGCGAGCCGCTCCATCCACCGCGGATGATTGCGGTCAGCAATGTCCTGTTTCGACAGGGTCGTAATCGTCATCGGGCTCTCGCCCTGGCCATAGATCTGCGCGAGCCGCGGCCCGAAGCGGTCGAGCGCCGCAAGCGCATCCGCCACATACATCGGTGCGCCGCCCCAGACGATGGTGCGGATGTTTCGCGGATCGCAGTCGGCGCCGCAGGCCACGAGCCGCTTGATCATGGTGGGCGCGGCGAACATCGAGCTGCGCGGCCAGGCATTGAACAGCGCGAAAATCTCCGGTTCGTCGAAGCCGCCGGACTCCGGCACCACATTGACGCCGAGGCGCGCCACATGCGCCATGATGTAGAGACCGGAGCCATGGCTCATGGGTGCGGCGTGCAGGAGCGCATCGCCCGGCGCCACCGCATCGACCTCGGCCGCATAGGCAAAACTCTCCGCCGCCAGCACGCCATGGGTGAGCATGGCGCCTTTGGGCCGGCCGGTGGTGCCCGACGTGTAGAACAGCCAGGCGAGGTTTTCGTCTTCCCGCGGCGCGACCGCAACGGCGTCGGCAGCGAACAGCGAGGCATACTCGGCACTGCCGATGGCGATCAGGCGCTCAAGATTGTTCGGAGCATGCGGCGCGATCTCGCTGTCGAGCCCGGGTGAGGCGAAGCAGACGCGGGCGCCCGCATGCTCCAGGATGAAGGCGACCTCGGTGGCGTGCAGCTTGGCATTGACCGGTACCGCCGCGGCGCCGGCGTGCCAGATGCCGGAGAGCAGTTCGAGATACTCGACGCAGTTGCGCGCCACGACGGCGACGCGATCGCCCGGTGCTACGCGCAAGTTTTCGCGCAACGCGCCGGCGAGATGGGCTGTCCGCGTGGCGAGCTCGCCGTAGCTAAGCACGGCGCGCGCCCCGAGGGCCACGGCCGGACGGCCGCCATGGCTTTGGCCCGCGCGATGCAGCCACAGCGCGATGTTCACGTTACGGCCCCAGCACTTGAACGAGGCCGGCCAGCATACTCCCACCTCGCCCCGCTTGCGGGGAGAGGTGGAGCAAGCGGCAACGCCGCGGGCTACAGCGCGTTGAGCCAGCCGAAATGCACCGGGTAGCCCTCGCCGGCGAGCAAGGACGCGGTCTCGTACAGCGGCAGGCCGACGACGTTGGTATAGGAGCCGACAATCTTGACCACGAACGAGCCGGCCAGGCCCTGGACGGCATAGCCGCCGGCCTTGTTGCGCCATTCGCCGGACGCCAAGTAGGCCTCGAGATCCTCCTTGGACAGCCGCTTGAAGCGCACCCGCGTCTCGACCAGGCGCTGGCGGAACGCCTCCTTGGGCGTGACCACGCACACGCCGGAATAGACCCGGTGATTGCGCCCCGACAGGAGTCGCAGGCACTGCGCTGCCTCGTCGAGCAGCTCCGCCTTGGGCAGGATGCGCCGCCCCACCGCCACCGCGGTGTCGGCGGCGACAATGAAAGAGCCGCGCAGCTCGTCGGAGCGGCGCACCGCCTCGAGCGCGGCTTCCGCCTTGGCGCGCGCCAGCCGCGTCGCATAGGCGCGCGGCAGCTCGCCCCTGACCGGGGTCTCGTCGATGTCGAACGGCAACAGGTGGTCCGGCTCGATGCCGCCCTGATTGAGCAGCGCGAGACGGCGCGGCGAACCGGACGCGAGCACGAGCTTGGGCCGGCCGATCATGTCCGCTTCACTCCTACTTGTTTGCGATGACGAGGTCCTTGGTCGTCCCCGCGCAGGCGGGGACCCATGACCACCGGCCGAGAGTTGTCTGCACCGCCTGTGTTCATGGGTTCCCGCTTACGCGGGAACGACCTGTGGAGAGGCCCAACAATCATCGCGGCGCTGTCACTTGAATCGATAGGTGATCCGACCTTTGGTGAGGTCGTACGGTGTCATCTCGACCAGAACCTTGTCGCCGGCCAGCACGCGAATGCGGTTCTTGCGCATCCGGCCCGCCGTATGGGCGATGATCTCGTGTTCGTTCTCGAGCTTGACGCGAAAAGTGGCGTTCGGGAGCAGTTCCGTCACGACACCGGGAAATTCCAGCAGCTCTTCCTTCGTCATTCGCCGTCCAGCGTTGTCGGTCGCCGCAGCCCGTGACTCGCGCAAAAAATTGGCGCGGAAGCTAGCGGAAACGGGGGATTCCCACAACAGCGATGCGCGCCCCGGGTTACCGTCAGGAACCCGTCGAAAAGCCTATTCGTTTCCGCCCGGCCGCCAGGCAAAACGCTCCTTGATGCGCCGCACCAACATCTCGCGTACGTCGCGATAGGCGTCGAGCCGCTGCTCGCGGCTGCCTTCCTGCACGGTGGGATCAGGCGTCGGCCAATATTCGACCTCGGCGGCGAGCGTCCGTGTGAGCTCGAGCGCCCGGTGGTGCGCTTCCGGCGACAGCGTGACGATCAGGTCGAAGTTGAGCCCTTCCCATTCCTCCAGCTCGTCGAACGTGATCGGCTTGTGGCGGGCGATGTCGATGCCGACCTCGTCCATGGCGGCGACCGCGAACGGGTCGAGCTCGCCTTTGCGCACCCCGGCCGACGCCACGTAGGTCGGCACCCGGAACAGCTGGCGGAACAGGCCGGCAGCCATGGGCGAGCGCACCGCGTTCTGCCCGCAGACGAACAGCACCGCCTGCGGCAGGCGGGACATCGCCGTCAGCCTTTCCAGTGCAAAACGCACACGAGCGTGAACAGGCGGCGGGCCGTGTCGAAATCGACCCGCACCTTCTTGCGCAGCCGTTCCATGAGAATGCGCGAGCCCTCGTCGTGCAGGCCGCGCCGGCCCATGTCGATCGCCTCGATCTGGCTCGGCGTGGCGGTGCGAATCGCCTGGTAATAGCTGTCGCAGATCATGAAGTAGTCCTTCACGATGCGCCGCAGCGGCGTGAGCGAAAAGAAATGCGCCACCACCGGCGTACCGTCGGCGAGCCGGATGTCGAACACCAGCCGGCTTTCGGTGATGCCGAGATGCAGCGCGTAGGGGCCATCGTCGTCATGGCCGATCGGCTGGAACACGTTGTCTTCCAGGAGATCGTAGATGGCGACGGCGCGCTCGTGCTCGACGTCGGGATTGGAGCGGCCGATCGAGCCTTCGTCGAGCGTGACCGCCACCAGGCGGTGGTTCGCGGCATCGGCACCATGCTCGCGGCGGGTCATCGGTTGAGGCGGATCGCCACCGAGCGCGCATGGGCGTCGAGGCCTTCGGCCTCCCCGAGCGCGATCGCGGCCGGCCCGAGCGCGCGCAACTGCTCGGCGCCGAGTTTCAGGATCGACGTCCGTTTCATGAAGTCGAGCACGCCCAAGCCCGACGAAAAGCGCGCCGAGCGCGCCGTCGGCAGGACGTGATTGGAACCGGCGACGTAGTCGCCGATCGCCTCGGGCGTATGATGGCCGATGAAGATCGCGCCGGCATTGCGGATGCGGCCGGCGAGGCGCTCGGCATCGGCGGCCTCGATCTCGAGATGCTCGGGCGCCAGCGCATCGACGAGCGGCACCGCTGCGTCGAGATTGTCGACCAGGATCACGGCGCCATGGTCGCGCCATGCCGTGCCGGCGACCGAGCCACGCCGCAAGCTCTTGAGTTGGCGCTCGACCGCGGCTTCGACCGCCGCGGCCAGCGCCGGGGCGTCGGTGACAAGAATGGCCTGGGCCGCGACGTCGTGCTCGGCCTGCGCCAGCAGGTCGGCAGCAATCCAGTCGGGATTAGCGTCGCGGTCGGCGATGATCAGCACCTCGGACGGACCGGCGATCATGTCGATCCCCACCGTGCCGAAGACGAGACGCTTCGCCGCCGCCACGTAGGCATTGCCGGGGCCGACGATCTTCGCCACCGGCGCGATGGTCTCGGTGCCGTGCGCCAGCGCGGCAATCGCCTGCGCGCCGCCCACACGATAGACCTCATGCACGCCGGCAAGTTTGGCGGCCGCGAGCACCAGCGGGTTGAGGTTGCCGGCGGGCGCCGGCACCACCATGACCAGCCGCGGCACGCCGGCGACGCGCGCCGGCACGGCATTCATCAAGACCGACGAGGGATAGGCGGCGGTGCCGCCCGGCACGTACAGGCCGACCGCCTCGATGGCGGTCCAGCGCGCGCCGAGCTCGACACCGAGTGGGTCGGTGAAGCGCTCGTCGCGCGGCAGCTGGCGCCGGTGATACGCCTCGATGCGGTCGCGCGCGAGCTCGAGCGCCGCCAGCGGGTCACGGTCGCAGGCACCGGCCGCCGCGTCGATCTCCTGCGGCGTCAAGCGGAGGCCGGTCTTTTGGAGATCGAAGCCGTCGAATTTGCGGGTGTATTCGATCAGCGCGCGGTCGCCGCGCGCGATCACGTCGGCAATGATCTTTCCGACGGCCTCGCCGACGTCCGCCGACGCTTCGCGCTTGCTGCCGAGGAACGCCTTGAAGCGGGCAGCAAAGTCAGCGGCGTTGGCATCGAGGCGGATCGGCATGACGGCAGCGCTTCCTGCGCCGCGGGGGCGCCGCGGACCGCACAGGGAATGGCGTGGCAGGAAAGCTCAAGTCAACCCCGCGGCGGGGTTGATCAAGGGCCGGATCAGTCGGACGTGGACGCGCCGCGGCCAAGCTTCGTCGCACCGGCCGGGAGCGGCGTTGCGTCGTCGGGGTGGGCCGGGCAGGCGGTCGTGGGCCAGGCGGGACCGAGATCGGCCAGCTCACACTCCAGGCACTCGACCTCGAGCCGCAAGGCGCCGCCGCCGGAGAAGAACAGGGTTACGATGCCACCGGGGGGGCTGGCCTCGGTGAACTCGACGGCGAGCAGATTGAGGACCGCATTCTTGTCGACCGGGCTCACGTTGCGACACTTGCAGGCCATCACGCGATCGAACCGCAAGGCCGAACGGCGACGACGGAAGCAGGGATCGGACCCGTTGGCGGATTCCCAGTCGAACCGGTTCATCGCCAGAACGAAGCGTTGTTCGGCAGGACGCCAGACGATGTCGGACACCTTCACGACGGAGTCCTGGACGTGGGCTGATACGACTTCGATATCGTCGCGGTCGAAGGCAATGAGCTTCATCGGGTCCATGGCCAAAACATTACATTTCCGCCTCTCCTGCCCGAGTAGTTAGGAGCAGACGTTGCAAGGCGCAAGACTGTCAAGACTGTAATGAGACCAGACACCGACCAGTAGGGTTTGTGCCGAGCCGAGTTAGCCCCCCTCCCTGTCCCTCCCCCACAAGGGAGGAGGGAACGCTGTGGCGCGCACCTTCGCTCTAATTGCCGACGCTGAATCATCGAAGACTCGCTTCAGCAAAGCCGCGACACCGGCGAAGGAGCATTGAAGGCCCTCCTTGTGGGGGAGGGACAGGGAGGGGGGTGTTGTTTAACCGACGAGGAAGCAGAATCCCTCAGCTCTTGGCGCGGGCCTCGTCGGCGAGGCGCTTGAGCACCTGGCGCAAGCTGCCGGCGGTGCGCGCCCGCGCCGGGAACGGCAGCCGCAGGGCGGCGTCTCCGAGCATCAGGTCCAGACCGTCCGGATCGATGCCGGTGACGCGCCAGGCCCCGTCGTGCGCGCCCAGCAGCTTTTCGGCGTAGAGGCGCACGGCGTCGGCGTGGTCGGCATTCATGTGTTCGATCGCCCCCTCCTCGGCGGCGAGCAACTCGTCGGCCTCGGTCAGGTCGGTGAGGACGTCCTCGGCCGTGAGATCGGCCGCGCGCGCAAAGCCGCCGTTGAGGTGGGCGGACGCCACCTGCATGCGCCAGAACGCAAAATCGCCGAAGCCCGCATAGAGCTCGGACTTCGGATGACGTGCGAGAAAGCGCCGGCGTACGCGCGCATCGTCCGGACTATCGCGATCGACCGGCGCCATGGTGCCGAGCACCGTGAGGCGCGGATGCGCCAACGGATCGCCCTTGCCGGTCTCGGCCAACAGGATCGAGGCGCGTCCGTCGTGCTCCAGGTTGGCCGTGTGGGTTGAGAGCCGCGACACCAGGATCAACGGCGAGCCGTCGACATCGCTCGCTACATTGACCAGCGATGCGAATGGATGGCCGGTGTTGCGATCGAGCGTCGCCAGCGTGCCGGCACGGATGCTGCGCAGAAGCTCCTTGCCCACCGCGGCCGGCTTGAAGTCGGCCGGCTGCGGCGCGTTCTCGGGCGTGCGCCCGGGCATGACGCCCGGCAGAGGACTTCGCTCAGCCTCCCCCATCCTGCCACCCGATATTATCCGTGCGCGGCATCGAGATCCTTGCCGGTATAGTCCCGCATCATGGCGGTTGCGATCAACGTCAGGATCGCGCAGGCCAGGATATACGCCGCGACCGCATAGCCGGAATGATACTGGCCGAACAACCAGGTCGCAATCAGCGGCGCCGGGCCGCCGGCAATGATCGAGGCGAGCTGATAGCCGAGCGACGCGCCGCTGTAACGCAGG
>Ga0075425_100006437_pt1 | contig 12305 bp, 10 predicted proteins | sample SoiMethybrSBSTD4_FD_75300 | JGI IMG/M metagenome (GOLD analysis project Ga0075425, IMG submission 75300) | Bulk soil microbial communities from a Populus tree surrounding site in Tennessee, USA - Soil MetaG P. TD hybrid SBSTD4 | ecosystem: Environmental > Terrestrial > Soil > Tree plantation...
GGAGGCGTGCTGAAGCGGATCGATCGGAAGGATGGCGAGGACGTCAAGGTTGGTGAGGTGCTCGGCGTGATCGAGGAAGCGACCGGTACGGGTGGGCAGCCGTCACCTGCACAGGCGGCCGCGCCGGCGAAACCGGTGGAAGCGGCCAAATCTGCCGAGAGAACGCGTTCGACGCCAACCGCGCGGAAGGCTGCCGAAGAACACGACGTCGATCTGACCCGCGTGCGCGGAAGCGGTGATGCAGGCCGCGTCATGCGTCGCGACGTCGAGCAGGCCGCGACCGGCGGGAACGGCCGCAGCGCCGCTCCAGCGACGCCCGCCCCGGCGGAGACCCCGCGGGCGCGACCGGTCACCCCGGTTGCCGAATTGCGCCCACCCGCGGGCGATCGAACCGAAGAGCGCGTCCGTATGTCAAAGCGCCGCGCGACAATCGCGAAACGTCTCATCGAGGCGCAGAGCACTGCCGCGATGCTCACGACGTTCAACGAGGTCGACATGTCCGCGGTCATGGCACTTCGCGAACGCCACAAGCAGGCGTTCAAGGACCGTCATGGCGTCGGTCTCGGCATCGCCTCGTTTTTCGTCAAGGCCTCCATTGGCGCTCTGCGCGCGTTTCCCCGGCTCAACGCAGAGATCCAGGGAGACGAAATGATCCTGAAGCGCTACTACGACATCGGTGTCGCCGTCGGCGCCAGCGAAGGTCTCGTCGTTCCCGTTCTTCGCGACGCAGATCGAATGTCGTTTGCCCAGATCGAGCAACAGATTCGTGAATTCGCCAAGCGTGCCGAGGAGGGGACCCTGTCGCTCGCCGACCTCAAAGGGGGCACGTTTACGATTACCAACGGTGGTGTGTTCGGCTCGCTCCTCAGCACGCCGATCCTGAACCCTCCGCAGGTCGGCATCCTCGGCCTGCATGCGATCCAGCAGCGTCCGATTGCGGTGAACGGCCAGGTTGTCGTGCATCCGATGATGTATGTCGCCCTGACCTACGACCACCGCATTGTCGATGGCGCCGAGGCAGTTCAGTTTCTTGTCCGGGTCAAACAGTTGGTTGAGGATCCTGGGGCGTTGCTGCTGGATTGATTGAGAATCACGAATCACTAATCGTGTATCTTCGAATCGCGAATCGTGAATCGTGCGCGCCGGCGGATTCGCGATCCATGATTGACGATCCACGATTAGTGATTCACGATTCACAATAGACCCGAATGCCCTCATATACCGCTAAAGACATCACTGTCCTCGAAGGTCTCGAACCTGTTCGAAAACGCCCCGGCATGTACATCGGCGGTGTTGGTTCGTCAGGGCTCCATCATCTCGTCTGGGAAATCCTGGATAACTCAATCGACGAGGCGATGAATGGCTACGCCTCGAACATCACGGTGACCCTGCATGCCGATGGCAGCTCGATCACGATTGCAGACGATGGGCGGGGAATACCGATCGACAAGCACCCGAAGACGAAGAAGAGCGCGGTCGAAGTGATCTTTACGATGCTTCATGCCGGCGGCAAGTTCGAGGCTGGAAACTACAAGACCGCCGGCGGTCTCCACGGCGTCGGCGCGAGTGTCGTCAACGCGCTGTCGAAGGAGCTTGTCGCCAAGGTGCGTCGTGACGGCGCCGAATGGGAGGTTCGATTCAAGCAGGGGCAGCCGGTCGGCGCTCTCAAAAAGCTCGGTGCGGCGCGCGGAACTGGCACAACCGTGTTCTTCAGGCCGGACGCGACGATCTTTCCGAAAGTAGAATTCGATCCCGACGTCATCAAACAGCGGCTCGAGGTTTCCAGCTATCTCCATAAAGGCGTCAAGATCGTCTTTGAAGACGAAGGAAAAAAAGATCGGCAGGTTTTCCAGCATACGGAAGGTCTCGCGGATTACCTGAAAACCATCCTGCGCGAGCGGTCGGCCACGCCGGTCCATGAATCGCCATTCACGGTGTCGAAGGACAGCGACGAAACCAGTCTCAGAATCGACCTCGCACTGCAGTGGACCCAGTCGACCGACGAGCACGTGCGCAGTTATGTCAACGGCATCCCGACCGGATCCGGCGGAACCCACGAGAACGGCTTCCGCGCTGGTCTCGGCAAGGCGGTGCGCAACTTTATCGACACCCACAATCTGTCGCCGAAAGGCGTGACGCTCACGGCTGAAGACATCCGTGAGGGGCTGGTGGCGGTGCTCAGCGTCTTCCTCGCCGAGCCGCAGTTTCAGGGACAGACCAAGGATCGCTTGAATAATCCGGAAGTCTTGTCGGCGGTTGACTCGCAGGTGCGCCCGGCGCTGGAGCACTGGCTCAATACGAACATCAGCGTGGCGGAGTCGATAGTTGCGCGGGTCATTCTCGCGGCACGTGCGCGTGAAGCGAGCCGCGCGGCGCAGCAGGAGGTCGTCCGAAAAACCGCGACGTCGGGGCGGCTGACGCTTCCTGGAAAACTCAGCGACTGCACGGCGCCAGGACGCGAAGACAGCGAGATCTTCATCGTCGAGGGAGATTCGGCAGGCGGATCGGCCAAGCAAGGTCGCGATCGAACGCGACAGGCAATCCTGCCACTGCGAGGGAAGGTGCTGAACGTCGAAAGCGCATCGCTCGCCAAGGTGCTCGAGAACAAGGAGCTTTCGGATCTCGTGGTGGCGCTCGGCTGCGGCCTGGGCAAGAACTTCGATGTCGCCAAGCTGCGATACGGACGGATCATCATCCTGTCGGATGCCGATTCAGATGGACATCACATTGCCACGCTCCTCCTGACCTTCATCTATCGCCACATGGCCGGCCTGTTCACATCCGGCCGGGTATTCCTCGCGCAGCCGCCGCTGTATCGAATCGATCTCGGCAAAGAAACCTACTGGGCACTTGACGACGGTCATCGCGATCGCCTGCTGAAATTGCACCGCAACGGCCGTTCGAATCCGGAGATCACGCGATTCAAAGGGCTGGGGGAGATGATGCCCAAGGTGCTGTGGGAGACGACGATGAACCCGCGCACGCGGCGGCTGCTGAAGGTCGAGGTCAACGACCAGATCCTCACCGACCGCGTGATCAACGAGCTGATGGGCAAAGATCCCTCAGCCCGGTTCCGTTTCATCATGGAACGAGCGGAGGAAGCCGAGGAGCTGGATGTTTAAGCGACGAGGCTTCCGGAGGGCACGAGCGAGCGCCTGCGGCCCGAGCGAGGCGCGTAGCCGCCGAGCGAGAGCGAGCGGGGGTGGGGCCCCGCGAGCAGTGAGAAAAGAAGCCGAGGAGCTGGACGTTTAAGCGAGCCGAGGAGCTAGACGTTTAAAAGGGAAAAGGGACAAGGGAAAAGGGACAAAGCGGAAATTGCACGCGACGGGATGCCTTGCAGCTCCCGCCGCGTGCGACGCTGACTCGACGAGCCTGGACGCTGCCTTACTTCTTCTCCTTGTGCGCCTTGCTGGCCGTCTCCTTCACCTTGGTGATCTTGGTGGCGTTGTTCTCTGACTTCGTCACCATGACCCAGTCGCCGGCCTTGACCTTCGACAGCTCGGCAACGGCGCCGCCGGTTGCCGTCAACGTCACGTTCGAACCCGTGGCGTCCTTCACGGTGATGGTCTTGGCGGTCGCGTCGGTCGAGACGACCTCGGCCTTCATTGCCGCAGCCTTTTCAGCGTGGGGTTTCGCCGCGTGGGTCTGAGCTGTTGACTTTGCCGCAGGCGCCTTGCTGGCTGGGGCGGTCTGCGCGTTGGCTGCCGCTGCGGTGGCGACAGCAACGGCAAGTGCGAGCACGATCTTCTTCACGGATGCCTCCTCGGAAAGAGCAGAAACTGGTAAGTGCCGCATTTCGCTGCAATGCGATTGCCGGAGTCACATTCCGCGCGGATACATGCAAGTAGCTATCGAATAGTCACTTATTCGATATACTCCAACCGAGTTATATGTTGCCAACCTTGCACAAACGCCACAGCGTGGCGTTTGAGAAGGGGGTTCAAGCTCGACGTCACTCACCAAAGACGGTGAGCACGAGCTTACCGATGTGCTGGCCATCCTCCATGCGTTGATGTGCCGCTGACGCGTCGGTCAAGGGGAAGGTTCGGTCGACGACGGGCGCGACTCGCTGCGCCGCCAGTAACGGCCAGACGTTCGTTTCCAGTTCGCGCGCAAGCGCTCCCTTCTCTTCAACCGTTCGAATGCGAAGCGTCGAGCCGGTGATGGTCAAGCGCCGGCGCATGACGCGCCCGAGATCGATGGTTGTCGTCGAGCCACCCAGCAATCCGATTTGAACCAGACGTCCGTCGACGGCGAGACATTCGATGTTGCGGTTGAAATAGTCGGCTCCGATGATGTCGAGAATGAGGTCGACACCCGCGCCGTTCGTGTCGCGCCGGATCACGTCGACGAAGTCGCTGTCGCGATAGTTGATCGCGACCGTCGCGCCGAGACGGCGACATGCCGCGCATTTGTCATCCGATCCGGCAGTCGCGTACACGATCGCGCCGAGCACATGGGCGAGTTGAATCGCGGTCGTCCCGATGCCACTTGTACCGCCGTGAATGAGCACCCGTTCACCGGCACGAAGCGCCCCCCGTTGGAACAGGTTGGTCCAGACGGTAAAGAACGTCTCGGGCACCGCTGCGGCGGACACCACGTCCAGATTCCCGGGGATTGGGAGACATTGCGCTGCCGGCGCGACACAGTACTCGGCGTAACCTCCACCGGCGACGAGCGCGCACACGCGATCGTTCACCTGCCATCGAAGCGCGGCCGCACCAGTCTCGACGATCGTGCCAGCGACTTCCAGGCCGGGGATGTCCGACGCTCCTGGCGGCGGCGGGTAGTGTCCGCGGCGCTGGAGTACGTCTGGCCTGTTCACGCCAGCCGCGTCGACCCGAATCAGCACTTCTCCATGGTTCGGCCGTGGCACAGGCCGTTGCACCGCCCGCAGTACCTCGGGGCCCCCGGGGTGTGTGATTTCGATCGCGGTCATCTGCAACGGAATGTTCTCCATCAACGTCATTCACGGTCACGCTTTCTTCGCTCGTCCTAAGAGATCAAAAAGAGAAAGGAGAAGGGAGAACCAAATTATTTTTTCTTCTTTCTCCTTTCTCCGTTCTCCTTTTTGTCTCTGACGGCGTCAGTTTCCGCCAGTGAACGCTGTTGATTGAGCGTTCGCAGCTGTGGATCGCCCCGATGCGCCGCAGGTGTGTAGTAGCGTGCGAGCCAGCGACTCAGGCCGTCGAGGCCTGGGAACAGCACGCGTTCGTTGACATTCGCCTGATCGAGCTTGTCGCGAATCTCCCACTTGAGCGATGCCGGAACGACGACGCGGCGACAAAGATCGGGATGCTGCGCGAGCCAGTCATCGAGACGCGCGGACGGACTGGACATCAGCGAGAACAGCGCGAGCTGGTTGAGGATTCGCTGGTCGACCGCCGGGGGTTCGAGAAACACGACAAACGGCTCGCGACCGAGCGCGTCGAAGTCGCGCAGCGATCGAAACGCCGACAACATCTCGACCGTGAACGTATCTGATCCTTCCTGCTGTAGCATCCGCTTGAGCTTGCCCGGCAGGCGTTTGTTGGCTTCAACGAAATTGACGCACCAGACAAGTCCGTCCTGATCGAACTCGGAGGTATTCTCCGTCGCGAAGTGCAGCGCGACGAGCGGAGAGTAGGTCCAGTCGAGAAGGCGCGTGGGAAGGCCTCGATGTTGACCGAGCGCGAGCCAGTCCCAGATCGAATCGGCACCCGTGGCCAGGCCGTGGCCGTACTTTCGAAAGTTCCGCAGCAGGGCAACCTCCAGCCGAGCGATGTCCGCTTCCGGTTGGGCCAACCGAAGCAGCGAACTGGCGAGGGTGTGCGCGACGCAATTGAGGCCGCGAAATGCGCACGGGGATCGGAACCGCTGGAGATCCTCGTTCCAGGAACCTTGGTAAAGTGCGTCGACAACATCCAACCAGTTCTTCACCGTTTACTCCGGCAGGCACATCCTCTGCACGACCCATCCGTTTGAGGTCTCGCAACCCACATGCCGACACCTGCATTCTCTACCGATCTCTACCAATTGACGATGATGGCCGGCTATTTCAAGCAGGGGATGCTGCCGACCCGGGCAACGTTCGAACTGTTCGTTCGTCGACTGCCGCGCAATAGAGCCTACCTTGTCGCCGCCGGCCTCGATCAGGCACTCGATTATCTCGAAGCGCTGACGTTTTCGGGAGACGACGTCGAGTGGCTCCGAAACCAACCCGCGTTCAGCCGCGTGCCTTCAGCATTCTTCGACTACCTGAGCACATTTCGGTTCTCGGGCGACGTGTGGGCGATGCGTGAGGGCACACCGTTCTTCCCGATGGAGCCGATGCTTCGAGTCTCCGCGCCAATCGCGGAAGCGCAGCTCGTCGAGACCGCACTGCTCGCGATTCTGAACTTTCAGACGACCATTGCCAGCAAAGCAAGCAGGGTTGTTCATGCCGCGGGCGATCGGCCGGTCATGGAGTTCGGAGCGCGTCGCGCCCACGGGCCCGGCGCGGCGCTGCTGGCGGCTCGCGCGGCGTATCTCGCGGGTTGCGTCGGCACCTCATTTGTCGAAGCGGGCCGGACGTTTGGCATCCCTCTTTCCGGCACCATGGCCCACTCCTGGATTCTCGCCGCACCGTCGGAGGCAGACGCCTTTGTTGCCTACGCCGATCTCTTCGGCCAGCAAACAGTTCTGTTGCTCGACACGTTCGACGTGACTGCCGCGGTCAACATTCTGATCGACGCTGGCCTGCGACCGCAGGGCGTACGCATCGACAGCGGTGATCTCGTGGCGGCATCCCGTTCCACACGCGATCTCCTCGATCGAGCCGGCCTCACATCCACGCGCATCGTTGTCAGCGGCGATCTCGATGAATGGAAGATCGCGGCTCTCGTGGCATCGAGAGCGCCAGTGGATACTTTTGCCGTTGGGACCGCGCTCGCGACATCGGATGACGCGCCAGCACTGGGCGGCGTGTACAAGCTCGTCGAGCTCGAAAATCGCGGTGCCGTTCGCAAGGTGATGAAGCGCAGCGAGGGAAAAGCCACGTGGCCCGGTGCGAAGCAGGTCTGGCGAACGGAGCAAGGCGGTGGGGCAATCGGTGATCTCATTACGTTCGCTGACGAGCCATCCCCCTCGAGTGCGAAAGCGCTGCTCCAACCTGTGATGCGCGATGGCCGGCGCCTCACTCAGCGGCCCTCGCTTGAAGACGCACGGCAGCATTGCCGCGACGCGACTCGTGCCCTGCCGCAGGGCTTGCGCGGCCTGGACGCCGAGGTGAGCTATCCGGTCGAGCAGAGTGCCGCACTCGCAACGGCGGCTCGGTAGGCGTTAACGCGTCACGACCTCGCCGATGGCGGCGGCCCGATTGTCGTCGCGCGTGTGGTCCATCCGCACATCAATGCGCCGCACGTTGCGCGAACCTCGCGGCGGCATCGTCAGTACGACACGGTGCCACTCGGCATCGCTCAGCACGACCCGATTTGCCGCGCGGTCGTCAATCGTCATGCTCGCGGTGATCGGCCAGTCGCCGGGTCGATCGAACGTCGTTCGAACCGGAATCTCGATCGATTGGGCATCGGCCGGAACGAAAAACGACGCGTGCCCGCCCATCCATCGAAACCGTGCGCCGGTGCTGTCGGTTTGCCAAGCCCGCATACCTGACGTCATCGACAGAAGCCATGGAGGGTCTCGAAGGTACGCTGCCGCGGCGAGCAAGACGATGGCGACGCCGAGCGCCCGCCCGATGTGCCGCGGGATCGTTAGTGCCACCGGAGAAAGACCCGCCGATACTGATCCCATGTGGTGTCGCTGAACGGCAGCACGTGATTCCAGTACTGAAGCATCTGAAACAGGTTGAGCGCGACGGCAAGAACGATGACGATTGTGATGATGCGGCGAGCGCCCGGCGTACTGCTGCCCCACTCGAGGCATGCGGCCATACCGATGGCAAAGATAGGCAATGTGTCGACGAATCCGCGGTGACCGAAGCTGCCGCCGAACTGCCAGTCCCACCAGCTCGAGATGATGTAGATGTCGACGACGAGAACCAGCAGCGCGGGCAGGACGAACGCGCGCGCCGAGTGCCGGGATCGAGCAAGCCACGCGAGTCCGACCGAGCTCGCGAGCAGGAGTGGAGACCAGAAGAACAGTCCCTTTTGCACGCTGAACAGGACGCCGAGAATCCGAGGCGATGCGAAATTGAAACCAAGATCGCCATACGAACTCACGAACACGCGTCCGGTTGCCTGATAGTAAATCGCCAGTTGCGGGGCGATAACGGCGGCGGCCGTCGCAAGCGCGATCGCCACGAGCTGGCGACGGTCTCCGAGCAGCGCCACGCGCGAGCGAACGAGGTCTATGCGATCGATGCCATACAACGGAAAAACGATCAGGAAAATGACGTTGGTATGTCGCACAAGTGCCATCAATCCGGCGACGATACCGAGCCATACAGAGGTTCGAACTCGTGGCTCTGCATACCATCGCTCTGTCAGATCAAGAAACGCCGCAACGAGAAAGAACGAGTAGGCATGACTGTAGGAACTATCGAACGTTGCATAGTGATACAGATTCGTCCCGAGCAGGATTGTGCTGAGCGTGGCCGCCGCGATGCCATCGCTGAAGTGACGATGGAGCAGCTTGGACAGGACGGCGAGACCCGCGATCACCCAGAACAGGCCGGACAAACCGGCCGCGTGCTGATAGTAAAGCGTGAATCCGTCGGGCGAGAGATTCGTCCAGCGCGTCAGCGCATGGGCGATACCGAATAGCGGTGCCTGCATGACCGCGACGCCGATCGGGTGAGCATTTACCCAGCGGCGCGTCGCCGGCCACCGAACGATCGCGGTGTAGGCGGGGAAGACGCCGCCGCAGCAGTCCCGTGCGACTGACGACAGCGTCGTGTCGTGAAACAGAAACCAGGAAGGGAGATAAACGTAATAGCTGAACCCGTCCGATCGGATTGGATTGTCGGCGCGACCCGTGGCGTAGACGAAGACGTAGCCCGCGAGGCAGAGCACAAGCGCCGCGCGAAGGGCCCATGTGGAGCGAGGGCCGCCGGTCAGACCAGCCGCCTTTCTCCGAAATTCACTGCAATCCCGACGGCAGACGCGGCGACGAGATGAGTCGTTCGAATTCTGCCCACCGTTTCGCGGGAGCGTCCGGTGTGCCGCCGCGTGATTCGATGTAGCGACGGACCATGTCTTTTCCGAGGTTGTAGTTGATGACGTAGCTTCGATATTGATCGAAGAATTTCACGCGCTGCACGGCCCGGTCGTGCTGCATCAATGCGTAGCGCTCGAGCCATCCGATCGCCTGTGCCGCATCGATTTGTTTATTGATGTACCGTCGCGCCGCCTCGTTCCCAGCGTACGAAAGCTGATCGACCAGAGACTGCACCTCGTAGTACTCGGCGGCACGGGACGGGTCGAGCCCGGCGGCGGGAAAGAGCGTCGTACGCTCGAACTCAACCCGGTCCTTCCCGGGAAACGCGACTTCAATGCCAAAATTCGCCGTGCCTTCAGCGATCAGCGACTGCGGCGAAAAGAGCGGATACACCGAGAACTCGATCCATCCGCGGTCCTTCACGAGATTCTTTTCGAGCAGGACATTGTAAACATGGTGTCCTGGATATCCCTCGTGGCAGGCGAGATCGATTGCCCGATCGATGAAGACCGGCAGGTCCGTGTTGACCTGAATCAGGCTGCGATAGCCGCCCTGATACCAGTTGTATCCGCTCCATGATTTCCCGGTGACGTACTCGACGGTGAATTTCTCGTCCGACGGCAGCTTGATATGTCCGAGCGTGCGCTCGCGGCACGCCCGAATGGCGCGTTGAAAAACCGGGTCCAGTTTGTCGCGCGGGATCACGAACGATCGTCGAAATGCGTCGTACCGCTCGACGAGCGCTCCCGAACCGGGAAACCGTTTCTCCAGGCGATTGAGAATCTCTTGAAAGTGCGACTCTGGAAACGTTGGCGCGACGGCGTCGTACAACGCTCGTGACTCGTCGTCGAACGACAGCCGCTCGCCTCTGAGCATTCGTACGCGTGCGGCGAGGGCCGATAGCTGCCGCTCGAGATACTGTCGCCGGAGTTGCACCATCTCGTCGTCGCTGCCCGGCTTGGACGATCGCATCGCATTGCGTTCGCGATCGGTGTCCGCAATCACTGCCCGTGCGCGATCGGCGATGATATCCAGATTGATCTTCGCGGCCGCGGCGTCCTTCTTCCATTCCGCCGGCCCATAATACGCGTCGACATAGTCGGCATCGTGCTGACCCAGCGCGAGCACGAGCTTTACGTACTGCTCCGCGATTCTGTCCATCGCACTGCCCTTCGTACCCTGAGCTCCGCCCGATCGAGCGTCCGGTCGGATATCCATGGCGGCGGACGCAACGACGCAACATGCCGCCAGAATGACGCGTTTCATGAGGCTCCTCGTGGTTGAGCTTACTACTGCGGCCATTATTCACGAACGACTCGACCGGGCGGGATGGTCCGCCGTTTGATACGACTGACGTGATGCGGGGGTTGTTTTACTCCTTCCTCGGATATTTTCTGACACCTTCGGGACTGGTGCTCCTTGCGGCACTCGACTCCTCGATGGTTTTCTTTCTCCCCCTCGGTATCGATTTCGTCCTTATCCTGCTCGCCGCGCGAAAGCCCGAATTGTTCTGGCTGTATGCCGTTCTGGCGACCGTCGGATCGATGCTCGGAGCAGCGGGGACCTTCTGGATCGGAAGAAAAGTTGGCGAACACGGACTGTCACGATTGATCAAGCCGTCGCGGCTCAAACGCGTGCAGGAACGGGTCGGCACGAGTGCTGCGGTGACCGTTGCCGCACTCGCCATTATCCCTCCGCCGTTTCCGTTCACCGCGTTCGTGCTGACGAGCGGCGCCGGGCGTGTGAACGCGTGGATATTCTTCGTCACGCTCGCTGCGGTTCGGACGATTCGGTTTTTTGCCGAAGGCGCGCTGGCAGCGCGCTATGGCAAAGGCATCATCGGCTGGATGCAGTCCACCACCTTCACCGTTACCGTCGGCATCATGGCGGCCATTGCTGTTGTCGGGACGGTCCTCTCGGCTGTCGCCCTCTATCGGAGTTCGAAGCGTGCACCAACATATGCATCACGACGAACGGCGAACGAGAATCCGCGGTGAAGCGGCCGCGTCAGATCCTGAATCTCAGCAGTGCTGCCACTCCTCCGTACTCGGACAGCAGTTCGGCATCTTCGATGAAAGTCAGTCGGGCGGATGTCTGCTTCGCTTTGGCAACGAGTTCATCCGCAAGCCGAACGACCTCCGGTTGTGTCCCGGCTGGTTCTCCCGCCGAGCTCGATTCGAGCACCGGTTCGGGAATGCTGGCGTCATTCGCGGTGCCGGCCGTCGTACCGACTCGCACAGGCTGCATTCGTTGCAGGTCCGCGGTGATCAGTAACTCGTCGACTTGACCTTTGCTGAGCGCTGCCAGCGTATCTTCCGGGCCGACCACTCCCAGCGCACCGGCCCGGTAGGCACCAATCGCGGCGTCGACCCTTTCACGATCCGTCTTCGCATTCACCCTCTGCATTGCTTCCGTCGACGCTTTCAGCACCTCGGCGGCAGCGGCGTGTGCTTCGATACGAATGTGATCGACGACCTTCTCTGTCAAGTGCTTGGGTAAGTGCTCGCGCAGTAGCGGCAGAGTCACCTCATCGCACGAAATCAGGATGTGCGTGATTCCCTCTTCCTGGACGACGCGATCGAGGACATCGACGACCTCTTTGACGTGCTGCAGATGGAAGTTCTCGATATGGCGGTGATACCGGGCCTGAGACGATCCGCCTTGCGAAGTCCGCCGCGTCTTGACGTTCTTCACTTCGCGGTCGGTCACGAGCTCGCCAGCCGAAATGACGAGAATGTGCGCCGTGTTCGTGTCGGTGACGAGGGCGGCGTATCGAGGCGACTGCGACTCGAGCCGGGCGAGGGGATACAGATGTGGACGATCGCCGATGTAGAGGCCGTGGTGGGGGACGACACCGGACGATTGAATCGTTTCGAACAACTCTCCGGCCGAACACGCAAAAACAGCGATGCTGTTCGCCGAAGGATCCACATCGTTGTCGAGAAAGTGGACAATCCGTTCGATGTCCCGATCGAGGCTTTCGCGTTCAGGGGACTTCGACGGGTACGTGCGGCTTCTCGCCTTCAACTCTTTGCGCGTAAATGCCTGGTGCTGGTCGCGCCCATGCTGGTTTGGGCGCGTATCCAGGTAAAGGCTCACGACGGGGTATGGGGCGGGTTCGAATCCGGCGAGCCGGTCGAGCTGTTCAGTCAGCGACATACGCCTCCTCA
>Ga0075425_100006438_pt1 | contig 12305 bp, 11 predicted proteins | sample SoiMethybrSBSTD4_FD_75300 | JGI IMG/M metagenome (GOLD analysis project Ga0075425, IMG submission 75300) | Bulk soil microbial communities from a Populus tree surrounding site in Tennessee, USA - Soil MetaG P. TD hybrid SBSTD4 | ecosystem: Environmental > Terrestrial > Soil > Tree plantation...
ACGACTATGCAGCGAAACTGCGTTCCGACTATCCGGGCCGGTTCGGCATATTTGCGACATTGCCTTTGCCCGATATTGAGGGAAGTGTCCGGGAAACGGCCTACGCGATGGATACATTGAAGGCCGATGGCGTGTGCATGTGGACTAACTATGAAGACAAATGGCTCGGCGACAAATCCGGAAGCAATCCGCCGAAGAATGCGCCCAACGGTGTACTGGCCGAGATTCGCAAGATGTACTACGACGTGGCGCAGTCTTCGAATCCTGTAGCGATGAGAGCGCTGCGTTCGGTCGTGCCCGTGTCGCAAATCGTGTTCGGAACCGATTATCCATACCGAAGCACGTCCGAACACGTGAAGGGTTTACTCACGGGAAAGGTTTTCAGCGCGCAGGAACTGCAGGCGATCGATCGTGAGAATGCCGTCCGCCTGCTGCCGCGTTACCGGTCCTGAGCATCCGCAAGACACAATGGTCAACTACAGAGCCCGTCTGGATTACTTCGTCAGCGTTGCTGTAGTCATCGTGTGCACAGCTGTTTCCATTCCGTTCCGGAACAAACTGGAAGTCACCGATTTTGCGATGTTGTACCTGCTGGGCGTTATCGGAGTTTCTTTGAAGTGCCGCAGGAGCGCGGCAATCCTGAATGCTCTTCTCAGCGTTACGGCGTTTCATTATTTCATCCTGCCGATTCACGACAGTTTCGTTCTTGAAGATTACAGTTATCTGATCCCACTGGTGGCGATGTCTGCCGTTGCTCTCGTCATCAGTACGTTGACCTACAAGACCCGCGAGCAGGCAGTTGCAGTGGCCGAGGAACGCATGCGCAATGCGCTGCTGAATGCCGTGTCGCACGACATCAAGACACCTTTGGCATCGATCTATGGTGCAGCGACAACCTTGCTTGAAGAACAAAAGCGGCTGGCGGAACCGGAGCGTACCGAGCTCATTCAGAGCATCGCCGAGCAGGCGGAACGTTTGAATCGAATTGTGACAAACCTGCTTGAAATGACTCGCCTCGAATCCGGTTTCGAAGTAAACAAAGACTGGCAGCCGCTCGAGGAAATCGTCGGTGCTGCGCTTAACCGTCTGAAGAACGCGCTGGGTGATCGTCCGGTTGTGGTGCGTATTCCCGGTGACTTGCCCTTGATTTGCGTCGATGACGTGTTGCTGGAAGAGGTATTCGCAAATATTCTGGAAAACGCTGTGAAATACACACCACAGGGGGCTCCGATTGAAATTACAGCAGAACGTACTGGCGCGGATATCACCGTATGGATTCGCGACCATGGGCCGGGCTTGGCGCCTGGCGATGAGGAACGAGTCTTCGAAAAATTCTATCGCGGCAAGACAAACGGGGAAGCGGGTGTGGGATTGGGGCTGGCGATTTGTCGCGCGGTTATCAACGGCCATGGGGGGGCGATATCGGCCCGGAATTCGGAAGCCGGAGGTGCTGTGATCAGGATTGAACTGCCCATCGGAGGGGCGCCGCCCCAGCTTGGAGTTTTTTCGGAAGGCGCCGTTCAATGATTGATACGGTCCCCCCGGAAATCCGGCCCGAGGTCCTGATCATCGAGGACGATCCTCAGATCCGCCGATTCCTTCGAACGAGTCTGGCTGCAGAGCACTACCGATTTCGCGAAGCAAAGACTGCTGCTGATGGAATCAAAGAAGCAGCCTCGCGACAACCGGATGTCGTGCTCCTCGATCTGGGGCTCCCCGACACTGACGGAATCGAAGTGATCCGCCAGGTACGAAAAAGAAAACAGAACTTTCCCATCATCGTGCTTTCTGTTCGCTCGGCCGAACGCGACAAGATTGCTGCGCTCGATGCCGGAGCTGATGATTTCGTCAATAAACCATTCGCCGTTGGTGAGCTGCTCGCGCGTCTTCGGGTCGCATTGCGGCGTTCGACCGGGGCGCCCGGGGATGCGTCTGCGAAGAACTTTCAGGTTGGGGACATCGAAGTCGACTTCGTCAAGCGGAAGGTTACGGTTTCGGGAAACGATATTCATTTAACCCGGATTGAATACAAGCTCCTGCAGGTGCTCATCCGTTATGCCGACCGCGTGGTTACTCACGGGCAGCTCCTCAATGAAGTGTGGGGTCCGCACCACAACGACCAGACTCACTACCTGCGGGTGTACATGGTGCAACTGCGGAGGAAACTCGAAGCGGATCCAGCCCGGCCACGATACCTGCAAACAGAACCGGGAGTCGGCTATCGGCTGATCACGGAATAAAAGAACACGGATCGAATGTGGGATGGCGGAGGGCGGATGTCGGATGTATCCACATCCGATATCCGCCCTCTGCCATTCGCTAACGCGAGGCCTTCGCGGACGCCACAGCACCATGCGGAGCAGCCGACGCGAGGTCGACCATTCCGGCCGGCTGTGCAGCCGCGGAAATCACGTACTCGGGATAAGCGGAGATTCCGTGCTCGTGCAGATCCAGACCATATGTCTCGCCCTCGTTCGACACGCGCAGAATGCCCATCGCATTTACAACCAGCATGACCACCATGGCAACAGAGAACGTAGAGATGGTGACAATGGCGCTGCCGATAGCCTGGGCAATCAAAAGCTGCATGCCGCCGCCGTAGAAGAGGCCGGTAAGAGGGGCCGAATTATCGGGAGCGATCGGTCCGGTCGCTCCATATTTGCCGCAGGCAAACAGACCGAGCGAAAGAGTCCCCCATATTCCGCAGAGGCCGTGTACCGGCCATGCACCGATCGGATCGTCGATGCGCAGGTGTTCCAGAAGTTCGACGCCCGCGACGACGACAAACCCCGCAACTCCTCCGAGGAGAACCGAACCCGTCGGGCTGACCCAGTAACATGGACATGTGATCGCAACCAGGCCTGCGAGGAATCCGTTGACGGTAAAACTGACGTCCCACTTCTTGCTCATCCAGTAGGCGGCGATCATTGCGGTCAAACCGGCCGCGCAAGCAGCCAACGTTGTATTGGCAGCGACCCGGCCGATGCCTTCAAGATCCATTGCGGAGAGCGTGCTGCCCGGGTTGAATCCGTACCAGCCAAACCACAGCAGCAGTCCGCCGGAAGCCGCGATTGTCAGATCGTGCGGCATCATGGGGCCTCCGCCATCGCGTTTAAACCTTCGACCGAGACGTGGGCCGAGAACGATGGCGCCTGCGATGGCGATGAATCCACCGATGGTATGAACGACCGTCGAACCTGCGAAATCATGAAAGCCCATTCCGACCCAGGGGAGGAAGTTGCCCGCGCTGCCCATAGTGGCCAGGAAACCGTCAGGTCCCCATGCCCAATGCCCGATGATCGGATAAATGAAACCTGAAACGGCCACGCTGTACACAAGGTCGCCCGCGAAACCGGTACGGCCGATCATCGAACCCGAGGTGATGGTTGAGCACGTGTCGGCGAAAGCGAACTGGAAGATCCAGACCGCCAGAAATGCTACACCGGTGGCCTCATACGTTGCCGGGGCACCCTGCAGGAAAAACCAGTGATAGCCGATTAAGCCGTTTCCATGACTGAACATAAACGCGAAGCCCCACGCAAAGAACAGAATGCCGCAGAGGCAGGTATCGACAATACATTCCATCAGCACGTTGACGGTTTCGCGCGAACGGCAGAAGCCGGCTTCCAGCATGGTGAATCCCACTTGCATACCGAAAACCAGAAATGCGGCCACCAGCGTCCAAACGGTGTTAATGGGATTGACGATGTCATTGCCGGCCAGAGTCGGAGCAGGAGTGCCCTGCGCCGAGGCCGTGAACCCGAGAAGGCCCGGGTTGCAGAAGAATATTCCCAGCAAGATGAGCCCGATCGCCGCCGCCTTGCCCATCAGCAAGAGCATGCCGTATCTGCGCCATTCCGAGTCGCGCAGGCGGTCACGCAGCCGAATTAACTTTTCCGAAAAACTTAATCTGGTCATCGAAGCGCCCCCTTTTTTGAGCAAAAAAAAGCCCATGGTTTCCGCTGTCGCGGACCATGGACGTCGTCGTCCGAAAAATTGCGATAAAAACAAAAAAGTCTTCAGGGCCTTGCTGGCCTTGAAGACTTCGTCGTCACGTGCACTTCATCGTGCGCAGTCATTTGTAGACGGCGCAGAGATTCTTTTCAAATAAAGATTTCGTAAAGATTTCGTTAGTCCACCTTAATTCTGTGTTCCCGAAGCCTTCGTCAGTATCTTCTGAATCGGTTCCGGCATACGGCGCAGCCCCTTCATCATGGCCGGCATAACACGATCCTTGAGCAGATCCGCAGGAGACACATCCGGTGAACCAAGGAGCGCCATGTAGTCACGGGTGTAGATAGTCGATGCCGGCTCCACTGGCTTACCTTCGAGCAACGATTCCATGATGTGTGCAATGTGCAAAGTTCCGATCTCACGTCGATATTCGGCAGGAATCATATCGGGCGGGGTGAATTCCGCCTGTTGCTGAAGTTCGATGATGTCGCAAACGCGATCGGGAAGTCCCCAGATGCGCAACAGGTCCGATCCCAGTTTTGCGGTATGCAAGGTATCGATGTAATCCGCCTTCGCAGGGTGCGCAACCTTCATGAGGACCTGAATGCCTTTTCCGATGTCATGGAGCAATCCAATTGTTGTTTGTGTCTGAGACTGCGGATCCTTCGTCACTAGGGCAATCTCATAACACAGCATCGATGCGAGGCATGAATGCGTATGAATCTGTTGAGTTTCGGTAGTCGCCGGCATTGCAGACTTTACCGCCTCTCGCAGGATCATGTTGTAAATGTTGTTGAACCCGAGAATCATGCACGCGTGATAAAAACTCTCGATCTTCTTCTCGAACGAGCACGACGCCGAATTTACGGTTCTTAGAACGATGCCTGCGACTGACGGATCGCGCTTTATGCCTTCAACGACTTCCTGGACCGACGTTCGATCGTCCAGCAGCTTCGCTGCCAGTTCCATGGCATACGCAGGCATGCGCGGCATGTTGCGCAGAAACTCCTGCACGAATTCCGACTGAATCGCCGCATAGGATTGCTGGTCGCGTGTTGTGATGTAGGTCGCGAGCAGCGCATTCTTCGTCACGACTTCGCCGTTCACTGAACGGATGTACCCATTAATCCGGTTCGTCGATGCGACCGCAGCCTTATAGATCGAGAGCTGCGTCTTTTCCGGAAGATGATTCAAAATCGTCGGCCGTATTTCGATGATCGTGCTTGGTTCCGCGGCCTCGGTACAGTAGGTCAGCCCAGGCGATTTCGGCAGCGGGGCGATGCAGTCGCCCCTTCGGAAAATAGCTGGCCGGCCCGGCCGGCCATCCCACTTCACGCTGACCTGGACAGCGCCATCCATGAGTACAAAGAAGGAATCCGACGCCTCGGTCTCGGGGAATACAGGATCATCTTTTTTCAAGTGCCTGACTGCCGCGGCATTGTAGACCGCTACCAGTTCCTGTTCGGACCAGCCTTCGATTACAGGGACTTTCTGCGTTGGCACGACTTTCTGAACCGTATTGGTTTCCGTTCTAAATAGCTTCATAAGACACCGTCCACAGGATGTATCGGACCGGCTTTCGCGAAACTTGAGAGGAAAATGGTGAAAAAGAGCAGCAAAAAGGATGGTGAGCCCAAACCACTGTCAAATGTTGGGAATGCCCGATGTCCAATGTTACATATATGTGACAAACGAAGGGTTTCTGTCGCTTCGTGACCTGCTTGTTGCGGACCTTCAGGAAAAGGACGACCAGGTACAGCAGCTGAATCATTACATCCATTATTCCTAGTGACGTACAAAAACCATTTTGTCCGTGCGGTGCCGTTCACCGATAATTTTTGAATGTCTCAATTCAACATTGGTGATCGGGTCTGTATCCGTGGGTTGTTTCATTCCGACTGTCTTGGAATGACTGGAACGATTGTCGAAATAGGCAAGAGTGCTTTGTTTGGACCCCGCGTCCAGCGTTGTAAAGTCGATTTCAACGGCAAAACTCGCCGTATTCTGACCATTCACCTTCGGCCGGCAGGCAAGCGCGGCACAGCCACATCCGCTGCCGCTTAAATAGGTTCACTCCGAAACCCCAGCGGAGTGTAGAATTGCGTCATTCGCCCAGGCTGAGGTCCCACATATGAAGAAGGCATTGGCAATTATCCTCATGCTGCCGCTGGTCGGTTTCTTACCTCAGGCGGCGCAACGAAATCCGTCCCCTGGTCCCAGTCCCGTTCTGCAAGCGCTTCAGGAAGAGATGACCCGGACTACGAATCTTCTCAAGCAAAAAGCAAATCCTGCACCGTATTTCATCAGTTATTCGGTAAATGAGATCCAGGCTACTGAGGTTGAAGCCGATCTCGGCGCATTGAAGTCCAATGAGACCGAGCGCTCACGCCTGCTGGACGTCGACGTTCGTGTTGGTGATTATCAAGTCGATAGCACACACCAGATTCGCGGCCAGCGCACACCGCCGGGTCCCGCATTTTCATATCCGGTTGTCATGCCGTTGGACGACGACGTTGCAGCTCTAAAAAGCGTCATCTGGCTGGAGACCGACCGCAAATATAAGGCGGCGCTGGAACGTTTCATCCAAGTCCGCGCGAATCGAGCGATCAAGGTCGATGAAGAAGATACGTCGGCCGATCTTTCGCGCGAGCCCGAGGTCAAGGCCTCCCTGCCGCTCACGAGCGCGGAATTGGATAGGGCTGAATGGGAAAAGCTCGTCAAGGAGTATTCCGCGTTATTCAAAAAGTACCCCGAGATCTATGATGCGACGGTCAGCATCTCGTCGACAGGCGACAATAACTACTTCGTCAACAGCGAGGGAACATCGGTCCAGCATGGCGGGACGAATATCCGATTGAGCATCTATGCTAGGACCAAGGCCGACGACGGCATGGACCTGAATCGTTTCGAAGCATTCGATGTTCATTCGATGAACAAACTGCCGACGGATCAGGTCATTCGCGAAACCATCAACACGATGGTGAAGGACCTGTTGGCGCTGCGTGCAGCGCCGGTGATTGATCCTTATACCGGCCCCGCAATTCTTTCAGGACGCGCCAGCGGCGTTTTCTTCCACGAGATTTTTGGACATCGCATCGAAGGCCAGCGGCAGAAGAACGAAAACGAAGGTCAGACGTTCACGAAGCAGGTCAACAAGGCTGTCCTCCCGGACTTCATTTCCGTCGTTGATGATCCCACGCTCGAGCAGATCGGCGGCGTGGATCTGAACGGTTACTACAAATACGACGACGATGGCGTTACAGCTCAGAAAGTCACCGTTGTGGACAAAGGCGTTCTCCGGAATTTCCTCATGTCGCGTGCGCCGATCACCGGGTTTGAGGTATCAAACGGCCACGGCCGGAAAGCGCCGGGCTATCGGTCCGTCGGCCGCCAGGGCAACCTGATCGTCCAGGCGACCAACACCGTTACGGAAGCAAAGCTGCGGGAAATGTTGATCGCCGAAGCGACGAAGCAAGGCAAGACCTTCGGTCTTCTGTTCAAGGATATTTCCGGGGGGTTCACGACAACGGGTCGCGGAAATCCGCAGTCCTTCCAGGTGACACCGATCATGGTGTATCGCGTTTATGCAGACGGCCGGCCCGATGAACTGGTCCGTGGTGTTGACCTGATCGGAACGCCGCTGACATCGTTCAGCAAGATCGTCGCCGCGGGCGACAAGCCCGAGATCTTTAACGGATTCTGCGGCGCCGAATCGGGGTACGTACCAGTGTCCGCCGTATCTCCCAGCATCCTGACAACTCAGATCGAAGTGCAGAAGAAAGCGAAGTCTTCGGACCGTCCGCCGATCCTCGCTCCACCGGTCGTTTCGAATGGGGGCCGTCCATGAAATACGCGGCGGCTCTATTCACATTCGTTTTTCTTTTGGCGGGTGCAACGATGTTGTTTGCGCAGGCCCCTACGCAGCCCGACAACGTCATGAAAGCCATGACCGATGAGCTCCAGCGGTCTGTTTCGGAGCTGAAGTTCAAGGACCTGGAAAAGCCGTATTTCATTCAATACGTCATGCTGGATCGTGAGCAGTATCAGGCGGAGGCAACGTTTGGCGGTTTGGTGGCATCAAAGAAAGACCGCGCTCGGCTGCTTCAGGCACAGGTTCGAGTCGGTGATTACGATTTCGACAATTCGGAATTCATCGCGCAAGGTTTGCAGCCGCAGTCGGGTGTGCTCACCACGACAATCATCGATGATGACTATGACGGCATTCGCCATTCCCTGTGGCTTGCGACCGATGCCGCTTACAAACAGTCGGTTGAGCAGCTGGCGCGCAAACGTGCGTTTGTCCAGAACAAGGTCCGCGACGAGCAGATTCCGGATTTTTCAATGGAGAACGCTGTCACTTCGGTCGGTTCGCCGTTGCACCTGGAATTCGACAAGACCGTCTGGGAAAAACAGCTTCGCGAGTGGTCGGCGATGTTCCGGGAGTTCCCATCAATCCAGGAATCATCCGTTTCGCTGCGGGCCCTGGTCATCAACAAATACCTGGTTAACAGCGAAGGCACGCGGACTCTTCAGCCATCGACGATCGTTACATTGGAAATAGAGGCGCGGACGGAAGCGGAAGATGGCATGCGCCTGGTCCACTCGATTCCATTCAACGCGGCGAGCATTTCACAGCTTCCTTCCAAACAGGTGGTCGATGATTCCATTCGGCGCATGGGCTCGGACCTGACCGCCCTGCGCACGGCGCCGATTTTCAACAAGGACTACTCCGGCCCCGTCCTCCTTACCGGACAGGCGTCGGCGGAAATGTTTGCCCGAGTCCTGGCTCCGAATCTTTCGGGCCAGCGGCTGCCCCTTTCGGAACGCGAAATCGCGCAGGGCCAGACGACCTTCAGTGAACTTGTCGAAAGAATGAACCGGCCGGTGCTGCCGGCGTTCATCTCCGTATTCGATGATCCGGCGAAGAGCCAGATCGGGAACCAGGAACTCATCGGTCACTATCAGGTCGATGATCAGGGTGTACCGGCGCAGCGTGTATCGCTGATTGAAGAAGGCGTCTTGAGAAACTTTTTAATGTCGAGACGCCCGACCAAGGAATTGCCTCGGTCCAATGGTCACGGCCGCTCCGGTTTCCCCGGCCGTGAGACGGCACAGATCGGAAACCTGTTCATAGAATCGAACGAAGGCAAGAGCTACGACGAGTTGAAGCAGGAGCTCATCAAGTCGTGCAAGCGAGAACAGCTCCAATATTGCCTGCTGGTCAAAGCCCTCACGCCGGACGGCCGAAGCCCTATCGGCATTCCGGTGTTGACGTATAAGGTTTACGTCGATGACGGCCGCGAAGAACTCGTTCGCGGAGCTTCGGCCAGCGCGATTCCTATTCGATCGCTGCGCGAGATCGACGCTGTCGGCAACGATACGTTCGTCGCGAACCGCCTCGGCGGATCGGCAGACGTCCCAACCCCGATGAGTGTTGTCGCACCATCGGTGCTGCTGGAGGAAATGGATCTCAAGCGGCCTCCGGCAACGCAGCAAAAGCCCGCGTTACTTACGCACCCGTACTTTTCTGGGAACTGATTTCAACGAGGAAGCAATCGAGAGCGCTTCGGGAAGCAGTATGTCAAACCGATCTTCGGCGCTCTCGAAGATGATTTCCGTCTGGCCCGTGTGTGTTCGAACCGCGCGATACAGGATCCTCCTGTGTTCGGCCAGGCGGTTGCCGCGGATGTCGTACTCATACCATTCCTGATCCGAATTACTGAAGTGACGCGGCTTGCTGATGGTTGCAAAACCCAGTGGGTTCGCCACTCCCTCCGCCATTCGCTCGGTAAAACCGCTGAAATCATTTGTGGAACGAGAGTTGATGATCAGCAGTGATGCGCCGGATGTGTGTTTGAGCCTGGAGTCGTGGCCGACCCAATCCGCTGTCCAGCCGTGAGGAACGGTGATTTCATAATCGCCGTTTTGTACGACCTGCGGGGTTTGGGTTACCTGAGCAAACAGGAGAATGAACGCCACGACCATAGGTTGTGGCGTTCATTATAGCGAACTGTGACTCGACGGCAGCTGCAGGCTTAATCGGGATACCGTAATGCCTGGCTAGCCGTAATCCCCTCCTGGGACAGGAGGGGATTACGTTATCCCTTATCCACTGTGGCTCTAGAACGTCACGCCATAGTAAATGAACAGATACCGGTTCTTCGTCGCGTTGCTGTTTGCCCAGCTATCGTTGCCGATAGAGTAGCCGATATTGAACAGCCCGTTGCCCGGCAGAGTGAATGAAAGGCCCGGCGTGAAATAGCCGAAGAAGTTTTTCCCACTGTACCAGTCGGCAACGATGCTGGCCTTCGAGGCAATGGGTTGCTCGTAACCGACAATGGCTCCGGCTCTGGGTCCGCTGCCCAGGAACGTCGCAGAATTCTCCTTCGTCGCGATGACGTATGGTCCTGCCGTAAATCTCGGCCCATAGTTGCCGCTTTTGACCTTCTTACTGATGTTGCCGTAGAACAGTCCCGCGCTGTCGACGAAATCGCGGTTGTTCATGGGGGTGTACGCAACGACGCCGACTGATGCGGCAAGTCCCTTGTCGTCCATGTTCACAAACCGCCATTTGATGTCGGGCTCAAAGAACGACTGCGTCGATCCGGCATGGTAGAAGCCGAAGTTGGCTCCCGCTTCAAGATTCGGACCAAGGCCAACGATGGCTCGTGGAACGAAGATGTTCGTCATCTTGACGCCGTCTGGCTTTGGCATTTGGCCGAAGTAGTCGAATTCGAAGTAGCCTTTACCCTTCGCTACCGTATCGGTTGTCGGAATGTTGAAAATCGTGGACTGAGCCATTGCCAGCTGGCCTCCGAGGGCAATCAACATAACGATGGCCAATGCAAAAAGTTTCTTGTAGGTAGTTTTCATACTCCAGCCTTTCTTTTCGTGTTGGGGTCAACTTTCGAGCAAAAAAAAACGCCCGGAGAGCAAAACTCTCAGGACGTCGATGTCGTCAGAAATACGGCCGCACAACTTCGTGCGGCCCCACTTTTTTAACCCAGCAGTCCTAATCTGTCAACAACTACTTGCGGACGTACTCACGCAGGCCGGCCTGCGTCGGCTTCATCGCCTTCTCACCCGATTTCCAGTTGGCGGGGCAAACTTCGCCGTGTTTTTCGGTGTGGTCGATCGCATCGAGCAACCGCAAAACCTCGTCAACGTTTCGTCCGAGGTCAAGGTGATTGATCGTCGCATGCTTCAGGACGCCGTCTTTATTGATCATGAACAGCCCGCGTAAAGCGACTCCTGCATCCTCGAGCAGTACTCCGTAATCGCGGGCGATGGTCTTGTTGATGTCGGAGACGAGCGGATAATTAACACCTTTGATGCCGCCATCCGACCGTTCCGTGTCGGCCCACGCCTTGTGTGTGAATTTGGAATCGACGGAGACGCCGATCACTTCCGTGTCGCGCTTTTTGAAGTCTGCCAGACGGTCCGAAAACGCCAGGATTTCCGTCGGGCAGACGAAAGTGAAGTCGAGCGGATAGAAAAACAGAACGACTTTCTTTCCTTTGTGATCCGCAAGCGAGATTTTTCTGAACTCGCCATTCACGTAGGCCTCAGCCGAAAAATCCGGTGCTTTTTGAGAAACGAATGCAGTCAAGTGTCCTCCTTAATTTTGTCGAAACCGTCAATCCTAATATTCTAATCTATTCGACCGGTGGATTGATCGGTTGCCCATCGGCATCAAAGAAATAAATGTTTCCCGAAGCCTTCTCCTCATCACTTCCAGCGTAAATGCTGTTGAGATCCTGCGCATTATTGGCGGGGTCATACGATGTGCTGCCATCGCCCGTTGAAATGTACAGATAACCATCGCTGCCGAACTCGATCATTCCACCGTTGTGCTCGGCGGCTGGATGGGGAATTGTTAAAACTACAGTTTCATCCGGATCCGCCACGTTAGGATTGGTTCCCGAGACCTTGTAACGCCCGACCACGATGGCGCCATCAGGTTTTCTCGTGTAGTTGACGAAAAATTCGTGGTTGTCGGTGAATTGAGGGTGAAACGTCAGCCCCAGAAGTCCACGCTCGGTGCTCGTCATCGCTTTGTCGGTGAGATCCAGGAATACCGTGGCTGCCCGAGTGTCCGGTTGTACGACCATGATCCGGCCGCCTTGTTCCAGGACAAACATTCGGCCGGTACCGTCATGGGAATTCGTTACGAAGGTAGGCGTAGCCAGCCGTGTATCTGTAATCGACTGAAGCTGCATGTGCGGTGTTTGAGACGTTGCGTTGATAGGGAAAAGAAGCATCGAAATAAGAGCGAACGCTGCAAGCAGAATATGCATGTACTTTCTCCGCCGGTAACCTACGCATTATGACGCCTCAAAGTAAAGTTACGA
>Ga0075425_100006443_pt1 | contig 12302 bp, 8 predicted proteins | sample SoiMethybrSBSTD4_FD_75300 | JGI IMG/M metagenome (GOLD analysis project Ga0075425, IMG submission 75300) | Bulk soil microbial communities from a Populus tree surrounding site in Tennessee, USA - Soil MetaG P. TD hybrid SBSTD4 | ecosystem: Environmental > Terrestrial > Soil > Tree plantation...
CGTGGCGTAGCGGCATCTCACGAACGACACGCCGGGAACGGTCACTTGGGCCACATCAGTAGGGCAAGGCCCGCCACGACCCTTCCCGGCGTCGTTATTTTTGTCCATCCGTTTCCCCCCGCGCATACCGGCCTGATTCATTAAGCTCGGCAATAATGTTGCCGATCCCGGACCGTCCTGATCCGCCGGCGATTTTCCTGCTGCGGCTTTGAACCCTCGTCCCGTCCGACTCAACCAAGCTTGCGGCCCAAAGCGGCCACGCCGGCTTTGTGGCGGCGTGCCGTCTGGACAGGGAGGCGAAAGCCATGGGCTATCGTCATGTGATCAAGATTGCCGCGCTGGCATCGACCTTGTGCATGAGCGCGAACGCCGCGCTCGCGGAGAGCCGCATGGCGCTGGTGATCGGGAACTCGAACTACACCTACGTATCGGCGCTGCCCAATCCGGCCAATGACGCCAAGGCGGTGGCGAAATTCTTGGACTCGGCCGGCTTCCAGGTGCTGCAGTCGCCGAACCTCACGCTGAGCGACATGCGCCGCACCATTGGCAACTTCGCCAGCATGGTGGCCGAGCGCGGACCCGACACGGTGGCGCTGGTGTTCTATGCCGGCCATGGCGTGCAGGTCGACGGCGAGAATTTTCTCGTGCCGATCGATGCCAGCATCCAGCGCGAAGCCGACGTGCCGCTGCAGGCCACGCGGCTTGCCGACGTGATGAACGCGCTCGCCGCCGTCCCGAGCAAGAGCCGCATCATCATCCTCGACGCCTGCCGCAACAATCCGTTCTCGGAGATCAACAAGACCGGCGGCCGCGGCCTGGCGATCGTTGACGCCCCCTCGGGCTCGCTGGTGTCGTACTCGACCGCGCCCGGTACCGAGGCGCAGGACGGCGACGGCTACAACAGCCCCTACACGGCGGCCCTGCTCAAGATCGGCCAGGAGCCGGGCCTGCCCATCGAGCAGGCGCTCAAACGCGTCCGCCTCGCCGTGAACGACGCCACCAATCGGCAGCAGACGCCGTGGGAGAGTTCGTCGCTGACAACCGAGTTTTCCTTCTTCCCCACCGGCCGCGCCACCATGGCGAGCAGCGGCCAACTGACCACGCCGGCCGCCGCGCGATCGGAGACGCGGTCGGTGGAAGCCTGGCAGAAGGAGCTCAAATCGCGCTCGCCGCGCGACGCCTATGAGACCGTGATCCGCGAGGACAAGGTCGAGGCCTACCAGGCTTATCTTGCGCTCTATCCATCGCAGTCGCTCACCCCGGTGGTGCGCACCCTGGTCGACCGGCGGCGTGAGATGATCGCCTGGCACGATGCCGTCGCGCTCAACACGGTCGCATCGTACCAGAGCTTCTTGGCGGGCTACGCCAGCAGTGACTTCGCCATCACGGCGAACCGGCTGGTCGATCGCGTGCGCGCCCGATCGGTCTCCAACGCGCTGTCCGCCTTCGCATCGGCCGGCCCCACCTGCCCGTGCAACAACACCCCGCCGACGCCGCCCCCCGTACAACCGCGCCAGCGCCGCGCCGATGTCTCGCCGAGCGACAATCCAACCGGCTCCGCGCCAGCGCCAGTGTTGTCTGGTTCCAGCGGGCCGGTGGTCTACACCGATCCGGTCGCCCCGCCCGCAGTGGTGGTGACGCCGCCGTACATCCACCCGCCGCGCGGCCACGATAAGCCACGCGGCGACAAGCCCGGCAAGGACCCCACCGGTTCGACCGGCGGCAACCCGACGGGGTCGAATGGCGACAAGCCGACCGGATCGAGCGGCGACGGGCGCGGCTACGGCAAGGACAAGGCGAAGCTCGCCGCTGCCCGCGGCCTCGATCCGCGCGCCGCCCGCATGAACGCGTCCCACAAGTTCGGGCAGACCAACAAGTTTGGGCAGACCAAGTCGGCCGGACTCATGCGCGGCATGAACACGAACCGCGGCCTCAACATGAATCGCGGGCTGATGCTGAACCGGCCCATGATGGGCCGCATAAGCGGGTTTCGCGGCATGGGCATAATGGGCCGCCGGTTCTTCTGATCTCAGTTCAAACTGAAGTTCAACCCCCCTCCCTGTCCCTCCCCCACAAGAGGGGAGGGAACGCTGTGGCTCTCACCTTTGCTACAGCAAGCTCGTGCGAAAGCTTGAGGCAGTCCATTTTCTCTCGGCAACTGAGTACGCGGTGCAGATGAAGGCGCTCTCCTCCGGTTCCCTCCCCCCTTGTGGGGGATGGACAGGGAGGGGGGTTACGGCGTTACTTGGATTTCATCCTCGCGGATTGCCGTGCAGCCGTGCCGACGTTACCTAACGCGGCATGAAATTCCTCGACGAGGCCAAGGTCTATATCCGCTCGGGCGACGGCGGGAACGGCTGCGTCGCATTCCGCCGCGAGAAATTCATCGAGTTCGGCGGTCCCAATGGCGGCGACGGCGGCCGCGGCGGCGACGTGGTGGCGGTGGCGGTCGAAGGCCTCAACACGCTGATCGACTACCGTTACCAGCAGCACTTCAAGGCGCAGCGTGGGGGCAACGGCATGGGCAAGGACCGCGCCGGCGCCAATGGCGCCGATGCCGTGCTCAAGGTGCCGGTGGGCACGCAGGTGTTCGAGGAGGATGGCGAGATCCTGCTCGCCGATCTCACGGCGCCGGGCGAGCGCGTGGTGCTGGCCACGGGCGGCAATGGCGGCTTCGGCAATGCGCATTTCAAATCGTCGACCAACCGCGCGCCGCGGCACGCCAATCCCGGGCAGCCGGGCGAGGAGCGCACCATCCGGCTGCGTCTGAAGCTGATCGCCGATGCCGGCCTTGTCGGCCTGCCCAATGCCGGAAAGTCGACCTTCTTGGCCGCTGTCAGCGCCGCCAAACCGAAGATCGCCGATTATCCGTTCACCACGCTGCACCCGCAGCTCGGCGTCGTTCGCATCGACGAGCGCGAATTCGTGCTCGCCGACATCCCGGGCCTGATCGAAGGCGCGCATGAGGGGGCCGGGCTGGGCGACCGCTTCCTCGGCCATGTGGAGCGCTGCCGCGTCCTCCTGCATTTGGTCGACGGCACCGGCGAGGATGCCGGAAAAGCCTATCGGCTGGTGCGCGCCGAGCTCGAAGCCTATGCCCACGACCTGGCTGACAAGCCGGAGATCGTCGCGCTGACCAAGTCAGATGCGCTCACCGACGAGCAGATGGCGGAGCAGGCGGCACGGCTCGCGCGCGCGGCGGGACAGCCCCCGCTCGTGGTCTCGGCCCATTCCGGGCAGGGCGTCGCCGAGGCGTTGCGCCGCGTCATGGCCGTGATCGAGGCCACGCGCCAGGTCGACAGCAAGGACCCGGCGCTCGTCACCGCCTGGTATCCTTAAGGGCGAATGTCTCGCCACCTTCGTCGTGGCCGGGCTTGACCCGGCCATCCATCTTCTGAATTTGAGCTATGTTTCGATGGATGCGCGAGTCACGCCCGCGCATGACGAGTCTTGTAGCCCATGAGCATCCCTCGCCTCACCGACTTCCGCCGCATCGTCGTCAAGGTCGGCTCTTCGCTGCTGGTGGATTCCCTTGCCGGCGCGCTCAACGAGGCGTGGCTCGCCGCGCTCGCCGACGATCTCGCGCTGCTGCATGGCGATGGGCGCGACGTGCTGGTCGTGTCCTCGGGCGCCATCGCGCTCGGACGCAGCCGCCTGAAACTCGCGCCTGGCACGCTCAAGCTGGAAGACAGCCAGGCCGCCGCCGCCGTGGGCCAGATCGCGCTGGCGCGCACCTGGACCGAGGCGCTCGGCCGCCACGGCATCACGGCCGGCCAGGTACTTTTGACCCTCGGCGATACCGAGGAACGCCGGCGCTACCTCAATGCCCGCTCCACCATCGCCAAGCTTTTGGAGTGGCGCGCCGTACCGGTGATCAACGAGAACGACACGGTGGCGACCAACGAGATCCGCTACGGCGACAACGATCGGCTCGCCGCCCGCGTCGCCACCATGGTGAGCGCCGATCTGCTGGTGCTCCTGTCGGATGTCGACGGGCTTTATGATGCTCCGCCGGGTGAACATCCATCACCAAAACTGTTGCCGCTGGTCGCGCGCATCACGCCCGAGATCGAGGCCATGGCCGGCAGCGTCGGCTCGGAATTGTCGCGCGGCGGCATGCGCACCAAGATCGAGGCCGGCAAGATCGCCACGCAGGCGGGCACCCACATGGTGATCGCCTCCGGGCGCGTGACCAATCCGCTGCGCGCCATCGCGGGTGGCCGTTGCACCTGGTTCCTCACGCCCGCAAACCCGGTGACGGCGCGCAAGAAATGGATCGCGGGCTCGCTCGAGCCCAAGGGCACGCTGCTCATCGATGCCGGCGCGGTGGCGGCGCTGCGGCGGGGCAAGAGCCTGCTGCCGGCGGGCGTGAGAAAGGTGGAGGGGGAATTTTCTCGTGGCGATGCCGTGATCATTCGCGGACCCGACGGCGAGGTGGCGCGCGGGCTGATCGCCTACGATGCCGCAGACGCGGCAAAAATCATGGGAAAATCGTCGTCCGACGTGCTGCTCATCCTCGGCTACGCCGGCCGCATCGAGATGGTCCACCGCGACGACCTGGTGATGGGGCGGGAGTAACTCTGCGCCGTCGTTCCCGCGCAGCCGGGAACCCATGACCACAGACAGTGCGGCAATGATCGACCGTGCCACAATGTTAGGAAGGTGTTCATGGGTCCTGGCTTGCGCGAGGACGACTCCGGAGGCACAGGAAATCACACAAAGGACGCATTCCCCGTGGACTAAAGGCGGCTTGACGCCATAGGGTCTTCGGGGTGACGCCTCTCGGCGGGCCACACGCGTCCCAATCAAGAAGGACTCTTCGTGTCGTCGTCACGGCCTATTGCGCGAAACCTGCTGTGTGTCCCCGTTGCTGGCGTGCTGCTTGCGGCCGGTGCCGGCGGCGGCGCGCACGCGCAGGGCAAGCTCGAGGCGCATTACACGGCGTCGCTCGCCGGCATTCCGGTCGGTAAGGGCGTGTGGGTGGTCGACGTCATCGACGATCAGTACACGGCGGCGGCCAACGGCAAAACGACCGGCATCCTGCAGGTGGTTTCCGGCGGCCATGGCTCGGCCGCCGGGCGCGGCACCCTCAACGGCAAGCCGCTATCCTCCGACTATTCCTCCACCGTAGTCGTCGACAAGAGGATCGATGCCATCCACATCGCGGTCAACGGCGGCAACGTGAAGGATTTTTCCGCCGAGCCGCAGTGGCCGCCAACGCCCGACCGCGTTCCCGTCACCGATGCGCACCGCAAAGGCGTCATCGATCCCATGGCGGCTTGGCTGATGCCGGTCCCCGGCAACGGCGATCCCGTGAAGCCGGAGGCCTGCCGGCGCACGCTGCCGGTGTTCGACGGCCGCGGCCGCTTCGATCTCGCCCTGTCGTTCAAACGCATGGACCGGGTGAGAGCCGAGAAGGGTTACGCGGGGCCGGTCGTGGTCTGCGCCGTGCAGTTCATTCCGATCGCCGGCCACCGGCCTAGCCGCCCCGCCATGAAGTACCTGACAGAGCAGCGCGACATCGAGGTCGCGCTGGCGCCGGTCGCCGGCACGCGCGTGGTTGTCCCTTACCGCATTTCCGTGCCGACGGTGCTCGGTGCGGCGGTGTTGGAGGCGACCCAGTTTGTCAACGCGCCACAAGTCGGGCGTCCGGCAGCGGCGACCACCAACGCCAGGACGTTTTGAGCCGGCTCGCCGCACGCGTCCAAAACCGCCGGACGGCGGACGGGATTCATGCTGTGATTTTCGCACTGGTGAGTCGGCCACCATGTTGACTCCGCCCCTGATCTGTGATCGTCCGCCGTGTTAAGAACCGGCCGTTCAACCGTTAGGTAAGAATCCCTTTACCTCACTGGCAGTAGTGGCGCGACAAGGCCTTATGGCCATATATCGCGGTGAACGAAGTCCGAAACCGAGCGAGTCAGCGATTCGGCCGCGATTCGTTCAAGACTCGTTCCCTTCGTTAAGTGGGCGTCGCGTCGGCGTCGCAATATGGTACAGAATCGCGCGCTATCAGGCCGTTGGAAATTCCACTGGAGGTCTTAGGTGAGCAGCCGACGGCGTGAGACTTGGGAGCGACCCGGCCGAACCGGGTGAGCGCCACCGCCCCAGCGGCTGTTTGCGTCAATATTCCTCAACGCCGGACCCGTGCCGGCTTGTGCAACCCATGCGGCCGGCCTGGCGTTCGGTCGCAATCGGAAATTCCCGAACGGTCGCTGATGCCCGTCTCATTTTCTGCGCCCCCCAACCGCGACGTCCGCGCGCGCGGCGCCGGCGTGACCGCGGTGCTCGGGCCGACCAACACCGGCAAAACCCATTTGGCCATCGAGCGCATGCTGGCGCATTCCTCCGGCATGATTGGGCTGCCGCTCCGCCTGCTCGCCCGCGAGGTCTACAACAAGGTTGTGGAAAAGGCCGGCGCCGAGGCCGCCGCCCTCATCACCGGCGAGGAGAAGATCAAGCCGGCCAATCCGCGCTTCTGGGTTTGCACCGTGGAGGCGATGCCGCGTGACCTCGACGTCGCCTTCCTGGCGGTCGACGAGGTGCAGATCGGCGCCGAGCTCGATCGCGGCCATGTGTTCACCGATCGCATGCTCAACCGGCGCGCCCGCGAGGAAACGCTGGTGCTGGGCGCCGCCACCGTGCGGCCCATGGTCGAAAAGCTCCTGCCCGGCGCCCACATCCTGAGCCGCCCGCGGCTGTCGCGGCTCAGCTTCGCGGGCGAGAAGAAGATCACGCGGCTGCAGCGGCGCTCCGCCATCGTGGCGTTCTCGGCCGAAGAGGTTTACGCGGTCGCCGAGCTGATCCGCCGCCAGCGCGGCGGCGCCGCCGTCGTGCTCGGCGCGCTCAGCCCGCGCACCCGCAATGCCCAGGTGGCGCTCTATCAGTCGGGCGATGTCGATTACCTGGTCGCCACCGACGCCATCGGCATGGGCCTCAATCTCGACGTCGAGCACGTGGCCTTCGCATCCGATCGCAAGTTTGACGGCTACCAGTTTCGCCGGCTCAAGCCGGCCGAGTTCGCCCAGATCGCCGGACGCGCCGGGCGCGCCACGCGCGACGGCACCTTCGGCACCACCGGCCGCTGCGCGCCGTTCGAGCCCGAGCTGGTGCAGGCGCTGGAGAACCACTCGTTCGAGCCGATCAAGGTGCTGCAATGGCGCAATACGGCGCTGGACTTCGCCTCGCTGGGCGCGCTGCAGGCCTCGCTCGCCATGACGCCGAAGGAGCAGGGGCTGACGCGCGCGCCGGTGGCGGAAGACATTCTGGTGCTCGAGCACGCGGCGCGCGACGACGACGTGCGCAGAATCGCGAAGACCCCCAAGGACGTGGAGCGCTTGTGGGACGTCTGCCAGGTTCCCGACTACCGCAAGATCGCGCCGGCGACGCATGCGGAACTGGTCACCACCCTCTATAGTTTCCTGATGCGGGAGAGTAGAATTCCCGTCGACTGGTTCTCCCGCCAGGTGGAACAGGCCGATCGCACCGACGGCGACATCGATACGTTATCGACCAGAATCGCCCATATCAGGACGTGGACCTTTGCGGCAAACCGCCCCGACTGGCTCGCCGATCCCGAACATTGGCAAGGCGTCACCCGCACCATCGAGGACAAGCTGTCCGACGCGCTGCACGAGCGGCTCACCGAGCGTTTCGTCGATCGCCGCACCAGCGTGCTCATGCGGCGCCTGAGAGAAAACACGATGCTGGAAACCGAAATTGCAAAGTCCGGCGAGGTGGTGGTCGAAGGCCACGTGATCGGCCGCCTCGGCGGTTTCCAGTTCATGGCGGATCCGACCGCCGGCGGGCCGGAGGCCAAGGCCTTGCGCGCGGCCGCGCAGAAGGCGCTCGCCGGCGAGATCGATACGCGGGCGGCGCGGCTGGCGCACGCGGCCGATGATCAGTTCGTGCTCGCCTCCGACGGCACGATCCGCTGGGTCGGAGAAGCGGTGGGCAAGCTTATCGCCGGCGACGACATGCTGGCGCCACGCGTGCGCATCGTGGCCGACGAGCACCTGACCGGCGCCTCGCGCGATGCCGTACAAGCCAGGCTCGATCTGTGGATCAAGGCGCATATCGAAAAGCTTTTGGGTCCGCTGCTGACGCTGTCGCGCGCCGAGGACGTGACCGGAATTGCGCGCGGCGTCGCGTTCCAGCTGGTGGAGGCGCTGGGCGTCATCGAGCGCCAGCGCATCGCCGAAGAGGTCAAGGGCCTGGATCAGACGGCGCGCGCATCGCTGCGCAATTACGGCGTGCGCTTCGGGGCCTATCATGTTTACCTGCCGACGCTGCTCAAGCCCGGCCCGCGCGTGCTGGCGCTGCAGCTGTGGGGCCTCAAGCACCAGGAGAACGAGCTCAAGGGCATGGATGAGGTCCGCGCCCTGGCGATGAGCGGGCGCACCTCGTTTCCGGCCGACAAGGACGTGCACAAGGCGCTCTACCGCACGGTCGGCTACCGCGTGTGCGGCGAGCGTGCGGTGCGCGTGGACATTCTCGAACGGCTCGCAGACCTGATCCGGCCGGCACTCGGCTGGCGGCCGGGCGCCGCCGGCGAGAAGCCGCCCGGTGCGGTCGATGGATCGGGTTTCGCCGTCACCGGGGCGATGACGTCGCTCACCGGATCGTCGGGCGAGGATTTTGCTTCGATCCTGCGTTCGCTTGGCTATCGCATGGAGAAGCGGCCGAAGCCGGCCGAGCCGCCCTTGCCTCCCGCCGAAAGCGCCGCCAGCACGCCGGAAGCCGCTGCCGAACCACCCTCGGAATCCACCGCCGGGGCCAGCTCCGAGGCCGCCATGATGCCGGCCGAAGCTCTGGAACCGCCAGCGCACGAGGCTGCGGCAGAAGCTTCGGCGGCCGAAGCTCCGGAACCGCCAGCGCATGAGGCTGCGGCAGAAGCTTCGGCGGCCAAACCGCCACCGGAGCCGGCAACGCCGGAGCTGGCCGTGGCCGAGCCGCCCGCAGAGCCGGCACCGGCGGCCGAACCGGACACCATGCAGGGGACTCCGGCCGAGCCGAGCGAAGCGGCGGCAGACGCCGCACCCGCCGCCACCGTGGCGCCGGAAGCCGGTGCGGCAGCGCAGGCCGCTCCGGCACCCGAAGCCGGTGGGGCCGCGGCGGGCGAGGAAGCCATGATCGAGGTGTGGCGGCCCGGCCGGGGCAACGAACGGCGCGGCGAGCGCCGGCCACATCGTGGCCCACGCGAGCGCCGCCCGTCGCGGCCTGCCGTCCCTGCAACCGACGCGCCGGCGGTCGGCGGCGAGGTTGCGGCGGCTGCCGCCGGGGCGGCTGCCGCCGGGGCTGCACCCGCCGAGGCGGAACCGCGGCGACCGCGGCGGCCGCGGCGCGAGGACGGGCCGCGCGACCATGCGGCGCGCGAGGGCGCGCCGCGCGAGCAGGCGCGGCGTGAGCGGCCGCCACGCGAGCGACCGGAAGCCGGGCGGGACATGGCGCGGGGGGACGCCGGCCGGCCCGACCGCGATCATCGGCGGGACCGCCGGCGTGATCGCGATCGCGATCGCGACCGCCCCGACCGCGATCCCGAGCTGCGCGCCGCCTTCATCAAGGGCCAGGGACGCAAGGAGCGCCGCGACCGCGAACCCGATCCGAACTCGCCGTTCGCCAAATTGGCAGCGCTCAAGGAGCAGCTCGAGGCCAATGCCAAGGAACGGCGCTGAACAGGGGCGAATAGCGAGTAGCGAATGGCGAATAGGGAAAAGAAGCGCAACCCAGTCGGCTTTTCGCTATTCGCTACTCGCCATTCGCCATTCGCCTGCTGATGGCTGAGGACCGCCAGCGCATCGACAAATGGCTGTGGCATGCCCGGGTGGTGCGCGCGCGCAGCGCCGCCGCGGCGCTGGCGGCGTCGGGCCACGTCCGGGTCAATGGGCAACGGATCGATGCCGCCAGCCGGGCCATCCGGGTCGGCGACGTGGTGACGGTGGCGCTCGACCGCACCGTGCGGGTGCTGAAAGTGCTGGGCTTTGCCGACCGCCGCGGCGGGGCAGAGGCGGCGCGCGTCCTGTATGAGGATTTGTCCCCGGCCCCCGACGCCGCACCGCGTGAACCGCCGGTGGCCGAGCGGTATCAAGGCACCGGCCGCCCGACCAAGCGTGAGCGCCGTGCAATCGATGGCCTGCGCAACCCAGACGAGGCCGACTGATGAACGGCCCAGCGGAGCGAGGATGATTGTGACAGATGGAACCGAAAACCCGCTGTGCCGTTGACGCGATTGTTAACCGGATTCGACGATTTGGCCGCTGAAACGGGCAAAAAACCCCTTTTTGCAGTGCCACAACCCTTTGAATCCACCGGAAATCGTGATATATATAGGCGGTGATTAACAATTATATCACCCGAACCCGCTCCCCCTGGGGAGCATTGTTTTTTCGGGTGGTCTCCCCGGGGAAACGACATTGGAGGGCGTGTAATTCCACGCGTGTGCTGTGGCAGGAAAATCGCGTCAGAACCTGAAGAAGACCAGCAAGAAGAGTACCGCCGGCAGCAGCCGTAGGACCTCTCGTGTTTCACGGGGCGCCGTTCGCGCGGCTCCCAAAGCCAAGTCGGCCGGCCATGCCCGGTCCAACGGTAAAAAGGTAACGCGCAGAATGATCAATACCAAGAAGTCGGTCGCCCGTCCCGCTGCCAAGAAGACCGTGGAGCGGGCGGCGCCGAAGAAGATCGTTGACCACGAAGCCCTGAAGAAGGCCACGCAGCGTCAGGGCTTCAAGACCAACGAGTACATCGTGTACCCGGCTCACGGCGTTGGCCAGATCACGGCGATCGAGGAGCAGGAGGTCGCCGGCTATAAGCTGGAGCTTTTCGTCATCAACTTCGTCAAGGACAAGATGACGCTGCGCGTTCCCACGGCGAAGATCGCCACGGTCGGCATGCGCAAGCTGGCCGAGCCGGGCGTGGTGCGCCGGGCGATCGAGACGCTCAAGGGCCGCGCCCGCATCAAGCGCACCATGTGGTCGCGCCGGGCGCAGGAATACGAGGCCAAGATCAATTCCGGCGACATCGTCGCCATCGCCGAGGTGGTGCGTGACCTCTACCGTTCGGAGAGCCAGCCCGAGCAGTCCTACTCGGAGCGTCAGCTTTACGAGGCAGCACTCGACCGGCTGTCGCGCGAGATCGCGGCGGTGCAGCGCCTCACCGAGACCGAGGCCGTCAAGGAGATCGAGGCGGCGCTCGCCAAGGGTCCGCGCCGCGGTCCCAAGCCGGAAGGCGAGGAGATCGTCACCGAGAAGGCGGCCTGACGGCAGCCTCTCGTTCCGCAACGCAAGGCCCGGCCACACGGCCGGGCCTTTTGCTTTGGATCACTCGTGCGGTTAGCGCGCCTGCGCAAACCGCGGTGCCAGCAGCACGCTGTCGTAGATCGCGAGTCCGTCAGCCACACGCCCGTCGTGGCAGGCTTGGCGAGCGCGCAGCATGGTGAAGGCCGCGTCCGCCAGCTGATCGGCGGCCACGTCCTGGGCCTGGCCATGGTCCTCGATCAGCGTCACCAGCTTGAGGTCGCGCGCGGCGCATTCCGCCGGCGTGGTGTTCAGGCGGTCGGCCGTCTTGGCAATGCCGGCGCCGGCGCACAGGCAGGCCACCGTGATAATCCACTGACGAACGGAAAGCGATGCATGCTTGGTCATGGGCGAATGGCTCCTGTGGCGCTTGCTGCAAACGGCGCGAACGGCCCGGGTGCCGTCCTGGCGCGCACCATAGGGACGCGCGGCACCCGCGCGTGTGACGCAGGTCACAGCCGTTCCGTTCATTTTTTTGCCGCGGTTTTTTGTGCCGGCGCCGCCATCGAAAATGGCTATAGCGGCAGGTCGGGGCGGCTCTCGGTGCGCATGGACAGGTAAGCCTCTTCCAAATCCAGCTCGCGCTCGAGCCGGCGGCGCGACTCGTCGGTGAGGTGGCCCTCGCGCAGGAGCTCGTGGAGAAATTGGCGCTCGGCCTCGATCAGCTCCAGCCGCAATTCCACTTCCTCGGCGGCGGCATCGCCGTCCTCCGGCTTGGGCAGCTGATGCAGCCGCCACTCGTAGCGGCCACGCAGCTGGCGGGCGACGTCCTCGGATACGTCGCACGCCTTGATGTATTCCTCCAACCGTTTGCGCGCGCGGTCGAGCACCCGCTGGCGCGCAACATGCTCGGCCTCTTTGGCCCGCTCACGTTCCTCCAGGCCTCCATGCGCCAGCCCGAGGGCGCGCATGACCGGCGGCAACAAGAGCCCGATCCCGACCAGCGTCAAGATGATGACGCCGAACGTGATGAACAGGATGAAATCGCGATAGGGAAACGGCGCGCCGTTG
>Ga0075425_100006445_pt1 | contig 12299 bp, 12 predicted proteins | sample SoiMethybrSBSTD4_FD_75300 | JGI IMG/M metagenome (GOLD analysis project Ga0075425, IMG submission 75300) | Bulk soil microbial communities from a Populus tree surrounding site in Tennessee, USA - Soil MetaG P. TD hybrid SBSTD4 | ecosystem: Environmental > Terrestrial > Soil > Tree plantation...
GCGCGCGTACAGCACGAGACCGCCGACCGCGCCGACCGTCGCGAGGATTTCGCCGCGCTGAATGACGTAGTTGACGGTCTCGGCGGCCACCGGATGCAGCCCGTAGAGGGCGACGGCGATCAACGCGATCCACCGGTTAGCTGCGTCTTTCGGCGCCGTCCGCTCCGCGACGGTGACGAACAGCGCGTACATCAGCGCGAGCTGCAGCAGGTACCAGGCGAACGTGTCGATGTGGAACGCGACCGGGTTGTAGCCGCCAGCCAGCCGGTAATCGATCGCCAGGGTCGTCTGCAGCACCGGTCGGTACGACTGGTTGAGCGGGAGAATGCTGAACGTCGTGGCGTCGACGAAGTACCGCGGAATGAATCTCAGATCGCGGACGAAGGAATTCTGGACGATTGCGTGGGCGTCGTCGAAGTGGAAGCCGTTGTGAAAGTGATTGCCGTAGGCGCCGAGGAGGAGAGCGAGCAGACATACGGCCGCCGCGTAAACGCCCCGCCGTGGCATGGGTGAGCGCTCACGATAGCACGCGGCGGCCCGCGGTCAGCGTCCGAGGAGCTCCGGCGACAGGCCGCCGGCGCACGCCGGGCAGGTCACGGTCAGGCCCGTGCTGGACCCGCTGGCCGTCCGCGTGTTCAGACCGGTGACATGAACCGTTCGAATCGACTCACCGCAATAGGGACAGTCAATCGGGGACGACAGCGCGTGGGTCGCCGGAGTTTCCTCTGCGCGCTTCGTCGCCCAGACCGGCGGCAGCGATTCGATGATGCTGCTCGGAATTTCGTAAACGTCGTCGTCTAGATTCATGCAGGCAAGTTTCGCAATCGGACTGCCAGCCGCTCAGGGCGACTCCAGATGCGACACGACCTGACAACGACGATCGGAAGGAACGGGTGCGCTGTATCTTGACGCGAACACGCGCGCGTGGATAGGCAGTGCCGTGCAATGTGAGAGGAGCGTGTGCCCGTTCGGCACACGCGATCACGATCCGGTTACGATTCTGATCGGAGACGGCGCCGATTCGCCGCGAACCGGCGGCGCGGCACGTGCCGCGCGCATCGGCTTGACGACGAACAGAGCCGTCGCCGCCACGAGCAGGTTCGTGAAGGACGCAACGATGAAGACGGCGTGCCAGCTGCCGGTCTGCGCCTGCAGAAAGCTCGCTGCGGGCACCAGGAACGCCGCCGTTCCTTTCGCCGTATACAGCAGACCGGCGTTCGTCGCGGCGAATTTCACCCCGTAGGTGTCGGTGCAGAGCGCAGGGAAGAGGCTGTAGATTTCGCCCCAGGTGAAGTACACGAGGCCCGCGGTCACGATGAATGCCCACGGCGTCGTGCCGACCGTGCCGAGCGCCCAGTAGGCGCCCGCGCCGAAGACGAACACGATCGCCATCGTGTTCTCGCGTCCGATTCGATCGGAGACCCACCCGAACGTCGGACGTGCGAGCCCGTTCAGGATGTTGTCGACGATGCCGGCCATGACGAGGGTCGTCGAGCTGATGAACAGAAACTGCACCGGCAGGTTCGTGACGCCATAGTCCTTCGCGATCGGCGCGACCTGCGCCGTGACGACGAGACCGCTGGCCGCGACGAGCGTGAACATCACGTACAGGATCCAGAAAATCGGCGTCGAAACCATCTCCATCGGCCGGTAGTCGCGCGTCGTCTGCGAGATCTTGCGCGCCGCCGGCGGCGGGGCCTGGCCGGGCAGCGGCGCTTTGAGCAGCTGCGACAGCAGGAGGATGACGATGCCCTGTCCGAGGCCGAACCACAGGAACGCCGTCTGATAACCCTGGTTCTTGATGACGGTGATGATCGGATAAACCGTCGCGGCGGCGCCGGCGCCGAATCCTGCGGCGGTGAGGCCTGCCGCGAACCCGCGGCGATCGGCGAACCACTTCAGCGAGTTGCCGACGCACGTGCCGTACACCGCGCCGGCGCCGACGCCGCCGACGGCCGCGCCGAGATACAGCATCGAGAGCGAGCTTGCGGTCGAGTTGATCGCCCACGCGATCGCGACCACGACGCCACCGAACATGACGACGATGCGCGGCCCGAAGCGGTCGACGAACCAGCCCTCGATGGGAACGAGCCACGTCTCGGTTGCGACGAAGATCGTGAACGCCACCTGAATGGCCTTGCGGCCCCAGTGGAACTTCGCGTCAATCGGATCGACGAAGTACGTCCAGCCGTACTGCAGGTTGGCGATCATCACCATGCAGACGACGCCGGCGATCAATTGAAGCCAGCGGTTGACGGGGATCGCGTTCTCGGACTCGGAGTTCATTGATTACTCCGGGGGCCCTGCCCCCCGGACTCGCTTCGCGGGACCCCTTCGCCCCGCTCCGCTGTCCTATCTACCGCACGCGGCACACCGCGGCGAAGCGCAGCTTACCCACTTTCATCGTCCCGGATCCAGATCCCGCATGACGACGTGAAGAACCTGCCGGACGACCTCGGCGTCGCGGATCGTCACGGGCGCGGCGTCCGACGATCGATCGCGATAGCGACGGGCTGAAGCCGGAAGGCGCGCACAGCCGCCGCGGATGAGTCCGGCGGCTTCGGCGGCCGCAATCCGCTCGTCGAACGAAAGGCGACTCACGTCACTCGAATCACCACGAATCTCAAACCCCGAAACCCGAATCCCATCCGTGATGATGGCTTCAAGCACGCTGCAGAACGTCATGAAGGCGCGTTCGGGGTCGCCGCTCTCGAGTGCGCCCACACCGTCGACATACGCGTGCTCGAGCACGGAACGAATCGCGGCGTCGTGAACGAATTCGAATCGACGGGGCGGGGACGGTTCGGCCGGCGCAATGCCGGCGGCGAGCTGCGTCAGGGACATGCGCGCCTGCGCGATGACGTCGAGAAGCCGGGCGACGATCTCGGTCGGCGGCGCCTCGACGAGGAGCTCGCGATCCGCGCTGGCCGGCGTCGCGATCAGGAACGCCGCGCTGAACGCCTTCGACAGCCAGTGCGCCTTGCTGCCGCCCGACAGTTCGTTGACCGTCGACGCGACATCGCTCTGCCATCGGCGCATCGCGTCCATCGCCGGCGCGCCCGCGGCGCCGGCGTCGAGCGACGACTGCAGCCGGCGCCCGCGGTCGGCAAGGCGATCGAGAAAGGCGATCGCCGTCAGCGCCTCGGTCATCGAGGTGATTTCGGATCGGGCGTTCGGGATTTCTCGTGATTTGCGTCGCGTGGCCTGTTCTTCCGAGCCCTGCGAATCCCGAATCCCGGATCCCGAATCCCGTCCTCGTGCAAGAGGGCGGCGATTTCGTCGATGTGCGCGTGCATGGCGTCGGCGGCGCCGTGCGCGTCGCCGCGCCGGAGCGCCGCCACGACGTTTTCGTGTCCGCGGATCGATCGTTCCGGACGCCCTTTCTGCCTGAGCGTCAGCGTGCGCGATTCGACGAGCAGCGCGTTCAGCGTCTCCATCAGCTGCTCGAGCACGCGGTTGCGCGTCGCCCGCGCGAGCGCCGCGTGGAACGCGGTATCCTCCGCAATCGTCGATCGTCCGCCCTTCGCCTTCCGCCGCTGCGCCTCGATTATTCGTTCGAGCGCCGCCACGTCGTCGGGCGTGGCCCGCAGCGCCGCGGCGCGCGCGACCGCGGGCTCGAACATGCGGCGGACGTCGAGCAGCTCGTCCTCGAGATCGCTGCGGTGCGTCAGCACCGACGCCAGCGGGACGACGAGCCGGTCGACGTCGAGCTCGCGCGGAAACGTCCCCTGGCCGTGACGGGTTTCGATGAGACCGATCGTCTCGAGCACGCGGAAGGCGTCGCGCACCGAGCCGCGGCCGACGCCAAAGCGCTTCGCGAGATCGCGCTCGCCGGGCAGCGGCCGTCCGGCGGTGTAGGTGCCGTCGAGAATGAGGGTGCGGATGCGGTCGGCGATTTCCTCGGGGAGGCGCGTTTTCTTCAGCGGGACGATGACCCCCGCCCCACCTGCCCTACCCGCCTTGCCTGCCCTACCCGCCTTCGCGATCGCCCCGTTTGCCTTGACAGCGCTTCCGGCCGGTGACAGACTGGGCCTCTTTACTGGTCCGACCACCGGGCCAGTCTACTACAGGTTCCGGGTGGCAGAAGTGGTCAGCTTCATGGCGAACGGCCCGGCGAAGACGATCGCCGGCGAGATCGAGGCCTGCGCGCTCGCGCAGGGGCTCGTCAGCGCGCTCGTCGTTCCCTGGGAGAGCACGCCGACGACGCTCAACATGGCCGTGACGGCGGTGCGCGGGGAAGGCTGGGCCATCGAGCACACCAATCTCGGCACCGTTACGCTCAGCGACCTCGGCGGTACCTCGACGCGGGTGGTCGCCGCGCGAGCCGACGTCGACGCAAAGCTCGCGGCCCTGTTCGACGGCTTCGCCAGGGAGCTGCAGTCACGCTTTGCGACCTCTGACCCCCGTACGGGACAAGAGGATCAGAGGTCGCTGTGACCGACGTCGCCGCCACTGCCGCGTCCATTGCGCTGCGCGTCGCAGAAGCGCGCGTCGAGGACATCGGCCACGGCCTCGCGCGCCTCGCGTCGAGCGATCTGCGCCGTCTGGGCGCGCGCGTCGGCGACATCCTCAGGGTGACCGGCCGCACCCCGTCGGTCGTGCGCGCCGACCTGTCCGAACCCGAAATCCCCGGCGTGATTCAGATCGACGGCACGACGCGCAGCAACAGCGGCTCCGGCCTCGAAGAACAGGTGACGGTGGCGGTGACCGAAGCGGCCGCAGCTGTCGCGATTCGCCTGACGCCGCTCTGGGAGGGCGCCGCCACCGCGATTGTCGAACCGGATCGCATTCTCGAAGACGTCAACGGCGTGCCGGTCATCGCCGGCGCGGCGCTGCGCGTGCCGACGTTCGCAAAGGCCATCAACTTCCAGGTCGTCCGCACCATTCCCGACGGAGTCGTCGTCGTCGGCCCGCGGACCGACATCCGGATCGTCGAGGGCGAAGCGACCGCCGTCCGCGCGCCCTCCGTGTCGTACGAGGACATCGGCGGCCTCGAGCGCGAGGTCTCCCGCGTACGCGAGATGGTCGAACTGCCGCTGAAGCACGGGCGCGTGTTCGAGCGCCTCGGCATCCTTGCGCCGAAAGGCGTGCTGCTCTACGGTCCGCCGGGGACCGGCAAGACGCTGCTCGCGCGCGCCGTGGCCGCGGAGAGCCGCGTGCACTTCATCCACATCAACGGCCCGGAGATCATGCGGAAGTTCTACGGCGAGAGCGAGGCTCGCCTCCGCGAGGTCTTCGAGAACGCGGCGCGCCACGCGCCGACGATCCTGTTCATCGACGAGATCGACGCCGTGGCGCCCAAGCGCGCGGACGTCTCGGGCGAAGTCGAGAAGCGCGTCGTCGCGCAGCTCCTGAGCCTGATGGACGGCTTCGTTTCGCGCGGCCAGGTGATCGTCATCGGCGCGACGAACATTCCCGAAACCATCGACCCCGCGCTGCGGCGGCCGGGCCGGTTCGATCGCGAGATCGAGATCGGCGTGCCGAACACGCAGGCGCGGCTCCAGATTCTGCGGATCCACACGCGCGCGATGCCGACGGGCGCCGACGTCGACCTCAAGGAAATCGCCGATCATTCGCACGGATTCGTCGGGGCCGACCTCGAGGCGCTGTGTCAGGAGACGGGGATGATTGCCCTCCGCCGCTTCCTGAAGACGTCCCCGCGGCTCGACGACACCGACGCCGATGCCGGGCGCGACCGGGGGGCAGGGGCCCCCGGTGGAGAACTGGATTCGCTGCTGGTGACGCGCGCCGACTTCCTCGCGGGACTGAAGGAAGTGGAGCCGAGCGCCACGCGCGAATTCTTCATCGAGAAGAGCGCGACCACGTTCGCGTCGCTCGCCGGCCTCGACGAGCCGAAGCGGCTGCTCGACACCGTCGTCGAGAACGCGCACCTGCGCGGCGACATCTACGAGACCGTCGGGCTGACGCCGCCGCGCGGCGTGCTGATTGTCGGCCCGCCCGGCACCGGCAAGACCGCGCTCGCGCGCGCGCTCGCCGGCGAGAAGCAGATGCCGCTCATCGCGATCGACGGTCCGCAGCTGTACTCGAAATGGCTCGGCGAATCGGAGAAGGCGCTGCGCGAAGTCTTCAAGAAGGCGCGGCGGACGTCGCCGTGTCTCCTCTTTTTCGACGCGATTGACGCCGTCGCGCCGCGGACCGGCGTCGACGCGCCCGACGCGGCCGCCTGGTCGGGCGCCGAGGTCTACCAGCGGATCCTCGCGCAGCTGCTGCGGGAAATCGACAACCTCCGCGACGTGCGCGGCGTGATGCTCGTCGCCGCGACGAATCGCCCCGATCGCGTCGATCCCGCGCTCTTGCGGAGCGGCCGTTTCGACTATATCGTGCGCCTGGAGAAGCCGTCCGCGGCCGAGCGGGCGGCGATTCTGCGGCTTCACTGCCGTCGGGTGCCGCTCGCCGGCGGCGTGGACCTCGATCGGATCGCGGCCCGCACCGACGGCTGGACCGGCGCGGATCTCGAGAGCGCGTGCAAGCGCGCGACGCTGACGGCGATCGCCGATTATCAGCGCGGACGACGCGGCACGACCTTCGTCGTCACGCGCGAGGATTTCGAATGGCTTATACCGAACTGACCGTCTGGACGCGCGGCATCATCATGGACAAGGAAGGACGCGACATCGTCAATTCCATCGGCGCGTCCGCCCGGCAGGAAGGCAAGTTTTCGCAGTCGATGGAGAACTACGTCGACAATCCCGACCGCACGAACGCGCCGACGCGCAAGTACTGCCGCGTCAGCGACACCGAAATCGAAAACGCGCTCACCTACGAGAACGAGCACCCGAACATCGTCGTCCTCGTCGAGGAGACGATGGTCAAGGGATGGGACTACATGCGCGGGATGCCGCCGGGCGGCACGCTCGTCATCAATACGCACTACACGCCGGACTACATGGTCCGCTTCATTCCGGGGCCGGAGCGCCTTGCGCAGCTCGTGTGCGTCGACGCCGCGAAGCTCGCGGATCACAAATGGCTCTACTACCGGCTCGGCGAGCTCGGTCTCGATCGTCTGTCGACGGAGGGCGCCGCCGAGCGCAGCAAGGCGATCGCGCCTGACATCGCCGCACCGCTCATCGCCGCGGTCGTGAAGACGACGGGCATCGTGAAGATGGAGACGATCGAGCCGATGATCGCGAACAAGGCGGCGTTCAAAGCCGCGCTTGGCGAGCTGCACATCATGCAGCTGGGAGCCGCGGTCGCGTAGACAGGAAAGCGGGTTCGTGCTTTCGTGATTTCGTGGCAAAAGGTGACTCAATGTCGACAAAAGGCACACACATCCCCGACTGGCTCCAGGTTCCGTTCGCGGGCATCACGCCGGCGCCGACGCAGCAGAAGGGCCAGGACCTGTTTCCGACCGGCAACTGGCGCGCGATCCGGCCGGTGTATCGCGACAAGATGCCGCCGTGCAACAACGCGTGCGGCACGAACGAGAAGATTCAGGGCTACCTGGATCTCGTGAAGCGCGGCAAGTATCTCGACGCCTACGCGCTGATCAAAGAGGACATGCCGTTCCCGTCGGTGACCGGACGCGTCTGCTATCACCCGTGCGAGCAGGCATGCAACCGCGGCAAGTACGACGAGGCGATTTCGATCCGCGCCGTCGAGCGCTTCCTCGGCGATCTCGGCCAGGCGCTGCCGAAGGATGTCGTCAAAGCCGGCAAGCCGAACGGCAAGAAGGTCGCGGTCGTCGGATCCGGGCCGGCGGGCCACAGCGCGGCGTACCAGCTCGCGCGTCTCGGCTACGCCGTGACGATCCTCGAGAAATCGCCGAAGGCGGGCGGGCTCAACCGCGGCGGCATTCCCGACTGGGTGCTGCCGCAGAACATTCTCGATCGCGAGATCGAGCGGCTCGTCGAGCTCGGGATCACCATCAAGTGCAACACCGAAGTCGGCAAGGACGTCAGCTGGGACGATCTGAAGAAGAACTACGACGCCGTCGTGCTCGCCGTCGGACTGACCGAGCCGAACAGCGCACGCGCCGAAGGCGAGGACAAACCGGGCGTCCTCTTCGGACTTCCCTTCCTGCGCGACATCGGCATGGGGACGTCCAGGGTGAAGCTCGGCCCGCGCGTCGCCGTCATCGGCGGCGGCAACACGGCCATCGACTGCGCGCGCGAAGCGCTCCGCCAGGGCGCGCAGGAAGTGACGATGATCACCGTCGAGGCGACCAGGGAAGAGATGCCCGCGGTGCCCGAGGATCTCCACGACATGCTCGAAGAAGGCGTCGAGCTGATGCACGGTCTCGCGTGCACGAAGATCACCGGGAACGGCAAAGTCGAAGCGTTGCAGCTGCAGCCGGCGAAGTTCCAGGGCAAGGTCAACGCCTCGCCGATCACGATCGAGCGTGAAGCGCCGGGCACGACCTTCAAGTGCGACAACGTCATCATCGCGGTCGGCCAGCATGCGTCACTCAAATGGCTGCCGGAGGAATTCAAGAACGAGCGCGGCACGATCAGAATCGATCGGTTCGGACGGCTGGGTGACACGATGTTCTTCGCCGCCGGCGACATCGTGCAGCTCGGCGCCGGGCAGCCGCTGATGGTCGTCAACGCCGTGGGCGACGGCAAGCGCGTCGCCTTCAATCTCGACACGGTCGTCCGCGGCGAGCCGCTGTTCGAGCGCATGGCACCGGAGGTCATCACCGATCTCGCGCGGATGAACATGACGTACTTCCCGCATTTCCCGCGCGTGCACCAGGACATGCTGAAGCCGGCGAGCCGCAAGAAGACGCAGGAGGAAGTGATCCAGGCGTACACGGAGGAGATGGCGACCGCCGAATCGAACCGCTGCTTCTCGTGCGGCACCTGCAACGCGTGCGACAACTGCTATCTCGTCTGCCCCGAGCCGTGCATCATCCGCGCGGATCGATCGAACGGTCTCTACAAGATCGTCGTGGACTACTGCAAAGGCTGCCGCGTCTGCATCGAAGAGTGTCCGACGGGCTGCCTCGAAGGCGTACCGGAGCTCGACTTCGACACCGGCGTCATCCGCATGGACACGGCGTTCGCGATCACGCAGGGTCTGCACGGACGGCAGGCAGCGGAATTGAAGCTGGTGCCCGAGAAGACGAAGAGTATCGATTAGCGAGGGGAATCAGCCCTGGCGCAGACGGAGATCCTGTTATGGCTTCTGTTGTCCAAACGAAAAGGAAAACGGTCCGCATCAACGGCTGCGTCGCCTCGGCGCAGGCGGCGAAGTACGCCGACGTCGACGTCATCACCGCTTATCCGATTCGCCCCTACACGGCGACGATGATGGCGCTGGCGCAGATGGTGGCCAACGGCGAGCTCGACGCGGAGTACATCGTCGCCGACAGCGAGCATTCGCAGTTGAGCATCGCGCATGGCGCGTCGTCCTCCGGCGCGCGCGTGTTCACCGGCAGCTCCGGCGTCGGCGTGCATTACGCGTACGAGCTGTATTCGCCGATCTCGGGCAGCCGCATGCCCGTGCAGATGATGATCGCCGACCGGACGCTCGATCCGCCCGGCGATTTCGGGTCCGAGCACACCGACGCGCTGGCGACGCGCGACATGGGCTGGCTGATGGGATGGTCGTGCGACGCGCAGGAAGCGTTCGACAACCACCTGATGGCGTATCGCATCGGCGAGGATCCGCGCGTACTGCTGCCGCAGATGGTGTGCCAGGACGGCTTCTTCGTCTCGCACATCACGACGGACTGCGAGCTGCCGGATCCGGGGCAGGTGAAGGAGTTCCTGCCGCCGTACAAGCATCCGTATCCGCTCGATCCGCGGCATCCCGTCTCGCACGGCCCGCAGATCATGCCGGAGCAGGGACCGCCGCTGCAGCTCGAGCGGGCGCGCGCGATGGAAGGCGCGATGCCGGTCATCGAGCAGGTGCACGACGAGTTCGCGCGCATCTTCGGCCGCCGCTACGATCCGTGGCTCGAGGAATACATGACTGACGGCGCGGAGGTCGTGTTCTTCCTCCAGGGCGCGCACGGCGTCACCGCGCGGCACGCGATTCGCCACATGCGCGAGCGCGGCGCGAAGGTCGGCATGGTGCGGCTGCGCACCATCCGTCCGTATCCGACCGATCGGGTGATGGCCAGCCTGAGCAAGTTCAAGGTGGTCGGGGTCATCGAGACCAACATGGGCCTCGGCAGCGTCAGCAGCGGCGGCTCGCTCTACGCCGAAGCGTGCGCGGCCCTGTATGAAGCGGACAAGCGGCCCATCGTGCTCTCATTCATGGCCGGCATGGGCGGCGAGGCGATCGTGCTGAAAGAGTTCTACTGGATGACGAACAAGATGATCGAAATCCAGAAGCGGGGGAAGATCGAGAAGCGCACGCACTGGGTGGGGTTCGAGGAATAGACACTATTGGCCACGAAAACACGAAGACACGAAATCTCTTGGTACGAAGAAGAGTGATTTCGTACCTGTCGTGATTTCGTGGTTTCGTGATTTCGTGGCTAATCGGAGGCTGTGATGCCAGTGATCGAAGTTCAACGCCAGATGCTGCCGATGCTGGGGAGCCCGAATCAGGGCGCGCGTTTCTACAATCCTGATCTCCCCGCGACCGAGCCGTTCGTTCCGGGCCACCGCACGTGCGCCGGCTGCGGGCCGTCGATCCAGTACCGGATGACGAGCAAGGCGGCCGGCGACAACACGATCCTCGTCGGCCCGACCGGCTGCATGTACGTCGCGAACAGCTCGTACCTGTGCACGCCGTACAACGTCCCGTGGGCCCACACACAGATTGGCAGCGCGGGCAGCTTCACCGCCGGCGTCGCCGCCGCGTACGAAGCGATGATCCGCAAGGGCAAGTGGTCGGGAAAATTCCCGAACATCATCTGCGAGGCCGGCGACGGCAGCGCGAGCGACATCGGGATCGGCTCGGTCTCCGGCGCGCTCTATCGCAATCACGACTGCCTGCTCATCTGCTACGACAACGAGCAGTACGCCAACACCGGCATCCAGGCGTCCTCGCGCACGCCCTACGGCGGCATGACGACGTTCTCGCCGCCCGGACCGAAAGTTCCGGAAGCGAAGACGCTGTTCCCGAAGGACCTGGCGCGCATGATGGCGGCGGGCCATCCGCACTGCTACGTCGCGACCGCGAGCGTCGGCTATCCGATCGATCTGATGAACAAAGTCCGCAAGGGCCTGAATCACAAAGGCGCGGCGTTCATGATGATCTACACGCCGTGCCAGAAGGGGTTCGTCTACGAGACGCCGCGGTCGATCGATCTCGGCCGCCTCGTGGTCGAATGCGGTCTGTATCCGATCTGGGAATGGGATCCGGCGAAGCGCGAATACGATTACAGCTTCCGGCCGGCGAGCATGCGTCCGGTCGCGGAGTACCTGAAGCTGCAGGGACGGTTCGGCCACCTGCACGCCGAGCACATCGCGACGCTGCAGAAGTTCGCGAACGAGCAGTGGCGCATGATGGGCGTCACCGTTCCGGAGCCGCTGATCAAGGCGGCGGATCCGTCGACGCAGGTGAACATGGCAGCAGCGGAGGCCGCCACCGCGGTGGCACACACCGTATGAGCAACGCACACGACAACGCACCCGTAGCGGCAGGGCCGCAGGAAAGCTACATCGTCGCCGAAGGCAAGAAGCGCGGCTCGACGAGGGACGTCCGGCCCGAAGCGAAGCACGACAAGTTCTACACCGTGCTCAGAGTCCACCCGGGCGATGCGCTCTTGACCGCGAACTGGCACACGAGCGAGGTCTTCGACCACGTGAAGAAGAACTTCGAGGGCTACACGTTCCAGATGCGGACCCTCGAGGCGTGGGGGGCGACGATCGAGAACGATCGGCGCGGCTATTACACGGCGGGCGGCCGCATCTGGCAGCTCGACCTGGAGCCGGCGGCTGGAAAGAAGCCGAAGATTCAGCCCAGGGCCTGACGCCAACGTCGCACGCAGAACGTCGAACGATGCCCCGCGTTCTGTTAATCGACGATACGCCGGAAATCGCGGAGCTGCTGACGTTCGCGCTCCGCGAGCGCGGCTACGAGGTCATCTGGCGGGGCTTCGTCACCGACATCAACGAGCTCGTCGCCGAGCAGCACGCGGACGCCGTCGTCCTCGACTGCTCGGTCCTGAGCAACAGCGAACAGCTCTTCGACGAGATTCGCAGCGACGCGGCGCACGCGTCGCTGCCCATCGTCCTCGTCAGCGATACGCCCGAAGCGGCGGATCGCAGCCTTCGATCGCGCAACGCCGAGCGCATCTTTCTGATCCCGAAGCCGTTCACCGGCTCCCAGATCGCCCGCGCGCTCGACGAATTACTGAAATAACCTTCGGCGACTCAGTGGTT
>Ga0075425_100006448_pt1 | contig 12299 bp, 9 predicted proteins | sample SoiMethybrSBSTD4_FD_75300 | JGI IMG/M metagenome (GOLD analysis project Ga0075425, IMG submission 75300) | Bulk soil microbial communities from a Populus tree surrounding site in Tennessee, USA - Soil MetaG P. TD hybrid SBSTD4 | ecosystem: Environmental > Terrestrial > Soil > Tree plantation...
CGGGAGGCCCGTCCGGATCCCCTGTCAGATTCATGTATCCCGCGTAGGCCTGCATCAGGTAGTCATAACCGGGCTCGGTGGCGTTTGGTCCCGTTGTCCCGAAACCAGCCAACGAACAACAAACGATTTTGGGGTTCACACGGCCTAGCGAAGCGTAGGTCAACCCAAGTTTGATGGCCTGGTCACCACGAAGATTGTTAAAGACGGCATTCGAAATACGAGCCAGGTTCCACATGATCTCGCGCCCTTCTGCCGTCTTTAGGTTCAGTGTCAAACTCTTCTTATTCCGATTAAAGGACTGGAAATAAAGACTGTCATGCTCCATGGCGTCCGGCGGCACCGAGCGGGAGACATCGCCGCCGACGGAGGGGTCCTCGATTTTAATAACTTCCGCCCCTAACTCAGCGAGCAGCATTGTGGAATACGGACCAGCGCCGAACTGGGAGACCGCAAGAATCTTGACTCCTTCTAAGGGCAAGAGCATATCGAGAATGATCTGTTCCTAGGCGTCCTTGGTCTGCGAATCTTTGGGTTTCTTGGGAACCAAGACCTTGCGTTTGAAGGTTAGGACAAGCCCGCGGTGCTGGTTGTAAGCCTTCGTTTCAACGTGGATGATGCCTCGGTCTGGCTTACTCTTTGATTCCCGTTTTTCCAGTATGCGGCTCTCCGCGTAAATGCTGTCGCCGTGAAAAACAGGACCAATGTGTTTGACCTCTTCATATTCCAGGTTGGCAATCGCTTTTCCACTTACGTCGGCGACGCTCATCCCTACGGCTAAACTAAAGACCAACGTCCCATTCACTAGGCACTTTCCGTGTTGTGTCGAACGTGCGTAATGTACATCTATATGCAACGGATGCTGGTTCATGGTCATCAGACTGAACCAGGTATCGTCGAACTCTGTGATGGTACGTCCAGGCCAATGCTTGAGAACCTGGCCTGTCTCAAATTCTTCGAAATATCGGCCAAAAGCCATGAGTGATTTCTCGAAGGCACCCGCGCCCATGGGAATGTCCACGACCTCACTGATTATCCGAACGAGACGCTAAACGCTCGACATCCTCCTGCGTGATCCGACCTTCGGGGCCGGTACCCACTAGACCGCTCAGACTCAAACGTAGTTCGCGTGCCCGGCGCTTGGCTGCAGGTGTGGCGCGCACCCCGCCGGTCTGTTCTGGTTTAGGTGGGCGATTAACTCTGCCGGAGACTTGAATACCCGGGGACTTAACTCCCTGAGCAGCGTCGGGTAGCTGATCTGACGCATCGCCGATAAATGCAACGGTCGCTCCCACAGCGACCGCACCGTCGCGGATCAGAATTTTCCTCAGCACTCCTCGACTGGGCGACGGTATTTCGACAACCGTTTTGTCTGTTTCCAACTCAAACAGGCTTTCCTCTCTTTCCACGAGATCGCCCTCTTCCTTCAACCATTTGACGAGTGTGCCGGTGTCCATGGTCAACGTCAACTTTGGAATCTCAACACGTGTAATCATTTTGGATTGAAACAATCCCTCCTCAGGGAAAGAACCATGGGACAATATCAACATCACTCAGCAAAAACGTCTGCTACGAGGCTCTCTGGTGTTGGAGCGGGAGAGGCGAGAGCGAACTCCACTGCTTCTCGAATCACGGCTCTGGCTGTTTCCTCTCGTGTTAGCAACTCCTTCTCGGTGAAATTCGCCTTCAGTAGCTGGCTTCTAAAGCGCGGAATGGGGTCGACAGTTAGCCAGCGCTGCTTCGCCTCCGGGTCTTCATAGCGCCCCGCCGAAAAGGCACTGTGCCGTTCCCACCGAACCACCTTGCATTCGATCAGGCTTGGGCCGCTTCCGTTTCGCGCGTAGTCTACGGCTGCTGCAACTTCCCTGTAGACTTCAAGAACGTTATTGCCGTCCACTATCGCGTTGCGCATGCCAAAACCCTTGCTCCGGTCGGCGATGTCCGGCGTTGCCTGCGATTTGGAGGTAGGCACGGAGATGGCGTACTCATTGTTCTCGCAGATCATGACAAGCGGGATCTTCCACAACTGACTCAGGTTTAGAGTCTCGAAAAATTCCCCCTCACATGAAGCCCCATCGCCGAAGAAACAAACGGTTACCTGATCCGTTTTGCGCAACAAGCTGGCCAAGGCAACACCACCAGCAATTGGAATGTGCGCAGCTACGATGGCGTTTGTACCAAGGATGCCATGTGAAATGTCGCAGAGGTGCATAGAGCCACCCTTGCCCTTGCAACACCCTGTGGCGCGGCCCAACAATTCGGCCATTAGCCGCTTTGGATCGGCTCCCTTGGCAATGCACTGTCCATGCCCGCGATAAGTTGCGAGTAAGAGGTCGGTTGGCCGAAGAGCAGCGCATGTTCCCACTGCGATGGCTTCCTGAGCGATCGACGGATGAGTCGAGCCGCTTATCAACCCTTTGGAGAATAGTTCAATAGCGCTCTCTTCAAACGCCCGAATGGTGAGCATCTGCTCGTACCAGCGCAGCAGTTGCTCCCGTGAAATGTCGCTCTCTCGAATGCCCTCGGCAACATCGGTATGCATATAGTCGGCCCCCCGGAGCAGCTTCATTAATCGGCTCGAACTGGTCCTGCAGCGCTTCAATTTACGGCGGGATGTGCTTTGCCCACTAATTCAAGAACTGCCTGGACGAGCTGTTCAGCTTGAGGCACAACAGCGTTGTGAAGGCTGCCTGATGGCACAGGCACATCCAACCCAGTTACTCGGGCGATCGGTGCATCAAGATAATCAAATGCTTCTTCAATCACGCGCTGACCGATCTCTGCTGCGACCCCGCCCGTGCGGTAGGCGTCATGTGCGATGAGGAGACGACCCGTTTTCCGAACCGATTCCACGATTGTCTCAGTATCAAACGGGTTCAGGGTACGGGGATCGATCAACTCCACAGACACTCCACTGTTCGCCATCAACCGGTCGGCTGCTTTTATGGCCTCAGGGATGGTTCCGGAAATCGCGACCAGGCTCAGCGCGTTTCCGGAGCGAACAATTCGCGCCTGCCCGAAGGGAACCAAGTACTCCTGGTCTGGCACCTCGTTCTTAGTTGAGTAGAGCTTCGCATTCTCGATAAACAGTACGGGATTAGAATCGCGCAGCGCCGACTTCATCAGTCCCTTCGCATCATACGAATTGCTAGGAATAGCAATCTTTAATCCCGGCGTGTGCATAAACCAGGCTTCGAGGCTCTGAGAGTGCTGAGCGCCCATCCCCATGCGACTCACGATCGGACAGCGAATGACCACGGGAACTTTCACTTGGCCCCCAAAAAAATAGTGCAACTTCGCCGCTTGGTTTACGATTTGGTCCATCGCGACAGCAACAAAGTCAATAAACTCCAGCTCGACAACCGAGCGCATGCCGTTTATGGCGGCCCCGATGGCAAAACCCACGGTCGAGGATTCGCACAACGGTCCATCGCGAACCCGCTCGGCCCCAAACTCCTCGTACAGCCCGCGCGTCACACCAAAGGTTCCTCCATAGGGTCCTATGTCCTGTCCAAGGAGAATTAGATTCGGCTGCAACCGCATCTCCTCGCGGAGGGCCATATTAATGGCTTGGCTCATCGTCAATGCTGGCATGGCAGAAACCTAAGAGAAGTCCTGTACTGCAACTGTACTGTAGTCGCCAGTGTCCTTTTACTGTTAATAAGCGGCTATCTATGTCCCTTCAATCCAGGAGTTGCTTGTCAATGAGCCCCACAACTATAGCGAGGCTCTCTGCAAATGATAGAGCGAAACCGAACATCACCCGAGGTCTCCAAAACTGAACACTCGGGGTAGCTCTTGGCGAATGATTTTCCCAGTTTCATCTGTCTCCAGTAGCTCGGCCATCTCGACGTTCCACCGCGCACTGATTGGATGGTTATGCATCCTGGCCATAGCCTCGTCGGAGGGGAACGTCTCATAGACCAACAAGTAATCCCCGAAACGAAAGATGACGGATCTCACACCATTCGTGCGCAGAGCCTCAATCAGTTCCGGCCACAAGTTGTCATGTTGACGCTTATATTCTTCGTAACAATTGGGCCTCAGTTTCATACTGAAGGCATTCGATCTCATATTCGTGCGACCTCCTAATTCACGTTTCAGCGACCACAATTGTTACCCAAACGACTTCCCAGAACCACGTACAACGGTTACGGTCAAGAGTGCGTCGCGTGTCCGCATTCCTTCTCTGGAGGAGGCACATCCATGGCCGGGCTGGCTTGAAAAAAACCATCTGGCTTCAGTTGAAATCCGATAGACACCACCGGCATCACCGGCCAGTCCTCCAGACGCGGTACATGGTTGTGCGCAAAGACATACCAAACCACTAGCTCGGTGTTTTCAATACTTCGATTGGAGGCGGTCCAACGAGGCAAACCGTCTCCAGTAGGATGCTGATTGGGATAGTCTCCTGCGGGGAAGCGCTCTTGCTCCTCATAGGGCGTTACCCAGAGATGATATGAAATGAAGCCGGCCCGCCGCATCATTGCCGCGTCTGCGTGCACAAATGGTGGACAGTTTTCACCGGGAACCAAACGGTAACCTACGGGTCTATCCATGCGATTGTTGCAGTTCGGATTGACGATACGCCAGAATCGCGCCGAGCTGGAATCGACTCGGCGTCGTGCTTCTTTTTCGGTGGACAGCAGCACTTCTTCGGCCCGAAACGCGTTACCATGCGGGTTGTCAGGACCGCGTGGTAAGCTCACGGTATTAACCTCGTAAATGGAATTCTTCGGTCCGTCTACGGTCATGACCAGCCTGGCGGCAAAAATGTGTTGATGGAAAGGAGCATTCAGTTGCGGAGCGATCGCCACTCCGTACGACGAAAGTTCGCTGGGCGCTAATGCCGTGGTATTAGCAATTCCCGTCAGCTTGATTTCAGACTGAATTGAGCCGTCCTGGTAGAAGTACCAATAGAATCCATATTCATAATTTCCCACTGTGGCAATAAACGACACCGACAGGCGCCGCGACCTTCTGACCTCTGATTGACCCGTCCGCCAATCGGTGTGCTTCCAGAGGAGACCGAAATCCTCCTCGTGCAGACAAACCGCGTGCTTCAAGCTTGCGACACGGCCGCGGCTATCCACGAGAGAAAAATCAAAATACCGAATTACGCCCAGGCAATCACAGTTAAGGGCCAGTGAATTTGCAAGCATGCCGATGCCATATTCTCCGATGTCGAAGGCATTCTTGCGGTAATACTGCTCCCCTGGGTCCCCATAGGGGACAACCATCTCGCAGATCGAAGCCCGGTAAAGAATGGGCCGCTCCAGACCATTGTCGTTGTAGCTGATGGTGTGCAGCACGAGCCCTTCGCGGGCTGTGAAGCCAATTCGAAACTTCCATTTCTGCCACCGGACTAGGTTGCCTTCCACTGTGAAACTGGGGCCGTGGGGTTGTACGATATCCAACGGCTTGAGATCGTCCCGCACTTTCGGAATGTATTCGCGGGCCCAATTGGCGCTCTCAGGCGGCAGCGGGACGACGCCGTAGTCCTCGACGCGCAGGACCTGCATTCGGTTAAGGTCCACGACAACAATGATGCCGCCCAGGGGCCGCGCGTAACCGTTGTCGTTTGCCTCAGACCGAATGAAACACAGCGCCCGCATCAAACGTAGCCCCTTGTCCTCGAGTACTTCGGTGCCATACATGCCCGCCGCCCACGGATCCACCATCACCAGATCTGCCTGTGTCAGGCCGCGCTTTCTGAGTGTGGCGAGAAACTCCGGCGAACGCTTCACAGCTTCTTCGCACTCACCAAACTCGTCGAGCATGATCGGAGGCTGGATACCGCTCGGCAGCTGTGTGAAGGAGATTACCGATTTTCGGAACAGATCCACCACCAATTCGAAACCCACCTGTTTGCGCCGATCTAAGAGCACGGCAAATGCCTGGCGCTCCAACGGAACCCCTTGCAGGTACTCCTCAGTTCTTCGTTTTGCCGGTTCCATCAGGCTGATCGAAACAACACGCACGCAGTCACGGAGGTGTCCTTCTTTGGTTAGGATTCGGATTGTCTCCTCAAGTTCTGCCGCTGACAAGGGGTCCAATGGATGTTGTGACGCACCAGGAATTTCCTCACTAGTATCCGTACTCGCTGATTTGGTGTGATCGTACAGTTCCATGTTGCTCCCTCCCAAGTCCGCTCCGACGATGCTTTACCATGCGTGTGACGTCTGGGATGCTGCGTCGACGAAATTGTTCTTCCGTTTCCTTGTCCCAGGGCGGCGCTGCGCTTGCCGCCCTCGCTTGTATTTAGCCAACCTAGAGCTACAGGGAGCACTATTTTCAGAGACCTCCCAGATCGGCGCGAATCTGAGCGGTGAGCTGTGGCGAGCGGACATTCAAAATGAAAAACCAAGTGAAGCCGCTCAAAATAAGCCCCAGATAGATATATGGCAACGAGGAATACGGTGCTGCCGGAACGGGATAAAGGCTCCCCAGGAGCGCAACACCCATGGCAACAACGGCCAAAACAGAGACACCGATAGCGGGAAGAGTCAAACGGTCATGGGCTCGTAAGTAGATCGGCGCGGCCGCAGAAACCAGAATGTAGGCCGTTACGAAACCGAACGTCGCCAACGTTCCCATCAGACCATAGATCTCAAAGCTGCCCACATCTCGAATAGTCAGAATCGCTGCGGGCAGGAACGCACCTATTGAACACAACAGCACCGCGCGATGAGGAGTGTGATTGGACTCGTGAGTCTCTCCCAACAACGTATGGAGAGCTCCATGACGCCCCATAAGGAAGAGCACTCGAGCAGCCGCCGTGGTGCATGCAAGAATGCACGAAAAGAAACTTAGCACGGCTCCAACATCGATGAGTGTTCCTACCAAGAAGGGCAGGCCAGCCTTTCCCGCAAGAACTTGAAGCGGCGCCAAACTCCTGTCTAATGTCTGGGATTCTCCTCTGAAGCCCAAGACTTCCGTGTAAGCACAGAACACGAAGAACAGACCCGCGAGAATCGCACTCCACTTCACGGCTTGAGGGATGCTTACCAGCGGATTCTTTGCTTCCGAGCCCAACGAAGTTGCGCTCTCGAACCCTACTGAGCTAAAGATGGCGAGCACAAGCCCTAGCCGCAGATTTTCAGGAGTGACACCTCGCAACGTGAGCTGACTGAAGTCAAGGTGCACACCGTGGTGGATTAAGGTGGCGAGTACGACGATCGAGATCAAAGTGACAGAAACAGTTTCCAGTCCGAGCATCATGCGCGCCGAAATCTTTACGTCCCGGTACGCCAACCACGAGGCGACGGCCATGCTAAGCGCCGCCAATACGAGGGGAGGCGCGTGAAGATCTGCAACATCCTTCAAAACAACATTGACATAGTTCGTTAAGCCGCCGATGACAGCTGCCGCCGTTCCGGTATACGCGATCAATAACGCCCATCCCGCCAGCATGCCCACCACCGGGTGCAGGTGCGCGGCGATGTAACTGTATAAAGAGCCGGGTGAAGCGGAATTTCGGGCGAACTGGTTGATGTTGACTGCCACGAGCACAATCGTGACCGTAGCAATAAGATAAGCGAGCCAGCAGCCCTGACCCGCTAAACCGAATACAAGAGGCACCGTCATGACGGGCGCGGCCGTGGGCGCAATGAGAGCCACGGATTGTGCAAGAATCTCGACTGGAGAAAGCACGGCCTTTCTTAGTCCGTATGACGGATGTGCCTGTTGTTCATCCCAAGATGATGCGGCAATTGTCAGAAGCTTACTGGTCCGAGATTGCTTCATAGTGGGTCGTCTTTTTTTTGCTCCTCTCAAAGATTCCTTGGAGACCTTGGCCGGAATCGAAATGGTGCAGCAGTGGAAGCCCCACAACCGCTACCGCCTTTGTCGAACCCTCGGAACCCAGGAAGGTCTAGTCGTCGCCTCCAAGATGATTACAGGCGATTGTTTGGGAGGGCATAATAGCATCGAGTGTAGGTTTCTTACAACACATTTTGATGCTTGATAGTAAACTATCTCGCGTGTTTCATTACGGTGATGTTTTTTCTTGACAAGAAACTCCCGTCCCCCTTAGCATCTTCGCGACTATTTTAAATGGGGTTGATTTCCTTCAATCGATGGAGGTAGCTATGAAGGGCATTCTCTGCGCGTTGGCTCTGCTGGCTCTCTTATCAATCGGCTCGACCGCTCAGACCTTCCGCGGAGGAATCAGCGGCGCTGCAATCGATCAGTCCGGCGCAGTAATGGCGCAAATACCTGTCACGGCGACAAATCAAGATACAGGCCTGAAATATCAGGCGATCTCGTCCAGCGCGGGCGAGTTTGTGTTTCAGGATCTGCCACTCGGCAGCTATACAGTAACCGCATCGGCTCCTGGCTTCAAAAGGGTAGAGATCAAAGGAGTCGTCGTGTCAGCTGGGAAGATCTACAACTTGCCCATCAGGCTGGCGGTAGCCAGTGAGAGTAGCACCGTGGAAGTATCTGCATCCGCCATTTCCCTGGACACAACATCGGTGGCCCAAAACACGGTCTTTGCCAGTAAAGCTGTACAAGAGATGCCGAACAACGGGCGTGACTTCACTAAGATGATTTCTATGTCCCCCTCCTTTACCGGCTATGAGGGCGGCGGTTCGACAAACGGTATGCGGCCGACTTCAGTCAATTGGCAAATTGAAGGTGTAGACAACAACGATAACGGCAATGGTTTTTGGGCCGTGAACCAGAGCGGTGTACAAGGAATTGCGGCAGTCCTGGTGCCGCTGGACGCTGTCGATGAATTTTCAGCACAAAGTTTAGGTGGATCGGAAATGGGCAGAAACCCCGCGGGGACCATCAACGTGGTCATAAAGTCAGGGAGCAATCATCTGCATGGAAGTGCTTACTACTTCAATCGCAATGAAGCGCTTGCAGTCCAAAGCCCCTTTGCGCCTCCAGGATCACGAAAGCATGAGCTCCGCAACCAAAATTATGGGTTCGCACTAGGTGGACCCGTCTTTAAAAATAGAACATTTTTCTTTCTAACGTACGAAGAGCAGCAATACGTTATAGGCAACCAGGCACGGTCGTCAGAGCCTTCGCAAGCATATCAGACGGAGGCAGCAGCGTTGCTTGCCAACGCGGGACAAAAATTTGGAAACTATGCGCCCGTCCCGATCAATCCCGTGTCAAAGAATCTACTCTCCACACTGTGGCCAGCGGATGCGCTCACTGGTGCGGCGACGGCGAGCAATTACTTTAACCCAAACTCGTCGCACGGCCACAGCCATAACTTCTTGGGGAAGTTGGATCACAGTTTTAACCAAAACAACCGACTTTCTTTCCGAGCTTTTGTTGGGGAAGGCCCTCAGACGGCTCCCACCGTATCACGCATTAGCGATTACTTCGAAGTCGCTCCGTCCCACATGCAGAACTATGCGTTGATCTTCAACACCATCTTGACGCCGAGACTAACAAACCAGGTTTTGGCGGGCGTGAACTCTTTCTTGCAGACTTACCGCGATGCCAACCTCAGTTTCAACCCTTCCGCTTCAGGACTGAATACAGGTGTGACGTCTCCCGATTTATCGGGCGCCCCGAACATCAACATCGCTGGATTTGATCCGGTGGGCATCACCCCATTTTTCGGACACAATACGCCAACCGGGCATATTACGGACACGTTATCTTATGCTGTTGGCAAGCACCAATTACGCTTTGGCGGAGAGTACCGACGAGCCCAGCTGGACATGTTTACGAACAGCGCGGCGTCACGCGGGGTATTTAATTTCACGGGAGCTCAGGGGCCCTGGAGTCCTCTCTTGAGTAATCCGAACTTCGACTCTAACGTCGTAAGCTTGGCAGATTTCTTGGCAGGATATGTTTATCAGTCCAGTATCGCAAGGGGTAGCGGCGAGCGACTCGTACATCTGAATTCTTTTTATCTGTTCGCTCAGGATGCATGGCAAGTGACTCGAAAGCTGAATCTGAATCTTGGGTTGCGTTATGAATATCAGGGATCCATCTACGATGACAAGCAGGATCTCTCCGTGTTCGATCCTAATCGGGGTGGCTTGGTAGTCGTCGGGACGCCGGGTGGAGTAGGGTCTGTTTACCCCGCGTCATGGACCAATTTCGCTCCGCGCATCGGATTTGCTTATCAGCCACGCGAGAACGGAAGTACGGTATTGAGAGCGTCCTACGGGATATTCTTTGATGCGCCAACGCCTGGCTATTTCATATATGGTCTCTTTCCCACCTCGAACAATGGTCCTGTTGGATTGGGGGCGAATCCAGCCGGTAACAATCAAGTCTACACGGTGCAGAAAAACGGATACACAATCGTGCCCGATCAGTCGATCTTTCCGACTGGCGCTGCATCAGTATCTGGAAGCAATGTCTACAACCTTACTTCGGTTAGTCGGAACTTCCGAACGCCGTATGCGCAGATGTATTCGTTGAATATGCAACAAGGCCTGGGAAGCCGATGGATTTTTCAGGTCGGATATGTTGGCTCTGCAGGGCGGAAATTGCCGATAGAACTCGATATAAACCAGGCAGCACTGGGCAGCGGCTTCAACAATAGTACCGTCATAGGACCAAACGGCTTTCCGTTCACATTTCAGCAGGCCAGTCGCCCATATTTTTCGCAGTTTCCAAATTTTGGCGTCATCAATGAGTTCCGATCCGTCGGGACGTCAAACTATAACTCACTTCAGACAACTCTTCGCTCAAAAGCCTGGCACGGCTTGACCGCACAATTTGGGTACACCTGGAGCCATAGCCTGGATGAGGTGAGCTGGGGCTGTTGCGCGCTTGTGCAGGACAGTACTAACGTGAAAGGAAGCTACGGTAATTCTACCTTCGATCAGCCGCATCGCTTTACGGGCGTCGTGACTTACCAGGTTCCCGCTTCGTCGATCGGTCCCCAGTGGCTGCTTTATGGATGGCAACTGAATAGCCGAATCGTGATTAACAAGGGATTGCCTTTCTCCCCGTATGCGGATGCAGACTACAGCGGTACAGGTGAAAACACAGAACGGGCTGTCCAGATCGGCGATCCATGGGCCAGCGTATCCCATACGCTAGTAAACAACTCGTACGTACAATGGGTCAATCCGTCTGCGTTTACGGAGCCTTCCCAAGGGACCTGGGGAACCGTGCACCGCAATCAGTTCCACAACCCTAGCCTTGCGGATGTTGATCTTTCGATCTTTAAGGACATCCCTATCAAAGAAAGCCTACGAGCACAATTTCGGATCGAGATGTTCAATGTTTTCAACCGCGTGAATCTAGCTCCTGTGAACCCCTTCCTTGGCCCTGGTTTCGGCCAAAGTAGCGACACGGTTGGCGACTACAACGGCGCACCCGGCATAGGATTGGGGGAGCCGTTCAACGTGCAGCTGGGTCTTAGGCTCGTATTTTAATTCTTGATTCGGCGGTGCCCGAGGGTAGAGATAGGAGAACGTTCAAAAGTAGATGAGTTGTACTCCAGGAACAGTGTAGAAAAGGAGTTTTCTGCACTCAATGCGTTTCTATCGACGATTTTGAGCTAGGTATCGGAATATTCTACGTCCCCATCCAAGACTATTCGATGTCGACTGTTCTCGTCAGGCATCAAGAGATCCAAGAACGTGGCGAATAGCTAGCATGCTAGTGTTGGCGGACTACGCCGGGGCGGTATGCGGCGATGGCGCATAAGACAATAGTCTTGGAGATGCAGCAGCGCAGAAGATGAGATAACTAACGATATGGAACCGCGATCCGTTTCGTCTAATACTTCAACTGAAATCAATGACTTTAAAGATGGAACTACAATGTCCGGAACCACACGCCGCGATTTTGTCATGGGTGTAGCGGTGCTTGGCACGGCTGGGCTAGGGTTCGGCTCGGATGCAGCAGGCAGGTTAACCTCCATCACTACGGACGGGCAGTCGACAAAACCTCGCAATATTATTAAGCTGATGGTATGCGACCTGAATTTTGTACGTTTAGATAAGCCGTTTCGAACCGACCAACCCAGTGCGCCGCACGATTGGGCGTTTGTCGATCCCAAAGAATATTTCCAGTGGCATCGCGATTTCGGCAATAACGCGATCTCGTGCGATGCCTATACCTTCTGCGGTTACGCCTTCTATCCCACTAAATTAGGTCCAGTAGCTCCCGGCCCAGGCCAGGAACTTCTCCCCCGCTTGTACGAATTAACCCGCACGGCTGGCATGCCGTTTTGGTCCTATTTTTCCGTAAGTTGGGACCTGATCATGAGTACGATGCGAGGGACCGATGACTTATGGGTTATACCCAATAGCAGGAACCGAGAATGGCTTTGGGGGAACCTAGCGCCGGAGAGCCCATGGACCGATTTG